>Ga0181517_10005576_pt1 | contig 11068 bp, 14 predicted proteins | sample PEATcosm2014_Bin_31_FD_119748 | JGI IMG/M metagenome (GOLD analysis project Ga0181517, IMG submission 119748) | Peatland microbial communities from MTU Mesocosm Facility, Houghton, MI, USA - PEATcosm2014_Bin01_30_metaG | ecosystem: Environmental > Terrestrial > Soil > Wetlands > Peat | place... | reverse complement strand
CAAGCTAAAGCATGCCCACGACGGAGGAGATCAGCCCGCGTGGTGGGGCATGCTTTAGCTTGCCCGCCTCCGCCACGCGCCGATTATGGGTCAACCCATTTTCCTCGACCGCCCAAAGTCGCGGGGTGAGATCGGGAGCTCGGAGTGCACGAGTGCGTGCGCCACATTTTTGGGCCAATTGTGAGGAATGCAGGCCAGCCGGGCAGTTTGCCTCTTGCACCCCCGCCCAATTTAAGCTACGCTGTAGTTTAAATGCCGCCAGCGGCTCCATTAGGCGAATTCGAGCAGATTGTCCTGCTGGCTATCCTGCGTGTGGGCGAGAATGCCTATGGCGTCACCGTCCGCGCGGAAATCGCCGCCTGCACGGATCGGGAACCCGCCCCAGGGGCTCTTTACACCACGCTCGACCGCCTGGAAGCCAAGGGCCTCGTGACGTCGCGGCTCGGAGACCCGACTCCCCAGCGCGGCGGGCGCGCCAAGCGTTTCTTCACCGTCACCGCTGCCGGAGTGGCGGCCGTGACCCGCGCGCAGCGCGCCTATCAGCGGCTGCTGAAGGGGCTCAAATTCCCGGAGGTTGTCCATGCGTAATGCCGCCACGGCGGAGTGGATTCTCTCGCTGGTCTCGGACAACGCGGCTTCCACGGTCGGGGACTTGGTGGAAGAGTCTTCCCCGCGAGGCGCGCTCTGGTTCTGGTCCAGCGTGCTGCGGGCCGCCGGTTCGCATTTCTGGCGCGATCTTTCCGCCTCTCCGTGGCGCATGGTGCGGCTGGCGTTTTGGGGAGTTCTGGCTACCTGGTACTTCCTCGCGACGTTCGCAATGCCTATGCTCGCAGTAAACGGCGTGAAGGTGGTGAACCTCAACAGTGCGCTCGTGGCGCTCGCAATGCCCATGCTCGCAGTGCACCGCTACTGGACTCCCACTTGGGAAATCCCGTTCCTCACAGTTCTGGGATGCGCCGTCCCCCCATTCTTGGCCGGCCGGGCAGTGGCCTGCCGCTCCAATGGCCGTGAGCTGCCAGCCGCTTTCGCGGTGCTAACCCTGAAAGCCGCGCTCTACGCAGTGGAGTTGCGACTTTCGGCGATGCAGGTACGCCGAATTGGGCAGCCTTATCCCGGCATCGAGCACGCGTTCGCGGTCGTTTGCGTCGAATCGCTGTTCGTGGTGGCCGGAGCGACCGTGTACCGGCTCCGGATCCTCGCGGCACGGGAGGAAGCCCGCCAGTGATGGAGCCGCTATCTGGGAACTTGAGCCGGCGAATCGCCCCAGTTCAGAGTGGTAGGGTGAAGGTATGAAGCTCATGATCGAGCTCGACCGGGAGGTCGATGGCCGCTGGATCGCCGAGGTCCCTGAGCTGAATATCCTGCTCTACGGCGCGTCGAAGCAGGACGCGGTTCAACGAGCTCAGTCGGTGGCGCGGGAGATTGTTCTGGACCGCATCGCCCACCGCGAGTTGCCCCCCGATTCGGCGAATGCCGTATTCGACATTGCGGCATGAGCCCCTGGCCGTCGGCGAAGGCGCGCCGCGTGCTCGCCGCCCTGAAACGCATAGGGCGGTGCCATGACCGGGCAGTGGGCTCCCGCAGAATCATCAAAAAGCAAGGATGGGCGGACTACCCATTCTCGTTCCACGACTCCGAGGAGCTTGGTCCCGCCATTTTGGCGAAACTCTCGAAAAAGACGGGCCTGCAACCCCAAGACCTTTAGCGGCGTGGTCGCGCAAGCGTTGCGCGGGGCTCTTAGAAGGCCTCGACAGCATCGTTCAGGATGTGGTCGCGCAGCAGCGGCTTGAGCGTCTTTCGGTTCACCACATCGCCGGCTCCATCGAGGATCCCATTGATGTAAAGCTTCAGCCTGGCGTACTGGAAGACCCCCATGGCCCTCTCGGGGTCGAGATCGACCAGCACATCGATATCGCTGCCCACCCGGGCTTCTCCCCGGGCGACGGAGCCGAACACCGCGGCGTGGGAAGCGCCTAGCCGCTTTAACTCGTCTTCGTGAGTCCGCAGAGTTCGCAGGACGTCGTTGAGCGCGCCAGTCATCTTTCAACTACGAGTCTGCCAATCCCGGACAGGCTGTCTATACTGGCCCACCCTCGCAGCCGAGCGAGAAACGCAGGGCGGCGCAGATCTCGCTCATCCGCGATGGGCCCAGCCGTGCCACTCGCTTCCCCAGGCGGCGCTGGGAGACGGTGACCGCGTTGTGCAGGTTCACGGCGCAAGGCGCTTTCATGCCATCCTCTTCGCTCAACGCCACCTCGGATGGCGTCCCCCGGATGGTGGACGTGATCGGGGCGACGGTCACGGTCGACAAATAGGCGATGGCGCTGTCGCGCGTAAGTACTACCACCGGCCTTTTCTTGTCCGGCGGCGCGAATTGGTAAAGGCAGACGTCCCCTCTGGCTATTCCTCCGGCCACATCGCCTCCGCTTCCCATGCCAGCGATTCATCCGGCGCCTGCGGGCGCATGGAATAGCCCTCGCGGTCGCGCTCCTCCAGCCTTCGTATCTCCAGTGTCCGAAGGTGCTCCCGAAGGGCGTCGCGAATTAATGCGGAACGGTTCCGCTTCTCCCGCCGCGCGGCCCGGTCGGCCGCCTGCAATAGTTTGGCATCGAGCACGACCTGGATGGTTTCCATACGTGGACTCCACTCCACAGTATACTCCACACCCCGAATCGACGGGTTGGCCCCCGTTCCGTCATGCAGTCAATTCGTGGACCCTGCGCCGTAGGGGCCGGGCATGCCCGCCCGCCGCGAGGGAACTACTGAGACGGCGGCCTAGCCTTACTGCACCTTCCCCGCCAGGGCCGCCGCCAGCGGCGCCGGGTCCATTCCTTCGGCCGAGATGGCGTAGCCGCCGATGTACTTGCCCTTGCGGAAGAAATACAGCTTGCCGAGGTACTTGTCGGTGGTCTGGAAGGCATCGTCGGCAAGCTTGGCGGGGGTGTTCTCGCTGAACCGCGTGCGAAGCTTCGCCATCACCGCGGCGGCCGATTCCGGCGTGTCTTCGAACACGACGAAGGCTTTGCCAAAATCGTACTGCGCCACGTACCCGCGCTTCAATATCCCCAGGCCCAGCACGCTCTCCGGGGCCAGTTTCAGCAACTGCAGCTTCTCGGTGGGAAACCACGCCAGCGCCGGCGGCGGAGTGGTGCTGCCTTGCACGCTGTTTGCGAGCGCGGCCGCCCACAGCTTCAAATCGGCCGTGTAGTCGCCTTCGGGATTGGCGGCGATCTCAAAATAATACTCCCCCTTGGCGAAGATCAGCCGGCGGGGCACAATCTGCCCGCCGGACCCGACCTGGTAGGCCGGCTGCCGCATGTCGCGGTTGGCGGAGAACATGCCGTACGCGAAATCGGCGTCGCCCATATCCGAGATGTCCACCACGAAAGTGGCCGGGCCTTTCTCGCAGGTCACGCCCTTCATGGTCTGGAAGTTGTAGGCGATGTACCCTTCGGCGTTGCCGTCCATGTATTCGAAGAGGTTGTCCGCGTCATAGCTGCGCGGAGCCCCGTTCTGGGTAAATCCGGGGACCATGTTGCAGGACGGAGCAACCGCCTTGTCCTGCGCGAACGCCGCCGCGCACATCGCTAAACCCAGGGCCAAGCAAAGCTTTTTCATTCGATTCCCTTCTTCGGGCGCTGTCGCCAAAAGGTGTTAACATCCTATTCTAATTCCGGAGGCAGGCCCCTGCCAATGCGCCTCCCGCGGCTCCCCTAGCCGTGCGACCGAGCCAGGCGGCGGCCCTGCGTGAAAAGGGGGTACGGACGCACATGGCTTCTACTCGACGGTTCTTCCTGGGATCGGTGTCCGGCGCGGCTCTGGCGCCGGCGCAGTCCAGCCGCTCTTCGCTGCCCGCCAACCGCGTCTCTCCGCTCGACGGCGTCAAGCGCGAGAAGATCAAAATCACCGATATCCAGGTGATGAACCTGGCGTACCGGCTCAAACCCGATGAGGAGTGGCCGGACGCCGATAACAACGTGATCATCTGGAAGACCGAATCGGTAATCGTCAAGGTGTTCACCGATGCCGGCCTGTTGGGACTGGGCGGGGCCAGCCGCTACAACGGCCCGGCCGAGATGAAACAGTACGTCGATACCGTGATCAAGCCAATCCTGGTGGGCCAGAACCCGTTCGACGTCGAGACGCTCACCGGCGGCATCTCCGCCTCCGGCGCGCGTGGGGCATGGTCGGGCGTGGATACGGCGCTGTGGGACATCATCGGCAAAGCCAAAGGCGTGCCGCTATACAAGCTGCTCGCGGTGGACACCGAGCCCGTCACGCGCATTCGCACCTACGCCAGCGGCGGCGAGTACACCTGGCGCAAGAATTCGCGTTTCCCGGGTCCCGACGACCTCATCCGCCAGGCCACCGAGCACCAGCGGAACGGCTACACGGCATTCAAATTCCGTCCCGGCGGCGGCTTTGGAAAACTGGGCATCACCATCCAGGATTACATCCCCTACCTGCGCAAGATACGCGCGGCGGTGGGGCCCAAGTTCGACCTGATTCAGGAATCGAACACGCGCTGGAGCATGGCGCAGTGCCTGGAAATCGCTCCGGTGCTAGAGGAATTGAAGTTCCTCTGGTGGGAGGAACCGACCCGGCGGGTGATCGCCGACTACGTCCAGTTGAAGAAATCTCTTCGCACCGTGAAGGTCTCCGGCGGGGAGGGCCGCGCCAACCGCGGCGAGCTGATGGAGTGGGTGGACCGCGGAGCCTACGACATCATCCAGCCCGGATGCGACGACGCCGGCGTCACCGAATGCTGGCACATGGCGCGCATGGCCCACACCAGGGGCAAGCTGCTATGCACCCACAACTGGCAGGACGGCCTGGTGGCCATTGCCAACGCCCACCTGATGGCGGCCGTGCCCAACCGTTTCCTGCTGGAAACCAACATGACGCCCAATCCACTAAAGGAGGGGCTCTTCAAGGAAAAGCTGGCAGTAAAGAACGGCTATCTCGACATTCCCAATAAGCCGGGACTGGGAGTGGAGCTGAAGGAAGGGCTCGAAGAGCTCTACCCGCCCATTCCAGGCCCCTGGAACATTCCCGATCCCGACATGCCGGCATGAGGGTGGGGCCAGCGGATGAAAGGGCCAAGCGTCCCGACGAGTCGGGACGCGGCAGACACGAGTGTCCGCGCCACGTAGGGGGCATCGCATGAAGACGAAGACTGGAGTGACCCGGCGCGGCTTGTTGCCGGCCGGCATGGCGGCGCTGGGGTCGGCCGCCTTCGCGGGGAAGAGTGCGGCGCAGACGCCGTCACGTCCCGTTCTAGACACGGTGGATGTGCTCGTCGCGGGAGGCGGTCCCGCGGGCATCGGAGCGGCGCTGGGCGCGGCTCGCGCGGGCGCCAGGACTCTGCTCGTCGAGAACCACTCCTTCTTTGGCGGCGTGGCTGCCTGGGCGCTGGGAATGCAAATGAACCAGATGCGCCCCGAAAGCCGCCCCCGCTCGGCGGTTCACGAGGCGCTCATTGCCCGGCTCTCGGCCTACGGCGACCAGGCGGTGCGGTTTGGCGCCCACGAGGTCTGGACCAACGTCGAATACCTGAAGGTGGCCGTCCTGGACGCCCTGGACGAAGCCGGCGCGCGCTACCTGGTCCACCTGCGCGTTGTGGATTCCATAGTCGAGCGCAACCGCGTGGCCGGCGTCGTGGTCTCCACCAAGCGCGGGCTGATGGCCATTCGCGCCAAGGTGGTGGTGGATTCGACCGGCGACGCCGACGTGGCCTTCTTCAGCGGCGCCGAAACCATGACCGAGACCGAAACGCTGATGCCGGTCACCCTGGCGCTCACCCTCTCCAACATCGATCACGCCAAGGTGAAGCCGGACGACGTGGTGGCGGCCCTGCGCGCCGGCCGGCGCAAGCATCCGCTGATCACTTCGGGGTTCTTCGAGGTCAGACAGGTGGCCAGCGGCGCGAACTGGTATATCAACCATGCTGGAACCACGGATATGGGGCGTCTGGACGCCACCGATCCGGAGCAGCGCACCAAAGCCGAATGCGCCAGCCGCCGCCAGGCGCTGCAGATGGTCCAGGCCATCCGTGAGGGCCCCAATCCGGCCCTCGCCCAGGTGGAGTGGGCCTCGGCCGGGCCGCAAGTTGGCGTGCGCGAGACGCGCCGCGTCAAGGGCGTCTATGTAGTCACCGAAGAGGACGCCATGAACGGGCGCGCCTTCGAAGATGCCATCGCCTGGCGCAGCGGTTACCTCGATACCGGAGGGCAGAGAGGCGGCGCCTATACGAAAATGAAAATCCACGACGTGCCCTACCGCGCCATTCTGCCCGAGAAAATCGACGGCCTGCTGATGGCCGGGCGATGCATTTCGGCCTCCCACATGGCCGCCGCGGCGGGCAAGAGCATGGGCAATTGCATGGCTACGGGGCACGCGGCCGGAGTGGCCGCGGCGCTCTCCGCCAAGGCGGCCATCCTGCCGCGCGAGTTGAAGGTAGCGCAACTGCGCGACCGGCTGCGCGCGGATGGCGTCAGCTTCGATCTGCGCGATCGCGAACAGAAGGGGCTCGCCTGAACCATCCGTTCCCGGCTTGCATGGCGTTAAGCTATGGTCTTCCCCTGGAGAATTCCGATGACTCGAACCCGTACGCGCATCGCCCTTGCGGTCTTGTTCGCCGCGGCCATTGCCTCGGCCCAGCGGGGCGCGCCGATTCCCCAGCAACTGGCTTTCACGCCTTATCACGCCAGCGGCATCTACGACATCGGAGACACGGTTGGCTGGACCGTCACGCCTGGCCCGGTTGAGCCCACCTACGCCTATAGATGGACTGTGCGCAGGAACAATGCCGTGGTCCTGAAAGAGGGCAAGCTGGATCTTTCGTCGGGCAAGGACAAGATCGAGATCAGGGGCGACGAGCCGGAGATGATTTATGTCGCGATTGAAGCGGTTGCCAAGCTAGCCGGGGACAGCCCGGCGCCGGAGGCCGCGGCCGTAGCGGCCCCCTTTCCAGGCCGTGGCGGCTCTACCGGTTTTGTCGGAGGGAACACAGGCCGCAGCAACGGACTCTACGCCGTCGGCGCCGCGGTCGCGCCGACGAAGATCGGGCTTGCCACGCCGCGTCCGGACGACTTCGACTCATTCTGGTCCCAGAAACTGGCCGCGCAGGCTAAGGTTCCCATCAACCCCGCCCTGACGCCGGTCCAGACCGATACTCCGGGCGTCGAGATGAACGCTTTTGCGCTCGATGCGCTTGGATCGAAAGCCCAGGGCTACCTTGCCAAGCCAGTGAAGGAAGGCAAGTTCCCGGCGCTCGTCCTGCTGCAGTATGCAGGCGTGTACGCTTTGAACGCCCGTTCCGTCGCGGAGCGCGCCGCCGAAGGCTGGCTGGTTATCGACGTGGACGCGCACGACAAGCCGCCGTCCGATCCTTCCGGAAATGCGCCGCGGAATTATCCGGCGGTCGGCAACAACGATCGGGAGAAGTCTTATTTTCTGAACATGTACCTGCGCGACTCGCGCGCTTTGGATTACGTGATGACGCGGCCCGAGTGGGATGGCAAGACGATCGTATTGATGGGAACCAGCATGGGTGGTCAACAAAGCCTCGTGCTGGCCGGATTGCGCCCCGAGAAGATTACGGCTGTATTGGTTTGCGTTCCATCGGGGGCCGACACCAACGGCGATCTGCACGGCCGCAAAGCCGGTTATCCGAACTGGCCTTCGAACGATCCTGACGTCATGAAGACCGCGCTCTATTTCGATCCGGTGAATTTCGCTTCGCGGATCCAGGCGCCGGTGCTGGCCGCGATGGGTTTCATCGATACAACCTCGCCGCCCGCCGGCGTCTGGACGGCGCTGAATCAGATACCCGTCGCCAAAGAGCCGTTGCCGATGATCGAATCGGAGCATAACAATCTGACGCCGCAGAGGGAACAGAATTGGGATGCGAGGTCGAAGGAACTGCTCGGGATTCTGTTGAATGGCGGGGAATTCAAGCCGAACGAGTTAAAATGACCCAACCGCCCGGTTCATTTCGGAGTCTCGATTCCGAAATTCCCCTTCAAAATGGGCTTGGTGATATACTGGACGCAACCAGGGAGCCTGCGGTGGGAAACCCCCTTCGAATCCCCGGAAATGGAAGCAAGAAGGCCCTGAACAGGAGAGATCGTTTATGGCGAGAGTGATCGATCGCAGAAGACTATTCCAGTTGGCCGGAGCCGCCGCATTGCTCCGGAAACAGCTCGTGGGCGCGCAGGCGCCGCCCACGGGGCAGCCGGGCGGGAGTCAGCTCGGCCCGGGCCGCGGGCCCGGGGGCCAGATGCCCTTCGGCCAGATGCCCGGAGGCGGGCGCGGGCGGGGAATGGGCAACGCTGGAAATCCAGAGCCTTTTCCCGGTTTGGATCGGCGCGCCACCGTGTCCATCGCCAGCGGCGACGACCGGCGCAAGAACATGTACAACGCGCTGATGGCGGTCGACAAAGACATTCAGGAGAAGATGAAGGGCAAGAAATATGCGGTCATCAAGCCCAATTTCGTCAATACCGTGAATCAGCTCGCCGCGCTTCACGTGGATGCCGCGCGCGGCATCCTGGATTACCTGGACGCCCGCTTCAAAGGTACGGTGGTGATAGCCGAATCGTCCGCGGGAGATACCAACCAGGGTTTCGACAATTTCAAGTACCGGGCTCTTGCCGGCGAATACAAGAAGCAGCAGGTGCAGCTTATCGACCTCAACGACGAGGCCAAGTTCGAGCGCGTGACGCTGCTCGACAAGGACCTGCATATCGTGCCGTGCCGGCTGGCGGCGCGGCTGATGGATCCCGAGGCGTTGGTGATTTCGGCCGCCATGTTCAAGACGCACAATACGGCGGTGGCCACGCTTTCCATCAAGAACATGGTGCTGGGCGCGCCGCTGCACAACGCCCGCACTGACACGACGCGCTGGAACGAGAAGCGCAAATTCCACGTCGGGCTGCGCCAGACGCACTACAACATGATGCTGACGGCGGCCAAGCTCAACTGGCACGTGTCGGCCATCGATGGCTTCGAGGGCATGGAAGGCAACGGGCCCAGTTCGGGGACCCCGGTTCCTTCCCGCGTGGCCGTCGCCTCCGCGGATTTCGTGGCCGCGGACCGCATCGCCGCCGAATGCATGAGCATCGATCCCGAGTGGCTGGGCTACCTGAAGTACAGCGGGGAAGCCGGCCTGGGCCAGTTCGACCCGGCCAAAATCGACGTCGTGGGGGCCAAGGTGGCCGACGTGAAGAAGCCGTACCGCATGCACGATACCATCGAGCAGGAGCTGAAATGGCAGGGTCCCATGACCGAGCTGCCCTTCAACCTCGGCTGGACGCATGCCATGGACGACTATCCGCTGGCGTAATTCGCCGTCGCGCTGGATTCGCGGAGCCGCACTTCAGACCGACCACGGGCGCGCGCCGGAGGGCGAATGGGCGCCGGTCTATAATCGAATCAGTGGATCTTGAGAAGTCCCTTCTGCGCAAAGTCGGCGAAGCCATTCACCGCTTCAAAATGATTCGCGACGGCGACCGCGTAGCGGTGGCGCTTTCGGGAGGCAAGGATTCCGCCACCCTGCTCGAAATCCTGCTCCTGCTTCAGAAACGCGCGCCTATCGAGTTCTCGGTGTGCGCTTTCACGGTGGAGCAGGGCAAGTTCCTGCGGCCCACCGAACCGCTGGCGGAATACCTCAAACAGCGCGGCGTGGCGTGGACGTACCATCGCGACGCCCCTTCGCTGCGGCTGCTCGAAGACCAACCCGAACACGGATGCGACCTGTGCAGCCGCTACCGGCGGCGTGCGGTCTATGAAATCGTGCACGCGCTGGGGGCCAACGTCATCGCTTTCGGCCACACCGCCGATGATTTCTGCGAGGCCTTGCTGCGGAACGCCATGTTCACCGGCAAACTGAGCGCCCTGCCGCCGGTGACCGCGTCGAGGGACCGCGAATACCGGCTGGTACGCCCCCTGGTCTACGTAACGGAGGATCTGACCCTGGCCTACGCCCAGGCCAAGGGAATTCCCTTAGTGCCCTGCGGCTGTTCGCAGAAAACCGGCACGGTGAGGCGCGCCCTGCGCGACATCTTCGCGGGCCTGGAGCGGGAACATCCGCACCTGAAGGAGAACATCCTTTCGGCCATGGGCAATGTGGATACCGGCCGGCTGCTCGATACGCGCTTCCTGAAACCGGACTACGGGGGCCCTGTCGATCCCTTCCCTATTGTCACCGAGCTGTAAACCTCCTGTAACCGTAAATTGACCGGCGGCGCGCCGCCGATTAAGATGGGGGTCACTCTTCCATAATCCTGCTTATGAGACTTCTGCCACGCGAAGAAAAATTCTACGGGCTCTTCCTGAAACAGGTGGAGATCATTTCGGAGGCCACGCGGCTGCTTCTAGACGGGGTGCGTAAGGGAAACGCCCGCATGGCCGGCGCCGCCACCGAGATCAACGTTTTGGAGCACCGCGGAGACGAAGTGATTCACGAGATCTTCACACGTCTCAACCAGACGTTCATCACGCCCATCGATCCCGAGGACATCCACAACATCTCGGCCGCGCTCGACAATGTGCTGGACGGCATCGAAGATACCGCTCACCGCCTGGTTTCCTACCACATAAACCCCATTCCGGCCGACCTGGTCACGCTATCCGAGTTCGCCCAAGCGTGCGCCAGGGAACTTCACGGGGCCCTGGCGGCTCTGGAGGTTGGCGGCCCCATCATGCCGCACTGCATCGAGATCAATCGCCTCGAAAACGAAGCCGACCGCATCGGCCGCAGCGCGGTAGCCGATCTGTTCAACAAAGAGAAGGACCCCATCACGCTCATCAAGCTTAAAGAAGTCTACGAGTTTATCGAGAACACCATCGATAGCTGCGAAGACGTGGCCGACGTGCTCCAGAACGTGGTGGTCAAGAACAGCTAGGGCGTCACTCCGGCGGATGAGGTTGGGGCGTGGCGGAAAGGGAACTTGGGCTCAGCGTTGCTGGCGGCCGGGGCTTCGCGGACTTATCACCGTGCGTTTCCGGCCGCCACTGGATCGAGCGGCATCTTCGGGGGCATTGGAATCGCTGGATGGCAACCCTT
>Ga0181517_10005568_pt1 | contig 11089 bp, 9 predicted proteins | sample PEATcosm2014_Bin_31_FD_119748 | JGI IMG/M metagenome (GOLD analysis project Ga0181517, IMG submission 119748) | Peatland microbial communities from MTU Mesocosm Facility, Houghton, MI, USA - PEATcosm2014_Bin01_30_metaG | ecosystem: Environmental > Terrestrial > Soil > Wetlands > Peat | place... | reverse complement strand
GGTGCCGCTCCGCATGGATGTCGACATGCCGACCATCGAGAGCATTCGCAAGATGGTGCAGGATAACCAAGGCGTGGCGTTTCTGCCGCGCATGTGCGTGGAACAGGAAATCGAACAGAAGCTATTGCGCGAAGTGCGGGTGAAGGAAATGAATATCGAACGGAAGATCCGCCTGGTGTATCCGACGCGGCGGGCGCTGAGCCACGCCGCGCGGGCGTTCCTGGAAATCGTGGGGTAAGGTTAGTGGACTTCTTCACCCTCGACGGCCATGCCCGGTGTGAGGAACGTTGAGGGCATTTCGCCGTTACCCGCCAACGTGAAGTTCGAGAAGCGCTTGAACCATTTTCCAGCCGGCACGATAGGCTCGGACTCCATCCAGTGCTTCAATTCCAATAGATCGGCGGATGAGTTGAGGCGCTCCTGGTGGCGCCTGAGAAGGTGATCCATGACTTTCGGTGGTGGCGGCTTCCTTATCTTCGGCATTCTCACTCTCGAATGGGCGATCCGTCACAGCGCGGGCGTGGGCGAGATACCATCTGCGGCGAACATGGGTCCCGCGGTAAGGTCCCAATTTCACACAGCCGGGCCCACGCTTCTCCCCGTCCAGTTCAGGTTGCCCGCACCGCGCGGTAGCGATTGCTCGAACCGCCGCGCTTTTCCATTTCACACTTTCCATCAGCCGCCATACGTCGTAATGTGACGTCCACGGAATTGGTGGGGTCTTTGGCATCGAAGGGATACCCCCCGATGGTCAGTAGATATTCCATTTGGTTTTTGTCAAGCCAGCCGTCAAAGATCATGAAGGTCGTCTCGCACGCTTGAGGCAGAGTGGAATTGCGAAATACGTCCTCCAGCGACTGTTCCGCCTCAAGGAACTTCGGGTCGTGCGCCTGACGTAACTCCATAATGTCGAGAGCCATATCGATTGCTTTGATACGCGCATTGGTTTTCTCGATCTGTTGCCGGAGCTGTTCGCGTTCTTTAAATAGCTTCTTGGCGCCCTGTTCCATCAGTGTACGTTCTCTATGATATTACTATACGGCCTCTGTTCGTACAAGTCAACCAATACTTCATTACAGTGAGCTTTGTACGAATGTCTGGCCGACGGACAACTCACCCTCACATTGAAGGTCTCACTGCCTCCGACTGGCCTCGGTCGTGGTTTGGATGCTACCGACTCGTGGAGAGCTTTCTTAGGCGTTCTCGAATTGCTTGTGGAAAATCACGCGCGCAATCTTATCGGAAAGGCGGCGGAACTCAGCCCGACTGTCGGTTGCTCTGATACGCTTCAACAGGGATAGGAGCGCTTGGTCCGAATTGTCCGCAGTGGTAGCGACTCTTGCAGAATTGATGCGTTGGCGAAGCTTGTGGCTGCCGCCTTTCTTCGCTTTCGCCCAGCGCGACTGAACCGCTCTCCGCGCGATTTCACTGCGTTGTTCGGGAGTGAGTTTGGCGGCTCTTGCCGGCCCGCCGATTTTGCCACCTTTGCGCCCCAAGGCAACCGCGGCTGGATCTTTCTTCGTTACGGCCATGATTTATCATACCTGAGCGATCAAGAATTGACAAGTACGTGAGCGATCAGGTATGCTGTGGCATTCCGTACAGGCCGTGCTGCACGATGTAATCGAGCACGGGCGGAGGGACGTCGGCCGCTGGCTCGCCGCGCTCGAGGCGCTGGCGGATGGCGGAGGATGAGATATCCATTTGCGGCGAAACCAGCCGTTCCGCCGTCAAGCCATTCGGTATCGCGCAGGAATGCCCGGGGCGGTTGATCACCAGGAAAACCACCTGCCGGGCCACGTCGTGCCAGCGATGCCAGGAGCGGATTTCGGCGAAGGCGTCGGCGCCGATCAGGAAGAACAGCTCGTCGGCGGGGGCGAGAGATGCGCGCACTTTCTCGATGGTGTCGATCGAATAGCTGCGGCGGGTGCCCTCTTCCAGGCGTGAAACGGCGAAGCGCGGCTCGTCGGCACAGGCCAGTTCCGCCATGCGCACGCGATCGTCGAAGCCGGCCGCGGTCACTCCGCCCTTGTGCGGCGGATGCGCGGCGGGGACGAAGAGCACGCGATCGAGGCGAAAATGGGAAAGAGCCGCGCGGGCCAGCCCCAAGTGGGCGTTGTGGATCGGGTCGAAGGTGCCACCGAAGATCGCCAGTCGCATGGGGGACGCCCCCGGGAGGCGCCGCTACTTCCTCTCGATCTTGACGGAGAGGATCTTCACATCCTTCGATGGGCGGTCCTGGGAGCCGCGCGGCGTCTTGGAGATCTTCTCGACCACCGGGTAACCCTCGGTCACTTCCCCGAACACCGTGTGCTTATTGTCCAGCCAGGGCGTGGCGGCCACCGTGATGAAGAACTGGCTGCCATTGGTGTTGGGCCCGGCATTGGCCATGGACAGCACGCCCGGCTTGGTGTGTTTGAGCTCGGCATGAAACTCGTCGGCGAATTTGTAGCCGGGGCCGCCGCGGCCGGTGCCCTCCGGATCGCCGCCCTGGATCATGAAGTCCGGGATCACGCGGTGAAAAATGGTGCCGTCGTAAAACGGTTTGCCGGTCTTGATTCCCTCGGCCAGGGAGACGAAGTTCTCCACGGTGCGGGGGGCTTGGGCGGCAAACAGACGGATCTTGAACTTGCCTTCGGTCGTATCGAAAACGGCGTAGATATCGTTGGGCATTAGAGCGATTGTACCAAGCCGTGGCGAGAAAGCCGGAACGGGCCGTATGTTACACTGTGGGCCGGCCCGATCTCATGCTCGCAAGCTCGACCACTTCGGCCTTGGATACGCCCTGATGCGCCCTGAAAGACCGCAACCTCTAACCCGCGAGGAACATTTGGAGTTGGGCCGCGAGTTGAAGCAAGCGCGGATCAAACTGAACGAACTGGCCGCTCTGGTGGTTGAGGTTTACGGGCCGCAAAACCAGGCGGCTTTTACGTTCCAGAAGATCGTTGAAGCGCTCGACAGCCTGAGCGAGGACATGCAGGCGCAGGCGGCCGAGGATCTGCGCGGACAGCCGGTCGAAGGGATTTACACCTGAGAAGGGCTGGCCGGGCACTGCCCGGCTGCGCCGATTGACAATCGGCGCGCGGGTAAGCAACCCACCCCACAGGGCTCCGCAACCTCGCGTTTTAGCGGGTGTTATTCTCAAAGAGAACGCGATGACCGAAATTGCCAAGCGGCGCGCCGGTTTTGTGCGCCTGGCGATGGCGGGGTGTCTGTCTGCCGCAGCCTGCGCCGGCCAGCCGCCGGCCGCTTCCTTGGCGCCGAAGGATCAGCCGGAGATCAGCGCTCGCGAAGAAAAGGCCACCTTCACCTCGCGCGTCAACCTGGTGATGGTGCCGGTGGTGGTGCGGGACCGTCAGGGACGGGCGGTGGCCGGTCTCACCAAGGACCAGTTCCATCTATTCGACAACGAAAAGCTACAGGAAATCTCGCGGTTCACGGTAGAAAAGCCGGGCAGCCAGCAGACTGCTGCGCGGCCGGTGGAAGAACGGGGAACCGTCGGCGAAGGTGTACCGGCCCCGCGTCCGTTGGCTGCTATGCCGCGGCGTTTCATCGGGTATCTGTTCGACGACGTGCATGTGGAAGCGGCCGACCTGATACGCGCACGCGCCGCTGCCGAGCGGCACATCGAAACCCAGTTAAAGCCCACCGACCGTGCCGCCATCTTCACAACTTCGGGCCAGGGAGCCGTGAACTTCACCGACGACCCCGACCAGCTCCGCAATGGCCTGGCACGCCTGGCGCCCCACCCGATAGCCCGATCCATCGGCCAGGAGTGTCCCGACATCAGCTACTACCAAGCCGACATGATTCTTGACAAGCATGACGCGCAGGCTCTCGACGCGGCGATTGCCGAGGTTGTTTGGTGCCTTCACCCGAAGGACGGAGGAACAGCGGCCATGCTTGCGAAGATGAAAGCGCAGCGCGTCCTCCAAGCAGGGGAGCAGGAGACGCAGGTTTCGCTGGCGATGCTCAGAGAAACGGTGCGGCGGATGGCGACCATGCCCGGCGAGCGAGTGCTGGTGCTGGTGTCCCCGGGCTTCCTCACCTTGGCCGAACATCAGCCGGACGAGTACGATGCTATCGAGCGCGCCCTCCGCGCCAGTGTAATCATCAACGTCCTCAACGCCAGGGGCGTTTATACAACCAACATTGACGCCTCCCGCGCCGTGATGGACGCCACATCCTCCATCACCATGGCGCCCACGGTTCTCGAGCAGATCAAGCAAGACCTCCTGCACCAGAGCCAGACGCTGCGAGAGGCCCTGTTAACGGAAATCGCGGCGGATACGGGAGGCAACTATTTCCATAACAACAACGATCTGGACGAGGGATTCCGGCGCACCTCGTCGACCCCGGAAGTCTATTATCTGCTAGGCTTTCAGCCACAGGACCTAAAGCTTGACGGCAGCTTTCACGGCTTGAAGGTGACGGTCGAACCGAAAGCCGGCTACGCCATCGAAGCGCGCCGAGGCTACTATGTTCCGACGCACCGGGAGGACGCCGCCACGACCGCCAAGCGGGAGGTCGAAGACGCCCTGTACTCGCGCGAAGAAATCAGCGATCTGCCGGTCGAACTACACACCCAGTTCCTCAAAGGCGCAGGCGATACGGCTACCGTGACGGTGCTAGCGCGCTTGGATCTCGCCGGGGCGAAATTCCGCCAAGAGAATGGCCGCAACCTGGATAACCTGACGGTGGTCTCGGCGCTGTTTGACCGCAACGGGAAACTGGTGACCGGGGCTGCGAAGCACGTTGACCTTCACTTGCCCGACGAGTCGCTGCAACACCGGCTAGCGCAGGGCCTCACGGTCAGCATAAGCTTGGACGCCAAGCCGGGTTCGTACGTAGTGCGGCTGGTGGTGCACGATTCGGAAGGCTCGCTGATGTCGGCCCTCAACGGCACGGTGGAAATACCATAGCTGGGTTCGGCGGGTGCTATTATCAAGGAGATTTTGATGGCCGTCCTTTCCCAGTCGCGGGCTTGTTTCGTGAGCCTGGCGATGGGAGCGTGTCTGAGTATGGTTTCCTGGCCGCTCGCCGGCCAGCCCCCGGCGGTTCCCACAGCTCCGCAGAGCCAGCCCGAGATCACCATCCGCGAAGAAAAGGCCACCTTCACGCCACACGTCAACCTGGTGATGGTGCCGGTGGTGGTGCGGGACAAGCAGGGGCGCGCCGTTGAGGGCCTGACCAAGGAGTCCTTCCGCCTTTTCGACAAAGGAAAACTGCAGGAGATCGACCGGTTCACGGTGGAAAGACCGGGCAGCGTGCCGGCTCCCGTGCAACCGTCGGCAGAGCAGCAGAAACTCGCCAGCGAAGCCGCGGCGGCGCCGGTCCGCACGGCCGCGATGCCGCAGCGCTTCATCGGGTACCTGTTCGACGACATACATGTGGACGCCGCCGACCTGGTGCGGGTACGCGCCGCCGCGGAGCACCACATCGAATCCCAGTTGAAGACTACCGATCGCGCCGCCATCTTCGCCACCTCGGGCCAGGGTGCGCTGGACTTCACCGATGACCGCAACGAGTTGCGCGACGGGATAGAGCGTTTGGCGCCGCACCCGATCGCCCGCTCCGGCGGCCAGGAATGTCCGGACATCAGCTACTACCAGGCCGACCAAATCGTCAACAAGCAGGACGCTCAGGCTGTCGCGGCGGCTGTAGTTGAGCTCGCATCCTGCCTTCGAACGGACCCAGCCGAACTCCCCAAGGCAAGCGTGCTGCCGATGGCGCAGCAGGTTCTGAATGCAGGGGAGCAGGAGACGCGGGTTGCGCTGGCAGCGCTCAAGGACGCGGTGCGGCGCATGTCGGCCATGCCCGGCGAGCGGATTCTGGTGCTGGTTTCACCCGGATTCCTCACTTTAGCCGAAAACGCGCCGGACGAGTACGATGTGATCGACCGGGCGCTGCACGCCAACGTGATCATCAATGTGCTCAACGCCAGAGGCGTTTATACGACAAACATCGACGCCTCGCGCGTGGTGCTGGACGTAGCACCCACGGGCCAATTCCCGGCGGTCACGCGAAGTGTCAATTCTGGAGGCGCTGGCCCCCCTGCCGAGCAGACCAAGCAAACCCTCCTGCGCCAGAGCGAGGCGCTGCAAGAGGCTCTGCTGGCTGAAGTCGCAGCGGACACGGGCGGCACGTATTTCCACAACAACAACGATCTGGAGGAGGGTTTCCGCCGCACGTCCTCAACCCCCGAAGTCTATTACGTGCTGGGCTTTCAGCCGCAGAATCTGAAGCTCGACGGCAGCTTTCACGGATTGAAGGTTGCGATCGAATCGAAGTCTGGCTACGCCATCGAAGCGCGCCGCGGCTACTATGCGCCCACGCACCTGGAGGACGCCGCCGCCACCGCCAGGCGGGAGATCGAGGACGCCGTGTACTCGCGCGAAGAGATCAGCGATCTGCCGGTCGAACTGCACACCCAGTTCTTCAAAGGCGCGGGCGATGCGGCTACGGTGACGGTGCTGGCGCACGTGGCTCTCGCCGGGACGAAATTCCGCAAGGCGGAGGGCCGAAACCTGGACAACATCACGGTGGTCTCGGCGCTGTTCGACCGCAATGGCAACATAGTGACAGGAGCGGTGAAGCACGTCGACCTGAGCTTGCGCGACGAATCCCTGCAACACCGGCTGGCGCAAGGCATCACGGTCCGCATGAGCCTGGAGGCCAAGCCGGGCTCGTACGTCGTGCGGCTGGTGGTGCGCGATTCGGAAGGCTCGCTCATGTCGGCTCTCAACGGCACGGTGGACATACCATAGCGGCAGTGTGGCGAGATTCGGTGGGCGGCCCTGCGGGGAGTGTTGTCGAAAAACTCTACAGCCTATCGCCATGGATGCGGCAGCCAGGCAGACAGCGGCGGACGCAGCAGGCCGGCGAGCGGGGATTGTGGGGGTTATGGCTCGGAAGAGTCTGGCGTGGAGCTTCTCGATCCATCAGACTGAAGCTGTGACGACTGTGGCCGGTATCTTCCGGTAGTGCGTTGTTCGATTGCGCGGGGGCGGACGGCGAATTAAGGAACTATTAAGGTCAGCCACCGATTGCCGGGTGGACATACCATAGAGTACAGAAAGGCGATGAGATGCGAATCCGCGGAATAGCCGGACTCATTTTTCTGGCGGCGATGGCGGTGCCGGCGCAGCAAAGCCAACCCGTCCCCAATTCAGGCATGGTGATCCGAACCGAAACCAAGCAGGTGTTGGTGGACGCCGTGGTGACGGACAAGAAGGGCAATTACGTCCCCGACCTGTCGCAGAAAGAGTTCAAGGTGCTGGAGGATGGCAAGGAACAGTCGATTCGCAGCTTCTCGTACGAAGCCGAGGCGGCTTCGTCCAACAGCGCCCAGAAACATTACCTGGTGTTGTTTTTCGACAACTCGACCATGAGTTTCAGCGACCAGGCGGTAGCGCGCCGGGCGGCGGGCAAGTTCGTCGAGGCCAATGCCGGGCCCAACCGTTACATGGCGGTGGTCAACTTCACCGGCGGGGTGAAGATCGCGCAAAACTTTACCGCCGATGCGGAGCGGCTGAAGCAGGTGGTGAGCGGCGCAAAGCTCGCCAACGTCGATCCGAACGCGGGAACCTTGGCGGTGGGCGGCGATGCTTCCACGCCGTCCGCACCCGCTCTGGACGCCGGGTCGCCGAGCCTGTCGACGGCTGCGGAGGCCGAGTTTGGGCAACGCGATTTGCTGTTGGGATTGCGCGGCTTGGTGCAAGGACTGGCGACGGTTCCGGGCCGCAAGATCCTGGTGCTGTTCACGGAAGGCTTCCCGTTGAGCGTGGAGATCCGGTCCGAGGTGACCGCCGTTACGGACACCTGCAACAAAGCGAATGTGGCTATCTATCCGATCGATGTGCGCGGTCTGGTGGGAGCGCCGCCGGCGATGCCGTCCGTTCCGTTAGGCGGGCAGGGCCCTGGGCATGGCGCTTTGAATCCTACCGCCCCGCGCGGCCTTTTCGCGGCGTTGGGGCTGGGAGGCTACAGCCTGGTGCAGCCGGTCGCTTATTTCCAACGCGGCGGTTCCTCTGGCCCCACGGGCGGCACGGGGACGGGTGGCACGGGTACTTCATCGGGCGGCGGTTCCAGGCCCGGAGGCGGGACTTCGCCCGGTGGCGGGACTTCGGCTCCAAGCCGTGGCCCCACCTCGGGTCCGGGTCCAAGCCGTGGACCGACCAACACGGGCACCGGCACGGGCTCGCGCGGTCCCACCAACGGAGTCAACCCCAACTACATAACAACGCCTCCGCGCATCATCGTTCCCCAGCCACCACCCAGTGCATCCGACAACCAGCAACTCATGTACATGCTGGCCGATGGCACGGGCGGATTCGTGATTGCCAACACCAACGACCTGCTGGGTGGTCTGGACAAGATCGGCAAGGAGCAGAACCAGTACTACCTGATTGGATACACGCCACCGGACAACCCGGAGGGGAGCTGCCACCTGTTGAAGGTGAAAGTGGAGCACGGCGGATACATAGTGCGTGCGCGCAGCGGCTATTGCAACGTGAAGCAGGTGGACCTGCTGGCGGGCAAGCCGGCCGAGCGCGACCTGGAGACGCGCGCAGCCGCCGGTGCCCCCGGCACCATCCAGTCCGCCGTCATGCAGACGCCGTTCTTTTATCTCTCCCCCAACGCGGCACGTCTCGATCTGGCCCTGGAGATTCCTTCCAATTCCATTCAATTCACCAAGGCGAAAGGCCGGCAGCACGCCGAAGTCAACATACTAGGGATTGCCTACAACGCCAATGGCTCGGTGGGCGCGCGGTTCAGCGACACGGTCAAGCTCGACTTCGCCGACAAGAAGGAGCTTGCGGCCTTTCTGGCGAAACCATTCTTGCACTATGACACCCAGTTCGACCTGGCCGCCGGTTCCTACGATCTGAAGGTGCTCTTCAGCTCCGGCGGCGAAGAATTCGGCAAGCTGGAGAAGGATCCGCTGACCATCGACCCGTATGATGGCAAGGCTTTATTCCTCTCGGGCGTTGCACTCAGCACCGAGTTCCGCAAGGTAAGCGAGGTGGATTCGGACATGGATGCCGACCTGCTGGATGGCCGCGCCCCCCTGGTCGCCCAAGGCATGCAAATTACACCAGGCGGCAGCAACCACTTCAAGAAGTCCGACACCGCGGTCTGCTACCTGGAAGTCTATGAACCGCTGCTGCGCAGCACGGGAGCTTCCGAGCAGGCCCCGGGCGGCGCCACCAAGCCCGCCGCGCCACTCGCGACCCCTGTGACCGTCGAGATCCGACTGCTGGATGCCAAGACCGGCGATGCGAAGACCGATACCGGCGCCATGGACATCAGCAAGTTCATCAAGCCTGGTAATCCTGTAATCCCGGTGGCATTCCGCTTGAAGGTGGAAGATCTTGCCGCCGGCTCTTATATCGCGGAGATTCACGCGAAGGATGTCACGCGGCGCGAGGTCGCCCGCAAGATTCCGTTTGAGGTGGTGGAATAAGAAGCGGGGAAAACCGTTGCAAGCCACCGATGAGCATGGGTAAACATCCGTAGACTGCTCGATTTCTGTCGGTGTTCAACGTGTTCAACGAGGAGCGTTTCGTGGTGATCCGGTTCTCCGGATGTGGGTTGCTTTGCGCGGTTGCATGCGCAGCGGCGCAATTGTCCACTACGCTGCCTCAAGGAAAACTTAGTACGTTTTCGATCGATGGACGCGTAATGGACGCCGCCACGTCTATTCCTTTGGGCCAGGCGGTGGTCTTGCTGCTGTCCGGAGACAACCAGACAATAGCGGCGAACACGACCAGTGCGGTCGATGGGCATTTCACCTTTACGTCGATTTCGGGAGGGTCATATCGCATTGCCGCCGCACTGCCGGGATATACGAGGGCGGAATACGGCGCCTCAGATGTGGGACGACCGGGCAAGGCTATCACCGTCGATACGGGCTTCGTCTCCACTGAGTTTGTGATCGCATTGCATCGCAACGCGAGTATAACTGGAAAAGTAATTGATGAGGGTGGTGCCGGCATAAGTGGCGTCCATGTGACGTTATTGACGCGACGACGTCACTTAGGGGCCTGGCGCCTGTTAAGCTGGTCCGAACAAGCTACAGATTCGGCCGGCTGGTATCGTTTTGACGGCTTGGACCCGATCAGCTTCTATTTGTTCGCTCACAATACGCCTGAGGTTGTACGATCGCACAATCGTGAAGAGTGCAAGTGCGAGGAGCATGACACTGACTCGAGTATTTCGAGTTTGTACTATTCAGGCTCCCCCGACGTCGAGACCGCGCAGCCCCTCAGCGCGTCATCCGGCACGGACCTGGTGGTGCCATCACTCAAGCTCGGCCGTAGTCACTTGGGGTGCGTGCGGGTTTCCCGACGATCTGACATTCCCGCAAGACTGATACTGAATGTCTTGCCCGTGGGGCACATATCGACTGAGCCGGACGCAATTCCCATCGAATTCAACGCTGCGATTGATTCTGAAGTTGACCTTCGCCTTACGAATGGGGACTATATCATTGCTGCGCGTTCCGCGGACGGAAACACGGTTTATGATGCAGTTGCGGTTACTGTCGGCGGTCCCTCAGCGTCCCGGTTGAGTATCGAGGACAGGCGTTCGATAGTGTCAGGCAGGATCGTCGTTGACGGCGAAGACGATCCTGGAAAAGCGATTGTCTATTCGGGCCTGCGAGTGCGCTTTTCGCCTGTCAACATCCGAGGTCCCTACCGCGAAGTGCAACCGGATGATAGTGGCGGCTTTCGAATAGGCCAACTTCCGCCCGACTCGTACTTCGTCCAGGTTCTGGGCCTCGCGGCAAACTCGTACGTGGCGGCTCTTTCTATCGTTGGCCTGGGAGACGCGACGATACCCCTCTATCCAGCTACTTCTATCGGAGGTGGGAACGTCACAATTCATGTCGGAACCGACGCCGGCACGATTGCTGGCACAGCCTCTCCACCGGTGCAAGGCATGGCCAGTCCGATGGCAGTATTGGTTCCCGAGGATCCTTCCCTCGCGTGGAGCTATAAATTGACTTCCTTGACCGGCGAGGGAGCTTTTAGCTTCACTGGTGTGCCCCCGGGAAGGTACAGAATAGCCTCACTCGATAACCTCG
>Ga0181517_10005566_pt1 | contig 11090 bp, 9 predicted proteins | sample PEATcosm2014_Bin_31_FD_119748 | JGI IMG/M metagenome (GOLD analysis project Ga0181517, IMG submission 119748) | Peatland microbial communities from MTU Mesocosm Facility, Houghton, MI, USA - PEATcosm2014_Bin01_30_metaG | ecosystem: Environmental > Terrestrial > Soil > Wetlands > Peat | place... | reverse complement strand
TGCGAGACCGAGACCTTAGCTCAGGCGCTGGAAAGCGACGATATCCGAGCCGTGGCATCGCTCGACAGCTACACTTATCGTGACGAATACGCGCGTCGCATCAACGCCGCCACTGCGAAATTCTCCATGGCGGAGATCGCGGAACGCCTGGATAGTCACAGCATTTGGTGGGCTCCGGTCAAATACTACGACGAGCTCCGAAGCGACCCCCAACTCATCCACGCGCAAGTGTTTGGCAAGGTCGATGTGCGCGGTCGCGTGATCGACATCATCAATCACCCAAATCGCTACGACGGCCAAGTGCCCGGTTTGCGCGTCCTGGCGCTCGAATTAGGCGAGCACACCCGCGAGATCCTCGCGGAGCTCGGATATTCGGAGAGCGACGTCGAGAACATGGAGCGATCCAGCGCCGTTCTTGCCGCTGCAGAGCGAGTCTAGCGCGTCGAACAAGAGATCATTCTGCGGCGCAACTCAGGTTGGCGCCACGAAAATGCACCGCGGTCGAGTGAGGTTAGGATGTCCCCCGTAGCCTTAGAAATGAGAGCGATCCACAAGCGCTTTCCCGGTGTCTATGCGCTCAAGGACGTTACGTTCGCGGTCGATAAGGGCACCGTGCACGGTCTGATCGGTGAGAATGGAGCTGGAAAGTCGACCTTGATCCGTATCCTTTCCGGCGCATACCTCGCCAGTGAGGGCGAGGTGCTGGTCGACGGCGAGGTCGTCGACGCGCCGACGCCGGAAAAGATGCTGCAGCTCGGCATCGCGGTCATTTATCAGGAGCTGACGCAGGCGCCTCATCTGACGGTCGCCGAGAACATCTATCTGGGGCGCCTTCCGCAGACCCGCTTCGGCACCGTCGACTGGGCGAGCGCCAATGCGGACGCCAAAGCTGTGCTGAGCCGCCTTGGGTTTGATGTCGACCCTTCAGCGCGCATCAATCAGCTCAGCGTCGCTCAGCGACAGATGGTCGAGATAGCCAAGGCAATCTCGCGGAATGCGCGCTTTGTCGTGCTCGACGAGCCTTCCGCGGTCCTTGGCGACGCTGAGCTCGAGCAACTCTTCGCCCTCGTTCGACGCCTAAGTCGGGAGGAAGGCGTAACCTTCATCTACATCTCTCACCGCCTGAAAGAACTCTACGAAATCTGCGACCATGTGACTGTTCTGCGCGACGGAGAACTCGTCGTAACGCTGCCGATCGGCGAGACCACGATGGCCGGATTGGTCCGGCACATGGTTGGTCGGGAGATGGAGGACATCTTTCCGAGCCGCGTTGAACCTGATGACCAGGTGTGCCTTTCCGTCTCGGGGCTCAATCGAGCTGGCGTGTTGCACGACATCAGTTTCGACGTCCGACGTGGCGAGATCCTCGGCATCTGTGGGCTCGCCGGTTCCGGACGCTCCGAAGTGCTGCGCGCCATCGCTGGCGTCGACAAAATCGACCAGGGCGAGATCCGTATCAACGGGAAGCAGGTCAGCATCCGCAATCCTCGCGAAGCGATGAAGCAAGGGATTTGCCTGCTCCCCGAAGACCGGAAGACGGAGGGCTTGTTTCTCGATCAGACGGTCGCCTTCAACATTACGATTTCAGCGCTTGCGCCCATTACGCGCCGCCTACTGATATCCGGCGCCCGGGAATCGGAGATCGTTTCTGGCTTCATCGGGCAGATGCGGGTCAAAACGCCGTCGCCAGAAACCAAGATTGGAGCGCTTTCCGGCGGAAACCAGCAGAAATGCGGCCTCGCTCGCCTGCTTCACGCCGGGGCTCGCATTCTGCTTGTCGACGAGCCGACGCGCGGCGTCGACGTGGCGGCAAAGCGTGAAATCTACGACCTTTTCACCGAGCTCACGGCAAAGACCAACGTCAGTGTCGTGATGGTCTCGTCCGAGCTTCCGGAAGTCCTGGGACTTTGCGACCGGATCGTCGTCATGCGTGAAGGTGCTGTGGCCGCAACCCTGGATAGCGCGCACACGACTGAAGAAGAAATCATGTCCCACGCGGTCTGGCGATGACGACTGCGGGAATGAGAATCTCAAAGTTGAGATGAGGAGACGCGATATGACAATTCAAAACGATATGCCAGTTCGATCCTACAGCCACTTCATCGACGGCCGGTACATTGAAGTCACCGGTGGGGATGGCAGCCAACGCCGCTCGCCGGCGAACGGAAAGATCGTTTCGCGGGTCTCTGTCTGCCGGCCGGAACATGTCGACATGGCGGTCAAGTCTGCGCGCAAAGCGTTTGACGAAGGCCCGTGGCCGCGGATGAGCGGCATGGAGCGCGCCGAAATTCTCAACCGCTTCGCCAATTTGGTCCACGATCACCGTGATCGTCTGACCCGGATTGAAGTCGAGGAGACCGGCAAGCCGATCCGTTTCGCTCGCGGTGACATCGACGGCGCGGTCGGGCTGATCCGTTACGCCGCTTCGCTGGGAATGCAGATGTCGGGAACCAGCCTGACCAATCTCGGCACGAACAAGATGGCTCTGATCATGCGCGAGCCGGCCGGAGTCGCCGGCCTGATCATTCCCTGGAATTTCCCTGCGCTAATCCTGGCGCAAAAGGCGCCGTTTGCGCTGGCGGCCGGCTGCACCGTTGTCGCGAAGCCCGCTGGGTTTACGCCTGGAACGGCGTTCGAGTTTGCGGCATTGGCGTTCGAAGCCGGAATTCCGGCTGGCGTCTTCAACGTCCTGGGCGGCGCTGGGGCAGTGGCGGGAGACGGGCTGACGTCGCATCGCGGCGTCGATGTTCTTTCCTTCACCGGGTCGACTCAGACGGGACAAAAGGTGCTCGGCAACGCGGCGAAGAACCTTGTTCGCTCTTCCGTGGAACTCGGTGGCAAGTCGGCCAACATCGTCTTTGCCGACGCCGATCTCGACGCGGCGATCGACGGCGCCTTGATGGGCGCGTTCTTCAACAACGGTGAATGTTGCGTCTCCGCTTCACGCCTGTTTGTGCAGTCGTCGGTTGCTGACGACTTCATCGCACGCGTGGCGAAGGCCGCCGCGATGATGCGCGTGGGGGATCCTTTCGACGAGAATACCGATGTCAGCGCTTTGATCGACGAGAATCATTTCGCGAAGGTCAAGGACTACGTGCGCGTTGGGATCGCCGAAGGGGCTAAACTCGTGGTCGGCGGAGAGGCAGTCTCGTCGCTTCCCGGTCATTTCCTTCAGCCGACGATCTTCGATCAGGTCAAGCCTGAGATGACGATCTTCCGCGAGGAAATCTTTGGTCCGGTGCTGAGCGTCACCCGTTTCGACACCTTGGAAGAGGTGGTTCGTCTGGCGAACGAAACCAGTTACGGACTGTCGAACTACGTGTGGTCGAAGAACATCGACACCGTCTTGACCGTCGCCCGCCAGCTGAGAAGCGGATGGGTGCAAGCGAATACAGCGATCGACGGCGCGCCTCAGCTTCCGTTGACCGGCGTGAAGGAGTCGGGCTTCGGCTACGAGATGGGCCAAGCCGGATTCGACGAGTTCACCCAACTCAAGACGCTGTTCATCCACACCGGCCCGCGCACGCGCGTCTTTGATCGCTGAGATCGAACATGGGCGCGCTTCGACTGCTCGTTTCCGACCTGGACAACACGCTGCTGACACGCAGCCACGAGTTGCCGCGTCGGGTGATCGACGCCGTCGAGGCGGCCCAAAAGGCGGGCGTCTTAGTCGTGTTGGCGACAGCACGATCGCCCGTCGGCGCCCGCCGCGCGGCGGAGACTCTGGGCGTTCCCGATCTCGTCATTTGTTTCAACGGTGGTTGGATCGGGAACGTGACGACCGGGACGGCGCTGCACAAGCAACCGCTCAATGTTCCCGTCGCGCTCGATGTGATGGCCGCCGCGCGAGCCGCGAACGTCAATCCGATGTGGTACGCGGCAGATGGCGTGCGCGTCTTCGACCGGAACTCCAGCGTTGAACGGGAAGCCTGGATCACCGGCGACCGTTTGGTTGAGATCGACTCCATGGCGGAACTCACGCAGCCGCCCGGCAAGATCATGTGCGTGCGGGACGATGCGGACGAACCGCACGGCTTCAATCTCATTCGCAAGCAATACGGCGCCGTGCTCACGGTGGCGACATCGCATTCCCGACTCCTTGAAGTCGGTCCGCCCGGGGTCTCCAAACGTACCGCTGCTGAATGGGTGGCGGCGCGGTTAGGGGTTGCCCAGGAAGACTGCGCAGCGGCCGGGGACGCCGCGAACGATATGGAATTGCTTCGCTGGGCCGCCGTCGCTGTCGCGGTCGAGAACGCGGTTCCAGAGGTGAAGCGGCTGGCGGGGTTCGTTGGCCCATCTTGCGACGAAGGCGGGATGGCCGACGCCGTGTCTTGGCTTTTGAACGTGCAACCACCGGAACCGGGTGCGCTCAGCGCCGAAGAACAAGGAGGAGGAGATGATTGAAATGGTTGCGCGAGTAGGTGCCCCTCATACGGTCGCGACCGGCGTCGAAAAGCTGCGGCGCCATGCGCAGGGTCTAGGCCTGCTGTGGATCCTGGTCGGGTTGTGCGCGGTCGCCGTCTATCTCAGTCCGAGTTTCATTCAGGTTGGCAATCTCTTGAATGTCGGCCGGCAGATGGCCCTGTTTGGGATCGTCAGCGTCGGAATGACTTTCGTCATCCTGACGAAAGGCATCGATCTTTCGGTGGGATCGGTGGTCGGAGTCGTCGCGGTTTCGACCGCGATGATGATGGCCAGTGGGCTTCCGATCCCGGTGGTTGTCGTCACCTCGCTCGTCATGGGAGCCCTGTGCGGGCTGTTCAACGGTGTGGGCGTCGTCTCCTTCAACATGCCGCCGTTTATCATGACCCTTGGCACGTTGGTCATGGGACGCGGCATTGCGATGACGATCGCGAACGGCGAACCACAAACACTCGGCTCCGCCACGGACGCCTTCGCTTTTCTCGGCGGCGGCTTTCTCTTTGGCATCCCGGTACCGATCTGGATCTTCGCAGTGGTCGCGGGGGGCGCTTTCGTCGTCCTGCGATTTACCGCATTCGGCCGTCGCGTCTATGCGGTCGGATCGAACGCCGAGGCGGCTCGGTTAGTCGGCATCAATGTCGGCGGCACCCTATTGTGGGTCTACGTCATTTCCGGGGTTCTCGCGGCGTTGACTGCTCTGATCTACGTCTCCCGGCTTACCGTCGGCGAACCGACGGCCGGCGTTAACCTCGAACTCGATGCGATAGCGATCACAGTGATTGGCGGCACCAGCCTTTTCGGAGGCACGGGCAGCATCGGCGGGACGGTGATCGGCGCCGCAATCATCGTGGTCATCGCCAATATTCTCAATCTCATCGGCATTTCTCCTTTCACCCAGCAGATCGTGAAAGGCGCAATCATCATCGCCGCAGTCATGCTGGAGTCGCGGCGCCATCGGCTACGGACCTGAAGAGCAGGTGTGTCGTTCAAGACAAAGGAACGCCACTCGGCAAAAGTGAGAACGAGTAAGTTATCTAAGCAGGAGGGAATGGAATGAATACGAATCGTCGGGACTTTCTTGCAGCTACCACAGCCGCTATTGCGGGTATCGCGGCGACGTACGCCACCACCGGCGCGGCCTTCGGCCAGACTAAGATCAAGATCGGGTTCAGCCAGGCGACCATGAACCATCCCTGGCGCGTGGCGATGGTGGAAGGAACCAAAAAGTACGTCGAAGCGAATCTTCCGGATGTCACGTTGATCGTGACGGACGGCCAGAACGACGCGACGAAACAGGTCGCCGACGTCGAAAGTCTGCTGGTCCAGGGCATTGCGGTCCTCATCATCTGCCCCTTGACGGAGCAGGCGCTGACCCCGGTGGTCAAGGAAGCGATGGGACGGGGCATTCCGGTCGTCACACTGGACCGAAAGGTCAACACCGAGGTCACCTGCCATGTCGGCGGCGAGAATCTTCCGCTTGGCATCGGAGACGCGAAGTTTCTGGCCGAGAAGCTTCCGAAAGGCGGCAATATCATTGAGCTTTCGGGCACTGCCGGCGCGTCGGCGACGATCGACCGGCACAACGGCTTCCGCGATGAGATCGCCAAGCACCCGGGCTTCAAAGTCGTGGCGGAACAGAACTGCGACTACACTCGTGACAAAGCCGTGAAGTTCATGGAGGACATGCTTCAGCGCTTCAAGCCCGGCGACCTGCAGGCCGTCTACGCTCATAACGACGAGATGGCGCTGGGGGCGATTCAAGTGCTGGAAGGCGCTCATCGTCTCCAAGAAGTCACCGTCGTCGGCATTGACGGTCAGGAAACGGCCTTCGAGTCGATCAAAGCGGGGAAGCTCGCGGCAACTGCCATCTATCCGTTCTGTGTGCCTGAAGGCATCCAGACCGCTTACAAAGTGGCCCGCGGAGAAAAGGTTCCTAAGGAGCTGGTGCTTTTGGGGGCCGCCGTCAACGCTAGCAACATCGATCAGTATCTCGGCAAGGGGTTCTGAGCGCTCCGGCCCGCAATGTCGTTGTCGCGGCATCGCGGGCCGGCCTCACATACGGCAGGGGATGCCAAGGTTTACACGGCCTACATCCCCTGCCGATCGGCGACCTTGACCCTCAAAACTTGCGTCGTCGACTGAAGAATTTGTCGCTGTCTCTACCTAATCCTTAAGACCCTCGATGGAGGGCGACCGATCGTAGTTCGATCCTGGCGCGAGCCGCAGTGACTGAGCAGCATAATGGTACACAAACCCAAATGACATCCAAAGACTCGGACCCACAGAGAACACCGCTCATCTTAGCGTCTCGGCCAGCCGCCGGAGTGATGCTGATCACCCTCAACCGGCCTGAGAAATTGAATGCGCTATCGAAGGAACTGCTAGCCGATTTGCGCGATGAACTCGCGCGTGCCGAGGCGGACGACACGGTCCATTGCGTGGTGTTGACAGGGGCGGGCAGGGCGTTCGCCGCCGGCGCCGACATCGCCGATATGCTGGCCCGCGGCGTCGAATCGTACGCGGACCCGAATCGCCTCGACAATTGGCGTCAGATTGAAGCGTTCGCCAAGCCAATCATCGCCGCGGTCAACGGATATGCGCTGGGAGGCGGGCTCGAGCTCGCGCTCCTGTGCGACATCCTGATCGCGAGCGATTCCGCATTTTTCGGCACACCGGAAATCAAGATCGGATCGTTTCCCGGCGACGGAGGAACGCAGCGACTTCCGCGCCTGGTCGGGAGATCGTTCGCCATGCAGATGATCCTGACCGGAGAGATGATCAGCGCGGAATTGGCGGAGCGCAAAGGCCTTGTGAGTGAGGTCGTTCCGGCAAGCCAGCTCATGGCGCGCGTATTGAAAGTCGCGGAAGCCATCTCTCTGAAGTCTGTAGCAATCACGCCCTATGCCAAGCTCGCCGTACGCGCAGCTGATGAATTGAGCCTGGCGGAGGGCCTTCGTGTCGAACATCAACTTACGGTAGAGGCATTCGCAAAAGAGGATCGCATGGAAGGATTACGCGCCTTCGCCGAAAAGCGTGGGCCGGTCTTCAAAGGGCGTTAGTCCGCGACCGCATTAGTACATCTATCCCTGCATTTCTGAGGGGCGTCGTGGGTTTGGTCCCCCGCTCTACGGCGGTCGTGTGCGCCTGTTGCATCTGAAAATGAACAGCTTGAGGCATCAAATGGGTTCGAACGACTGGTGCGACAAAGCGATTGCGGCGGCAATTGCGCATACGCGCCGCATTGCGCGGACGGCGACAGAGTTTCCGCACATCACCGAGAACGGGGTGTGGCAGTTCACTCCTGACGGCGTATGGACTGGGGGCTTTTGGGCGGGCTTATTGTGGCTCTGTCATGAGCATGACCAGGACGCCGAGAGTCTTGCGCTCGCCTCGCGGTTCACGGATCGGCTCTTGCCGAGAGCGAACGATAGTCAGAATCACGACCTCGGCTTCATGTTCATGCCAAGCGCCGTCCAGGGCTGGCAATTGACCGGCAATGCAGCCTATCACGCGGCCGCCATCTCGGCTGCCAACGCGCTGGCCAGCCAGTTCAATCCCAGAGGCGGCTTTATTCCTGGCTGGGGCTTCTTTGGAAGCGAGGATTGGAGTGGTTCGGTGCTCATCGACACTCTGATGAACCTGCCGCTGCTCATTTGGGCGGCCGAACAAACCGCGAAACCGCAGCTCATCAAAGTAGTCGAAGCCCACACAGCGAAGACACTTGCCCACCATATCCGAGACGACGGCTCGGTCTTCCATGTCTTCAAATTTGATCCAGAGTCAGGCCGACCTTGTCATGGGGACACCTATCAGGGGCTTTCGTCTGACAGCTCCTGGTCACGCGGCCAATCGTGGGCGATTACGGGTTTCGCCATCCTTGCGGCGATGACGGGTAAGAGAACCTATCTCGCCGCCAGTGAGCGGGTGGCGGCCTATTTTCTCGCGCAAATGCCGACCGATGGGGTTCCTCCTTGGGACTTCACGGCGACAGGCGCCAATGTTCCGAAAGATTCCTCTGCCGGGGCTATCGCAAGTTACGGCTTTCAAAAGCTGCATAAGTTGACTGGAGCGCGAAAATATCTCGACGCGGCCACATCGCTCCTAAAGGCGTTGACAACGACTTGCCAAAACACCTCGGAAACCGGCGGCCTTCTGCTGCACTCGACTGCCGACCTGCCGCATGGCCTCGGCGTCGATCAGTCGACGATCTACGGCGACTACTATTTCCTCAAGTCGCTCATGGCGCACCGCCGACGAGAGACAAATAGCCAGCAAGTCGCGCAATCCAGTGCTGAAAGAGGGAGAGCGTCGGTCGCGGATTGACCGCCTAGTGTCGGAAGCTGCAGGCCGCGAAGCGGGTTGCGTGGGTTTCGATGATTTCGCTAGCGCCACCGGCGAGATCTTCAATGCGAGTGGTGGTTCAAACTGACCCTGCCGGTACGCCGGCGTCTGTGTCGAAGGAGCTCAACTATGGCCCAATACCAGTTCATGTCGCTGACCCGTATCCGGATGGGCGAAGGGACCCTCGATGGCATCGGAGACGAAGTGGTCAAGCTTGGTTCGAAGGTCTTGATCGTAACTGACCCCGGAATCGTCAAGGCGGGGCTGGCAAAACTCGTTGAATCACGGCTTTCCGCGGCGGGCCTCACGGTCACCACCTTCAGCGATGTCGAAGGAAACCCGACCGTTCTAAACGTCGAGGCTGGGCTTGCAGTTCAGAAGAAGAGCGGCGCGACGGTCATCGTCGCGATTGGCGGCGGCAGCGCCATCGATGCAGCGAAGGCGGTCGCAGTTCTCGCGACCAACGGCGGCAAGCTCCGCGACTACCATGGTTTCGAGCGGTTCTCGAAGAGGCCGCTGCCGTTGTTGGCCGTGCCGACGACCGTGGGAACCGGGAGCGAGACGACTAAGGGTAGCGTCATCACTGACCCCGTCGCCCACGATAAGATCATCGTCGTTTCCGATATGATGTACCCGATCACTGCGTATCTTGACCCGCAGATGGTCGCGACGCTGCCGGCGACGATCTGCGCTTGGACGGGTATCGACGCCTTGACGCATGCCATTGAGGGGTACGTCGCCAAAGGCGCGAATGCCTTCAGTGATGCTCTCAATCTTCAGGCGATACGCCTGATCGCGAAGTGCCTGCGACCGGCTTGCAAAGGTGACAAAGACGCTCTGCACCAAATGCAATGCGCGGCGGCCCTCGCGGGAGCGGGATTCCACAATGCCGGTCTCGGCTTGGCGCATGCTCTGGCCAACACCGTCGGGGGCCGTTTCGGAACGCACCACGGCGCCACCAACGGAGTGCTTCTCCCGCACGTCATGCAATTCAATCTGCCCGCGGCAGTCAGCCGGTTCGCAACCATCGGAGCGGAACTGGGAGGCAAACCGAGCAATCAGACCGCCGATTTGAAGGCGGCCGAACAGGCCGTTGTCGAGGTCAAACGGCTCATGCTCGACATCCACGCGCCTTTGACTCTGTCCGAGCTCGGCGTTCAAAGCGACAGTTTTCCGACGCTGGCGAACCAGGCGCTCGGACAGTTGGACCGCCCGGCGAATCCTCGCGACAACGACGAAAGCGACTTGCTCGGCATCCTGCGGGCCGCCGCGTAAGCCGTGGCGCCGCTCCGCAACCGGGTGCAGTTGCCGCATAAGCGATTGCTGTAGGTCGGCAAACTGAAATCTCTGCGGGGTCCGATTGGTGTCGATCGGATCCCCGCCAGCAATTTCGACGCGATAGGCAGACGGGCCTAAACGGCCGCCGCGGATAAATTCGGTCCAATCGGCGTTCGGCGTGGAGCGCCTGCACACCACTGTGGAGTTAGAGAATGGCAGTCGACCGTATGGCGGTTCTAGCGGCAATGGTGGATCAGGGCGTAATCCCTGTCTTCTATCACCCCGATGCCGAGGTCTGTAAGAAGGTCATCCAAGCCTGCGCCCACGGCGGCGCCAAATGCATCGAGTTCACCAATCGCGGCGAATTCGCCGCGCACGTGTTCTTCGAAGTGACGCGCCACTTCGCCAAGGCCGACCCGAGCGTGATCATGGGCGTCGGCTCGATCGTCGACGCGCCGACCGCCGGCGTCTTCATCGCCAATGGCGCGAAGTTCGTCGTCGGCCCGCTGCTCAATCCCGACATCGCTAAGGTCTGCAATCGCCGCAAGATCCCCTACAGCCCGGGCTGCGGCTCGGCGAGCGAGATTGGCTACGCCGAGGAACTCGGCTGCGAGATCGTCAAGGTCTTCCCCGGCGGCTCGGTCGGCGGCCCGGAATTCGTCAAGGCGATGCTTGGGCCGTGCCCATGGACCCGGATCATGCCGACCGGCGGCGTCGACGCCACCGAGGAATCGCTGACCCAATGGTTCAAGGCGGGCGTCGCCTGCGTCGGCATCGGCTCGAACCTGATCACCAAACAGCACCTCGACGCTCAGGATTACGACGGGATCGAGAACAAGGTCCGCGCCACAATTCAATTGATCAAAACCATCCGCGGAAAATAGGTCATGAGCGAGATTCTGAAGATCCGGCCGGCCTCCGAGACGAAGTGGGACTGCGCCTCGTTCGGGGAAGTGATGCTGCGCTTCGACCCCGGCTTCGTCCGAGTGCGCAACGCCCGCTCGTTCCAGGTGTGGGAAGGTGGCGGCGAATACAATGTCGCGCGCGCT
>Ga0181517_10005563_pt1 | contig 11099 bp, 5 predicted proteins | sample PEATcosm2014_Bin_31_FD_119748 | JGI IMG/M metagenome (GOLD analysis project Ga0181517, IMG submission 119748) | Peatland microbial communities from MTU Mesocosm Facility, Houghton, MI, USA - PEATcosm2014_Bin01_30_metaG | ecosystem: Environmental > Terrestrial > Soil > Wetlands > Peat | place... | reverse complement strand
TGGTGGTGCCGCTGGTTGTCGATAAGGGCGAGGAGGTGTAACCGGCAACCTCCGGAGGCGCCGGCTTCTTGAAGTTCGGCCCCATGGCGCAGCCGGCCAGAACAACGGCTGCCCCGAGAATGACATAAGGAGCGGCTTTCATGGTTTGTGCTGCAACCCGGTTCCATTGAGGCCGCCGTTTTTCTTCGCCCCCGACATAGCCGGTCCACCCACAACTGCCGGGCCGGCCCCGTGACTGGATGCCGCATGGAGCGAAGAGCTGCTGGAAGGCCGAAGCCCCGGTGAGAGGGCCGGCTGGCTGCGCAAGGGCTCCGTTTTCTTTGGGAGGCTGCCCAGGCGAGGCTGGAGGCTGTGCCCCGGCGCGGTCGCATGGTCGCCGGCAGCATCCAGGCGGTGCTCGGAGGGGGCGGCCTTGGCCAGGGTGGTTTCACCGGCAAAACCAGGAGCCACCATCAAGGCGCCCAAGCCAACGATTATAGCGATCAAACGCCTGGTCTTCATTTGTCAGAAGGAGGGGGTTCCGGTTTGGGTTGGTTGCCGCCGCGATCCAGGACGAGCATTTTGAGGGCGGGTACAACGATCAGGAGCATGATAGGGCCGACGAACATGCCCCCGACGATGACCGTGGCCAGCGGGCGCTGGACCTGGCTGCCAATGCCAGTGGAAATCGCCGCCGGAAGCAGCCCGATACAGGCGCAGAGACCGGTCATGAGCAGGGGCCGCATCCGACTTGAGGCGGCACGAAACATGGTTTCGACCGGCGTCCCTCCACGAAGCTTTGTCTGGTTGTAATAGGTCATCAGAAGGATGCCGTTCATGACCGAAACACCGAACAAGGAAATGAAACCGATGGCGGCCGAGATGCTGAAATTGAGCCCGGAGACATACAACGCCAGTATTCCGCCGGCCATGGCAAACGTGATTCCGGACAACGTCAGCAGGCACTCGATCAGCGAATTGAACAGGCTGTAAAGCAGCCCAAAAATCAGAAGGAGGCTCACCGGCACGACAATCGCCAGGCGGTCTTTGGCATCCTGAAGGTCCCCGAACTCGCCCGCCCATACCATGCGATAGCCGCTGGGCAGTTTGACATTCTTGACAATCCGCGCCTGCGCTTCGGCGACCGTGCTGCCGAGGTCGCGGCCGCGGACGCTGAATTTGATGGGGATGAATCGCTCCACGCTTTCATGATAGATCCAGGCCGCCCCGGTATCCAGGCTGATGGCGGCCAGCTCGCTCAGAGGAATGTAAGCGTTGGCGCCGCCGGCAGTGGCATAGGCCACCTTGATGCCGCGGATTTTTTCGATGCTGTCGCGGTAATCCTCCGGGTAGCGGACCGCCACATTGAACTGCCGGTCTCCCTCCAGCACGGTTGTGGCGACGGCGCCCCCGAGGGCCGCCTGGATGACGGCGTTGACGTCACCGGAGTTGAGGCCGTAGCGCGCGGCCTTGGCACGGTCCACTTTGATGTTCAGGTTCGGTTGTCCGAGAACCGGGAACACCCCCAGGTCGTCGATGCCTCGGACCTGATTGAGCTGGTCCCTGACCTGGTCGGCCAGGCGGGTCAACGTCTCCAGGTTGGGCCCGATGATCTTGACCGAGTTGGCTCCTTTGACGCCCGAAATCGCCTCTTCAATGTTGTCCTGAATATATTGAGAGAAGTTGAAAAAGACGCCTGGCAACTCGCGCCCGAACTCCTCCTGAATCTGCGCGATGAGCTTCTCCTTGGTCAGGCCCTGCGGCCATTGATCAAAGGGCTTGAGGGGGGCGAACAGCTCCACATTGGAGAAGGGTGAAGCGTCGCTGCCGTCGTCGGGGCGGCCGTGCTGGGACACCACGGTGATGACCTCGCGATGCTTGAGCAGAATCAGCCGCATTTTTCTCGCGGCCTCCTCGCCGTCTTGCAGGGCGAGGGTCATCGGCATGGAGGCGCGAATCCAGAGGTTGCCCTCCTCGAGCTGGGGAAGGAACTCGCTGCCCAGCCGCAAGCCGAGGAGCCCGGCCACAACCAGGAAAGCGACGCCAATCCCGACCGTAAGGGCGCGGCGGTCCAGCGCAAACCGCAGCACCGGATTGTATACCCGGTGCAACATTCGGATGATCCAAGTCTCCGATTCCTTCACGTGCTGGGGGAGCATGAAAGACGCAAGGACAGGCGTGACGGTAAAGGTGGAGATCAGGGCGCCGGCCAGCGCGTAGGCATAGGTGCGCGCCATGGGGCCGAATATCTGGCCCTCAACCCCCTCCATGGTGAACAGCGGGACGAAGGCGGCCACGGTAATGAGCGCCGAGAACAGAACCGCCTTGTCCACCTGCAAAGCGCTGACCAAAATCAGGCGCAGGCGATCGGTCCATCCATGAGCCGCGGCATGGTCACCGGGCAACCGCGTCAGGTCCGGCCCCCAAAACCCGTCGGCCAGGCGCTGAAGCAGCCCCTGCCTCTCCTCCGGCTGCCTTTGGAAATTGCGGAAGATATTCTCCACGAAAATCACCGCGAAATCGACGATGATCCCGAGATCCACGGCGCCCACGGAGAGCAGGTTGGCGCTCTCGCCCTGGATCACCAGCAGAATGACGGCAAAAAACAGCGCAAACGGGATCGTCAGCCCGACGACGATTGCGCTGCGAAGATTTCCCAGGAAAATCCACTGGATGAAGAAGATCAGCAGGCACCCAAAAAGCAGGTTGTGCAGGACGGTATGCGTGGTGACCGCGATGAGCGACGATCGGTCATAATAGGAATGGACTGCGACACCCGTCGGCAGGCTGCCGTCGCCGTTCATGCGGTTGATTTCGGCCTTGACCTTGGGAATCATGTCGGCGGTCTTCTCCGTGCGGCTCATCACAACGATGGCCCCGATCACGTCGTCATCCTGGTCGCGGCCCAGAATCCCAAGCCGGGGCACAAAGCCCACATACACCTTGGCGACATCTTTCACCAGCACCGGGACGCTGTTGCCCTGGCTAAGGACAACGTTTTCGATGTCATCCACCTTATAGCCCTGGGTTAAATCGTCCTCTCCCCCGTCGTCAATGAGCCCGACGCCGCGGATGTTGATCGATTGCTGGCCAATGCGGATTTCGCGCCCGCCGACATTCAGGTTCGCGTTGCCCAGGGCGGTGAGCAGTTGCGGCACGGTGATGTTATAGGCTTCGAGCTTGGCCGGGTCCGCCTCGACTTGGAATTCCTTGGTCGGGCCGCCCCAACTGTTGACGGCTACAATGCCGGGAATCGTCAGCAACCGCCGCCGCACGATCCAGTCCTGAACCGTGCGCAGATTGGCCAGCCCAAAGCGCTTTGGCCCGACCACCTGGTAACGGTAGATTTCTCCCGTCGCGCTGTTCTGCTGGATGGTCGGGACCTGGCCGCCGGGCAGCGTCACGTTTTGCTGCATGGCTATCGCGGCCTGGGCGTAGGCGAAGTGATAATCCACGCCGTACTTAAAAACCACCCGAACAAAAGACAACCCGTAGAATGACGTGGAGCGGATCACATCGATGCCGGGCGTCGTGTAGAGGCTGATCTCGATGGGGCGTGTATAATAGCGCTCCATCTCCTCGGCGGAAAGGCCCGGAGCCTGCGCGGTGATCTCCAGAATAACCGGTGTCGGGTTCGGATACGCCTCGATGTTGAGTCGCTTGTAGGCGAAGAATCCGGCGCCGGAGAACGCCAGCAGCGCGAAGATGACTATCGCGCGGCGGCTTAGGCAAAAGGCAATGATGGACTTGAGCATGGTAGGCGGCTATGAGGCAAAGATCCGTTCGAGAGCCAGGGCCAGCGGGCTTAATCGCTCGGCGGCGCCTCCAGCATGTTGCTTATGAAGACCGCCCCGTCCGTGACAGCCAGCTCGCCCCGCCGCAAGCCTTCCAGCACCTGGTATTGCCCGTTGTACTGCAGGCCGAGCTTGAGGATTTTTTGCGCAAAACGATGGCGATCTCCGGTCACCCAGGCCGCCATGGTGCCGTCGCCGTTTCGAACCACCCCGTTCATTGGTATGGCCACCGACTCCACCGGGTCCTGAACGCGGATGACAAAGCTGGCGAGCATTCCAGGAAGCAGCTCGTGCTTGGGGTCCAGGATTTCACAGCGCACCATAACCCGGTGCGTGTTCGGATCGACGGCGGCTCCCATTCTCGTAATCTTGCCTTCAAAGACGCGCCCGGGATAAGCCATCACCTTGGCTTGGACCGGCTGGCCCAGATGAAAGAGCGGGCTGTCGCTTTCCGTGACATTCGCCACCATCCATTTAAGTCCCAGATCGGACACGACGTAGGGCGCCGGCGGGTTGCCCGGCTGCACCAACAGGCCCGGTTGCGCGTTGCGCGCGGTCACCCAGCCCGTCACAGGGCTGGGGACGACCAGCGCAGGATCGATTTGCCGGGTGGCAGCGATCCGAGCGATGTCGTCCTCGCTCTTGCCAAACAGCCGAACCGCGTCGCGCGCCGCCTTAAGCGCGCCTTCGGCGGTCTGTTGATCGGAGGTGGCTTGTTCGATCTCGCGTTCGGAGACCCCGTTGGTCCCGTAGAGGTCCTTGACGCGCGCCAGCTCCTTGGTCGTAAGATCGGCTGTGGCGACGGCGCTTATCAGGCTCGATTCGGCCTGGATGAGATCGGGGCTGCCGATGGTATAGAGCGGCTGCCCTTTCTGAACCTCGTCGCCGAGGTTCGCCAAGGCGTTGATAATCTTCCCCTGGTAGGGGGAAAAAACCTGCACCGAAAGATCCTGGTCGTAATCGATGCTTCCGACGGCTTCTTTCTCGACGGGAAAGGGACAGGTCCCCACCGGCTCGATTTTGATGGCATTGAGCTGGCTCGGCGCCAGATCCACGGTTGCCTCGGACGGGGCCGCGTTGGATGCCGGAACCGAACCCTGCGGCGTATCCTTCAGGGGGGATTGGCCGTAGCTGGGCCTCGGGAGGACGGTTGCCAGGAAAACGCCCGCGATAGCAGCGGCGACCACGGCGGGTCCCTTGCGAAACTGAAACAGGTTATTCATCGAACCATTATTTGCCAGCAGTCATGATAGGCCGGATCGATCGCCTGTCTACTGGGCCAGACCTAATCATTTTGTAAGACCAAGCCCGGATTCCTTGTAGGGCGATGTCGTACAAATCCAGCCATCCTCGCGACTGGAGGCGGCTCCTTCTCACCGCCCGCGCAAGAATCAGACAGCCATATCCTTGCCGGTGGTGGTCACGGTCAGTTTGCCATGTTTCACGCCTTTGGCGCCAATGAGCTCATCGGCGATTCTTTTGATCAAGGCCGCCTTGCCGCGCACCACCAGGACCTCCAGGCAATTGTGGTGATCGAGATGGACATGGAGGGTGGAGATAATCACCTCGTGGTGGTCGTGCTGAATATCGGTGAGCGTGGCCTGCACGTGCTGTTTGTGGTGGTCGTAGACCAGCGTGATGGTGCCCGCGATATCTTCAGTGCCGAACTTCCGCCGGTGCTCGACCAATCGATCGCGGATCATGTCGGCGATTGCCAACGACCGATTGTCATAGCCCTGCTCACCGGTCATCGCATCCAGGTCCTCCAGCAGTTTGGGCGGGAGGGAAACGGTGAATCGGGCCGCTTGTTCTTTCATATGTTCATACTATTTTATTATTGCGTAATACTCATGCCTGACGTAATACGAGTTGGCTTGAGAGTAATACGACCGGCGCGCCGCCGTCAACCCGGCGCCGGCGAGGGCTGAGATTGGACGCGTCCCGATCCGCCACAGAAGCGTAGTCCGAATGAAATTATGAACATCGCACTGGAATGTGCCTGCCTTGGCGGGCTGCTGTGGTCGCTCCCATTGCGCGCACAGGAAGCCGCCAATGCCCCGCCGGGAACCGCTGCGCCGGAGCCCGCGGCCCAGGAACCGATTCGGCTGCCGGAGGTCGTGGTGACGGGCAGGCAGGACAGCCTGCTCGGCGTCGCCAACTCCGCGAGCCAGGGCACGACCGGCGCCGCGCAACTGGCCGAACGGCCGATACTGCGCACCGGAGAGATCCTTGAGACGATTCCGGGCGTCATCATCACCCAGCACGCGGGGGGCGGAAAGGCAAACCAGTATTTTCTCCGGGGCTTCAACCTGGACCACGGCACCGACTTCGCGGTGTTCCTGGACGACATGCCGCTGAATCTGCCGTCGCATGCGCACGGCGAAGGCTACGCGGACATGAATGCCGTCATCCCGGAGTTCGTCCGGCGAATCGATTACGAGAAAGGCCCCTACTACGCGGGCGTGGGGAATTATGGATCGGCCGGCTCGGCCCACCTGGTGTTCTACCACACGCTGCCGCAGGATTTCGTCACGCTGGAGGGGGGAATGTATGGCTATGAGCGCGGCGTGTTTGGCATGTCCCAGAAAGTCGGTTCGGGCACCCTGCTCTACGGCGCCGAGGCCTACCACGACGATGGTCCCTGGACCCATCCGGATGATTACCAAAAGCTGAACGGCATTGTGACCTACAGCCAGGGAGACGAAGCGAACGGAATCAGCGTGACGGCGCGCGGGTATCACGGCACCTGGAATTCGAGCGACCAGGTTGCCGCCAGTTTTGGAAACACGAACTTCTTCGGCGCGATCAATCCGACGGATGGCGGCAACTCCGACCGTTATAGCCTCCAGGCCGAATGGCACCGCCACGACGAGAACTCCGAAACGAAGATCACGGCCTACGGGTTTTACTACGACCTGGATCTGTTCTCCGACTTCACCTACTTCCTGACGGATCCCGTCCAGGGGGACCAGTTCGAGCAGCAGGACAAGCGGTGGGTCGCCGGCCTGGATGCGCGGCACACGATTTTCAGCCAGTGGTTTGGACGGGACGTGGAGAATTCCGTCGGCTTGCAGGTGCGCAACGATTGGATCGATAACGGTCTTTACCAGACGGAGGATCGGGCGCGCGTGAACAAATTCGATTTTAACGCCAGCATCGATAATCCTCCGATGCTGCCGGCGATCACTCAACAGGATAGTTTCACGGACACGCAGGCCGGCTTTTACGTGGAAAACAAAGCGCAGTGGGCGGACAAATTCCGTTCGGTCCTGGCCATGCGCGGGGACCTGGACTACTTTGACGTCACCAGCGATGTCACTCCGGCGAACTCCGGGACGGCCTGCGGACTCCTGCCCAGCCCGAAGATGAGTTTGATTTTCGGTCCCTGGGCGGAAACGGAGTTTTACGTCCAAGGCGGCTTCAGCTTTCACAGCAACGACGGGCGCGGGGCGACGCAGACGGTCGAGCCGGTCTCGGCGGACAATCCCTTTCCCGGAACCACGTCGGTGAGGATTCCCCCGCTGATCCAGACCAAGGGCGCGGAAATCGGGGCGCGGACGACGCTTTTGCCTCACCTTCAAAGCACCGTGTCGCTGTGGTATTTGCACAGCGACTCGGAACTCGAGCAGGATGGTGACACAGGCGACACGGTTGCGTCAAAACAGCCAAGCGATCGGTTCGGCATCGAGTGGGCGAACTACTACGCGCTGACGAAGAACGTGGCCCTGGATTTGGACTGCGCGGATTCGACCGCGCGGTTCAGTTCGGTTGACGCGGCGGATGCCGCGCCGAACAGTTCCGGCGGCACGCGCGTGCCCGAAGCTGTCGGGGTGGTCATTTCTTCGGGTATTACACTGCTGGATTGGCACGGCTTTTCGGGGAGCCTCAGACTGCGTTATTTCGGCCCGCGCGATCTGACCTCGGACGGCATTTATCGTTCCAGCCAAACGGTCCTGGTCAACGCCGAAGCCGGCTACCAAATCAACAAGACCTGGCGCGTTTCCGTGGAGGTCTTGAACTTGCTCGACCGCCGCGATCATGACATTGACTACGCGTATGTGTCGCAAGTGACACCGACAGGTAAACCGGCGTTCCAAGACGTCTTCCATCCGGTCGAGCCGATACAAGCGCGCCTCGGGCTGACCGCGCGATTTTGAAAGCCGCCAGACCGCGAGCTGAATCTGGGGCTGAATCGGTCGATCCTCGGCGGATCGTTGCTGATCAAGCCGCCTTTTTCAGGACTTCAAGAACGCCATGGTCATCGCAATGACTGCCATGAGGGTGGTGCAGCCGGCCGTCCACCAGGTAGTCAACGTGATCGCCATGCGGCACCGCGGGATGACCGCAGTTTGGCCCATGGACATGGTTCTGGGGATGGCCGCCCACCTCCTGCTGGGCGGTACACTGGTTCGGATGCTCGGCATCCACCTCGATGACATGAAGGTCAACGCGGGTGCCTTCCTGGTGTTCCAAATGGCCGGCTTGCAGGTAATCGGTATGACCGCGATGCTCGATCGCGATGTGTCCGCACCCGGGGCCGTGCTGGTGCTTTGAGCTTTTCATCTCTGGACTCCTTTTATGACGCGTAGGCGCTTGTAAACCACAAATCTGAGCCGTTAACCTAAGCTGGCCTGTCCGATCGTCTATGGGGTTTCCACCCCGGCTGAGCGGCTTGGCTCTTACGATTCTGCTTGCGCGACTTTGATTGCAATGCTTTATTACTTGTCAACGTGATGCTCGCAACCGCATCCCTGCGCCAGCGTAGCGGCAGCCGCCTTGCGGCTGTCCTGGTGATGCTGTCCCTGTGGTTGGGAGCCTATGCTCTCGAAGTTTCGCCGGAGCTTCACCATCTTCTCCACGAGGACTCCCACGAGGCGGGCCACAACTGCTTAATCACCCAGTTGCATCACCAATTGCTGCTGGCTGGTTTTGTCGCCCCGTTAACGCCGGTTGCCCCCACGGTATGGAGCGCGCCGGCACGCTCTGGCGATTTTCAGTTCCTTCCCTCCCGCGATTACCGGCTCTCCCCGAGCCGCGCACCCCCGACCTCCTAGCCCTGGATGCGCCAGTTCCCTGTGCCTTTACGAGCGCAGGAATTGCCGCGTTTTTCCTAAACTGATCCGCCTGGCGCCACCCCGTTTTTCGGGCCTTTGTCCATGCGGTTATCCAGAATCAAGATCCAGTGTCTGTATCAACCAGAATTTGAATTGTGAGTATGAGTAGCGAGAAAACGTCCGTGAAATCCGACTTCAGCCATTTCAGGCCGCCTCCTTTGGCGACCGACGCGATTTACCGCGCCCCCAAGACGGCGGTTCTATTGGTCGCCCTTGCCTGCGGCGGGACCGCAGTGGCCCAAACCAACAGCCCGGCCCCACCGCCAGCCGACCCCGGGTCGGGTAGATCGACCAACTTGACCAACTTGACCAGCTCGACCAATGTGACGAAATTGGAAAGCGTTACGGTAGTAGGCAAGTTGGACGTGGCGCGCAACCAGATTCTCCCGGATTTGGGCGCGACGACCTACACGGTGACCAAGGAGCAAATCGCGGCGCTGCCGCAAGGCGAGAATGCCCCTTTCAATGAAGTGTTGCTGCGGGCGCCGGGCATGGCCCAGGACTCGGCCGCCAACGGAGATCTGCATCTGCGAGGCGAGCACGCCAACATCCAATACCGCATCAACGACGTCCTCTTGCCGGAAGGCATCACGGGCTTTGGCCAGGAGCTCGACACGCGGTTTGTTGACAGCCTGCGGCTCATCACCGGCTCGCTTCCGGCACAATACGGCTTCCGCACGGCGGGTATTGTCGATCTTCACACCAAGAGCGGGGCCTTTGAGCCGGGAGGCGAAGCGTCGGTGTACGGCGGCAGCTACGACACCATTAAACCGAGCTTCGAGTTGGGCGGTTCGAGGAGCAATTTCAACTATTTCGTGGATGGCAGCTACAATCACAATGCCATCGGCATCGAGAATCCAACTCCAAGCACGACTCCGATTCATGATGATACCGATCAATACAAGGCCTTCGCCTACTTGTCGGACATCCTGGATGATACGAGCCGAATCAGCGTGATGGGCAGCTTGTCCTACGCTGATTTCGAGGTTCCCAACACACCGGGACTACCCCCAGGCACCTCTCCAGGCGGCACAAACTGGGGCCAGTTCATCGTCCCTCCCACCACCGGTTTCAATTCCGCCAATCTCAATGAGCGGCAAAACGAACAGAATTACTACGCAGTGGCCGCTTATCAGAAATCGGCCGGCGATTTCAACATGCAGGTCGCCGGTTTTGGCCGGGTGAGCACGGTTCACTTCATGCCCGATCCGGTTGGCGACCTTTTTTTCAACGGCGTCGCCAGCGACGAGGACCGCAAGCTCTACAGCGGCGGATTACAAACCGATGCCAGTTACACCCTGGGGGAGAACCATACCCTGCGCGCTGGTTTGATGTTTTTGGATGAATACCTATCCGCAGACAGCACCACGACCGTGTTCCCGGTGGATGCGAGCGGGAACCCGACAGGACCCGCGTTTCCCGTCGTGGACGACGAGGTGGCGCACGCCTTGTTTTTGGGGCTCTATTTACAGGACGAGTGGAAAATCCTCCCCAAAGTGACGCTCAACTATGGCGCCCGGTATGACCTCTATTATGCTTCCTTTGACAAGGAAAACCAGCCGAGCCCGCGGGTGAACCTGATTTATCAACCCACCGACGCAACGACAATGCATGCGGGGTATTCGCGGTATTTCACCCCGCCGCCCCTGGAAAACGTGCCAGCCACGAGCGTCCACAAGTTCGACCATACGTCAAATGCGTCGGGCACGGATCAGGACAATTCCGCCAAAGCCGAACGGGCCAACTACTTTGACGCAGGCATAACCCAGAAGCTTGCTCCCGGATTGCAGGTCGGTTTGGATGGCTACTACAAGAATTCAGTCGAACAACTTGACGACGGTCTCTTCGGGCAGACCCTCATCTTATCGTCCTTTAACTATGCCGAAGGCGAAATCTATGGCGTGGAGTTCACCGCAACCTACACGATCGGCGGGTTCTCCACCTACGCCAATGTCGCCTACTCGGTGGCGCGGGGCGAGGACTGGAACTCGGCGCAATTCCTCTTCAGTCCGACCGACCTAGCCTATGTCAAAAACCACTGGATCTATCTTGACCATGATCAGCGTGAAACCGGGTCATTCGGGGCGTCGTACCTGTGGAAAGAAGGATTCGGGGCTACGCGGGTCTATGTTGACGCGCTTTACGGCAGCGGGTTAAGACAGGATGGAGGCTCTCAAACCGGGTTGCCGGGCGGCCCTCCGATACCCAACGG
>Ga0181517_10005562_pt1 | contig 11099 bp, 7 predicted proteins | sample PEATcosm2014_Bin_31_FD_119748 | JGI IMG/M metagenome (GOLD analysis project Ga0181517, IMG submission 119748) | Peatland microbial communities from MTU Mesocosm Facility, Houghton, MI, USA - PEATcosm2014_Bin01_30_metaG | ecosystem: Environmental > Terrestrial > Soil > Wetlands > Peat | place... | reverse complement strand
GCCGGGATGGGTTTCATGCTCGGGCCGGCCAGCACCGACGCCGTCAACCGGGCCTCACGGTTCTCCTACGGAGAGGCCACGGGCATCACCCAGACGGTCCGCAACTACGCCGCCAGCCTGGGCCTGGCCATCCTGGGCACGGTGCTCGTGTCCCAGATGCGCTCGCGCGTCGTGACCTCCCTCGTCGCCCAGGGCGTGCCAAAGGCCAAGGCGTCCGTGGAGGCGTCCCGTTTCTCGCAGTCCCAGAGCGGCTCGGGCAGCACGGCTTCCATCCCGCATTTCCTCCGCCTGGACTTCGCCCACGCCACGAGCACCGTCTTCTACGCCATGGCCGGGATCATGGCCGTGGCCGCCGTGATCGCCCTGTTCGGCCTCCAGCGAGGTCTCCAGCAGGAGCCCGCCCAGGCCGTAGGCGCATCGACCCCGGCGGGGACTGTGAGCACGACCCCCGGGGTCAGTAGCGCACTCTAACTTTATTCGGCAAGTATAGGGATAGGGCTATAAGCCCTGGTCCACCTCCCCGAACACGGCGTGACCAGTCAAGCTGCCTTGCGCCGTCGGGCCAGCCGGTTAGCGCCGTCGGGCCAGCCGGTTAGCGCCGTCGGGCCAGCCGGTTAGCGCCGTCGGGCCGCCGGCTCCAGGTCGGGGTTGGCGAAGCTGCCGTCGGCCGGGTTGATGTTGACGCCGGGCGTCACGATGCCGTCGATGCGATCGAGGAGGGCCGTGCCCAGGGTCACGTCTGCCGCCGGGAGCTGTGACTCGAGGTGCTCCGCCGTTCGCGGGCCGATGATGGCGGCCGTGACCGCCGGGTGGCGCAGTACGAAGGCGATGGCCATCTCGATGAGCGACATGCCGGCCTCCTCGGCCAGCCGACCGAGTGCCTCGGCCGCCTCGAGCTTGCGCTGGTTGGCGGGCAACGACATGTCGAAGCGGTCGACGAGCCGCTGGCGTGACGGCGACGGCGTCGGGAGCTCGGCCCCCTGGCGCCAGCGGCCCGAGAGCCAGCCACCGGTCAGGGGGCTGTAGGTGATGACGCCCATACCGTGGCGGGCCGCCGTGGGCAGGACGTCGTTTTCGACGGCGCGGGCGAGCAGCGAGTAGGGCGCCTGTTCGCAGACGAAACGTTGCAGGTTTTGGTCCCGTGCGACCCACTGGGCCTCGACGATCTGACTGCCGGGGAACGTCGACGAGCCGATGTAGAGCACCTTGCCCTGGCGCACGAGGTCGGTTAGCGCGCCGAGGGTCTCTTCGATGTCGGTGTTCGCACTGGGGCGATGGACTTGGTAAAGGTCGATCCGATCGGTGCCCAGGCGGCGCAGGGAGGCTTCGACGGCGCGCACGGTCCACCGGCGCGAGTTGCCGCGTTCGTTGGGGTCCTGGCCCATCGGGTTGTGGAACTTGGTGGCCAGGACGACACTGTCGCGCCGAGCGCCGGCGAGCGCCTTGCCCACGATCTCCTCGGACTCGCCCCGGGAGTAGGTATCGGCGGTGTCTATGAAATTGATCCCGGCGTCGAGCGCGCGGTGGATGGTGCGGAGGGCTTCGTCATGGTCCGGGTTGCCCCAGGGCCCGAACATCATGGCCCCCAGGCACAGCTTGCTGACTAAAACCCCGGTACGTCCAAGCGTGCGGTATTCCACGTGGTGCTCCTTGGGATGGGCCCTGGTCCAGGTAATGATAGGGGCCTGCACTGGAGGCGAGAAAGAGGCCGAGCTGAGAGGACCAGCGCAGCCGTACCGCTAACCAATGCTGTCAGCACCACCAACGCGGTGCCAGCCGGGACAGGCACGTCGTTCGTACCCAGCGACGCTGTGCTGGCCACCTTGTCGAACGGCATGTGGCGTGCGGTCACGGCGAAGCAGTTGCTGGCCAACGCCGGGGCCCCGCCCGGCGCCGATGAGATCGGGCCCTCTCCGTCGTCTTACATGGATGAAGAGCACTGGTGCATGACCCGGTCCTGGGGAGGACGACACCATGGGACAACCTATTGCAGAACAGGCGCTCCTGGCCTTGGAGCCCCTCGCCGGCGAGTGGGCGGTGGAGGCGAAAGGGCCCGACGGGCAGGCTTGGCCCGGTGAGGGAAGGGCGACTTTCGAGTGGTACAAATCGAAGGCACATCTCGTGCAACGCACGATGATCGACGTGCCCGGCGCTCCGGACAGTACTTCGATTATCGGGTGCGATGGGGCCAATGGCAGTTATTTCCAGCTCTACAGCGACGAGCGCGGTGTGTGCCGGATCTATGAGATGAGTATCAGCACTGGCGAATGGCACCTCCAGCGTGCCGGTGCGCCTTTCCCATATCTGACGTACCGGAAGACCTCGCCTCGATCATGAGCAGGCTAGCAGTAGTCGCTGGAACAGCACCGCTGCTATGTTGGCCGGTTGAGGCAAAGTATGGGACGCTCTGAAGTTGAGACGCCGGGGGATTTGGTGCCCGTCGATCTACGGTGCGCCCACAAGGAGGGGCCGCTGTCGGTTGAGATAGATCGGGCCCGGTTCAGCTGGCGGGTTGCCGGCCCGGGGGCCGAGCGTCGCCAGACCGCTTACCAGGTGCTCGTTGGCCACGCCGACGAGGCGCACTCGGGAAGTGCCGAACTGGTCTGGGACAGCCGGCGCGTCGAGTCTGATGACCCGAGCGACGTGGCCTACGCGGGTGCGCCATTGGAAACCGCCCACAGGTACTGGTGGAAGGTCCGTGTCTGGGACGAGGCGATGCGGCCGTCGTCTTATAGCGCCGCCGCCGTCTTCGAGACCGCACTGGGCACCGACGACTGGGAGGCTGTCCTGATCGGGTTGGGCCCCAACGACAAGCCCTACGAACCGCCATCCGGTCATGGGCCAGTCGACCACGTCATCCTGGCGATGGAACCAGCGCCGTACTTTAGGTGCGAGTTCGTCCTCGACAAAGCTGTCCAGATGGCGCGCCTTTATGCCACGGCCCTGGGTACCTATAAGGTCTCCATCAACGGCCACAGGGTCGGTGACCCAGTACTGGCGCCGGGCTGGACCGACTACGAAGAGCGCATGCTTTACCAGACCTACGACGTGACCGGCTTGCTCGCCCGAGGCGAGAACGTGGTGGCGGCGATAGTGGCAGACGGCTGGGCCTGCAGCTTCTACGGCGAAGACACCAAACACCCCGCGGCTCACTATGCCCACGACCCTCAGCTCCTCCTGCAGCTGGAGGTGACCTTTGCCGACGGTTCCCGGCGGCGGCTGGCGACCAACGACGAGTGGAGGAGCTCGACGGGCGCGGTCGTCTACGCCGACCTCCTCATGGGCGAGCGCACGGAGCACGATCGGGAGCCGGAGGGCTGGGACCGGCCAGGCTATGACGCGTCCGGCTGGCGGGGAGTGTCCTGCTGCGTGCCGGGGCATGCTCTCCTTGTGGCCGACCCCGGCCCGCCTATCCGAGTCACCGAGGACTTACCCCCGCGACGCATAACCCGGGGCCCGTCGGGCGAGCTCGTGGTCGATTTCGGCCAGAACCTGACTGGCTGGTGCCGGCTCGCCGTGGACCAACCCCCTGGCACGGACGTCCACGTCCGTCACGGCGAAGTATTGGAGACCGACGGTAGCTTGTACGTGGACAATTTGGGCACAGCCCGCCAAGCCGATTCGTACACCACCGCGGGCGGCCCGCAGGTCCTCGAGCCTCGGTTCACTTTCCACGGCTTCCGGTATGCAGAGATCACGGGGCTTTCGGGCGAGTTGGGACAAGGCGCCATAACCGCTTGTGTAGTTGGCTCGGACATTCCTCGCACCGGGTACTTCGAGTGCTCGGAGGCTGATATCAATAGGCTCTTTGCCAATATCGACTGGAGCCAACGCGACAATTTCCTCAGCATCCCTACCGATTGCCCGCAACGCAACGAGCGCCTCGGGTGGTTGGGCGACGCCCAGATCTTCGTCCGCACCGCGGCCTATAACCGCGATGTTGCGTCTTTTTTTTCCAAATGGCTTGACGACGTGACCGACGCCCAACTGCCGTCGGGGGCCTTCCCCGACTTTGCCCCGCTCCTGGGCCACAATCGACCAGGCGCCCCAGCGTGGGGGGACGCCGGCGTCGTCGTTCCCTGGACCATCTACAAGATGTACGGCGACAAGGGCGTATTGGAGCGGAAGTTCCAAGCCATGACGGCGTGGATGGACTTCTTGGACGCAGCCAACCCCGACCGGTTACGAACCCGGGGTTTGGGCAACAACTACGGCGACTGGCTCGCCCCGAAGGGTGACCTCACTCCCCGCACGCTTCTTGCCACTGCCTACTGGGCCTATGACGCGACCCTCATGGCTGAGGCTGCCAGGGTGCTCGGCCGTCCGGGACAGGCCGCCCGGTACGACGAGCTCGCTCAGCAGGTGCGCGACGCATTCGTCCGGCAATACGTCGACGGTACTGGCCGCCTGACGGGCGACACGCAGACAGGTTATGTGCTCGCCCTGCACATGGACCTGGTCGGCGAGGATCTCCGGCCCGTCCTTGCCGCTCACCTGGTCGAGGCGATCGCCCGGGAGGAATGGCACCTGTCAACGGGCTTTGTCGGCGTGGGTTATCTCCTGCCCGTGCTCAGTTCCACGGGCCATAATGATGTCGCTTACCGCCTCTTGGAGCAAAGGAGCTTTCCCTCGTGGCTGTACACCGTTGACCGGGGGGCGACGACCATTTGGGAGCGCTGGGACGGCTGGACAGAAGAGCGTGGTTTCCAGTCACCGCGCATGAACTCGTTCAACCACTACTCACTTGGCTCGGTAGGCGAGTGGCTGTACCGGTTCGTGCTAGGTATCGAGCTGGCCCCGGGCGCCGCCGGCTTCAGCCGTTTGGTCCTGCGCCCCTACCCGGGCGGTTCGCTGACCTTTGCCCGTGGGTCGTTCTACTCGGTCCGAGGTGAGATCGCGACGTCATGGGCCCTGGAGGGTGGCCGGATTACTTTCTCTGCCCGGATCCCTCCCAATGTCCAGGCAAGGGTGTGCATCCCCTCCGCGGAGCCATCAGATGTCGTTGACGGCGACGGCCGTGGGCCGACCAGGGTGGAGGATTATCCCGGCCAGACAGGACAGCGCGAGGCTGTTTTCGAGATCGGCTCGGGCGATTACTCCTTCTCGGGCGCCGCCCTTAGTGGTCACTGACCCAACCGGAGATGACGCCGTGGTAGCAGTGGAACAGACCGACCACACCTTGGTCACTCTGAGCATCACGCTCGCCGCCTCCGGCAATTCCATATCAGGCTCGTGGGAGGTTGCGTTCGGGACGTGTGCAGGCGCCAGTGGGCCATTCGACGCAACGAAGGCGCTCGCCCAGTTGCCCCATTTCCGCGTCCGCCTCGGTGGCCTCGGGATCCACTTCGTCCACGTCCGGGCCGCCGCTCCGGCCGGGCCCGTCCTACCGTTGGTCCTCAGCCACGGATGGCCGGACTCGTTCTGGCGTTACGCCAAGGTCGTCCCGCTCCTCACCGATCCCGGCGCCCACGGTGCCGACCCCGCCGACGCCTTCGATGTGGTCGTGCCTGACATGCCAGGGTACGGGTACTCCGACCGCCCCATCGGCCCGGCCCTCGACTCCATCGCTGTCGCCGGCCTGTGGGCCAAGCTCATGAGCGCCCTTGGCTACGCGCACTTCGGCGCCGCGGGCGGCGACATCGGCAGCCACGTCAGCCGCTATATCGCCCTCGACCACCCCGAGCGGGTCCTGGCCCTTTTTCTGGCCCGCCGCCGCACTATTACCTGGGTGGCGCTGGCGGTGGCGGCTGGCGCCGCCTTGCTGTCCATGGGCCCCACCGTGCACGTGCTCGGCCATGTCAGCCACCTCGACCTGCCCGATTACGTGCTCCAGAAGCTGCCGTTCTTCCACAACCTCCTACCGGACCGGTTCGCGTCGACGATGACACTGGGTGTGGGCCTGCTCGTGGCCCTGGGCCTGGACGAGCTAAAGCGCCTGCGGCCCCCGGCTATCGCCGGCGGCTTGGCCTTAGCCGGGGTGGGTTTGGTGGCCATCGTCCCCACCGTTCATTACCCGAGTTCGGACAGCGCCCTCTACAAAGCGTTCTACACCGGCTTCTCGTGCCCCCTGAAGGCCCCGGGAAGTTCGCACCCCCCGGTGGCCCTCGTCCTCCCCGTGGTGAACGAGCTGGACCTGCGCTGGCAGGCGGAGTCCAAGTTCTGTTTCGCCATACCGAGCGACACGGGCATGACGGGCACCAATGGCGGCGACGTAAAGAGCCAGGGGGTGCTGTTCACGGTGGGCAACCCGGCACTGCCCATGCCGCCCATGACGGCGGCCGTGAGGGCACAGGCAGCACAAGAAATCCGCTCGCTCGACATCAAGGAGATAGTCGTCGACCCGGAGGGCCCCGCTGTCCCCCAGGGTACCCCCCAGGAACAAGCCCAGCTAGTGGCCTGGGTGGGTTGGCTGCTCGGCCAGGCCCCGGCACAGAGCCAGGACCGTAACATCAGCTACGTCTGGATGCACCTGCCCTGCGCCAACGACATCGCTTCGGGCCACGTCGGCACCTTTTCAGGCCGAACGTAGGCCCCCCCCGATACGGCCCGGTTCAGCCGGGTCCTTGCGCGCGACCGCGTCGTCGTACAGGCTCCCCACATGTTGAAAGACATGGTCGACGATCCCTCACCCGAGATCTGGTGATCAGCCGGTCAATGTGCCTCGGGGCCGTTGTCCGGCCTATAAACGAAGAGCGCTCCTCTGTACCCTGGCGCCGCTCGTCGGCTACATGAGCATGTCCATCCTGCCGTTGGTGCTGGGTGGTGTGTTAGGGGTCAGGAGTGTCTGCATTTCTGTGGGCGCGCCGGTCGCCTGACCGCGAGTAGTAACACTGGGAGTGGCCGTATTCGAAGTCGTGATGCTCGTTTCACCGGCGGTACGGTCTAACCACGCGCGCAGTTCTTGGGCTTCTCTGCTGAGTGTTTGCTGTTGAGTGACGTCCTGAGCCAAGGCGTTGGTGGCACCGGCAATCGCACCGACTGCTTGAACTGTCACAGCGACCTCCTGTCTCAATTTTTAGTTTACCTTTGACAAACCGTGGGTCCTGGCGACCTGCCGATCTTTCTCGTATGCCTGATCCACGATCGCGTCGACCGAGCGGAGCGAAGTAACGCGCTCCGGCCTCAGCCGTCGACAGATCTGCAAGCTGCTCATACCCGCCGGGCTGCCTTACCGCAAGGCAGCCGAGGGCGGCCAGTAAACGGGGGCGCCGGTCGAGGCGCGAGGTTGATTTGCCGTTTAGAGACGCCCAGAAATGCCACGCAGAACACCGGCACCTACGAGGCTTGGTGCTGGCAGGGGACCACGCCCACTTGCTGGCATCCTTGGCCGTGGCTAGGGGGCGGGGCCAGACTTCTACGACGGAGCGCCGAGATTGCCTCTGATCCGGAGGTCGCGACCAAGAAGCTGTACCAATGACCGCTGGTCAAGTGCCCGACGGTCCTGATCGAGGAGGTCCAATGCGAATTGCCAAACCCGTCCGTCGAGCCAAGGCCGTGCTCATCGGTTTCGTCGTCACTGCGACTGCTGTCCCCTTAGCGGTCTCGGCAGCCTCGGGCGTGGGGGCGGCCGCGCGGCCGGCGGCCGGCACCATTCACATCTACCTGCTGAACTCCAGTACCAACCCGAGCACTCCTAACAGTGTCCTGATCGCAGGGGCTTTCTCCGATCACGGCACCGGCAAGAAGGGCACCTGGCACCTCTCGAAGGGCACCATCACCTTCAACACGTCCTCGATCAACGCCGTCGTGAGCTCTTCAAACTTCGGGACTTCCAACGACGCGAGCTGCTCTTTTTACGGGGTAGCCAAAGGCGAGGTCCCAATCGTCAGCGGCACCGGAGCCTACACGGGGATCACCGGCAGCCTGGTGGCTACGATTACCGAGGCAGGCGAGGGTTCGCTGTTGAAGAACGGCAAGTGCAACGAAGCTAACAATGCTCCTGTTGTCGCACAGGACCTCATCATCACCGGCGTCGGAAACGTGTCCTTCAAGTAGTTGGGCACGCCAGGACGTGTCCCAGCCCCGCCGAGCCGTTTGCCGTCGACGACGATGGGCCCGCGTGTCGCCTCGGCTCAATAGGTCACAAGCACGAGCCCTGAGTAAGCGGCTCCGGCACAGGGATCCCCCAGACGCCCCTGACCCTGCCATGCTCGCTGAGGTGCTGACCGAGTGCCATGCCGCTCTCTCTCGGACACCTCTATCAGACGGACGATCGCCACGCGGTCGTAGGCGTCTCCTAGTCGTTCATGGTCACCTGCCTCGCTGGGGAGGCGGCGGGTCAGGACCGATAGACAACGGAGTAGGACAGGGCTGTGAGCAGGGAGTTTGTAAGGTGGGGCGCTCTATCAGATGGAGCGCTCGACGAAGGCGGGGCGGCCGGGCCGAACTACCCTTGAGGACTTCGGCAGGCGCACGGGCTGCCAGCGTCCACGGAGGTCATCATGGCTGAGCAAGAGAACGAGACGGAAAGCAATAAGACCAGGGCCGACCAGCAGGCAGTCTCTCGGCGCAGGCTGCTCAAGACCATCGGTGGGGCGGCAACTGTCGGTGCGGGGATGGTGCTCGTAGGGGAGCCTGTACCTGCCGGGGCTAGCGGCACCGCCATCAAGACCGGGACATTCAGCTCTAACACGAATACCCCTGCAGTGTCCGCGGTGAGCACAGGCACGGGCCCGGCTGTGCGGGGTTCGAGCCGATCTCGGAGCTTCGGGTCGGGTGTGTTCGGCATGTGCGTGTCCCCCGACGCCTATGCCGTGGCCGGGGTCAACTCCGCCACCAGCGGCCTCGCGATTGGTGTGGCCGGCCAGACCGCCTCCAGCCAAGGGTCCGCAGTGACAGGGCTCAACTTCGCCACCAGTGGCTCCAAGGCCATCGGAGTGTACGGCCAGAGCGCGTCCCCGAATGGGGCCGGGGTGGAAGGGTTCACGACCGCGACGAGCGGCACCCCGTCCGGTGTGTACGGCGAGTCCCCGGCCCCCGGCGGGTACGGAGTGAGCGGGGCCAATACCGCTACCAGCGGCGCCGCCCTCGGCGTGCAGGGCTTGAGCGCCTCTCCTGATGGCTATGCGGTGGCAGGGGTCAACAACGCCAAGAGCGGGCGCTCGGTCGGAGTGTACGGAGAGACGGGCAACACCGACACCGGCTTCGGCGTGCTATGCAAGGGGAGGCTCGCCGCCACTAGCACCATCGTTTCCGGTTTCCTCCTTTTGGGCACGACGCGGACGCTCTACTCCATGGCGAGCCCCGAGTGCTGGATAGAGGACTTCGGCTCAGCCGACCTAGTGGACGGTGCCGCCGAGGTGCCACTGGACCCGGCCTTCGCCGCGGCTGTGCGCACCGACAGCTACAACGTGTTCGTGGTGCCCGAAGGGGACTGTCGTGGCCTCTACGTCGCCGAGAAGGGCCAGCAGGGCTTCACGGTGCGAGAGCTGCAAGGGGGCAAGGCGTCGGTGCCGTTCAGCTACCGGGTCGTCGCCCGGCGCCAGGACGTGGATGCGCCCCGGCTCGCCGAGGTCGACCTCAGTCCGCTGGTCTCCCGAACGCGTGACCGTGCCCCGCGGGTTGCCCGCCCGCCGCTACTGGCTTGAAGGCGACCCAAGAGCGGCGAGCCGGGGGAGCGCAGGCGTCGACCACGTAAAGGCGTCCTTCTCCGTCCCGCCGCCAGCCCGACCGTAGCGCAGCTCCGGCCTCGAACTCGTCGGTGGGAAGGAGCGGGCCAACACGCATTGCCCGCAAGGGCCCTACGACGCGCAGAACACCTACACGACGCCCGACAGAAGGCGTATGTGCCGGGCCTCCCGACGCCCCTCGGGCTTGTGATCACGCTGTGATCAATCGGCCTGCTCGGACGGCTTTAAAACAGAAGCCCCAGGCCGATGACCTGGGGCTTTGTCTCGTAAAGGTGGCTCGGGGGGGAGGACTCGAACCCCCAACGACAGGGCCAGAACCTGTAGTGTTGCCGATTACACCACCCCCGAACGGGCAGAGGGCCATGCTAGCGGGCCGCCGTCCGCCTTCGCACGCAGTCCCCGGTCGGACGTGCGCGGCGGTGGCCCGGCGAGAGCATTTCCTCGGCCTCCGGTCGCGGTTGACAACGGCCCCTTCCCGGCACCAATAGCCTGTCGAGGGGAGGTGCCAATGCCTGACCGTACCCGGACCAGTTGTCTGAAGGCTCTCGTTGCGGCCGCCCTCTGTGTGGCAGTTGGCCCGGCGGGGCTGACTCTGGCCGGCGGCGCTGAAGCACAGGCGAGCAGCCCGGCCGGGGGTAGGACGACGACCGCAGCGACGACTACGACGCCGACTACGGCGCCGACTGCGGCGACCTCCGCGCCAGGCTCGGCCGTGGCCGCCGCGATGGACCGCAACCGCCAGGCCGCCGTCGACGAGGCCCACCGCCTCCTACTTCTGGCCAAACTTCCCCCGGGAGCGACCAGGACCGGCTCGGTCCCTTCGGCTCTGGCCGGCGGCCCCGTACTGGGCACGCCGGGCGTGAGCTCGTTGGTCGTGCAGACGCAGTACTGGCGGGTGCCGATGTCCTTCGACCAGGCCCAGGCGTGGCTGGAGGCCCATGCGCCGCAGGGCCTGAAGTCGGCCGGTTCGTCCAGTGGCGGCGGCGCCAGCCCAAGCGACATGACGACCGGCTACGGGTACACGGCGCCGTCGACGGCGCAGCTCCAGTCGCCCGAGTTGGAGGTGGGGGTGGCGTACGTCGGGCCCTCAAGTGCCGCCATCCGGGTCGACGCCGTGGTCATCTGGACCGACCCCCGCCCCTGGCCGGACAACGCCGCCGGTAAGCGGATCCACGTGACTGTGGCGGAAGGTTGCCCGACCAGCGTCGCCGGCGTTGTCGGCGTCACCAACCCCGGCGCCGGCCTGACGGCCAGTTTGCTGCCTGCGGGAAGCCCGACGGCCGCCCTGGTGTGCCGCTACAACGGCTCCGACGGCCCCTCTGGCTCCCTGCCCGCTTCGCAGTGGCAGAAGCTGGCCCACCAGGCCCGCTTGACCGCCACGGGCGCCGGAGAGCTGGCCCGGGTGGTCGCCGCCGTCCCCATCAGCCGCACGATCGTGCCCGGTGGCGGCGCGTTCGGTCCCGCTGCCCT
>Ga0181517_10005560_pt1 | contig 11101 bp, 8 predicted proteins | sample PEATcosm2014_Bin_31_FD_119748 | JGI IMG/M metagenome (GOLD analysis project Ga0181517, IMG submission 119748) | Peatland microbial communities from MTU Mesocosm Facility, Houghton, MI, USA - PEATcosm2014_Bin01_30_metaG | ecosystem: Environmental > Terrestrial > Soil > Wetlands > Peat | place... | reverse complement strand
CGGGCGCGCGAGGCGGCGGTGAGGGCGGTCTCCGCGCCGGCGAAGAAGGCGGCGGCGACGAGAGCGACGACGATGCAGGCGACAGCGAGAGAGGCAGGCATGGCCGCCTTCTACCACAGGGGCGGCGCGGGCAGTTAGACGACGCGGCCGACTCAGACGGGGCCGGGAACGGAGGCGCGGTCCAGGGCGAGCGCGCGGCGCACGTCCTCGCCCGATTCATGCAGCAGCTTGGCCATCGCCGCGCGCGCCGCCTCGGGACGCCGGTTGGCGATCGCCTGCATCACGTCGCGATGCTGGTGGAGGCGGTCGTCCTTGATCGCCAGGCTGCGCCAGCCCATCTTGAACGTGCCGACCAGAGCCATCTCGATCAGGCTGCCGAGCGCGCCGAGCAGGCGGTTGCCGCTCGCCTGGAGGATCTCCTTGTGGAAGCGCACGTCGGCGGCGATCAGCTCGGCGTCGCCCGATTTGTGCACTTCCATGTCGGCGTAGGCGGCTTCGATTCGCGCCAGCGACGCTGCGTCGCGCGCCTCGGCGGCGAGCGCCGCCGCCTGCGGCTCGAAAATGCGCCTCAGCTGCAGCACGTCGCTGACGAACATTTCCGTTGGCGCGGCCTGCATGTGCCAAGCGAGGAAATCGGCGTCGAGCATGTGCCAGTCGGCCTTCGGCCGCACCATCGTGCCGACCTTCTGGCGCGAAACGATCAGGCCTTTGGCCTCGAGCGCGCGGAACGCCTCGCGCAGGGTCGGCCGCGAGACGCCGAAGCGCACCAGCAGGCTCGCCTCGTTGGGCAGGCGCGAACCCGGCGGATAGAGGCCGGCGATGATTTCACAGCCGAGCGCAGAGGCGAGCGAGTCGTTGACATTGCGCTTGACAGAAACAACCGCGTCGGCCACCTCCTCGCGCCCGGACTTGGCGACTCGCTTCGTCGTCCGCCGTCGCATGGGTTCCATCGCATCGGCCACGGCTAATTCTTCCCCCACGCGCCGTCGCCCGCCCGCTTGTTCCGCCCGCTCGCTCGCGGGCGAACGGCTCATAGAGACGACGGCGAAAACGCCGGCGACGGATCGCTAGAATCCATGTAGAACGCGTGATTGCGCTGCGCAATAGGCCGCCGCAGGCAGCCCCCAGCCGATTTGATCGTTCGAGATCGAAGCATTGCGGGGCGAAGACCGGGAAACCGCGGCTCGGGCGGCGTCGCCCGCCTTGCCGCCCGCTCGCGTCGCAAATTGCGCCGCAGCCGGATTCGTCGGCGGCGGGACGCGATTCGTCGCTCTTCGAGGGGTCGAGACGTCGCAGCGCCTGCCGAGGTGAAACTTGAACGCGTCGCTATTCACCGCCGTCGTCTTCGTTTGGGGCCTGACCTGGTACGCCATCAAGCTGCAACTCGGTCCGGTTCCGGCCGAGACGTCGATCTTCTGGCGCTTCCTCGTCGCCGCGGCGATCATGTGGATTGGCCTCGCGGTCGCCGGGCGGTTGAAGCGCGCTCCGCTGCGCGGCCACCTGTGGTTCGCGACTCTCGGCGCCGCGCTGTTCTGCGGCAATTTCCTGTTTTTCTACAACGCCGAACGATTCATCGCGAGCGGCGTGGTGTCGGTTGTGTTCGCCATGGCGTCGGCGTTCAACGTCTTCAACCAGTGGCTGTTCAACGGCGTGCGGCCGCTCGCGCGCACGGCGCTGGGCGCGCTGATCGGCGTCGCCGGCGTCGCCTTCCTGTTCGCCGACCAGCTCGCCGCGACCGCAGCCGGCGGCGGCTCTGCGCTCGGCCTGCTGTTGTCGCTCGGCGGAACCTATTGCTTCTCGCTCGGCAATCTCGCTTCGCGGCCCGCGGCGAAGGCCGCCGGCGATCTGCCCAATGCGATCGCTCGGGCGATGACCTGGGGCGCGGCGATGCTCGCCGTCGTCGTCGCGGCGCGCGGTCTGTCGTTCGCGCCGTCGACCGAGCCCGTCTATGTCGGCGCGCTCCTCTATTTGGCGGCGATCGGCTCGGCTCTCGGCTTCCTGGCCTATCTCGCGCTGGTCGCCCGCATCGGTCCGGAACGCGCCGCCTATACGACGGTTCTGTCGCCGATGATCGCACTGGCGATCTCGTGGCTGCTTGAAGGCTATCGCTGGAGTCCGTGGGCGCTGGTCGGCGCGCCGCTGATCCTCATTGGCGACGTCGTCATCTTTCTCCCCAAAGTCGGTCGCGCTATGGTCCGCGATCGGCCTGAGTCGCTTCGGACCACGGCCGCTCCCGGGGAGTGACGATGAACGCGCAACCGCGCCCGTTTGACGATTTTCGCGCGCTCATTAAAGCCATGCCCGAACCCGACGAAGCCGCGATCGACGCGGCGCGGGCGCGGCAGGCCGAGCTGACCAAGCCCGCCGGTTCGCTCGGCTGGCTGGAGGACGTCGCCAAGTGGCTCGCGGGCTGGCAGGGCGGGCCCCCCCACGTCGATGCGCCGTTGGTCGCCGTCTTCGCCGGCAACCACGGCGTCGTCGCCCAGGGCGTCTCCCCTTACCCGCCCTCGGTCACTCAGGCGATGGTCGCCAATTTCGCCGCCGGCGGCGCGGCGATCAATCAGATTTGCAAGACCTTCGACATTTCGCTGCGCGTGTTCGAACTCGCGCTCGAGCAGCCGACCGGCGACATCACCCGCGAGCCGGCGCTCGACGAAAGGGCCTGCGCGGCGGCGATGGCCTTCGGCATGGAGGCGCTCGCCGCAGGCCCCGATCTGCTGTGCCTGGGCGAAATGGGCATCGGCAACACCACCGTGGCGGCGGCGATCTATTGCGGCCTTTATGGCGGCGCGCCGGAGGATTGGGTCGGCCGCGGCGCCGGCGCCGACGACGCGGGGATGAAACGCAAGGCCGACGCGGTTTGCGCCGCCATCGCGCTGCACCGCGAGCATCTCGACGATCCGCTCGAAGTCCTGCGCCGACTCGGCGGACGCGAAGTCGCGGCGATCGCCGGCGCCATTCTCGCCGCGCGCGTCCAGCGCGTTCCGGTGCTGCTCGACGGCTTCGTCGTCTGCTCCGCCGCGGCGGTGCTGCACGCGCTCGACGAACGCGCGCTCGACCATTGCTTCGCCGCCCACGTCTCGGCCGAGACGCCGCACGCCGAGGTGCTGCGCCGGCTCGGCAAGCGGCCGCTGCTCGATCTCGGCATGCGGCTGGGCGAAGGCTCGGGCGCGGCGCTGGCGGTCGGAATTGTCAAGGCGGCGGTCGCCTGCCACAACGACATGGCGACTTTCGCCGAGGCGGGCGTGGCCGGCAAACAGGGCTGACGGGGCTCAGTCGGGCCGCTTGTCGCGGCTCAAGCGTTCGCCGGCGCGCCGCTCCGCTGCGACAAAATGCCACACTAGGGCGGCGACGACCAGCGCGCCGTCGGCGATCGCCAATTTGGTGAACGCGTCCACCGACCAGATCTGCAGCCACGATTGCGCCAACCCGCCGGCGACGCCGACGACAAACAGGCCGAAGGCGATCGCCGCCGCGGCGCTCATCGTTCCGGCTCCGCGACCGCCGCCGCGCCCGCTACAGCTCGTCGGTGGCGCGCCCGTACATCGACGGGTCGTCCTTCGGGCCCTCCGCCGTCCAAATGACGCGCAGCGGCATCGGGTCTTGCGGCTTCAGCTTGCCGTCGGGGCCCGTCAACTGGCCGGCGACCCACTTGCCGCATTCGTCTTTGCCGACGTCGAGCAAGCGCTTGCTGATCTCCGCCGATGAGGCCATGCCGGTGTCGGAGGAGCTGATCGCCTCGATGTTGTCGGACAGGCAGTCGTAGACGATGCGCTGGGCGCGATAGCGCAGCGCGAACGCGTTGACGTCGCGATGCAGCAACGGCTCGATCGGCGCGACGCCCGCCGTCGCCGCCTGCTCCAGCAATTGCTCGGCGCTCTCGCGCACGTCGCCGCTGAGGAGGTCGCCGTGCGCCTGATAGAGTCGCTGCAGGAACAGCGTCGAGCCGCGATTGGCGGCGAGCAGCTCCGAAGTCTCGAACAGGCGCGCGTAGACGTTTTTCGCCGCCTTGGCGATGGCGAGATCGAGATCGTGCATCGAGACGTCGCCCTTCGTCGTCCCGTTCAGCAGTTCGCCGAGCTGGCTCTGCACGCGTTCGAGAATCATCACCCGCAGCCGCTCGCCCGACCAGTTCTCGCCGAGGAAGGTCTCGAATCGCTGCAGATTGGCCGCCTTGATCGCCGAGTCGAGCGATTCGAGGATCGCATGCTCGGTGACGTCGCCTTCCTTGTTGAAACGCTCCTGGCTGCGCGCACTCTTGATGCTCTGGATGATGTCTTCGACCTTGCTGGTGTAGTCGCGGTCGGCCTCGACGTCGCGCGCTTGGCCGACTTGCGTCGCGTCGTCGGAAGAGCCGACCGCTCCGATGGACTGGCTGGGGTTGACGGACTTCAGGATGGCGACCTGCTCCTGCGAGGAGGGCGGCGCCAGAGCGGCGAGCGCGCGGTTCGAATCCGAAGGCGACGGCGCCCCGTCGTTCTGGTTTTGCGGACCGCGGTTGTAGGTCTGAGGCCGGTAGCGCGGCTGGCCGGGCACGACATGGGCCATGCCCCCGACCACGCCTCCGAGCACGCCGCCGACGAAGCCGCCGAAAGGGTCGCCCGCCTGCGCCGGCGACAAGGCGAAGCACAGGCCGGCGCTGAAGCTTAGCGCGACGGCGAGGGTCGAAACCGCGCGTTTAGCCGATTTTGACGATCCTACGCCCATCGAGGCCCCCAATGATGCGATCATCGTCTGCAACTATATTTAGAGCATAGGTGGTCTCGATCGCCGTTTCAACTGGCGGCGCGGCGGAATCGCCTCCAGTCAATTGCGCGTCCGTTGCCGCGCGTCCTCTTGGGCCTTCGCCGCGGCGATCTGCTGCAGGATGAGATCGGCGAACGGCACCTTGGCCTTGCGCGCGGCGTCGAAGCTGGCGATGAACGTGCGGCGCAATACGTCGTTGTCGTAGCACGAAGTTTTCCGCTCGAGGCTGCGAAACTGCGGCTCTGTCGGCGACTCCGCGCGTCCCCAGTCCCATACCCACACCGACTCCGTACGTCGCCAGCTGCCACAGCCCAAGGGCACGTCGAGTTTGCGCACTTTAACCCGGCGGGTCGCCGAATCGACCGTTCCATAATAGCGTTGCAGGCGGTCGACCTCGTCCTGCGCCAGCAGCGGGCGGTCGTTCGCGTCCGCGGCCTGTCCGGCGACCGCCATTTCGGCGAGCAGGATGCCCGCGTCGATCTCGAAGTAGGGATCGCCGTCGTTCGTCGTCGGGTCCGCCTGGGTGGACAGCTTGATCGCCTCGAAGGCGTACTTCATCGCCAGGACCGGATCCCTGGCTTGATCGAATTCGCCGTTGCGGTAGGTCTCGGCGAGCAGCTGCGCGGCGCGGGCCGAGCCGTGGCTCAGCGCGCGTTTCAGCAGATCGATCGCTTCGCCGGCGCCGTTCTCCGGCTTCACCAGGATTCGCCCCGACCGCAGGCGCCGGACGAGTTCGATTTCCGCGTCCTCGTCGCCGCCGTGGGCGGCAAGTCGATAGTAGCGCTCGGCGGTCTCCGGCTGCGGGTTGGGCAAGCCGAGGCCGAACTCCATCATCTGCGCCAGATAGTACTGCGCCGCGGAGTTGTTGTCGGCCGCCGCGCGTCCGAACCATAGCAGCGCTTGGCCGTGGTCGTGGCTGACGCTGTCCGGCGCGGCTTGGCCCTGTTTCCACAGCTGGCGGCCCCAGAGGTAATAGATGCCGAGATTGAGCTTGGCGGTGTCGAAGCCGGCGTCGGCGGCCCGCTCCGCCCATTCGACGGCGCGGCGCGGGTTGGAGTCGACGCCCTGGCCGAACCATAGCGCGTTCGCCACGTCGGACATCGCCGGCGTGAAGCCGCTCTCGGCCGCCTTCGCCAGCCACTCGTAGGCCTCGTGCAAGTCGCGCTGGACGCCGAGCTTCCCCTCGCGGTAACGCACGCCGAGCTCGTACATCGCCGGCGGATAGCCCTGGTTGGCGGCCTCCTTCAGCATCGTGTTGGCGCGATCCTGATCCTTGTCCTTCGTCTCGGCGTAGTCGAACAGCGTGGCCAGGCTGTAGAGCGCGGCGACGTAGCCGCGGTTCGCCGCGTCGCGCAACGCCGCGCGCGCCGCGTCGAGGCGCGGCTGGCGCGACGGATCGTCCGGCCGCATGGAGTTGGCGGCCGCCTCCTGGGCGCGCCCGAGGTTGTAGAGGAACCGCGGAACGCGGGAATTGCGCTGAATCGACTGTTCGCAGGCGGTGGTCGCGGCGTCGAAATCGATGTTCTCCAGCGCGACGCCCGGCGCCTCGGGCGGGCGGGCGGGGTCGGTGTCGGAGGCGGCGAGACGGTCGCAGTCGTCGATCGGCTTGCCGCCGACCGTTGGCGCCGGGCCGCTTTGTTGCGCGGACGCGAGCAGGTTCACCAGCGCCCGGCGCGCCAGCTCGGCGGTCGGGCAATCGGGGAAGCGCTTGCGATGGCGCTCGAGCGCCTCGCGTTCGGGCTGCTGGCTGATCTCGTTCCAGTCCGCCTGCGCGCCGTCGCACTGCTGCTGAGCGAGCGGAAAACGTTCGCCGCCGACCGAATCGACGAGGGCGAACTTGTTGTCGACGCCGAGATTTTCGAAGAACTCCGGCTCCTGCTGGGCCCCGCCCTTGGTGGCGTAGGCGCGCACCACCAACGACACCCGCTGACCGAGCTCGATCAGCGTTTGCCCCGGCCGCTGCATCTCCGAGCGCAGCGCCTCGGTGAACAACGAATTGCGGCGATGATCGTTGAACCCGAAGCTCTCGATCGCCTGCTCGCCGAAAGACGCCGAGAACATCACGATCGCGCCCGGCGGCAGATCCTTGGCCGGCAGCAGGCGGCTGCCGGAATCGGGGCCGCGCTTGACCTCCTTCTCGTCGGTCGTCGACTGCGCGAGCGCGCGGCAGGCGTCGAGCACGATGACCGCGATCTTCGGTCGCTTCTGATTGATCGCGTCGATGACGTCGGAGACGGAGACGCCGTTCTTGGCGATTTCGTCGGTCTCGTAGGCGCCCTCGAAGGTCGGCTCCTTGAGCGCGATGATCTGGTCGTTGCCCCGGTCGGCCGGCAGCATCTGGTCGCGCGTGTAGCTATAGAGGCTCTTCAGGCCGCCGAGCAGAAGATAATCGGTGGCGGTGGCCTCGATCCCCAGGCCATGTCCCGAATAGAAGAAGAAGACGACGTCGCCTTCTTTCACGGTCGCCAGGAAGGCGTCGAAACGCTTCTGGAAGTCCGCCTTGGCGACCAGGTCGGTCGCCAGCGTGACGTTCTTCTTGTCGAAACCGAGTTGCTCGAGGTCGCTGGCGACGTCGGCGGCGTCGTTGTCGGAGCGCGTGAGGCTCTGGATGTTGCGGTCGGCGTAGCGCTGCATGCCGAGCACGAAGGCGTGGCGCGTCGGCGCGTCGGCGGCGTCGGCGGCGACGGCGCCGAGACCCAGAAGCGCGGCGATGGCGAGCGCGAGGCCGACGACCAGCCCAGCCGCCGTTCCGCCCCTATCTTCTCTTCGCATCGCCATGGCGAACCTCATGTTGTCCGCGGATCGAACCCGTCACGGCGCGAGCGTCCTCGCGACGCGAAACCCGACATAGGGCGAACGCTCGTCGGCGCTTTCCCACGATCGCGCGGCGGCCCTCAATTCCGCCGGCTTGTCATCCCACGAACCGCCGCGCGTCGCGTGCGCCGTGCAGTCGCCGGTCGAGACCGGCGCGCCGTTCGAAGGCGCCGACGAGGGCGTCGCGTTCCAGCAGTCCGCCGCCCATTGCCGCACATTGCCGAGGATGTTGTAAAGCCCGAATGGATTCGGTTTGCCGCTCTCGGCGGGCGCCGTCTTGAGGGCTGGGGCGGCCTTGGGGCTGCCCTGATAGGAATGGCGGGAATCGTAGACGGCGATTTCCGGCGTGATCGCGCCGAACCAGAACGGCGCGTAAGGGCATTTGAGGTCGAGGCAGCCGCGCGCGGCGTATTCCCATTCCGCCTCGCTGAGCAGGCGGTAGGGCTGGCCGGTCTTGCGCTTCAGCCAATCGACGTAGCTCTGCGCGTCGCTCCATGAGACGAAGATGACTGGCCGGCCGCCGCGGCCGAAGCCGTAATCGCCGGGCCGCCAATTGGCGCAACCGCCTTCGGCGAGACAGGCGTCCCATTCGTCGAAGGTGATCGTGGCGCGCCCGACCGCGAACGGCTTGGCGACGTCGACCTCGTGCGGCGTCATTTCCGTCGTCTGCCGCCCGCTTTCGCCGATCGGCGAGCCGAGCATCGTCTTGCCGGCGGGGACGACGACCATTTCCGGGCAATGGTCGCATTCCTTGAACACTTCGCCGCCAGGGTCGTCGGCCGCGATCGTCGGCGCCGGGCCGACGGAGAGTGACGGGGCTGGCTTGGAAGCTGGCGCGGCGACCGACGCGGCGGGGGCGGGCTGGGTCGGCGGGGCGACCGCCGCGGCGGGGGCGGGCTGGATCGGCGCGGCGACCGCCGCGGCGGGGGCGGGCTGGGTCGGCGCGGCGACCGACGCGGCGGGGGCGGGCTGGGTCGGCGCGGCGACCGACGCGGCGGGGACGGGCTGGATCGGCGCGGCGACCGACGCGGCGGGGGCGGGCTGGGTCGGCGCGGCGACCGACGCGGCGGGGGCGGGCTGGGTCGGCGCGGCGACCGACGCGGCGGGGGCGGGCTGGGTCGGCGCGGCGACCGACGCGGCGGGGGTGGGCTGGATCGGCGCGGCCACCGACGTGGCGGAGGCGGGCTGGGTCGGCGCGGCGAGCGGCGCCGGCGAGACGGGCGGCGGCGGAGGCCGGATCGTGAACCACAGGACCGCGCCGGCGACCGCGATCGCCGCCGCCGCCGCGACGACGAGGAGGCGGCGCGGCGTCGGAAGCGGGGAGGGCTGCTGCGACGGAATCGGGGCGAGCTTGGGCGTCGGCGCGGCCGTCTCTCCTTCCGGCGCCGCGCTGACAATCGACGCCAGCCGGTCGCGCAGCTTGGCGACGCCCGCCTCCGAGTCGGGGAAGAGGTCGATCCAATTGCGCGTCGCCAACTCGTAGCGGAACGCTTTGCTCGGCTGGACGTCCTCGATGCGCACCGGCGCCACGGTGATGCGGCGCTGACTGGCCAGCGCCACCTCTTTCTTGATCTCGTCGGAATCGTTGGCGTTGTGCGAAAAGACCAACACCATCGCCGGGGCGCGTTCGATCGCATCGACGATCGCGTCGCCGTAGTTGTCGCCGGCGGCGATGTCGCGCTCGGAAAACCAGCAGGCGACGCCGCGCGTCTCCAGCGCCGTGACGAGTGTCCGCACGCGCGCCAAATCTTTCGAGGAATGACTGACGAAAACTGGCGCCGCCATGCCGTCGATCGCCCCCGACGCGCTGTGTCGCGCGCGCTCCCAGCCGATTAGGTAGCGGAAAGGCGGCGGCGGAGCAAACCGCCACGCGCGCCCTCGTCGAGCCGTTCGCTCCCGCGGCGCTCGCGCGCCGCCGGCGTCACAGGCGACGCCACAACCCGGCGCCTCGAGGGCGGCGGTCGCCGTCTCCGGCTTGATCAACGCCTGCTTGAAAGCCTCGCCGCCGCGTTCGCTACATCCCGCCGAGATGGTCGGCGACGGCGAAAATGTCCTTGTCGCCGCGCCCGGAGATGTTGACCACCATCAGGTGGTCGCGCGGCTTCTTCGGCGCGAGTTCGGCGACCTTGGCGAGCGCGTGGGCCGGCTCGAGCGCCGGGATGATGCCTTCGAGCTGCGAGCAGAGCTGGAACGCGACCAGCGTCTCCTTGTCGGTCGCCGAGAGATAGGTGACCCGGCCGCTCTCCTTCAGCCACGCATGCTCGGGGCCGATGCCGGGATAGTCGAGGCCGGCCGAGATCGAGTGGCCCTCGCTGATCTGGCCGTCCTCGTTCATCAAGAGGTAAGTGCGGTTGCCGTGCAGCACGCCGGGTCGGCCGCCGGCGAGCGACGCCGCATGGCCGTCGGGCACGTCGAGCCCGTGACCCGCCGCCTCGACGCCGAACATCTCGACGCTTTCGTCGTCGAGGAAGGGATGGAACAGGCCGATGGCGTTGGAGCCGCCGCCGATGCAGGCGACCAGACTGTCGGGAATGCGCCCTTCCATCTCCAGCATCTGCTGGCGCGTCTCATTGCCGATCACGCATTGGAAGTCGCGCACCATCGCCGGGTAGGGGTGCGGGCCGGCGCAGGTGCCGATGCAGTAGAAGGTGTCGGAGACGTTGGTCACCCAGTCGCGCAGCGCCTCGTTCATCGCGTCCTTGAGCGTGCGCGCGCCCGACTGCACCGCGCGCACCTCGGCGCCGAGCAGCTTCATGCGGAAGACGTTGGGTTTCTGCCGCTCGATGTCGACCGCGCCCATGTAGACCACGCATTTCAGGCCGAAGCGCGCGCAGGCGGTGGCGGTGGCGACGCCGTGCTGGCCGGCGCCCGTCTCGGCGATGATGCGCGTCTTGCCCATCCGGCGCGCGAGCAGGATCTGGCCGAGCACGTTGTTGATCTTGTGCGCGCCGGTGTGATTGAGCTCTTCGCGTTTGAAATAGATCTTCGCGCCGCCGAAACGCTCGGTCAGTCGCTCGGCGAAATAGAGCGGACTCGGGCGGCCGACGTAATGGGTCAGCAGGACGTCGAGCTCACGGTGGAATTCGGGGTCGTCCTTGGCCTTGGCGTAGGCCTGCTCCAGCGCCAGCACCAGCGGCATCAGCGTTTCGGCGACGAAGCGGCCGCCGAAAATGCCGAAATGGCCGCGCTCGTCAGGGCCGTTGCGGAACGAATTGGGCTTGTCGACTTTGGTCACGCGGGGCTCCTTGACTCGTCTTCGCGCGCGAAAGCGGCGCGCGCGGCGGCGGCGAAAGCCGCGATTCTTTTTTCGTCCTTGACGCCCGGCGACCGTTCGACGCCGGAGGACACGTCGACGCCGCGCGCGCCCGACAGCGCGATCGCCGCGCCGACATTGTCCGCGTCGAGCCCGCCCGACAGCAGCCACGGAATCCTGGGCGCGAAACCGCGCGCCAGGCGCCAGTCGAACGGCCGGCCGTTGCCGCCCGGCAGCACGGCGTCCTTGGGCGGCTTGGCGTCGATCAGCAGTCCGTCGGCGACACTT
>Ga0181517_10005559_pt1 | contig 11101 bp, 11 predicted proteins | sample PEATcosm2014_Bin_31_FD_119748 | JGI IMG/M metagenome (GOLD analysis project Ga0181517, IMG submission 119748) | Peatland microbial communities from MTU Mesocosm Facility, Houghton, MI, USA - PEATcosm2014_Bin01_30_metaG | ecosystem: Environmental > Terrestrial > Soil > Wetlands > Peat | place... | reverse complement strand
TTACACGCGCTCGCGATGAACGAGGGCGCCACCGAAGAGGAGCGACGGACCGCCGCCATCGGTGTCTGCGCCTGGCTCGCCAAGGAGGGGTTCACCGACCTGCGGCTCCGACCGCCCCGGACGCGTGCCCCCTTTGAGGACCCGGAGCTCGCCCTGGATGGCAGCATCGTGCCGTACAGAGGCGGACCGGCGTGGTACATCTGCTGGTCACGGCGCCAAGCGTACATGCTCGCGCGTAGCCGTAACGAGGCGCTCGGAACGACGGACCGCGCGGTTGCCCTGGTCCGCTTCGTCCTCCGGCGCGCGGAGCTCTTCGGTGCTCCTTGAGGTCGACCTCAAGCTCGGCGCCTACGTCGTCCCCGCCGCGCTCTGCGCCCCCGACATCCTCGCCCGCGACCGTCTACGCGTCCTCGTAGAAGCACTCAGCTCGCGCTCGGTGAACCGAGGATTGGAACCATCAGCACCGTGCCCGGCACGAAGCTCGGAGTCCCGAGCGGCAAGTGGTTCGCCTGAAGGAGCTCGAGCGCGCGGTCCGGGTTGCCGTACCACTTGCGCGCGACGCTCATCGGCGTATCGCCCGCGCGCGTCGTCCACGCCCCGAGCGTCTGTCCCGCCCCTGTCGACGACGTCTGCTGCGCCCCCTTCGCGCCTCCGCCCGGGTTCTGCGACGCGAGGATCCGCGCCTTCGCCGCCGCCGCCTGCGCCGCCTGCGCGACGTTCCACGCCGCCGCGACCTGCGTTGCTGCCGCCGCCGCCGCGTAGCACTGGTCACTCGCGTCATCCGAAGCGCTCATGACCTCGAAGGGCATCTCCCCGACTGAGTCGGTGAACGCGTCGCACGTGTCCGTGCAGTCGACGGAGACCGACAGGAGGCTCCCCGCGCTCTGGCTCGTCGAGACCGTGGCGGAGAAGCCGAGGCTTACGCTCAGGCCGAAGGACGCCTGGAGCGTCACGAGCGACGCGTTGAAGCCGAAGCTCAGGCCGAAGAAGCCGGCGCCGAGCGTCTCGTACAGCCCGAGCGTCGTCGGGAGCGCGGAGAACGGCACGAGCGGGTCGTCCGCGGCATCGTCCGACGTATCCCCGGTGTCCTCGAGCGCATCCGTGATCGCCGCCTGCACCGCTGCCGCGGCGGAGGACGAGTCGCTGTCGCGCGCCGAAACCGCCTTCTGCTGCGACCCGCCGCGACCGACCCAGGTCCACTCGACTTCCCACTTCCAGTCGTCGAGCGTCAGCGGGAAGTACTCGAACTTCTTCACCCGCCCCTGACGCACGATCTGGTAGCTCTGCGCCGCCCCCTGCTGCCCGTGGTCGTACTCGTACTTCGTCGCCGTCCACGTCACCTGGAGCAGCGCCCCGCCGAGCACGAGCTGGTCGAAGAAGTCCGCCAAGTCGCTCGGCGTCCCCGTCTGCTGCGACTGCCCCCCGGGCGTGATGGTCGCCGGTGAGCGCGAGAGCAGGGTCCGGCGCCAGATGCCGTTCCAGTGCGAGGGGGGCTCCTTCGGCCCAATGACCTGCTGCGTCCCGCGCGCGAAGTTGCCCGGATAGAAGTCGGTCGGGATCCGGTTCTCCGTGCCCCAGCCGGCGCCCTGGTGCGGGAGCCCGGCGCCGATGAGCGTGAGGCTCCAGTTCCGGGAGCCGCTGAACTCGTCGATGGTGAGGGAGCTTCCGACGCTTCCGACCGGGATCATCTAGGCTGCTCCGTCCCGCGCCCAGGATGCCGCTAGGCGGCTCCGGGCGCCTCGGGACAGCCTAGCCCCCGTCCGGGGACGACGATGCGTTCTGGCGCCTCTCAGCCGCCCTTCTTGGCCCAGCGCTGCAGCGGGTTCGGCTTCTTCTGCGCCGCCCCCTGCGGACCGCCCTTCGGGCTCGCCGACGCGGGGGGGCTCGAGGGGGAGCTGGGGGACGAGGCGCTCGGGCTCGAGGGGCTCGAGGGGGAGCTCATCGGGGAGCTGGGCGACGACGGGCTCGACGGGCTCGACGGAGAGCTCGGGCTCGAGGGGCTCGAAGGGGAGCTCGGAGACGAGGGAGGGGTCGTTGCGGCCATCGGCGGTTGTCCTTTCGTTCGTAAGTCCTATCAGCGAGGGGAGCGGGGGAGCAAAGCGGCGGGGCTCAGAACGCGGTGTGCGCGACCTGCGTCGCCGCCTGCGCCTTCGCCAGCGCGCTCTTCGCCAGGTGTCTGTCGAAGATGAGGGCGATGCGGTCGGGATCGACGTCCTTGAAGTCCTGATGGATCTGCACGCCCCCGTGGAAGTTGTTCACGACGCCGGCCGTCGCGCCCTCGGAGGACGCCTTCAGCTGCTTCGCGATGATCCCCTTGACCTCCTCCGCGGTACCGGTGCGGCCGAGGTTCATCAGGGCGCCGACGAGGAACTTCCCCTCTTTCGTCATGTCGACGCCCGCCGTGTGCATCGCGGCGAGGATGTTCTTGTGCGTCGAGATGAAGTCCGCCATGTGCGCGAGGGTCGCCGCGTCGTGCTGCTGAACGGCGAAGTCCAGGTCCTTCATGAAGCTCTGCACCGCGTACTTCGCCGCCCCCCCGCCCTTCGTCTTCTTCCCCGCTTCCTCCTCCTCAAAGGCGAGGCTACTCGTGATGTCCGCCGCGTTCTGCGTCGCGAGCGCCGCCTTCGTCGCGGCCATCTCCCGGATGCTCTCGGTCACGAGCACGAGGCTCGGGTTCGCCTCGTCGAGCGCCGCCTTGAAGAGGTTCACCTGACGCATGTCGGCGTTCTCCGCGGCTTCGAGTAGCGCGCGCATCCGCGCCTCCTCGTCCAGCTTCGCAGAGGAGCGCGTGACGCCCTCCTCCCAGAGCTTGATGCCCTGGTCGACGGCGACTCCGACCGAGACAGCGGCGGCGGCGAACGCCCCTAGACCCGCCGCAGCGGCACCGGCACCGCTCCCAAGCGAGACGCCGAACGCAGAGGCGCCACCCGTAGCCGCTGCACCAGCTTCGCCCGCGGCGGCTGCCTCTCCACCCGCGGCGCCGACTCCGGCGAGCATGCGGCCGAACCCCATCGCAACGCCGCCAGCGCCCTTCGCGCCCTTCACGAGTCCGCCGACGGCGCCGATGGCGCCCGGCACCTTCGTCGCGCCCCACGCCAGCGCAAGCGCCGTCCGGTGCTCGATGATGAACTCGACCGTGTCCCGGACGAAGCGCATCGCGGCGAGGATGTCCTCCTTGATCTCGTGCGAGTGCGCCTGGAGGTACTGAAACCCCTCCTTCACGTCCACGGCGGTGCTCTTGAGCCACTCACCGACGTCCTTACCGACGGCGGTCGCCCACTTGACGATCTCCTCCTTGTTCTCGACGAAGTAGTCCCCGAGCCCGTGCAGCGGACCGGCGAGCGCCGCGAGCATCGGCGTGCCGACGGTCTCGAAGAGCCCCTCGCGGAGCGCCGCGAGGCTCTTGATCGTCTCGCCGAACGTGAGCGGCACGCTCGCCATCTTGCCGCTCATCTTCTCGACGGCGTCGATGCCGAGCTGCATCGCCTTCTCCGGGCTCATCGCCTGGAGCTGCTTCGCCACGGCGCGCGCGTTGCCGTGTAGCGTCCCGGTCGCCGCGATGAGCTTGATGATCTCGTTTCGGGGCCGGTAGATGCCCGCCGCGAGGTTCGAGAACCCCTCGCTTAGCGCGCGCGCGCCGCCCGGGATCGCCCGCCCCGCCTGCGCCATCTCCCGGGTGAGCTTCTCGACGTTCTCGGTCGACATGCCGGTGCGCTCCGCCATCTCGTCGAACGCCGCGATCATCTCCGCCTTCGTCCCCCCGGTCTCGACCGCCATCTGCGCGAAGCTCTCGTTCAGCTCGTGCGCCTGGGCGCTCATCTCCTCGAGACTCGTCCCCTCCTTGTCCGTCATCATCAGGACGCCGCGGATCGCCTTCTCCTGCTCCTCCATGTCCGCCGCGGCGTGCAGGACCTCCTCGCCCATCTCCTTGAACGTCTCGACCGCGCCCGAGAGCTGAAAGCCGATCGCCGTACCGATCGACGTCTTGAAGATCCCCGCGATCTCGCCGCCGACCTCCGACGCCTTCTCTTCGAGGTGCGCGAACCCCTCCTTGATGTGCGCGAGCGTCTCCCGGGAGTGGTCGTCCAGCTCGAAGCGAGCGCGAACCGTGTGCTCGGCCATGCGTCGAGCCTACACCCGGGATCAGGAGCAGCCCGACTTCGCCCACGACTTCAGCTTGTTCTTCTCCCGCAGCTTGCCCGCCTTCTTCCGATGCGCGGTCATCGCCGCCTGGCCGATGGCGTCACGGCGGATCGTCGCGGCGAGCCCCTGCGGGTCCTCAGCCCCGCCGCGCTCGACGTCCTTCGCGATCTCGCTCGTCGTGTGCGTGCTCCCGTACTCCTTGCGCGTCTGCTTCGCCTTCGCCATAGGACCGGAGGCTACCGAGCCCGGCGCCTTGAGGTCGACCTCAAGGCGGTATGATCCGCAGCGGCGCCGCCGCCGTCCGCCGGTCTACCCTCCCGAATCACAGCGGCGGCGCCGTTCAATCCTCCGGCGTCTTGCCGTTCTCCCGCATGATGAGCCGGCTCAGCTCCGCGTGCGCCGCCTCGAGCTCCCAGACGAGGCGCGCGTCCCAGCTCCCGATGGGCTCGCTCGCGTAGTGCGACAGATAGACCCGCTGCCGTAGCCGCGTTCGCTCATCCTCCTCGGGTGACGGCGCGGGGACCTCCGCCCACGCCGATCCGATGAGCTCTTCGGCGAAGCGCTCGAGCGCCTCGCCCTTCAAGCGACGGTTCGGGCCGTCATGCAGGACCCTAAAAAACTAGCCCGCTCCTTCTCGTTCATGCGGTTCAGGCGCGTGTGCACGACCATGAGCATGTCGCGCGCCTTCGGCCCGATCTCGGCCCAGAAGTGCGACACGTTCCCCTCGCCCTTCTCGAAGAAGCTCGCGCGCCGTCCGTCGACCACGCAGATCATCGCCTTCGTGTACTCCTCCACGAGCTCGAAGTTCGTCTTCCCGAACGCCCTCGAGCGCGCGTACTGCTCGCCCTTCACCGTCAGGGGGCGGCACGCGCACTGCCGCTCGCCCTTCTGCGGGTCGCCCGTCACCCAGACCGGGAACCTCAGGAAGATGACCGTCGTGCCCGGCTTCACGTCCCCGGGTAAGCCGTCCAGGGGCATGTGGAACCAGTCCGGGGGACCGAACTCGTTCAGCCCCTCCTTCGTCGGCTCTTGCGGCGCGTCAGCCGGGTCGTCGGGATCGACCTCCGTCTCGTCCTCCTCCTCCGATGCGGCGTCGATAGCCGCGTTCTCCGCCGCCTCCGCGCGCTGCCCGCGGAGCATCTCGGCGACCTTCTTCACGTCGGCGCGCTGCTTCGGCGTCCGCGTCATCGGCAGCGGCGGTTTCTCGGGCGCCTCGAGCGTCGTCGTCGCGGGTGCTGCTACGGGTACCTCGGGCGTCGTCGGGCGCCTCGTGCTCGTCGTCTGGCTCATCGCTGTCTTCCTCCGCCCGGCAAGGTGCCACCCCTGGGCCTTGAGGTCGACCTCAAGGCGGGCGAAGCGGGTCCGGCAAGAGCAGGGAGGAGAAGGCTCGTCGAGGTCACGAGCGCTGCTCCGCCGGTCCCACACGCGGAGGGCGCCGTGGCTGCGCGGCGTCCTCCCCTACTCCTCCGATGATGCCCTCGACGAGCTCTTCCCGCCCGCCTTCTCGTTGATCAACTTTGGATGTCGAAGTCCGAGCAGATCCAGTCGAAGTCGAGCGCGACGTAGTCCTTCGCGTTCGCCATATCGAGCGGGATGTCCCCGAAGTTCTGGTCCGGGAACGTGATGACCGGCGCCTCTCCGTTCGGGAAGTTCATCGTCGCCGCCGTGTTGAACACGATCGTCGGGTCGAGCCGCTCTGCCCGGAGCTGTAGATCGGTGATGAAGTTCGTGAACGCCTCGTCGTAGAGGTGGAACTTCAGCTTCCCCTCGCAGCCGGCGAAGATCTCGTCGGTCCGTACGGTCTGCTCGCCGAGGTAGCGCTGCACCAGCTTCTCGAACTTGAAGACCGCGTTGAAGCTCTCGATCGCGGTGAGCGTGTCCGCGAGCGCTCCGTCGTCCGTGATGACGAGCGCGACGTCCGCGCCTCGAATCCTCTGATTGGTTGCCACGGTGCGGTCCTCCTCAGTTCATGGTGACGACGACGGTGTCGCCGATCTGGGTGTCTGCGACGAGGTCGTCCATGCTCGGGAGCGTCGTCACGAGCAGGAGGAAGCGCCAGATGCCGAGCGCGGTCGGCGCGATACCCCCCTTCGGCGCGATGTTCGGCGTCTTCGTATCGAGGAAGAACCCGGCGATGCGCTGCTGGTTCAGGTTCTGCGGGCTGACGAGTGAGATCATCCACTGCCGGATCATCGTCGTCGCCGCCTGCTGGCGCGCGACCGTCATCAGCTTCTTGCAGTACGGGTCCGCCGCCGTCGCGAGACTGTCCTGGATGTAGTCCGCCATCCTCCGGCGGTGGATAGGCGCGAGCGCCGGGTACGCGCTCGGGTTCACGCTCGTCACGCCGCTCTGGAAGATGAGCGTTCCACTCGTGAACTTGCACGCGCAAATCCCCGCCGCCTTGAAGTTGATGTAGTCCTGCACCGTGAACGGGTTGCCCCCGTTCGCTCCGGGCTCGAGCGCGAGCGCCGCCCCCGTGAACGCCGTGAGCTGTCCCGGGTTCTCCTCCGGGTTCAGCTGGCTCATCACCGAGGCGCAGAAGGAGTCCGCGCCGACCGAGACGATGCCCGTTGCCGAGAAGCCCGTCCCACCCGCGACCCCGATAGTCGCGATGGCCGGAACGCTCACGGTCACGTCCGGGTAGTTGTAGATGATCCGCTCGTAGCTCGTGGCGCCAACGCCCGGGGCGGCGACGGAGCTCTCCGCCGCCGCGGCGAGCGTGCCGATAGGCGGACGGACGCAGGCGACGCGGCCGAGGACGCCGCAGCCGCCGCCGTCACCGAGCGTCTGCATGGCGACCTTCAGCTGCGCCCGGACGGCGTTGCTCTGCCGCGCGCTGAACTGGATGTTGATGTCGTGTGACACGTCGTCCGGGTTCAGCGTGTTCGTGATCGCAGCGACGTACGCCGCGTCGATGGCGCTCTCCGTCAGCGACGCATTGACCGTCAGCGGGTTCGAGACCGCGAAGCTGTCGAGCAGCACGGGCGTCAGGGCGTTCACGACGCTCACCGTGGTCGGAGCCGCCGTCGTGTGCACCGTCACGCCGTCGTCCGTCGCCGGCCGGATCTTCACGCTGTACGGACCCGGGCCGGACTGCGCCACGCCGTTGATCGCCGTCGCCGTCACGGCGATGTCCTGCATCGTGACGTACTGGTTGCCGGCGGAGACGCCGACCATGGTGCCCGCCGGGATGGTCCCGGCGTTGCCGGTCGAAGCTGCGTCCGTCACCCCGAGGGGGAAGCCGAAGGCGAGCGCCGTACTCGTGCTCGCGACCTGGATGCTGTCCGCCGCCGGCACGTTCGTCGCGCGGTACATCCGGAGCTGCCCGCTCGGGAGCTGCTCGACGGTTGCGGTCGCGACCGCGGCGTGCACCACCGTGTTGAGCTCGCTCGGCGCCACCGCTGCGATGTTCGCCACGTTCCCGCCTCCGGGCGTGGTCGCGACGGCGAGGTTCAGCGGTCCGCCGTTCGCCGCGAGCGCCGTACCGGAGACGACCCGAACCTGTCCGCCCGTCCCGCCCTGGATGCCCGTGAGCGTCAGCTTCGTGCCGCCGTCCGCCGACGCCATGGTGAAGCCGGCGTACTGGTTGATGCGCGCGATCACCGCCGCCTGCGTCGTGTCCGTCCCGAGGAACGTGACGGTGAAGTTCGCTAGCCCGTCGACGCCGAGCACCGCCTGCATCCCCGCCGTGATGTTCGCGTACGTCTCGCCTGACGTGCTGTTCACCGTCGCCGGCGTGCCCGTGAACGTGCACACGGTCGCCGCCCCGCCATCGATGGAGACGTCCAGGTGCTGTCCGGTCGTGAGCGGGTAGCGGAAGAGGCTCGCGCCGAGCAGGTTCGCCTGGCGCGTGAAGGTGACGCTCCCGACGCTCGTGTCCACGCGCATGACGAGCAGCCGCGAGTAGCGCTTGCCCGTGAGCTGCACCGCGCCGTTGCCGTTCCAGAACTCCGGCGAGATGGCGCTGTCCGCGTAGCGCTGTCGTGCGCACGGGTTCTGTCCGACGATGCCGGAGTAGGTGTACCCGAAGCCGCCAAAGACCGCGGCGAGCTGCGTCGCGCTCGTGACCTCCGTCGTCACGCCGAACGGTCCGTTCTCGAACTCTCCGACGATGTTGACGGTGCCCGAGCCGACCCCGTTGATGACCTCGGGCGGCGCGCGGTCGAGGATGTCCACGCCCTCGATCTGCTGAAGGACGCTGTTGCCTGGGTCGTACGTCCAGCGGCGAGTAAACCCGACTGACATGGGGCGTGTTCTCCGGTGAAGTCTTCGTCCGCGTTCGCGCCCCGAGATGCCCGACGAACGTACCCGCGTCGGTTCGGTGTCAGAGGCTCTATCTGCGGCGGAGCATCGCAGCACCCGGGCGCCTGCGTCTAGGTGAGCGGCTCATGGCGGCGGCGACACGCGGGTCGGCGTACGCCGGTGACTCCGCGTCGACCTGCCCGGCCGGGCGGAAGCCGCGGACGTGCACGAGGTGCACGACGTCGTAGGCGACGAAGACCCGGACGACCCCCTTGAAGCGGTTCTGTACCGCCATCGGCTCGTCCGGATGCTCCGGCGCCTCGAGTATGAAGCGCGCCGTGCGCCAGTAGTAGGCGGGCGTCCGGAGCAGGAAGCCGTTGCGCTCCTCCGTCGGATGGAACGCCTGCTCGAGCTTCGCCAGGATGGCGCGGAGCTCCGGGAGGGTGCTCGACCAGACCTCGAGCGGGACGGTCTCCTCACGCTCCTCCTGGACGATGAGCGCGGTGCCGGCGCCGTAGACGTCGCGAGTGCTCTCGTCGACGGTCGGGATCAGCCCCCTTGAGCGCGCGGTGACCGGACCGGAGAGCGCGACGAGCGCGGGAAAGATGAGGTCGACCTCAGAGGGAGGGCGGTCGACGTGGAAGTTCTCCGGCGGGATGGCGAAGTAGACGGGCGGACCGCCGAGGCGTCCGGGGCGGCAGTAAACGAGGCTTGTCAGGTAGACGCCGAGGGACTGAAGCGCCGCCGTCCGGCCGTCGACCGGAACGCCGTCGATGCTCGGGTCGCGCGGGTAGACGTCCCCGACCGGGGTACCGACGAGGAGGTCTTGCACGGTCGGCTGCTGCGGTGGGTTGACGACCGGGGGCGGGAGAGGCGGAGCCTTCTCGGGCGGCTGGTGCGCCGGGGACCACGGCGGAGCGTTCGGGTACGGCTGTCGAGGGGGGCGCGGCTGCACGAGGACGAAGGTACACCGAGGGGCGGCATCATGGCGTCATGAGCGCAACGACGAGAACGAAGCAGGGCGGACCGGCGACCGAGCGACACGAGGGCGACTACTACCGGACACCGGCGTGGTGTGTTCGCGCGATCTTCCCCTGGCTACCGCCCGGCGGAATGAACTTCCGGGTCGTCGACGCAGGCGCGGGAGACGGGGCGATCTCGCTCGCGCTTACCGCACAAGGCGCGTCGTACTGCCGCGAGAACATGGTCTGCGTCGAGACGAACCTAGACCTCGCCGCGCAGTGCAGGGCGTACCGCTTCCGAACGCACGAGATGGACTTCCTCGCGTTCGACGCGGGCGGCATCGACGCCATCGTGATGAACCCGCCGTTCGACAACGCGATAGCGTTCGTCCAGCACGCGATCGAGTGCACACCGCGTCCCGTCTTCGCGCTGCTCCGGCTCCCGTGGCTCGCGAGCCGGTCGCGCGCAGACTTTCACCGCGCGCATCCTGCGCACATCCTCGTGCTCCCCCGGCGCCCGAGCTTCACAGCGGACGGGAAGACGGACGCGACCGACTACGCGTGGTTCGCATGGAACACGAGCGACGACCGCGGCGAACGGCTTATCGAGCCCGGTCGGTGGGACGTGTTGGACGTCGAGCCGAAGGAGCCCCGCCGATGAACCTCCGTGAACTCGAGTGGGCAGCGCGTAGGGCACGGCTCGATGGCATGAGCGGCGATGACGAGGTGCTCATCGTTACAGCCATGCTTATCCGGTTGACACACCCATGAGGATCCTCAATTCATTTTCAATGGGGCGCTCGTCAGGGCTCCAATCTTTTATGTTGAAGACGCTCTACCCAAAAGACGACGTCGTATCGGTGACGGCCAACACTGGACAGGAGCACCCGCTATCGATCGCGTTTGGTCGAGCCGTAGACGAAGTTTTCGGGATTCATGCCACGCTTGTCGAGGCGGTCGTGGACGCGCGCGATCGTGAGGGCACGACCCACAAGGTTGTGACTTGGGACACCGCCTACTTCGGCGACGCGATCTTTGAATCAGTGATCGCCAAGTACGGAATCCCAAACGTAAACTTTCCGCACTGCACGCGAGAGTTGAAGGACCGGCCGATTACGTCGTATCTCCGGTCGATAGGGTGGAAGGCCGGGACCTACGTGACGGCGCTTGGCATGCGTGCGGACGAGCCGGCTCGACTTCCTGCGCGACTAGGCGGCAAAAAGAAGGACAATCCTCGGTTTATCTACCCACTTGCCGAGGCCGGGGTCACGTTGGACGACGTGTTGAGTTTCTGGCGAGAGCAGCCGTTCGACCTGGGGCTAACCGAAGCGCGCCACGGTAACTGCCTAACGTGCTGGAAGAAGAGTGAAAAAAAGTTGCTTTTGAACATGCAGGAACACCCCGAGTGGTTCGACTTCAACGAGCGGATGGAATCTAGGTACCCGGCTGCTGGACCTGGCGCCGAAGATCGGCCGCGCGTCTTTTTTAGAGGCGCGCAGTCCACGGCGCTGTTACGGCGAAAATTGCGCCTACTCAACGGCATCGATGGGCGCGCAGACAGTTCGGAACCGGAGACCGGGTGCGCTGAATCGTGCCTACCGTTTGCGGACGAGGTATGAAAGCGGTGAAGTGTATCAACCGGATAAGCATGGTTACAGCGCTCGGGTTCTGCGCGAGCGGCACCTTTCAGGTCGTGCGCACGAAGGACGGCGCGCGGGTCTGCCAAATCACAACCGCGGCGGCAGATGCGGACA
>Ga0181517_10005558_pt1 | contig 11101 bp, 10 predicted proteins | sample PEATcosm2014_Bin_31_FD_119748 | JGI IMG/M metagenome (GOLD analysis project Ga0181517, IMG submission 119748) | Peatland microbial communities from MTU Mesocosm Facility, Houghton, MI, USA - PEATcosm2014_Bin01_30_metaG | ecosystem: Environmental > Terrestrial > Soil > Wetlands > Peat | place... | reverse complement strand
GCGTTGAGGACCGCGCTGCCCGCGAGGCCCCCTTTGATGGCGTGGAAGACCACCTCCGGATCTAGGCCCGCGGCGGTGGCCAGCACCAGCGCTTCTCCCATGGCGGCGATGTTGCAGGCCACCATAATCTGGTTGGCGAGTTTGGTGACGTTGCCGGCGCCCACTGGGCCCGTGAGGGTGATGCTCGAACCCATGGCTTCGAGCACCGGCCGCACGTGCTCGAAGGCGTCCGGATTGCCGCCCACCATGATCGCCAGCGTGCCGTCCATGGCCTTCGGCTCCCCGCCGCTGACCGGCGCATCCAGAAACTCGACGCCCTTTTTCTCGCAGGCGGCGCCGATTTTCTGGGAAACCATCGGACTGATCGAGCTCATGTCCACCACATAAGCTCCCCGGCGCGTTCCTTCGAGCACGCCGCCAGGGCCGAGGATGGCCTTCTCCACGTCGGGCCCGTCGGGCAGCATGGTGATGACCAGGTCGGAGCGCGCGGCGGCATCCTGGGCCGAGGCGGCGCGGGCCGCGCCGGCTGCCATGAGATCTGCGACGGAAGCGGGATTCAGGTCGTAAACCACCAAGCGGTGGCCTGCTTTCAAAAGGTTACGCGCCATGGGCCGGCCCATGATGCCGAGACCGACAAACGCGATTTTTCTAGACATGGTTGGAACCCCCTCCTCGTGTCTACTGCTGATCCTATTTTACGATGCCGGGAGGGGCGGGCGCGATTCGGTGATGCCGGCGGTCGGCTCTCTTACCTGGAGTCCCGGCAAGGAAGCCGGCGGCAGGTCGAAAACCCACGCGCCGCGCGGCGTCAACCGGCGAGCCATGTGCTACCATGCCGCCATGCAAACCTTCACCTGGAACGACATTCCGGAAGACGTTCTTAACCCCCTGGCCGGGCGGAAGGCCCTGCACGGCAAGAACATTACGATGGCCCGTTTTCGCTTCGACAAGGGCAACGTGGTGGCCATGCACCACCATATCAACGATCAGATTACGATCATTCAGTCGGGCAAGGTGCGCTTCAACCTGGATGGTGAGATCAAGGAACTCTCCGCGGGCGACTTCCTACACGTGGATCCCGATGTGCCGCACGGCAACGAGGCCCTGGAAGACACCGTGATTATCGAGCTCTTCTCGCCCATACGGGAGGATTGGATCAAGGGGGACGATTCGTACCTTAGGCAGAAATAGGGGGCGGGACTCGTTTCGACATAGCGACCGCTCCCTCACGGTCGCGGCTCGTTAGCAATCTGGCGAGCCGCGACCGTAAGGGAGCGGTCTTCCAGGGAGACCGCGCGGATCGCGGCCTGCCCTTGATTCCTAAACCTTTACGCAAGCCTTCAGAGCTGCATCCCAAGGCGCGCGGTAGGTCTTGGTGCACATCTTGGCGGCTTCCGCGTCGCCGATCACCACTTCCTTATCCGGGTCGAATTTAAGCGAGCGGTGGAGGCGAAGGGACACGTTGGCCAGGTTGCAGACGGTGGCCACCTTGTGGCCGTCTTCCACTTCGCAGAACGGCCGGTTGCGGCTCTTGATGCAATCCAGCCAGTCGCGCTCATTGAGCGTCATGGTAGGATCCGCGCCGGTAGCGGTAAGGCCATAGCGGCTATCGGTAGCCACTCCAGCCCCAGCGGCGGGAGCGGCTCCGCGGCCCTGCGCGCCGGCGCCAGGGGCAGCGCCTGCTCCACCGGCCCCACGGCCGGCCCCTCTTCCAGCGCCACCGCCGCCGCCGCCCCGGCCGGTCGCAGCCGTGTCGGCGTACTCGGGCAGCCAGGGCGTCCGCGGCGTGTTGGTGTAGACCGGACCGCCGATCGGGTGCCCCTGGAACCGCGGAATGTCGTTGACCGGATCGCCCTTCATTTCCGAAGTGACGGTATAGTTGCCGCTGACGGACATGGTGCCCTTGGTGCCCATGTAGACCTGTCCGCCGCCGCCCGCGTCGCGGGGTCCGGAGCAGGCTTCGCGCACAGTCGCGGCCATGGTGAAGCCCTTGGCGCCGTTCTTGCCGGGGAACACCCAGATGGCGTCCTGCGTGTCCGGGGTATCGCCGTCGTCGTCGTCCAAGGCGTAGCGTCCGCCCTCGGACATGACCAGGGTGGGCATCTTGGCGTCCATGAGCCACAGAATCTGGTCGATCTGATGGGCACCCAGGTTGGTCATCTGGCCGCCCGAGAAATCCCAGAACCAGCGGAAGTGGTATATCCCGCGGTGGTTCTGATAGGGCGTCTTCTGGTTCGGTCCGAGCCACATGTCGTAGTCGAATCCGGGAGGCGGAGCGGTGACGGGGGTCTTGCCGAAGCCCGGGTAAATGTTGCGCGTAAAGGACAGGCGGATGGAGTGGATCTTGCCGAGCGTGCCGGCCTCGACCACTTTCTTGGCCGCCTTCACGCCCGCGCCCTGGCGGCGCTGGGTCCCCACGGTCACGATGCGTTTGTACTTGCGGGCGGCCTGGATCATCCACTTGCCTTCGTCCACCACCAGGGTCATGGGCTTTTCGCAGTAAACGTCCTTGCCGGCGGCGCAGGCCATGATGGTGAGCAGCGCATGCCAGTGGTCCGGGGTGGCGACGATGACGCCCTGGATGTCCTTGTTATCGTACATCTTCCGGAAATCGCTGTACCCCTTGCAATTGGGATTTCCGACATAAGCCAAGCCTTCGTCCACGCGTGGCTTATAGACGTCGCACAAGCCGAGCACCTCGGTGTCCTTGAATCCCTTGAAATCGGCCATGTGCTGTTTTCCTATCAGCCCGAAGCCGATGAGACCGATGCCGATGCGATCATTCGCGCCCAGCACTCGATTGTATGAGGCCGCTGTCATGGCAGCCGCTCCCAGGAACGCTCGCCGCGTGGTCTGGGAACTCACTATTTCGTTTTCCATCCGTTCTCCTTCCAGCCGCAAATGCCGGCTCACCAGAAATTCAGGCTTAGAAACCTGATTCACTATAAGGGATAGCGCACCCAAGATCAACCCCACCGACGGATTCGCGATCCGCCCGCGGCAGCCTTTCGACGCAGAGACGCGGGCGGCTGCTCTATCGGCTCGTGCTTACTTGTTTATCCCCACCTGGCTCAATAGCCAGGCGTATTCGAAGGCCTGGTCCCGCAGCTTGTCGTAGCGGCCCGATGCGCCGCTATGGCCGGCGGGGTCCATCTTGATCTTGAGCAGCAGGGGATTGCCGTCCGTCTTGAGCGTGCGCAGCCGGGCCACATACTTGGCCGGCTCCCAGTACATCACCTGGCTGTCGTTCAGGCTGGTGGTGACCAGCATGGCGGGGTACGCGCGCGCGGCGAGATTGTCGTACGGGCTATACGATCTCATGTAGTCGTATGCCGCCTTCCCGTTGGGGTCGCCCCACTCCAGGTACTCGCCCACGGTGAGCGGCAGCGTTGCGTCCATCATGGTGTTCATCACGTCCACGAACGGCACGCCCAGGTGGACCGCGCGGAACAGGTCCGGGCGCATGTTGACCACCGCCCCCATCAGCAGGCCGCCGGCGCTGCGGCCTTCAATCAGGAGCCGATCCTTGGAAGTCCACTTTTCCTTCGTCAGATATTCGGCGCAATCGATGAAGTCCTGGAAGGTGTTCTTCTTGTTCATGAGCATGCCGTCCAGGCGCCACTTTTCCCCCATTTCATCGCCGCCGCGTATGTGCGCGATGGCGTAGGCCACGCCGCGGTCGAGCAGGCTCACCCGGTCGCTGCTGAAGTTCACCGGCATGCCGATGCCGTAGGAACCGTAACCGTAGAGCAGCAGGGGCCGGCTGCCGTCGCGCCGGAAGCCTTTCTTATAGACCATGGAGACCGGCACTCTCTGCCCGTCGTGCGCCGTCACCCACAGGCGCTCGGAGACATATTGGGACGGGTCGTAGCCGCCCAGCGTCTCCTGGCGTTTCAACAGGGTGGATTCGCCGCTCCGGACGTCGTAGTCGTAGACGCTGGGCGGCGTCGAGAAGCTCTGGTAGTTGTAGCGATAGGCGGCCGATTCGAAATCAGGCGTCACGCCCGGGGAAGCCGCGTAGACCTTCTCCGGAAACTCGATGGCCGTCCAGGCGCCGGTCCGGAAGTTATGAATGCGCAGGCGATCCAGGGCCTCGGATTTCTCGATGGCCACGGCGAAGTCCCGGAAGAGGTCGATCCCCGCGATGAGCGCATCGTCCCGATGGGCGATGAAGGTCTTCCAGTTCTCGGGCGCGGGATTATCCTCCGGCGCGGTGACCACCTGGAAGTTCACCGCGTTCTTGTTGGTCCGGATATAGAAGAGGCCCTCGCGGTGGTCCACGTAATAACGGTGCTTCTTCTCGCGCGGCAGGAAGACGGCGAAGTTGTCGGACGGGCGGTCCGCGCGCAGATAGCGGCACTCGGTGGTATCGGTGGCCCCGATTTCCAACAGCAGGTATTTCCTGTCGCGCGTCTTGGAGATCGAAATGTCGTACAGTTCGTCCTTCTCTTCGTAGAGCGGCTCGAATGCGGCCTCGCCCAGCGCATGCCGCCACAGCTTGTCCGAGCGCTTGGTAACGGCGTCCTCGGTGGTCAGGAAAAGCGTCTTGTTATCGGCCGCCCATTCCGCCGAGGTGACGCGCTCGATGGTGTCCGGCAGCGTACGGCCCGTGCGCAGGTCCTTCACATACAGGTTGTACTGCCGGAAACCGGCGTAGTCGATGGAGTATGCCAGCAGGTTCTGATCGTCGCTGAGAGAGAACGCGCCTAGCCCCACGAATTTCCGCCCGCCGGCCAACTCGTTCAGATCGAGCAGGATTTCCTCGGGCGCGGTCATCGAACCCTTGCGGCGGCACTGGATGGGATACTGCTTGCCCTCCTCCGTGCGGGAATAGTAGAGGGAATCGCCGCGCCGCGCCGGAACGCTCAGGTCGGTTTGCTTGATGCGCGCCAGCATCTCGTCGTAGAGCGCGTTTTCGAAGGGTCGCAACGCCGCGGTCATGGCCTCGGTGTAGGCGTTCTCAGCCTCCAGATACCGGATGGTCTCGGGGTTCGATTTCTCACGCAGCCAGTAGTAGGGGTCGATCACGGTGGTCCCGTGCCGCGTCTCGCGGCGCTCGTAAACCGGCGCCACTGGCGGCTTCGGCGCCTGCGCGATCAAACGAACGGTCGAGACCAGCCCGGAAACGAGCAATCCCAAGACAATGACTTCAGCAGTGGAAAGCCGGATAGGCGCCATGACAGTTTTCTTGGAAGCAACCCCCAAACTGGATTCTGGCCTATTTGCGGCTTGAGAATCAAACGCGCCCGCGCCGGCGTCGTGCGGCGCCGGGGACTACGCGTCGAGAAGAGCCGTGCGCTGAACTATCTTCTCGCGGATGCGGTCCATCGAGAGTCCGGTCTTTTCCCACACCGGCGCCGTCAGCTCCAGATCGCGCCGCTGCACTTCCGGATATCCCAGGAAATCGGCCGCCAGACAGGCCGTCTGGACGAACTGCCGGGGCGCCCCCGACAAGACGCTCTCGTGATGAGCGCCCATATGCGCCTGGAGGCCGGCCGGAAAACTCCAGGTCCGCCCGAGCATTACTCCAGCCTGGCAGTGATCTATCCCAAAAAGCACTTTTTCCAGCCGGTTCGACTCTTCTATGTCGTCAAACGTCGACGAGAGGACTTCCACGTACCTTGATCCAGCGGCCAGGAGCAGTCCCAACCGGCCCAGATCGTGCATCAGCGCCGCCGTGTACAGTTCCGGCATTTTGTGGATAGTCCCAAGTTCCTCGGCGACCACGGCGGCCGCGATGCTGTGCGCCCACACCGGGCGCACATCTTCCTTACGGTGCGAAGTACGCATGGCTATTCTGAGGGCGATCGTGGACGCCAACGACCGAACCCTGTCCAGACCGAGGAAGGTGAGCGCGTGACGAATCGTTTCGATGCGGCAACTCGAGGCGAACTCGGCCGAGTTCGCGGCCACCAGGAGATCGGCGGCTAGCGCTGGATCGGACCTGAAGGACTCGGAGAAGGACTCCATGGCGGAGTCGCTATCGGTCGAGATACTCAGCAGCCGCAAAGCGGAGGGAGAAAAGGCAGGCAATTTGGACAGGCATCCCCAAATCCTGGCCTGTTCACTGGCGTCTGTTTCGCGGCTCGCATCGGAGCGCGACGAAGAGAGGGTCGGCATGGGTCTTCTTCGAAATCGCAAATCGGAAACGCGGCCACGTCGCCCCGGCCAATCATCCCGGCTGCACAACCGCGAACTTCAAAGTGTTATTTCGGCGGTAGGATTTGAAATTAGAATAAAAGTTTTCTACCGCTTTTGGAGGGGCCGCGCTAGGTACCATGAGAGCGGCATGAGCGGGTCTGCCGCGCTGACTCTGATTCGGATGATCCCTTTGGGCTTGAAACGCGAGGTATACTCGTTCTTGAATAGACGACTGGTTGAAACGGCTTCATTGCCTTGCTGAGAGGCTCAGATTTGGGCTTTTCCGCTCTAACCTATTGATTCTAAAGCTGGCGTAGCTCAGTTGGTAGAGCATCTGATTTGTAATCAGAGGGTCGGGGGTTCAAATCCCTCCGCCAGCTCCAGAACTCTAAGCCCCTTACGAATCGGTTCGCCCAGACTCTGGTGGGGAGGACTGAGGTATACTTAGGAGGATTGGAGGATTGCTTGCCGCTCAACATCAAGGACCCGGAGGTCTACCAACTGGCCCGCCAAGTGGCCGGCCTGACTGGAGAAACGCTCACTGACGCGGTTCGCTATTCGTTACGGGAGCGTTTGCAGCGCGAACAACGTGCCCGGTCAGATCCGGAATGGATCGAAAAACTCCGTGAGATCTCCGACCGCTGTTCGACCAGGCCCGTACTCGACGCGCGCTCGGACGATGAGTTGGTGGGCTACGACGAATTTGGGGTTCCCGCTAGCCATGGTGATTGACACGTCCGCCTTGGTCGCCATTCTGAAAGCCGAACCGGAGCGCGACGCGATGCTGGGGGCGCTCGGCAAGGCCGATAGGCGCCTGGTATCGGCGGTTACTGTTGTGGAAGCGGCCATGGTTCTTGAGGGATGGTACGGCCCGGACGCCGGCGCGGACCTGGAACTGTTCGTGTTCGACGCCCGCACGGAGATTGTGCCGCTCGATTCGCGGCAGGCCCAAGCAGCAGTGCGCGCCTGGCGCAAGTACGGCAAAGGCCGGCATCCGGCCCAACTGAACCTCGGCGACTGTTGCGTCTACGCGCTCGCGAAAGTGAGCCACGAACCGGTGCTCTCGAAGGGCGCTGACTTTCCGCGGACCGATATTCCGCTGGTCGGGTATTTGCAGCCTGGGGAATAATAGCCCCGCCTGCCGACTTCCGCAACACTGCGTCTGCGAACTCGCTGACCAGCCAAGCGGGCCGCTTTCCGGACACGAGTATTCCAGGTTGCGCAACGCTTTGGCTGGGGCGTCTGGGCCGCCGCGGCAATCGCCGCCGCGCAGCCCACCAGAAAAACTCGAAGAAGGGCCATTCGCCTAATCACAATCGACCCACCAACCGCATAATCGCGCCTTGAAATGGCTCCCGCCTCCGATTAGCATGTGAGCGTGGCTTGCGTCGCGAGTCGCCGGGACGCACGTCAGACCGCCGATGTAAGCGAGGCTTTATGACCAACGAAACCGTCTCCCGCCGGGGCTTCCTCGGCGCCGTCGCCGCCGCCAATCCCGCCATTGCCGCCGCGCAAGCCGTAGGCGTAAAACCGAGCGACCTGCCCAACCTCGCCATCAAGGAGGTTCGCGTCTATAACATCGGCTCCGGCGGCGCGGAGCGCATGGCCGGCGTGGTCACCGAAAGCGGCATCGAAGGTAATTACACACTGGGAGACCGATACTGGCATCCCAATTGGAGCAACCTGGGCTGGCTTGAATACGCCCGGCGGGCGCTGGTTCGGAAGAGTGTGCTCGATCTGCCCTCGTTCACTTCCCAGTGGACGCCGGAGCAGCGGCGCCTGGGCCAGCTCTCCTACGCCTCGGCCATCGATAACTGCCTGTGGGACGCCCTGGGGAAGGCCGTGAACCTGCCGGTCTATCGCATCCTCGGCGCCTACCGCGACAAGGTGAAAGCCTACGCCAGCTCGCAACACCACGCCGCCATCGAGGACTTCGTCAACGAGGTGAAGCTGGTCAAAACGCAAGGGTTCACCGCCTATAAGATCCATCCGCCCTCGCCCAACGGCGGCCACGACTACAAGCTGGATATCGAGGTGGCCAAGGCCGTCCGCAAGGCCGCCGGCGACGATTTCACCCTGCTCAACGATCCGGTGGGCGTGTACACGCGCGAGGAAGCCTTCAAAGTGGGCCGCGTGCTCCAGGATCTGGGTTATGTGGCCTACGAAGACCCCGTTCCCACCAAGGATATCGAGGGCCTGGTGCAGTTGAATCAGGCGCTCGACATCCCCATCCACGTCGGCGAGTTCATCTTCTCTCCCTACGACTTCGCCGAGTACATCCGGCGCGGCGCGATGGATGTGGTGCGGTTCATCGTGGACAACGTGGGCGGCATCACAGGCGGCATGAAGATCGCGCACATGGCGGAACTCTTCGGCATGGAGTGCGCGCCGCACAACTGGGGCGGGGCCTTCGATCACGCGGTCCACTTCCACTGCGAGCTGGCCATGCCCAACAACGTGTGGTTCGAGATGACCGTTCCGCAAGGCTCCAGCGACCGGCCGTACATCATCGACAAGTTCCGCGTGGAAAAGGACGGATACGTCCACGCCTCGGCCAAACCGGGGCTGGGTGTGGAACTCGACCGCGCGGCTTTGGAGAAGGCGACCGTGCGAATCGACCGTTGAGGCCGTGTTGTCGGGTCTTGACTTTTGCTTTTCTCCGCGTCCCCGCGTCTCCGCGTCAAAAAGGGCTGCTATTTGGCCGCTACTCTTGCGTAGACGCGCACGTAATCCACATCGAAGGAGGACGGCCAGGGCGTGGACTCGTCCGGCGGCACGGGCCAGGCCCCTCCAATGGCCAGGTTCACCAGCAGGTACATCGGCTGTTGCGGAACTCCCTGACCGGAACGGAACTTCTCCACGCCGTCGAAAAACCAGATGATCGCGTCCGCGCTCCATTCGACGGCGTAGGTGTGGAAATCGGCGGAAAGGTCGGGAGTCGCCACTTTGCCCGATCCTTTGGAGCGGTGCCGGCCATCCGGTCCGGTGAAGTGGTTGGTGAAGTAGGCGGTCCGGGTGTCTTCGCCGAGGTCCTCCAGCACGTCGATTTCCGGAGGCCAGGCCAACGAATCGGGCAGCAGCCAGAAGGCCGGCCAAAGGCCGTTGCCCTTGGGGACGCGGCAGCGGATCTCGAACCATCCGAATTTCTGGGAGAACTTGCGGTAGGTGGTCATCATCCCCGAGGTGTACTGGCGTGCGGCGCCGTCATATTCGGCGGGACGCTTCTCGGCCTTGATATGAAGGATGCCGTCCCGCACGTCAAAGGCATCCTTCACATAGGCCTGCAACTCGCGATTTCGCACCTTGCCCCATGGGTCTTCGGGGTTCCATTTGGAGAGATCCAGGCGGGCGCCAGCGAACTCGTCCTGAAAAGTGAGCTTCCATCCGGGCTTCTGCTGGGCCATGGCAGGCATAGCAAACAGAATTGCGGTCAAGGATACGAGCAGCTTCATAATCTCCCTCGTAGGGCGCCTTCATTCTAACCGGATTCCTCGCAAGCGTCCTGGTCCGCGCGAATTCCCCTGGGCCTGCTCTTCTTTCGAAGAAACAAGCGATTGCCATCTTCGACAAGGCGGCTATAGGGGGCCTTCCGCGGATCAGGGGGGGCCAGGTAACGGAACGAAGCCAATTTGGGGACTCGGGCGAAGCTGCGGAACGAACCCAATTGGGGCTCGGGCGAAGTTGCGGAACGAACCCAATTGGGGACTCGGGCGAGGTTGCGGAACGAACCCAATTGGGACTCAGGCGAAGTCGCGGAACGAACCCAATTGGGAACTCCGGCGAAGTTGCGGAACGAACCCAATTGGGCGGAGCTATCAGATCGAGCGAGGCGCCTGCGGGGATGGGATGGCATATGTGTTTTCCGTGCCGGCATGGACCTATTTGGGACTTGTCGGGGCTGGGAGGAAGCGATTCCTTTCTCCTCCGGGGAGGGGTACCCAGTTTCAGAGTAGCAGGCGGGTTGGGAAGAGCTTTGGGGATGAAGCGGGCAAGTAATTGAAAACACTGCGTAAACTCTGTTAGGGAGTGCGGTGAATACGGAAAACGGCGACGCTCGCGGCCCTATGTGCGGATAGCTCTCAACACAATTGGGTAATTGGTTGGAAAACCAGAGAGGAAAACCAGGAAAACCAGGGACAGCGCCGAATTGCACCATTCCACTGAGGACTCCCCGCCGGCATCGCAGAACTCTCGTCCGTCCCTACGGGCTCACCTCCAACCCCACGGTCACTATGACCTACGACGCGCTGAATCGCGTGCAGACGAAGAGCTATGCGAGTTCCCTGGGCACGCCCGCGGTGCAATTCTGCTACGACGGGCAGACGTACTCGGGCGGGGGTTGCTCGACCTCTGCCGCGAGCGGCGAAAAGGGGTACCTGATGGGGGTGGGCAACACGACCTCTTCCAGCGCGTACCTGCACCAGGCGCTGGGGCTGGTCCAGTGGAGCAGCCAGACCACGGACGGCGCAACCTATTCATTCAATAATCCGAACAACCCCGGCGCCGGCTACGTGTACGACGCGGCGGGCCACCTGACCGACATCTGGTATCCTTCCGGCCGCCACCTGACCTATGGGTATGATGGCGCGGGGCGGGTGACCACGGCGTCTGGCGTCCCTGCCGGTGGGACTGCTGTCAATTACGTGACCAACGTCGCCTATCAGCCCTACCAGCGGCAGACCACGCTGGGCAACGGGCTGCTGGAGACGCTCGCGCTGAACAACCGCCTTCAGACGTCGGCGATGGAGGCGACGGCGAGCGGATCGTTATGGAAGCTGGAGAACTTCTACTGCGCCAGCCAGGGGACCTCGTGTTCGAGCAATAATGGGAACGTGGTTGCGGATTCTTGCCCAAATCGATCACTGATTCTCGCCTGAAACCGATCACCATTCCCGCCTGAAATCGATCAGTGTTCTCGCGCGAAATCGATCAGTGTTCTTGCGGGAAGTCGATCACTTTT
>Ga0181517_10005555_pt1 | contig 11103 bp, 9 predicted proteins | sample PEATcosm2014_Bin_31_FD_119748 | JGI IMG/M metagenome (GOLD analysis project Ga0181517, IMG submission 119748) | Peatland microbial communities from MTU Mesocosm Facility, Houghton, MI, USA - PEATcosm2014_Bin01_30_metaG | ecosystem: Environmental > Terrestrial > Soil > Wetlands > Peat | place... | reverse complement strand
TTGGAGTGTGATCTCGGCGGCCGGTCGTGACGCCGACTTTCCTTGCGGCAACAGCAAATCCACCTTCCGCCGCTTCGTGACAATCTATTCTTCCGTGTGCTCCTCCCTCGCCGTCGTCAGGTCCTCCTCCCGATAAGACGCCCAAGCCCGGGGTGGGCCAGATTTCGGGAGTAGACCGATGCAATTCACAACATGATGTGGCTGATCGCAACCTCGCGTCAGGCCGAGTTCGGCCAATGTGCTTGGAGATCTGATTGAGAATCAAATCATTTGGTGGGCCTGCCGAGGTGGCCTATTTATTGCGTCATGGCCCCGGAGCGGCAAGGCGGTTGGGATGGCGACCGTCTCGGCATGCAATGGCGATAGGTTTTCGAAAACTGTCACTGGCTGGGGATCCTTGTCGGCGCAGCCGCATCGATCCCGGGCGAGATAACGTGGCGGGACAGGGAGAGAAACATTGAGCGAACTTGAAATCCGTCGGCGGACGATGTCCAAGGTCTCGCGCCGCTTTCTTCCCTTCGTGATCGCGCTGTTCTGCGTCAACTTCCTCGACCGCGTAAACATCAGCTTCGCGGCCCTGCAGATGAACCAGGATCTCGGATTGACGCCGCAGATCTATGGGTTTGCGGCCGGGATTCTGTTTGTCAGCTATACCGCGTTCGAAATCCCCAGCAACATGATCCTGGCCAAGGTGGGCGCGCGGATCTGGATTGCCCGGATCATGATCACCTGGGGCATTATCGGCATGGCGACAGCCTTCGTCTATGACCAGTACAGCCTCTATGTGCTCCGCTTCGCCCTTGGTGTCGCGGAAGCCGGATTCTCCCCCGGCATCATCTTTTTCCTGACGCTCTGGTTCCCTGCCGAAGAGCGTGCCTCGGCCATTACCCTCTACCTGATTGGCAATCCGATATCGGTGGTCATCGGGGCACCGCTGTCGACGGCGCTGCTTGGGCTGCAAGGCTATCTCGGGCTGCACGGATGGCAGTGGCTGTTCCTGCTGGAAGGGGCGCCTGCGATTGTGCTTGGCATTGCGACGCTGTGGGTGCTGACCGATGCGCCCTCGCAGGCGAACTGGTTGGCAGCCGATGAGCGGGAGTGGCTGGACCAGCGGGTAACAGCGGAAAACGCCGCCAAGGCGAAGACCGCGCATATGAACGTTTGGCAGGTACTGAGCAATCCGGCGCTGCTTGCCTTCTCCTTCGTAAAGTTCTGTGTGCTCGTTGCCTTCTTCGGCGTGACCCTCTGGCTGCCGCAGATTGTCAAGGCGATGGGCAATCTCACCAATTTCGAGGTCGGCCTGATCTCGGCCATCCCCTATGCCTTCTCCGCGGTCATGAGCGTGGCGGTCAGCCGCCATTCGGACAAGACCGGCGAACTGACGTTGCACATCGTCGTTCCGGCACTCCTGGGCTGCGCAGGCTTTGTGCTCGCGGCCATCACGAACAATCCCTACCTTGGGCTGATAGGACTCTGCTTTGCGGCAACCGGCGTCTGGATCGCGAATACCGTCTTCTGGGCCATGCCGGCGGCACGACTTACCGGTACGGCCGCAGCGACCGGATTCGCAATGATCAATTCCGTCGGCAACCTCGGCGGTTTCTGTGGTCCGTATTTCACGGGCTGGGTCCGCAGCATCACGCCGGACTTCTCCTGGGCCCTGGTGCTTCTCGGGGCTTTCCTGGGGGTCGCCGCCATCATTGTGCTGATCCTCGGCAGAGGCACGCCGGCGAGGCCCCGCGCGGCCACGGCCTGATGCCAACCCTTTGCTCGTAGGGATCACGTCGATGATTCCCACGCATGGCCGGACGCATACGACGTCTCCCATCCCCCGGCCGACATGTCGGACAGAACCGGCGTGCCGTTCCGCGCCGCACTCACGCTGCCGGAATGCGCCAGGCCAACAGACTCGTGACAACAAGGCGAGAGCAGCACTCCATGAACAACGACAATGACACGTTGGTCGCCGCCGACGATCTGACTGCCTACTGCGTGACTATGCTCGAGAAGCTCGGGGTCCCTTCCGACGAAGCGTTGCTGATCACCGATCAGTTGGTCGAAGCCGACCTCAGCGGCGTTCATTCGCACGGCGTCGTCCGGTTTCCGATCTATGTCCGCCGGCTCGAAGTGGGGATCTTCAATGCTCGCCCGCATATCACCGTCGTTCGCCAGACCCGCACGACGGCGGTGATGGATGGCGACAACGGCATGGGCCAGCTCGTCTGCCGACGGGCGATGGAGTTGGCCATCGCGAAGGGAGCGGAGGGCGATCCGGCCTGGGTGGCGGTGCGTAACAGCAACCACAACGGCGCCGAAGGCTATTTCGCCCAGATGGCGCTCGCGCACGACATGATCGGGTTCTGCTTCACGGTCGGCGGCATCAACCACGTCGCCCCCTGGGGCGGCGCCGAGGCCATGCTGGGCAACAATCCCTTTGCCGTTGCATTCCCGGCTGGCGAGGAACTGCCGGTGATCCTCGACATGGCCTGCAGCCCGGCCGCGCGCGGCAAGGTGAACGTTGCGGCCGCGCGCGGCGAGCCGATTCCCCAGGGCTGGTGCACCGACTCCGAGGGTCGTCCGACCACCGATCCGTACGAGGCGCTCAAGGGCTTCGTGCTGCCGATCGCCGGAGCCAAGGGCTATGCCTTGACCACGACGATCGGGATGCTCAGCACCATGCTGTCTGGCGGGGCCTTCGGGCGCGACGTCACCCATCTCTACGACGATTTCGAGCGCCCGCAGAACATCGGCCACTTGGTCGGTGTTCTGCCGATCGCCGCGTTCGTCGAGGTCGACGAATTCAAGCACCGGATGGACAAGGGCATTCGCGACATCAAGGGGGTCAGGAGGAGGCCGGACGTGGCCGAGATCTTCTTGCCCGGGGAGCGCGAACAACGACTGCTCATCGAGCGACGGAAATCGGGAATCCCGCTGGCCGGGGGCACGATCAACGAGCTGCAGGCGGTCGGTGCCGAATATGGCGTATCGCTGCGGCTGGCCGCAGACGCCCGTCAGGGGGCATGACTGCCCAAGGCGGGATCGCTGCGCTCGGTCGGTAAGACGCTGAATGGGCGCGGGCATCCACTCCGTGCCAGCGTCCACACCAGCCTCCTCGGATTGTGGAGAGCAGACATGAGTGTGAATACGCACCGAACCAGGGCTCTTCCGCACTTTTGGTGCAGGGGGTCTTGTACTCGGGCGGTGAATCGGTGAGAGAGGATGACCTCGCAACCCTCACCTGGTTGGTCATCCTTGCAGACCCTGCTTGCGCTCGTTCCGAGCGATCTGGTTGTCCGTCGCGTCGAGCCTGATGTTCACCGCGTCGTCATCGCTGCCGAGCCCCGTGGCCGAACGGCGGTGTGTCCTGTCTGCCAACATCCGCCGCACCAGGTACACAGTCGATACCGGCGCAGGCTGGCCGATCTGCCGTGGCAGGGACGCGCCGTGATCATCACGGTCGTTGCACGCCGCTTCCGCTGCGCCGCCAACGACTGCCCGCGCAAAGTGTTCACCGAGCCCATGCCCAGCGTTGCCGCGTCACGTGCGCGCCGGACGTCGCGACTGGCCGAGATCCAGCGCCACGTGGGGCTGGCGTTGGGCGGTGCTGCCGGCGCGCGGTTGACGCAGCGCCTTGGCTTGCCGGTGAGCGGATCGACGCTGCTGAGGCTGGTGCGCGGCGGCATGCGGGGATGCCCCGGACCGCAGCCGCGCGTCATTGGCATTGACGATTGGGCTTGGCGGCGTGGTCATCGCTACGGCTCCATCGTCTGCGACCTGGAGCGCCGGCGGATCGTCGACCTTCTGCCCGATCGCACCGCCGCCACGGTGGAGGATTGGCTGTCGCTACACCCCGGCATCGCAGTGGTCGCGCGCGATCGTGGCGGTGCCTATGGGCCGGCAGGCTCACGCGCCTGCCCGGGGGCCCTCCAGGTGGCCGATCGCTGGCATCTGTTTGAAAACGCCAGCGCGGCGATGCTGGAAGCGGTGCGCAAGTCGATACCCAACATCCGCACCGCCCTGGGCGTTACCACGATCGACCCCAGCCATCCGACCGCCGCCGAGCGACGCCAGCACGACACCTTCCTCCGCCGGCAAGCCAACAACGCCGTTATCCGCCGCCTCGCTGAGCTCAGAACGCCGATCAAGGCGATCGTCCGGCACACCGGCCGCAGCCGCAAGTTGGTGCGGGCCGTGCTCCGCGGTGGCGATACCGATGGGTTCCGCGTCAGGATGAGCACGCTGGCCCCCTTCCTGGCGCGACTGGACGCCGAGTGGAACAATGGCTGTCGCAACGGTGCCGAACTCTGGCGCCGTCTCAGGGACGCTGGGTTCACCGGCGCACCGCGCGTCGTCAGCGAGTGGGCAACACGTCGGCGGCGCGCCGGAAGCGTCGGCGTCAGGCTGCCGTCCGCACGGACCATCGCTCGGCTCCTCACCAGCCAACACGACCGGATGTCGCGGGCCGATGCGGTCCTGGCTGCCACCGTGGAGCGGGCCGTGCCGGCACTTGCGGTGGCCCGCGATCTCGTCGAGCGCTTCCACGCCATGCTCCGTTCCAGGTCCAGCGCAGCCCTCGATGCTTGGCTCCGCGACGCCGCCGGCGGCCTGCTCGGCGGGTTCGCGAACGGCATCGCCGAGGACCGTCAGGCGGTCGCAGCGGCGATCACCGAGCCCTGGTCCAACGGCCAAACCGAGGGACAGATCACCAAGCTCAAGCTCGTCAAGCGCCAGATGTATGGCCGCGCCAGCCTCGATCTCCTCCGCGCTCGCCTCTGCACCGCGTGAATCCATCAACCCACTGCACCAAAAGTGCGGAAGAGCCCCAATTGTGCGCTGAGCGACACACATGAGTCTCAGCCAGCGTTGGACGCCGATCCACAATGAATCCGATAGCGGCGCCTGACAACGTACTGTTCGAGATCAACGCGGGTGAGCTCAGGCGTCTTCTCTCCTCTGGATTTCGGATCCTGGCCGCCGGACAAGTGCACGATACCCAGGCCGCCGAGGAGTAGTAGATAGATCGTCATCGGGGCGCCGGTCTACGCCGCTTTCATCGCAATCGCGTCGATCTCCACTCTGGCATCGATCATCAGCTCCGCACGAACGGTCGAGCGAGCCGGGAAGTCTTGGCCGAAGAAGTCGCGGTACACCCCGTTCATGCTTGGGAAGTCTCCAGTCTCCTTCAAGAACACCGTCGTCTTCACCACATCCGCACGGGTGAAGCCAGCGTCCTTGAGCAGACGGTCAATCTTGCCGAGGACGAGCCGCGTCTGCGCGACGATGCCGTCCGGTACAAGTCCCTGCGTGTCCGTGGGCACCTGGCCCGAGATGAACAGAAAATTGCCAATTCCGACCGCGGGTGAAAGCGGGGTTGCTGTGACGTCGCCATAGGTACGCTTCATCGTTGATTGCTCCAGGTTGGACGGGAATCGCGGGAGAGTCAGCCGCCCGGCAGGCTGCGCAACACCAGATCGGGCACCACGCTGGTGATGGATGGGAACAGCAGCAGGATGGCGATGTCGGCGAACACCGCCAGGACGAACGGCACGACCTCCCGCGCCACAGTTTCAAGCTTCTCGCCGGAAATCGAGCAGGAAATGTACAGGCAGAGCCCGACCGGCGGCATCAGCAGCCCCGCGGCAGAGTTCAGCATGACGATGATGCCGAAATAGACTGGGTCGACGTGCATCTGTGCCAGCAACGGCAGGAAAACGGGCACGATCGCGACGACCGTGCTGGCGCCCTCCAGAAAGACGTGCAGCACCACCAGGAACAGATTGATCAGCACCAGGATCGCCAGCCGGCTGCTGGCGATCTGCGGCAGCAGTTCGGCGACAAATTGCGGTCCCTGATGGATGATTAGCACCCAACTGAAGGCGATGGCGTTGCAGGCGATGAAGATAACGCGGCTCATCGACACCGTCGCTGCGCCGATGATCGCCGGCAGGTCGCGGAATGACAGATCGCGATAGCCCAGGAGCCCGATCGCCGCGGCGTAGACCGCGGCGATCACCCCGGCCTCGGTTGGTGTGAACAGCCCGCTCAAGATGCCACCCAGGATGATCACCGGCGTGAACAGCGCCAGAACTGCTGCACGGAACCGGGCGGCCAGTTCGGCGACACTCTGCCGGGGCTCGCGCGGAAAGTCCCGGCGCCGGGCGACCGCGTAGGTGACAAGCGAGAAGGTGAACGCGACCAGAAAGCCCGGCAGAAAACTGGCCAGGAACAGGCGCGCGACCGAGACATTCGCCACCCAGGCATAGAGGATCATCGTGATGCTGGGTGGGAACAGCATGCCGAGCGAGCCGGCCGCCGCCTGCAGCGCCGTCGCGAAGCCACGCGTGTAGCCACGCTGGACCATGCCGGGGATCATGATCGAGCCGATCGCCGCAGTGTCGGACACCGCGGAGCCTGAGATGTCGGCGAAGAAAACGCTGGCGACGATATCGGCCAGGCCCAGCCCGCCGCGTGCCCAGCCGACCAGGCCGCTAGCGAACCCGACCAGCCGGCGTGAGATGCCGCCTTGCGACATCAGGGTGCCGGTGAGGATGAACAACGGGATCGACAGCAGGACGAAGTTGTTCAGGCCGTCGAACAGGCGGATGACGTAGTTGATCATGGTGGCGGGATCAGCGAAGCCGAGCGCCCCCAGGGTGACCACCCCGAGCACCACCGCCACCGGCACGCCGATCACGAACAGACAGAGTGCCGCAGCCACCAGAAAAGCGTAGATATCGAAGCTTGCGAGGCCGTACAGCGCCCCGCCAAGCAGCCCGGCCGTCAGCACCACGAGCAGGGACTGAAAGGATGGACGCCCACGCGCCGCCAGCGCAGCAAGCTGGAACACCGTCATCAGCCCGCCGCCGACTCCGAGCGCAAGATAGGCCCAGGTCATCGGCATTTCGAGCGCCAGCGAAGGCTGCGTCGCCAACAGGGCGATGCGAAACCCATAGACCGTGAGCAGGCCGAAATAGATCAGGCAGATGATCTCTCCGGCCAACTCCAACGGCCGCGCGACCACGGGCGACAGCCGCTCCAGCAGCACGGTGATGCGCGGATGCGCCCTGCGCGCCACGCCCACGCTGGCACCCAGCAACACCCACCAGACGAACAGGAAGTTTGCCAGCTCCTCAAACCCTGGCGGCACCTGCTCGCCCAGGAAGCGCAGCACAACCTCGGCAAGAATGATCATGACGACGACGACGCCGATCAGACTGGCGATCGCGCTGACCGCCGCAGCCAGCATGGCAAGACCATCGAACCGGGCGCACGCCGTGACGGCGGCGAGCGCGAGACGCAACTCAGGCGCCTCGCTCGGCAATGATCTGGTCGGCCAGTGCCTTGATCGCCGGCGGCGCAGCTTCGATCACACCGCGCGTCGCGGTGCGGAACCCCGCAAGGTCGGATGGCTCGTTGATAACCATGCCGTGCTGGCGCAGGAAGTCGAGCGAGGTCGCCTCGTCCTGCTCCAGGAAGGTCCGCCCGCTCGCTGTCGCAACAGCGCCGGCGGCATCGATTGCCTGACGAATCTCGGCTGGCTGGCGATCGTAGATCGCCTTGTTCATAACGGCCACCGCGAACGATGCTATGTGACGGGTCAGCGAGAAATATTTCTGTACTTCGTAGTATTTCTGCACCCGCACCGTCGTCGGTGGGTTCTCTTCTCCGTCTACCACGCCCTGTTGCAGCGCAGTATACAGTTCACCGAAGTCGATCGATTGCACCGATACTCCGAGTGCCTGGAATGTGGCGACGAAGATCTTGCCGGGCGGGACACGCAGTTTGAGACCGTGACAATCCGATATCGTATTGATAGGGCGTCGGCTGTTGGTGACGCTGCGCATGCCGATATCGATCCAACCGAGGAAGTGGAATCCTGCCGGTTCGCAGGCGGCCCGCATCTTGGCGCCGACCGGACCGTCCTGGACCGCATGTGCGGCGGCCATGTCCTTGAACAGGAAGGGCAGGTCGACGACACCCAGCTCCGGCACGTATTGTTCCAGCACGGGACCATTGACAGTGATGTCGAGCGTGCCGAGACGGACCGCCTGTGCAAGTGCCGGATCTTGGCCAAGCTGAGCGTTGGGGAAGATTTCGACCTTCACGGCCGGCACGCGCGCCGCGACCGCGGCGGCGAATTCGGTCGCCCAGCGATTGCCCTGCCATTCCTGCGAGCCGGAATGCCCGAGCTTCAGCGTCACCGCGGTCGCGCTGCGCCCGATGGCGGGCAGTGCCAGCGTGCCCATCGCCAGCGCTCCTGCCCCGCTCAGCACTGCGCGGCGGCCAGGTAGGATGGATTCGTTCCAAAGCGCAGTGACATGTCTCACGTCAGGTCTCCTTGGCTTGCGGGACGGGGGCTTGGCACGGCGGCGCGGCTTCTGCGCACACGCCACCGTGTTTCTGGCTCAGGCAGCACGCGGTGTCGCGTCGGAGCGAAGCTGGCGCGGGCACACACCGCGCGCCTCTGCCCCTCCCATCGACTCCGGAATCAGCATCCCGGTCGCTCCGGCGATCGTCCACCACAGGTGATCGGCATTGCGGACGATCACGCATTCCGTGCTCATGCCGACAAACTCGCCCTCGCGCGAGTGCGCCAGTGCGATGTGGGCGATCTCTTCGGGCAGGCCGACCGCGAGACAGACGTGCACGCCATAGACCGAGTGCCGCAGCGAAGGCCGACCGGCCCGCGATGGGTCGTCACGCCAGCGCTTCAGGTTCACCGGGTCGAACTCCCAGGCCTTGCCGCAGTCGTGGCAGAGCGCGCCAGACAAGACGATGTCGCGATTAATCTCGACCTCGGGGAAGCTTGCCACGAAGCTATCGGTCAGCGCCATGGCGAACTGCGCGACGCCGCGCAGATGGTCAGCCTGGCTGCCGCGGCGCAGCGTGGCGAGGCCCGGGTTGCCCTCGCCAGGGATCTCACTGACCCGTTGGAACGACGATTCGGCGAGTGCATAGGCCCAGGCCTCGATCGACTTCGCGCGCAACTCCTGATCGGCGATGTCCATCATCTCGGGCAGATCCTCGACGACGAGCGCACGCAACGCGTCGGTCACCGGCTTCTGCAGCTTTCCGGCGGCATAATTCATGAGCGTTTTCTCCTGGTGCTTCGGGTGTCTGGTATCGATCCATGACACCTCATGGTAAGCGTAGCGGCGGCGCGACGAGAGATTCCAATCGATTTATCGGCCATTTCTGATAGAGAACTCTGATCGATGCTCCGAAATCTGGCACAGATCGAGGCGTACTACTGGGTGGCGCGGCTAGGCAGCTTCCACGCCGCGGCGACGCACCTTGGCCTGAGCCAGCCAGCCGTCTCCGCGCGCATCAAGGAATTGGAGCGCACCCTGGGCGTGCCGGTCTTCACGCGCATCGGTCGCATGGTTCAGTTGACGGCACAAGGGGTGGCAATTCGCGACTGCGCTGAACGGCTGCTCCTGCTGGCCGGCGACCTGGAGGCAAGCATTGGCGGCCGGCGCCGGCTGGGTGGCCTGCTGCGGTTCGGCGTGCCTGACAGCTTCGCGCTGCTTTGTCTCGGTGGATTCATGAAGACGCTCGAGGCGCAGCAGCCCGATCTTCGGATCGCGGTGACCGTTGATAATAGTCGCGCGCTGACCCTGCGGCTGGAAGACGGTTTGCTGGATCTGGCGGTGCTCGCCCAACCACAAACCGTCAAGGATTTCCGGGTCGAACCGCTCGGCGTGCAGCGGCTGGTATGGGTGGCGGCATCGACAATGCGGCTGCCGCGGCGCACGCTCGGGCCAAAGGAGCTGGTGGATCGGCAGATCGTCACCAACCCGGCACCGTCGACCAGCTTCAGTGTGCTGATGGACTGGTTCGGCGCGGCCGGGTTGACGCCACGGCATGTCAGCACCTGCAACAGCGTCGCGGTGATCGCCTGCGTCGTGGCCTCGGGTGCATGGATCAGCCCGCTGCCGGCGTGCATCATTGAGGAGCAAGTGCAGAATGGGGCACTCAAGCTTGTGCCAACACAACCGCCGCTGCCGGGCCAGCATATGTTTGCCGCCTATCCGAAGGCGCCGGCGAGCCAGGCGTTACCGGAGGTGATCGACGTGATCCGTCGGACGATCTCGCGCACGCGGTTCGTGGAGGCGGATATTTGAAGCAACGCCGCTTCGAAGACACATCGCCGCGCTTATTCGAGTGCTACCTCCCCCTGATTTCCGCTCGGAACCGTCGGGACGGTCGGGACATGGCGGATTTGCTGGGTTTGCGGGCGTCCCGACCTTGCGGCGGGGACTCGGGACAGGTCGGGACGCCTCCCCGTCAACCCGGACCGAGGCACCGCGAGACGGCGCAAAAAACGGCGGGCCGTAACCCGCCGCTCATCTGGTGCGCCCGAAGGCACTTGTTAACGGAAGGCCTGTGGATCGGCGCCGAACTTTGTGTGCTGAGTGGCACCAATCATATTGCCCGGCAACATCGCCCCAGGTTGGCGTCCTGTCGGCGCCCCGGTGCGCCTTGACAGCCTGGTTCGTGGCGGCTGCCGCGCTCTACCGCTTCGTCAGCCACCGTTTGGCGATTCGGCAGGCAACCGTGAAGGCGGGGTCGAAGACATTGCCGATATCGTAGCGAACGACCTGACCCATCAAATGGCTGGCAGCGCGGGATTCCAACCCGTAGTCCTCACCGAGCCAGCACAGCATCTCGGTCGTGGCGTGCTGCAGCGCCTGATCAAGCGGCCGGGCATTGCCGACCGTGAAGATATCCTCGGCAGTCTCGCCGCGCGGCCAGGTGATCGTCCGCTTCAGGACATGGAACGTCACCTCCATCTCGAAGGAGGTCTCGATGCCGGTGCCGACGATCTCGCCGTCGCCCTGGCAGGCATGACCGTCGCCGAGATAGAAGAGTCCGCCTGGCACCGATACCGGGAACCAGACGGTCGTCCCCGGTGCGAACCGGCGATAGTCCATGTTGCCGCCGTTTTGCGCGCTGGTCGCGGTGGACAGCGCCTGCCCGCGCGCCGGCGCGACGCCGAAGCAGCCGATCATCGGCTGCAGCGGCGGAGCGAAAGCCTCCAGGCCCTTCGGCGGCTCGCGCAACCGCGCGGTCCCGGCAATGACGTCGATGTCCCACACGGCA
>Ga0181517_10005552_pt1 | contig 11108 bp, 8 predicted proteins | sample PEATcosm2014_Bin_31_FD_119748 | JGI IMG/M metagenome (GOLD analysis project Ga0181517, IMG submission 119748) | Peatland microbial communities from MTU Mesocosm Facility, Houghton, MI, USA - PEATcosm2014_Bin01_30_metaG | ecosystem: Environmental > Terrestrial > Soil > Wetlands > Peat | place... | reverse complement strand
CACGGCAGGTTGTCGCGAATGACGATGTCGATGCCGATCTGCTCCTGTTCGGGGATGATCAGCTCGTTGCGCGACAACGCCACCAGGATGCGCGCCGCCGAGCGCGCCTCACGGCCGGGATTTTGCGTGATGATCGCGGCCATCACGCCCAGCACCAGAAAGCGGCGCGTCTGCGGCGTCAGGTCGTGGCCGATGAACACCACTTCGCGCGCCCGCCCGGCATCGATCAACGCGTTGCCGATGCCGGCGGTTCCGGCCCCGATATTGTAGAGCCCGATCAGATCGGGATGATCGGCGAGCAGGCGCCGGATGAGATCGGCGTTGTGGATGTCGTCGTCCCGCCCTTCCACCGTCGGCAGCAGATCGAGACTGGGATATTCGGAGGTGACGACCTGCTGCACGCCGAAGAGACGTTCGGCATGGTCGCGCAGAGAAAGCGATCCGGCGACGACGGCGACCTTGCCTTTGCGTCCGCCGAGGAATCGCCCGAGCAGCGTTCCGGCCGTGCGGCCGGCGGCGATATTGTCGATGCCGACGTAGCGCGAGCGCCGGGACGACGGAACGTCCGACACCAGCGTCACCACCAGGATGTCCGCCGCCACAAGCTCGTCGATCGCGGCCCGCACCCGCGGATGATCGAGCGCCACCACCGCGATCCCCTGGTAGCGTTTGCCGGCTTCCTCCAGGGTTTCGGCCAAGGCGTCGGCATCGAACACGTCGGTTTCAACGACATCGATGAGCGTGCGTCGCGCCGCCAGCGGCGTTCGCAAGCGGCCGACATGATCGACGATCTCGGCCATGAAGACATTCTGGTTGCGGGGCATGATGAAACAGAAGCGATGGCTGCGTCCGCGCGCCAAATCCGCCGCCGCCGCGTAGGGCTGAAATCCGAGACGTTCGATCGTTTCCTTGACGCGACGGATCGTCGCTTCCTTCACGCCGCGCCGGCCGTGGAGAACGCGATCGACAGTGGCCGTGGAAACGCCCGCTTCCCTGGCGACGTCCTTCAACATGACTGTGGTGGGATCGACCGGCCCGCTCATTCATGATGGATTGCGCAAATCTGTGAGGTGCGCAACTCGAATATTTGCTGCGATGCGAAAAAACGATCTTCGGAGTCGGCGCCGAGTTCCCACGCGAAGGGCGGAAGTTCGCCTAATGCCTTGAACAGAAGGGGTAAAATCATCGGCCAAGGAAATTGATGGCGCAAAAAGAAGTTTTGATGTGCGAACATCAATTTCTCGCACGCGTCAATCGCGGACCGAATTCGGCCGCCGTCGCGGGGCAATCGCCGCGTGGGCGAATCGTCTGGCCGCGACAGGGCCCCGCGTTTTTCGGCAAGCCGATTCGCACAAAATCTCGGCGCCGCGCAAAGACGCAGCGCCGACTTGAATTCGGGAACCCGAGTTCGTCTCTAGGAGGGCCGCCACACGCGGCGGAAACACGGGGTCTCGGTCAGGCCTTGGTCCGGCGCCGGCCGGCGATCAAGCTCTGGCGCTTGGCGCCCGCGCGGCAAATGACGGGAATCGGCCGGTTGGGTTGAAGACTCGTCCTTTCGCACGCGTCGGCGGACGCGCTTCGTCTGGGCGATGCGCGCAATTTTAGCAAAAGTCATTGCATTGCATTTTGCGCAATTCCAATCGTCGGTGGACGCGCGGCCGATAGCCTGTATAAATCCGGGATATCGTCGAAGACGACAAGCCCGTCGGTGATTCCATGCGACACTTCAATCTGACAAATCGTCACGAAATCAAAGATGCGAAGCACGGCACCGTGGCGACGGTTCTATCCAGCGACTGGGAAACGTTCAGCGAACTGTCGCGCCATGGTTTCCAGCTGGTAGACATGAGCGGCCAGATGTGGACCATGCGTCGCGACGCTTAGCGTCGGCGCGCATTCCGTCTCGGGAGCGGCGCGCGGCTGGCGACCCCTGGCGTCGAAACGCGGACAATGACGCCGGAAGCTGCGATCCGCGGCCTCACGCGGCGATGGGCGAACGGGGCCAGGACTCTAGCGTCTGATGTTCGCCGCTGGCGGCGATCACGCTCGGCGTGTCCAACGCGCGGCGACGGCGGCGTCTAGGGAGCGCCGACCGGCGCCTGCCGGCGGCCTCGTCGCGCCGGACCGGGAGCGGCGATCCGGCCGACGTTTTGCGCGCCACGGGCTGGCCTGAGGTCAAAGCCGGAACGGCGCCCGAAAGCGCAACGGCGGGCTCAGCGCCTCGGCCGATTCCGGAACCATCAGCGGCTCATTGCGAGACTGGAGCGGGTGAAGGGAATCGAACCCTCGTATTCAGCTTGGAAGGGTATCGCCAAGCCCAACGATCTCAAAGGTGGTTCGGAAAAATACGCCGCCAAAATGGGACGCAATTCGCACTCTTTCCGAACTCGCGCGACCGCTACTGGGGACCACAGTCGCAGCGTCAATAGACGCCTGCCGACATAAGGCCGTTAATCGACTTGGCGAAGCGCGTTAGCCACGTAGCCGGCTCGACACCGCGCCTGTTCGGGCCGGCGTCCCCGCTGTGTCCCGCCTGTGTCCCCGCTCTGTCCCTGGCGACTCCTGCCCGCATTTCCGGGCGGCTTGGCGGCCGTATTCGCATGGGTATGGAAGGGCGCAACCAACGAAATTCGCCCGATGTTGTCCTAGGTGTGAAATTGCACCGAACTGGGCCCCCGGCGTCGGTGATGCCCAATATATTGATTCATCACAGAAAGAGGTGACGAGAATGGTCCCGGGTTGCATCGAACAGGGACCCCTTACGGACGTAAATTTACTTTGTCGTTTCAATGGATTACGTCGCGTCGCGATGGGGGCCCGCTTCGATGCAGGTTCACACCATAAGCCGCGCCCTGCATACCGCGGGTTCGTTCCTCGGCGACTTTCCGACACCTGACGGCGTCCGAAACTCTTCACGATTGGCGGCTTTCGAGCTTGGATGCAGAAAAATAGGCGTCGCGTGTTACGGCTTCGGCCAAACATATCGTGGCGAAAAGCAATGCTGGAAATCGCTCCTTTCCAAGCCGCGGCCCCAGGGTGTAATTCTGCTTCGCCATCTGAAGGGGGCCCTTGCACATGCGATTAGCCGGGTCGTCGAGGCAACTGCCCGACGCCGGCATCTTCGTTGAGCGCAGTACGGGTTTTCGATGGGAGTCGGCGCACGCAATGCCACGCCGATCATCGTTGCAATGCCTTGAGAGCGCTCATGCGCGCTGGCTCATTCCTTCGCATGTCTCGGTTCGCTGCGGCTGATTGAAGCACTCATGGAACCCTCGCGCATGGATACGCGGTTTGGCTACCCAAATCTCCTCGAATGTGCGGCGGCCGTACTTGTGGGTGCCGGGTTGCCGGACCAGATCGCACTCGCGGTCGCAAGCGGACTCTTGGAAGCTGACCTCCTTGGTCACACGACTCATGGGCTGGCGCTTCTCGGCGACTACATCAAAGAACTCGACCGCGGAACAATGGAAAAGTCCGGGGATCCTGTGGTCGTTGCCGATTACGGCGCGGTTTCGGTTTGGGACGCGCGACGGCTTCCCGGAGTTTGGACGACCGCTCTCGCTGTCGCCGAAGCGGAAAAGCGAGCTGGCCAGTTCGGCCTCGGCGCCGTCGCCATACGGCGCAGCCACCACATCGCCTGTCTGGCGTCGTTCCTTGAGGCACCTGCGCGGCGCGGTTCGCTCGTGCTCGTCTTTTCCTCGGATCCGAGCGACGCCCATGTCGCGCCGTTCGGGGGTTTGGCACCCGTTATGACGCCGAACCCCATCGCTGCGGGCATTCCAACGGCGACCGATCCGATTCTCATCGACGTCTCGACCTCCATCACCACCGCCGCAATGTTCGGGCGAACGATCGCCGCAGGCGCACGGCTGCCGGGCCGTTGGGCGATGGACAAGGACGGGGCGGCGACAGACGACCCTTCCGTCATCCGCGCAGGCGGCTCGATCCTGCCGATTGGAGGGCTTGATCATGGCCATAAGGGCTATGCGCTCGGCCTCCTCGTCGAGGCGCTGACGCAGGGGCTTGGCGGCTATGGCCGCGCTGAGGCGCCGACGCAATGGGGCGCGGCCGTCCTCGTTATCGCTTTTTCGCCCGGCCGGTTTTCCGGCGGCGAGGCGTTCGTTCGCGAGACCGGATGGCTGGCCGAAGTTTGCCGCGCGTCGCCGCCGCCGCCCGATCACTCGCCCGTGCGCCTGCCTGGCGAGGCCGGTCTTGCACACAAGAAGGACGCCCTCGCGCATGGCGTGCCGCTTCGGGAGGGCGTCGTCGAGTCGCTGACTGCGCTTGCCAGGCGATATTTTCTCAATCCCCCTCGGTCGCTCTAAGCGGCGCGCCGTTGACTAGTGGCGCGGATCGGCGCCGGGACCTATCGGCAATTCGCAGCGGCGAGATGCGCCGTTGTCGCCTTGCTGTTGGCGGGAACGTTCTTCATCGAAAATCTCGATGCCGAGGTGATCACCTCCGACGATCCCGCAGACGACACCGATGCTTCGCGGTGTTCGCAGTCGACCTCAATCTCGCGGTAAGCGCACGTATGCTGACGCTCGGCGTCTTCATTCCGGTTAGCGGCGGGGTCGGCGACCCATTCGGCGTGTGCAAAATATTCGCCGACGCGATCTCGGTCTTCACGCTCTACTGGCTGGTCCGCTGCCTGGGGCAGTCGCTGCCAGAGTTCGTGCTGGTTCGCATCCTAGCCAGCACTGTTCGTGCTCGCGCTGTGGTCGCCGCTCTGCGGCTGATTGCCGATCAGGTCGGTCGGCTCTCGATTTTTTCTTCAACCTGCCATTCGGGCTCGTCGCCTTCGTGATGGCGTCTCTCCTTGTTCCCGACTCCAACGGTGGAGCCAACACTCCCTTCGACCGGGAGGATTCCTGCTGGCCGGCAACACCCAAGAATCAGACCATTCTTGCTGCCGTACGATGTCTCCCCCTATTGCATGTCGCGGCAAAGCGTCGTATTATTTGTCAGGTGACCTGATCACTAACGTGGTGATCCGGTCATCCGAGTTTTGCGCGCCGATCTGTTTGGTCCTGTGAGGCGCCGCGGCTCAAAACGTGCACAGAAAATCCGTAAGGGAGGGAAACACGTGACAAATGAAGTCAAAGACCAGGCGGACATAGCGAGGGCCGCGCGCGCGATAAGCCGACGCACCGCTTTGGCGGGCGCTGCGACGCTGGGCTTGGGGGCCGCGGGACTTGGAGCTGGAATCCAACAGGCCTTAGCGGACACTCCCGCCGCCGGATTGCCGAAGAAACCTTTCAAATTCTTCTTTGTCTGCCATGTGACGCTGGATCAGTTTTTCACTCCTGCGATCTACGGCATCCAAGACGCCTGCGCCGCCTTTGGCTGCCAGTACCAGTGGACCGGTTCGGAGAAGAACGTCGTCTCCGAGATGGTCTCCGCCATGCAGACCGCCATCGCGGAAAAGGCAGACGGCATCGCAGTGTGTCTAGTGGATCCCAAAGCTTTCGACGCTGCGACCGATCAAGCGGTCGCCGCAGGCATTCCGGTCATCGCCTTCAACGCCGACGTGCCGGCCGGCAGCCCAAACAAGCGGGCGGCATATGTTGGGCAGCCGCTCTTCCAATCGGGCTACAACGCCGCAGCAAAATGGTTGGCTTCGGTCCCGAAGGGCAGCCACGTCATGCTCGAGATCGGCGTTCCCGGCTCGCTGAACACCCAGCCGCGCCTGGATGGCGCCAAGCAGTATATCAAGGAGCACGGCGACGCATGGACCTACGATGTCGTCGACGCCGGCCCGGACCCGGCCTCGGAAATATCGAGGATCGAAAGCTACTACCTCAGCCACAAGGACGTGAAGGGCCTGTTCGGGACCGGAGGCTCGGACACCTATGCCTGCGGCTTCGTGTCCAACAAGTATGGGCTGGCGAAGGCCGGCGTGGCCGTCGCGGGCTTCGACCTGTTCCCGCAGACGCTGGGTTTCATCAAGAGTGGGGACGTGAACTTCACGGTCGATCAGCAGGCCTATCTGCAAGGCTTCCTGCCTGTCCAGCAGATGTACCTGTGGCACCTCTCCGGCGGCCTCCTCGGCCCGGCTGACACCGACACCAGCCGCGCCTACGTGACCAAGGACAATATCGACCTTTACCTCGGCAAGAGCCGCTTTATTGGCACGTCCGCCACCGAGCCGACGTAAGATTGCCGGATCTGGCGCCTTTTGTCCCCGCCCCGCGCGATCGTTTGAAAACAGCGGGGCGGGGGCTTTAGGAGAAGCGCGCGTGGGGGTCGGCGGTGATCACAGATCATCGTCGACCCCCACGTAAGCGCGAGAGGTTGCTCTCTAGGTACAAGTGGAATCCGTTGGACGCTCACGTCGGGATGGCGTTCCGACGGGCCGCCGGAACCGGGTTGATCGTCGATGAGTCTGAAGTTGGAACCCAAGAAAGAACAAACGGCGCCGACTATCGAACCCAGCCCGGCGACGACGCGCAGGCCGGGCGTCGAGATACCGAACAGAATATTGGAGAGGTTGCTGTTCATTCTCTCACGGTATCGCGAGGCCAGTATCGCTGCTGTCGCTGTCGTTTTGGTGATCTACTTCCAGATTGGCAGCCACGGACAGTTTATCGAAACGCAATTCCTGGGCGTCGTCTTCCGCGACACAGGCCGCTTCGGCTTGATCGCCGTCGCCGAAGCCATGCTGATGATCACGGCCGAGATCGATCTCTCCGTGGGCAGCACGTTCGCGCTCGCTCCTTATACAATGGGCCTTCTCTCCGTAACCTGGGGCGTGCCCCTGGCGATCGGCGCAGTGGTTGGAGTTGCGCTCTGCGTGCTGGTCGGCGTGGTGAACGGGGTCATCACCGTCCGATTCCGTGTGCCCTCTCTCATCACCACAGTGGGCACGCTTTTCTTCGTACAAGGCATTGTCGTCTCGATTTACAACAGTCAGCCGATCATGACGCCGGTGGAGGAGCCCTTCAACGAGTTCTTTGGAGAGAGTCTGTATAATCCGCGCGCGGACGCCCTCTTGTCCTGGCATAGTCTGACGGCGTTTTCGCCGGTGCTATGGGCTATTCTGGTCGTCGCAGTGATGTCGGTGGTTTTGAACCGAACGACCTTCGGCCTGCACACCATCGCCACCGGCAGCAATCCCATCGGGGCGCGGGAAATCGGCGTGCGCACCAATCGGATCAAGGTCTACAATTTCATGATCGCCGGCGGGCTCGCCGGGTTTGCCGGCATCATCAACACCTTGCAGTTTTCGTCGGCCGATCCCGCCGCCGGCGCGGGCTTCCTCAATCTGGAGGCGATCGCGGCGGCGGTTATCGGGGGCACCTCGCTGCTTGGCGGTTCCGGAACTGTGGTCGGCGCGTTGATTGGCGCGTTCGTGGTCTCAACCCTCAACAACGGCTTGGTCATGATCGGCGCCCAGGCAACGGTGTCCGACATCTTCCTCGGTGCCGGGATTCTCGCGGCGATGATCCTGAACGTCCAGGTCGACCGACTCCGAACACGGAGGCGCAAATGAACCCGCAGGATATTGCCCCTCTCAGCCCGGACGCGCCGGTCATCCTCGAAATGCGCCATATCAGCAAGTCGTTCGGCGCCGTCACTGCGCTGGTCGACGCGAGCATCAAGCTGCATCAAGGCGAGGTGCTGGCGTTGGTCGGCGATAATGGTGCCGGCAAGTCGACCCTGATCAAGATCCTCTCCGGGTTTCATCAGCCAGAGGGCGGCGCGATCCTTTTGGACGGCAAGGAAGTTCGCTTCGCCTCGCCGCGCGAAGCGCGCGCCAGCGGCATCGAAACTGTCTACCAGGATCTGGCGCTGATCGGCGATCTCAGCATCTTCCACAACATGTTTCTGGGCCGCGAGTATCACAAGCGGATTCTTGGATTGAATCTGCTGGATAACGCGAAGATGCGCGATCTGGCCTTAAAGTATCTCAAGACGATGGAAATCTCGATCCCCAGCGTGAACAGCACGGTAGACCTGCTTTCCGGCGGCCAGCGTCAGTGCGTCGCTGTCGCCCGATCGATCTACTCGTCGCCAACCATCTTGGTCCTCGATGAGCCGTTGGCCGCTCTCGGCGTGCGCGAGGGCGGCCAAGTGCTAGGCCTGATCCAGAGTCTTCGCCGACAGCGCCGCGTCTCGATCATTCTGATCGTCCACAACTATAATCAAGTCTTCGAGGTGTGCGACCGAATCAACTTCCTGCACTCCGGCAAAATTGTGCTCGACGCGTCGACGACCGAGACGAGCGAAGAGGAATTGATCCGCATCGTCAAATCGGGTCTGGGCGAACGGGCGATCCCCGTCGCCGCAGCCGAAGCTGGCTCCGGCCCAACATGAGCGTTTCGCGCGCATCGCTCGGCGCATGCAGCGAGCCGATCCCAGGTAGTCGCGATGCGCACGCCGGTGATCACATTGCATAGTTGAAGGATTGGAAGATGACCAACAGAGCATCCTCGCCGTTGCCGACCCGCCCGCTGGGCAAGACGGGAATGAACATCACCCGCTTGGGGTTGGGAACCTGGTCCATTGGCGGTCCAAACTGGGCGTTTGGCTGGGGCGCACAGGATGACGAGGTGTCGCTCGCCACTATCAGGCGCGCGCTGGAGCTGGGCGTCAACTGGATCGACACGTCCGCGGTATATGGTCTCGGCCATGCCGAGGAAGTGGTCTGCCGCGTCTTGCGCGACATTCCGCGGGCCGAACGGCCCTATGTGTTCAGCAAGGGCTCGCTCGTCTGGGATGAAAGCGACCACAGCATTCCGCCCCGGCGGGTCGGGAACCCCGCCAGCCTGCGGCGTGAGGTGGAGGCGTCGCTGCGCCGGCTCCAGGTGGAGCGCATCGACCTCTACCAGATGCACTGGCCGGCCGACGATGCTTCACTCGAAGTCTACTGGCAGACGCTGCTCGACCTGAGACGCGAAGGCAAAGTTCGTGCGGTCGGACTGTCCAACCACGACGCTAGGCAACTCGAGGCCGCCGAGGAGCTCGGTCACGTCGAAACACTGCAGCCGCCGTTCTCCGCGATCCGCCGCGAGGCGGCTGCGGAAGAGTTGCCGTGGTGCGCCGCGCACAATACCGGCGTGATCGTCTATAGCGTTCTGCAGAGCGGGCTGCTCACCGGCTCGTTCAAACTGTCAGCGCTGCCGCAGAACGACTGGCGCGCGCGCGGGCCTGACTACAACAAAGCCGCCGGGGCAGACTTCGCTGGCGAACCGCTGCGTCAAAACCTGGCGCTAGCGGACGCGTTGAAGCCGATCGCAGAGCGGCATGGCGTGACTCCGGCCGCGGTCGCCGCGGCCTGGACGCTGGCTTGGCCGGGGGTGACCGGGGCGATCATGGGAGCCCGCCGCCCGGCGCAGGTGGATGGCTGGATCTCCGCCGCAACGTTGGAACTAAGCCGGGTGGATCTGCAGGAGATTGCCGACGCGATCGCCAAGACAGGCGCCGGCGCGGGCCCGGCGCTGCCGCCGCTCGCGTCCGTGTGAGGAGGATCGACTTAAATGAAATCACATCTGTTCGGCCACATGCCCGATGGCACGGCAGTCCAGGCTTTTTCTCTGCGCAGCAGCACCAGCTTGAGCGTCACCGTCGCACAATATGGCGCGCGGATCACCGAACTGCTTGTGCCGGCGGTCGGCGGCGCGCGCAACGTGACGCTGGGGTTCGACCGACTGGAGCCTTATCTGAGCGACAGCAGGCATCTGGGCGCCATAGCCGGTCGCTACGCCAACCGCATCGGCGGAGCGCGCTTTGTTCTCGACGGGCGCGAGTACCGACTGCCGGCCAACGACGGCCGCAATACGCTGCACGGCGGGCCGAACGGCTTCGCCTACCGCGTGTGGCAGGCCGAGCCGGACGGTGAGACGCTGCGGCTGACGTTGCACAGTCCCGACGGCGACCAAGGCTTTCCCGGCGCGCTGAATGTCGTGGTGGAATACCGACTGACCGATGGCGCGCTGGTGATCGATTACGCGGCGACCGCCAATGCGCCAACGGTGGTGAACCTGACCAACCACGCCTATTTCAACTTGTCGGGCGAAGCGTCGGCGCTGGGGCACACGCTTCGCATTCCGTCGTCCCGTATCACGGCGCTGGACGCCGAGCTGATTCCAACTGGCGAGATCCGCGACATTGCCGGCACTCCGCTGGATTTCCGGCAGCCAACCGCGATAGGCGCGCGCATCGACCAACCCAACGACCAGCTGAAATACGGCGGCGGCTACGATCTCAATTACGTCCTGGCCGACGCGCCGCGCGCGACGCCGACGCTGGCCGCCACCCTTTCGGCGGGCGGACTTGTCATGACGATGCTCACTACCGAGCCCGGACTGCAATTCTACAGCGGCAATTTCCTCAGCGGCGCTCCGTTCGCGCGGCGCAGCGCGGTGTGCCTGCAAGGACAGCATTACACCGACAGCCTCAACCACCCAGCCTTTCCGAGCACCGTGCTGAGGCCCGGCGAGCGGTTCGCGTCCCGCACCTTGTATCGCTTCGACGCCGGCTGAGTTGGCGTAAGCCGCTAGTCGCGTTCGCGTCACGAGGGACATCGGTCGGACTCCGTCAACTCTGGAGGCCGGCCGGGGGCTGCGGGCGAAGGTCGGGATGATCGAAGGCCGGGCGCGCCCCCGACGACGAAGCGCGAGGCTTGGCGAACCTTTCGGCGTTTCGCCAGCGCAAGATCCGACGTGCCGTTCGTGACGGCGTGGCGGGACGTGTGTGTCGGCGCCTGTTGCGGCGCCTACCAACTCTGCGGCTTCCGTTGCCGCCAAACCGATCGAAGGAGTCCTTTGATGGACACTCGCCAAGCCATGCACAGTACGCAAGCGAAGACACTCGACACGGAAGCGCTGCGCCGCCAATTCCTGGTTGAGGAAGTGTTCCGGCCCGGCGAGATGACCATGACCTACAGCCACATCGACCGGATTGTCGTGGGCGGCATCATGCCTCTCTCCGCACCGCTCGGACTGCCGGATGGGATCGGCCGAACCTTTGGCGTGGAATTCTTTCTCCAGCGTCGGGAGATAGGAATCATCAATATCGGCGGTCCGGCGCAGGTGGCAATCGACGGCGAGACGGTCTCCGTCGGCTCGAAGGAAGCCGTCTACATCGGCATGGGCGCGCGCGAGCTT
>Ga0181517_10005551_pt1 | contig 11108 bp, 7 predicted proteins | sample PEATcosm2014_Bin_31_FD_119748 | JGI IMG/M metagenome (GOLD analysis project Ga0181517, IMG submission 119748) | Peatland microbial communities from MTU Mesocosm Facility, Houghton, MI, USA - PEATcosm2014_Bin01_30_metaG | ecosystem: Environmental > Terrestrial > Soil > Wetlands > Peat | place... | reverse complement strand
TTTGAAAGCCGCGCCAAGCGCACCACAACGCAGAGTGCGGCCGCGGTCATGGCCCCCAACTCCGACGCTGCCGAAGCGTTGTAGCGCTGCCTCGAAGCGATGTATCGCCGGCCTCCCGGCCGGCTGTAGCGTGGACCTCCCGGTCCACGCCTGTCTTAGATAAGCCTTTGCAAGACCAAGCCGCGCCAAGGCAGCTTTTTGCAGGGGCGCGGCTTCAGCCGGCCAATAAAACCCATTCAATGGGCCCGGCTCCCCAGGCTGCGGAAAGACTCTTGCGGCCCGTAGGTCGGGGTTTTAACCCCGGCATGAGCGACAGTTTCAGTGAGGGTTTGCGGAGGGAGCAGGGGCCTTCAGGCCCCTGAAAGAGTTGCAAATCTGGGGAGGTCTTTAGGCCCGGGCCGTTGTGTTCTTGAGCCATCCCTGCGAAGTAGAACTGTAGTATCTGGCCGCTGAGGGATGTTCTTTGGCTATTCTGCCCGAAACTCACCCTTTACCCCGGAGCCTCTGAAACGCCCTTCCGGATAAGTTAGCGAAACGCCGCGGAAACAGTAATTTCCGCTCTCGCCGGTCGTTCTTCCGGAGCCGGTCCCTGCAACTTTGGTTCGGCTGCGGGTCACGCGTACACTGCGTTCATGGTGCACTGCTTTCATCTTCTACTCACTGCGGTGCCGGGTTTGCCTGCCCCGCTTGCCGAGTGGCAAATTGCGGCTGGCTACGGCGTCTTCCTCGTAAGCTACCTCGTCTTTGCTCTCGGCAAGTTCCCTGGGATGAAAATTGATAGACCCGGCATGGCCATCATCGGCGCGGTGTTTATGGTGGCATTCCGCATTATTACCGCCTCCGAGGCGCTGCGCTTCATCGACTTCGGCACTTTGGTGCTGCTATTTTCCATGATGCTGATCGTCGGGGACTTGCGCCTGACAGGGTTTTTCGAGTGGGTCACCGAGCAGATTATCTCGCGCTTGAAGCCACATCACTTGCTGCCAACTGTCATCTTCATCACCGGAGTGCTCTCGTCGCTTTTCGTCAACGACATCATCTGCCTGGTCATGGTTCCATTCGCGCTCCTTGCCACCCGCCGAATGGGCCTGAAACCACTGCCATACCTGCTCGCGGTAGCAACCTCATCCAACATTGGCAGTGTCGCCACCATCACCGGTAACCCGCAAAACATGCTGATCGGTTCGTTTTCCGGACTGCCGTACCGCTACTTCCTCTGGCATCTTGGGCCGGTGGCGCTGATCGGCCTGATGTTGGACTGGCTGATCATTCGTCTCATCTTCGGCAACGATTCCGTAACGGAGGATCCTCAGGTTTTTTCATCCATGGCGCAAAAGGTCTCGATCCGAGAGTTGCGCAAGCCGGCAATCGTGGTCGCCATCGTGCTTGGCGGTTTTATCCTGGGTGTTCCCCCGGCGATGATGGCTGCCGTCGGGGCGGCTCTGATGCTGATTACGCGCACACGGAATCCGCGCCAGCTCTACGACGAAGTCGATTGGGGCCTCCTGGTTTTCTTTGTGGGGCTGTTTCTGATCGTTGGCGGTGCAGAAAACTCCGGACTGACGGGCTACCTTTTCGGATTCGCGGACCGCTTCAATCTTCAAAACATCGGCATCCTCACCCTGGCAACCGCATTCTTGTCGAACGTGGTCAGCAACGTGCCTGCGGTGATGCTGCTCAAGTCGGTCGTACCGTCCTTCCGCGATCCACACAGTGGGTGGCTGGTGCTTGCCATGGCCAGCACTCTGGCGGGAAATCTGACCATTACCGGCTCGGTCGCTAACCTTATCGTCGTGGAACGGGCGCACGACGAAGTCCACATAGGGTTCTGGGACTACTCGCGGGTAGGCATTCCAGTCACGTTAGGGACGCTCGCGGTTGGATGGGCTTGGCTGGCATTGTTGCGGTGAATCTGAAATCCAATTGTGCGCTGATGGGGAATGACCTGTGCTTTGAGGCTCAGATTCGGAGAGCAGGCCAATCAACTGGTCGGGTTTCAAGCGGCCAGCTTCCCCGAGTTCCGAGCGGATCGCCGCCAAGCCGCAAGCCGCCATCTCCGCCGCACCCACCTACCGCCGCAAATGAAACGGCAGCACAATCAGCGCCGCAAACCCGATCGCCACCACGAGCGCCAGCGCAACCAGCCCATACATCAGCACCAGGCTTGGCCCCTGCCGTTCCGGCTCCGCTGGCAGTCCGTCCCGCTTACTCATACTTCAGCGATTCGACCGGGTCGAGTTGTGCCGCGCGGGTGGCGGGAACGGTGCCGAAGATAACGCCGACTACGGTAGCCGCGGTCAGTGCAACGATCACCGACAGGGGTGAGATAGGCAGCCGGTAATCGGTGAACACGCGCACCGAGAGGGGCAGCGCGAGTCCCACCATGGTTCCGACAATACCGCCGGCCAGCGAAATGATCACCGCCTCGGAAAGGAACTGCAGCCTGATCTCGCGGCGGGTGGCTCCCAGCGCCTTGCGGATGCCGATCTCGCGTACCCGGGCGCGCACGTTGGCCAGCATGATGTTCATGATGCCCACTCCGCCCACCGCCAGGGTCACGGCCGCCACCAGTACCAGCACCGCGGTCAGGATGTCGGCGATGGTCGCCGCCATGGTCAGCACTTCCTTCAGGTTGGTCGCCTTGTACACCGAGTTGGGCTTGTGCCGGCCGCTCACAATCCGCTCGATCTCCTTGCTGGCGTCGGGCACCTCGTCCATGGTGCGCATGGAGAAGTAGATCTGCTTCACATTCTCGGTGCCGGTGAAGTAGCGCGCCACGGAGTAGGGAATCAAAATCGTCTGATCCGCGATCTCCGACTCCCCAAAGTCGTCCACGCTCTCTTTGAAGACGCCGATGATGGTGAAGGGGATGCCGCTGATCTCGAAGCTCTGGCCGACCGCTGCGTCGGAACTGCCATACCGCTCGTGGGCAAAAATTTCGGTCACCACGGCGCATTTGATGTGGGCCGAGTCGTCGGTGTCGTCGAGGAAGCGCCCCACCGGAACCAGCAGGTTGCGGATGTGCTGATACTCCGGGCTCACCCCCAGCACCAGCGTGTCCTTGACCACTCCGCCGCCAAAGCTGATGCGGTCGTGCATCTCCAGAACCGGCGAGGAATACATCACGCCCGGCACCTGTGCCACCACGGCCTTTTCGTCGTCCCGCGTGAGGTAGTCGTTATAGAGCAGGTTCTCGGCGCCCGCCGCGCCGCCGCCCGAGTACTCCAACTCCACGTCGTTGGTGCCAATCTTCTGGATCTCAGCCAGAATGAACTGCTTGCCGGTCATCCCGATGGTGACCACCATGATCACCGAAGCCGTGCCGATCACCATTCCGAGCGCGGTGAGGGCAAAGCGCAGCTTCGACGAGCGAAAGCTGTCGATGGCAATCTTGAGGATCTCGCTCAGCACCATGGTGCGCCGTGCGCTCAAAAGCGTCTGCTGGAAGGCGTGATGTCGGGCTAGATCGGTCGAGTCCATTACTTCCCTTTTAAGAGACGTGCCAGCATGTCACCCGGCCTCTGAATAGTGAGCGGGCTTCGGGATGCTCCCAGGTGCGCGATGTACCGAACTCCTAGTTTATAGCGAAACCAGAGTTGGTGTATCCCGAAAGCACTGCAGCAAAGTCGACGCGACCATCGGGGTTGGGGTCCCCACGGACAGGTCTTCGTCCGTGGGGTGGAGTGTCGGGGTCCCCGCGGACAGGTCATCGTCCGTGGGGTGAAGCGTCGGGGTCCCCACAGACAGGTCTTCGTCCGTGGGGTGAAGCGAGCGGCGGCCTTGCACGAAACTCACCGGGCCACAGGAACTCTGCTTTCGCTCTGGCGTAGCGGGGATTAGGAAGAGTGTCCGGGCGTGGCGGCCGCAGGCCGGGCGGCAGCCGTTTAACTTTGCGCTCGAAACCCGTTTGCCTCTAGACTTGAGTTGCCGGCATCTTTGCCGGGCGGGAGGCGCTGCGCTCCCGCAACATGGTTCCACCGGCGTGCGGAAGTGGTGAAATGGCAAACACACTAGCCTTAGGAGCTAGCGCCGCAAGGCTTGCGGGTTCAAGTCCCGCCTTCCGCACCAGATAGAAAACAAAGTGTTTATATACGGGGCAGCCGAAAAGGGCTGGCCCATATTCTTGCCCAATGTAACGGTTTTTGTAACGGCCGCGCTGATTCCTTCTTTCGCCATTGGTCGCCTGTGCGCTGTCCTTTTCCTCGCTTGTGGAGCATTACCGAGTTCGATTGACAAGACCAATGTACTTACTGAGCATAAGCTGAACCGCGTTCAGAAGATTACTTCACCATCACCGCCTCGAACCGGTCGCCGGGGCCAGGGAAATCCCCGATGGACAGCCACCGCGGAGAGTCATTCCGGCGGCACGTGAACCTGCGTTCCGCTTGATATCGACGCTGGTTTGGGGGCCAGTTCAGGACTGCTCTCCCCTTGATGGAGGAGAATGGACGCATGCCTACGGAAATCCCACACCGCACACGTGCGCAGGTCCAACCCGGTCTCTTGCTGACAGCGGCCCTGCTCTTCGCCTTTCCAACCTTCGCTCAGCAGCCGGCAGCGTATCCATTGGCGCCTGTCCCAGCCAACTTCTGGCAGCCGCGGATTCACTTTTATTCCCCGCACAATTGGATCAATGACCCCAACGGCCCGATCCTCCTCAACGGCCAGTACCACCTCTTCTTCCAGTTGAACCCCTTCGGAGATCTGTGGGGCCACATGAGCTGGGGACACGCCGTCTCTGCCGACCTCATCCATTGGAAGCAACTCCCCGTCGCGCTCGCCGAGGAGAACAATATAGCCATCTTCAGCGGGTCCACAGTCGAGGATCGCGAGAACACCAGCGGTCTCTGCGCCGACCCTGGCCAGAAGACTCCGGGCTGCCTGGTTGCCATTTATACCGGGGCCGCAGAGGACAAGCAGAGCCAGAACATCGCCTTCAGCCGTAACGGCGGCGCTACATGGACGAAATACGCCTCAAATCCAGTTCTCGACCTTGGGCTCAAGGAGTTCCGGGATCCGAAGGTCTTTTGGCACGCCCCCACCCAGAGCTGGGTGATGGTCGTCTCGCTCCCGGACCAGCACAAGCTCCGTATTTACCGCTCGAAGAACCTTCACCAATGGGAGTTGGCCAGCGAATTCGGCCCCGCCGGCGCCATCTCGGGCGCCTGGGAGTGCCCCGACCTCTTCGAACTCCCCGTGTACGACAGCACTGGCAAGCGCATTTCAACCCGCTGGCTCCTGAACGTCAATCTCAACCCCGGCGGCCCCGCCAAAGGCTCAGGCGACCAGTACTTTGTCGGCCAGTTCGACGGCTTCCGCTTCGTCGAAGATCATCCCGGCTCCGGACCTCACTGGGCCGACTGGGGCAAGGATTTCTACGCCTCGACGTCCTTTTCGAACCTCTCGGCTGGCGATGACCGGCTCTGGATTGCGTGGATGAGCAACTGGCAATACGCTGACAAGCTGCCCTCCTTACCAGGTCGCGGTGAAATGACCCTTGCCCGCCGGCTTTCCTTCCGCCAGGCGTCTATCCATCCTGCCCCAACTCCCTCCCAGGAAACCCTTTCTCTGGTACAGCATCCCGCCTTACCGGTCCCGGACCACAAGCCTTATGCCGCCATGTTTGGCGCCCCATCGTTTCAGACCATTTCCCAGGCCAACGCCCGCATCGCCGCGCAGAAGCAATCTGGCGGCGTCTATCTGCTGCGCTTGACCCTCGACCCTGGCGACGCCTCTGAAGCTGGCATCCGCCTCCGCCGCAGCACCAACAATCCGAATGAGCCTGCCAGCGAAGAAACTGTGGTCGGTATCGACATGAGCACAGGCCACATCTTTGTCGATCGCAGCCGCTCGGGCAAAACCGACTGGTCCACCGACTTTCCTGCCCGCATGTCGGCCCCTCTCAAGCACCTGCAAGCAAATTCAGTCCCCATCGAAATTGTCGTGGACGGTAACTCCATCGAAGTCTTTGCCGAAGACGGAGAAACTGTTCTTACCAGCCTCATCTACCCCGCCCCCACCAGCAAGGGCCTGGCCTTCTACGCTGCTGCCACTCCTCCTGGAAGTGCACCGGCGCGTGTCCGCGATGTGGAACTGATCCCTCTCGATCAGTCGTACGTCGCGAAGTAGGCCGCGAAAGGAAAACTGTACTTTCGGAATTCCGGTCACAAGGCGACATCTCGGGACCGATTCGTCTTCAATTGGAGGATCGGCGATGATCCCTATCGAGTCGACGAACCAGTCGAAGGGCATTCGTGAGTCTCCGCGACGCGCCATACACGAGGCGCTCTCCTGGTATTTCCTCCAGTGATCACATATCTACCGACAACGCTGTCAAGAGCGCAGTGCCGTGGCTGCGACTCACGCGGGTGAGCTGTCGGAGGATTCAGTTCGCGCTAATGGGCTAAGAAGATTTCGATGGTCACGAGTGGATTTAGGGTTATAATTTCGCGTCTAGTGAATCGAGGAGACAGCCGTGAGAAAGACCCGTTTCTCGACCGCTCATACCTACCTTGCGTTTTGCTTTGCACTGACTCTCCTGGTTGCGTACCGCATCTCTGCTGCTCACGCCCAGGGAGTGCAGCTTGCGCCATCCCTGCAAATCATCGAGGAGATTCGAGACCACGCCAGACAATGGCGCTCCAGTGCAAATATTCAGATAGGCCTCCTTATCGGTGTGGGCGTTTTCGGCGCTGTGATTTCTGCTCTCCATCGCCTGAATTACACATGGGCGAAGAACTGTGTTCTTCTGCTTGGCCTTCTATCGTCGGCGTTTACCGTAATCAACAACAGCGGTGTGGACGTTTTCTCGGCGGATTATCGAACGCTGCGCCGGGCGGCAAGCGAGACAGACCTCGTGGTACTTCAGATGGAGCAGATCCTGGGTACTGCGAATCAGCCCTCGCTGGGAGCAGACGACCGCATAGCGGTGTATCAGCTGTGGAATCAGCAAGTGACTGAGTATACAAATATTGTTCACAGCATCGAGGGTAGTTCGGCGAGCACGTCAAAAGTGAAATCAGCAGGTCTCAAACTATTAAGCTTGCCTGCTGTGGAGGCACAGTCGGAAGCAACCGCTCCAGCATGGATTTCGAGTCCACCAGGCAGCCCCACCAACTTCAATTTCGTGGGTGTGGGCAGTGATACTTCCCTTGCCAAGGCCAAAGACCGCTCGATGGCGGACGCTAGGGAGCAGATTGCGCGGGCGTTTACACTGCGGCCGCCCTATGCGCCTACCGACACACGAATCAACGCGGTCCAGTCATCCGCGGTGCCGCAGGACGTCTACTATCGGTACGATAAGAGTTCATCTGCGTTCACGTTTTTCACATTGATAAGCATTGCTCGAAACTTGCGCGATGTGCTTTCTCCTACAGCGGAGATCCAGAAGAAAGGATGGTTTCCCGTCGATCTGGCTTTCGACCCGGTGGCAGGATTGTTTGTGTTGGACCAGGACGGCGGCATAGGGCAGGTGACATATACGGGAAGTGGAATCCAAGTGCAACAGCTCTTTCATTTGCCTCACTTGCCCTTTGGAGCCCAGGCTATTGCGGTTGCAACCAGGAAGGATGCAGTGTACGTAAGCACGGCCTCGGCGGCGGCTTGCACTGTTTACGAGTACTCGCTGAAATCGAAGGCACTGAAGCCGACATTCGTCGGACAATCGCAATGCGACGGCATTGCGACAGATGGAACCGGCATTTACCTGGCGATGCCGGATGCCGAGGAGGTTCGCCACTGGGTGCACTGGGGCGATCGTACCTACCAGAGTTTAGGAGTACCAGAGCGGACAAGAGCGTCTCGATACTGCGTTCTGCATTACGACGCGACGGCGCAGCGCCTGCTCTTTGCCGGAGCGTCAGGGAACTCGTATCAGCTTTCAACGAGTAACTGGAAGTGGAGTTATTTGGATTCGAAGGTCGGCTTTGTGCACGCCATCGGCAGCGATTGGAATCGTATTCTTTTCGCCTCGGGGAAAAGTGTGCTGTTCTATGACCGACAAAGTAACACCGGAGTCGATACGGCGCCAAGCCTGAAGGAAACAAGTAGGGGTACGATTTACGGGCTAGCCGTGGATTCGTCCGATTCGGTCTGGATCGCAGACCACGACAATTCGACCATCCGAGGGCCGTTTAGGTTGAACTAGACACGGGACTATTCAGGGCGGTGACCCGCCCCTTTTTGAACCAAATGAACAGTGTGCCTGTCCTTCCGCAGTTTTATCGCGGGAGGGTGGGAAAGCAAGAACCAGAAGTTCCTGATCAGTACCCGTAAACGCCCATGGCGACGGGAGCCCCCAACCGTGAGGCGGACACGGCATTCCAGTTGCCATGGTGACTTCGGGAGTGATCATCGACCACTTGATAAGGCAGCGCCGCAAGACTGTCCGAGAAGATAAACAAGACACCGCGCGAAGAGGCCTTGGCCGTTTAGCGCCTTCAGGGCCCGGTGCCTGCGCTTAAGAACCCGGACCCTGCGCTTGCATAACTAAGCGTCGAGCCATTCCAGTCGACGTGGGTTAAAGTGAAGTTCCCGCCGTGCCTTCCTGTTGGTTGCTCCGGAAAGCCTGGTTCCGTAGTAGACAGCATCTTCGCCTGCAGCGTCACGAGCCGCGTCTTCGCTGACCTCTGGCGGCGGCGGGGCGCAAACAGCCTTTGCAAATTCCGGCAACCAAATGCGGACACTGGAGGGATCGTCATCAACTACGTTGTAGATTCCCGCTTGCTCCGGCAACAAATACTTTCATCGCTGTTCTCCAGAAACAGGTTGTGCCGGATTCGCCTGCTTGCGCGCGGTCGGCTGGTACGCTCCCGGCACTGAGCGGAACGCAATGGCCATGCGATTCCATCCGTTGATGGTGACCACCGCCAGCGTCAGGTTCACCAACTCTTCATCTGAGAAGCTTTGTCTGGCTTCCTCGTATACCTGGTCGGGCACATGGCCGGTAGTAACCAGCGTCACCGCCTCAGTCCATGCCAGCGCCGCGCGTTCCCGATCGGTGAAGAACGGCGTCTCGCGCCATGCGTCGAGAGCGTAAAGCCGCTGCTCGCTCTCGCCTGCCGCACGCGCATCCTTCGAGTGCATGTCGATGCAGAACGCGCATCCGTTGATCTGCGAGGCGCGCATCTTCACCAACTCGATCAATGCGAATTCCAACTTGGATGATTTGTGGATAAATGATTCCAGGTTCATCATGGCTTGATAGGCCGCCGGGGAAGCCGCTTGTGGGTTCAATCTCGATTGCATTTTTGTTGCTCCTTTGATCCCAAGACTAGGGCACCGGCGGATCATCGAAAAGGTCCATAATCGAATTATTGAGTGATCCACATTCCCGCATCTCAACAGCGAATTGCCATGCCCAAGACCGAAACCTTCCAGGATCTGTCGCTTGCCCCACCGCAAGGCCAGCAGGAGTTGTGGCGCTGGCTTTACCTCGAACTCCGCCTCGCCATTCTGGACGGACGCCTGAGGCCGGGCAGTCGGCTGCCCTCCACTCGCAGCCTGGCTCAGCAGTATGGCCTTTCGCGTGGAACGGTGGTGGTGGCCTTCGACCAGCTTCAGGCCGAGGGCTACACACGGACCGCGATCAGTGCCGGCACGTATGTCACTACCAGCTTGCCGGAACCTGCACTGGCGGCCTCTGACCACGGCCCGGTACCGGTGCGGATGCTTTCAAGGGCCGCGCTGTCGCAGCGCGCGCTGATGTCCTTGCAAGATGTTGAGGTTCTGCCTGCGCCACACTCCATCGGCAAGGCGTTCCGAAGCTACGAGCCGGCCATTGACCTCTTCCCCGTGGACCTGTGGGCGCGTGTGGCAACCAGGGTGCTTCGCCACGCGCCGCGGTCGCTCTATGGCCAAGGCAATGCCGCTGGCTATCCGCCGCTGCGCCGGGCCATCGCCGCTTACATTGGCGCATCGCGTGGTGTGCGCTGCCTGCCAGAGCAGATCGTCGTTACCTCCGGCGCACAGCAGGCCCTCGACCTGATCGGACGCTTTTTGCTCGACCCAGGCGACCAGGTCTGGATGGAAGAACCTGGCTATCCTGGTGCATGGCAGACACTGCGCGCCGCAGGGGCCAGCATCGTTCGGGTTCCAGTGGACGATGACGGCCTGAACGTGAAGGCCGGTCGCAAACTCGCGCCGCGAGCCAAGATGGCATATGTTACCCCGGCCAATCAGTTTCCGCTGGGCGTGACCATGTCCGCTGACCGGCGCATGGATCTGCTGGATTGGGCAGCGAGTGTGGACGCATGGATTGTGGAAGACGAGTACGATGCCGAATATCGCTACCATGGCAAACCGGTTGCGGCATTGCAAAGTCTGGACCGCTCCGGTTCTGTGATTTACGTAGGCACTTTCACCAAGATGCTATTCAATGCGCTGCGTCTGGGCTTCATGGTGTTGCCAGAGCGGCTGGTCGAAGCCTTTCAGGCCGGCAGAAGCTTCGTCGACCGCCATCCACCCACGCTCGATCAAGCCATCCTTGCAGAGTTCATCACCGAAGGCCACTTTGGGCACCATGTACGAAAAATGCGTCAGATCTACGCGCAGCGCATGGCCGTCTTGAAATTGGAATCGAAGAAGCAGTTGAGTGGCCTGCTTGAGGTGATGGATGCCGCTTCGGGAATGCGGACAGTTGCGTGGCTTCCGGCCGGTACATCCGACCGGGCTGCCGCTACCCGAGCTCAAGCCATGGGATTGGAGGTCATGCCTTTGTCGATGTTCGCAGCCCAACCAGATTCCCGGCCCGGCCTGATTCTCGGGTTCGCAGGTTGCAACCCCGACGAATTGCGCCGTGGCGTATCTATTTTGGCCGCTGCCCTGCAGAGCAAGGCATTCTGATCGAGATAACATGCGTAATCCGGCGCGAAAGCTGATCGGCGCGCGAAGTTGTGAACTTCCAATACTGGATCGAAAGAATGAGTCACGCAGATGGGGACAGAATGATTCCGGTTTTAGCGCAACTTCCAGGGCCTTTTAAAATGGATCACGGGAAACGTTTGCGACTGGAGCCCTCAGCCGTGAGCCGAGTGAACGATCCCCATTCTCTGCCGTCAACCTTCAGCCTGGAGCGCTACGGCTGGAGGTTCCCATGCCACGTGCCTGAG
>Ga0181517_10005549_pt1 | contig 11109 bp, 10 predicted proteins | sample PEATcosm2014_Bin_31_FD_119748 | JGI IMG/M metagenome (GOLD analysis project Ga0181517, IMG submission 119748) | Peatland microbial communities from MTU Mesocosm Facility, Houghton, MI, USA - PEATcosm2014_Bin01_30_metaG | ecosystem: Environmental > Terrestrial > Soil > Wetlands > Peat | place... | reverse complement strand
TTGAGGTCTCGGCGAAGAAGAAGATCAATCTCGATTTGCTGCTCGAAATGATCTGCCTGGTCAGCGATATCAAGGCTCCCAAGGCCACCCCCGGCCGCAAGGCTGTGGGCTCGGTCATCGAGGCCAAGCTCGATCGCGGTCGCGGCGCAGTGGCCACCGTCCTGGTACAGGACGGAACGCTGCACCTCAACGACAGCTACATTGTCGGCAACACCTTCGGCAAAGTCCGCGCCATGTTCGACGACCGCGGCCGTCCCATTGAAGAAGCCGGCCCCTCCACCCCGGTTGAAGTGCTGGGTCTTGAGGCCATGCCCGATTCAGGCGACACGTTCCTAGTGGTAGCCGATCGCGACAAGGCCAAGGGCATTGCCCAGTACCGCAAGATGAAGGAACGCGACGCTCAACTCGCCAAGAGTTCCCGTGTGTCTCTTGAGGGTCTTGCCGAGCAGATTCGTACCGCCGGCATCAAGGACCTGCCTTTGATCATCAAGGGCGACGTCACCGGTTCCGTGGAAGTGCTGGCCGATTCGCTGACCCGCATGTCCACCGAGAAGGTGCGCATCAAGGTCATCCACTCCGGCGTGGGTTCCATCACCGAGAGCGATGTGCTGCTGGCCACCGCCTCCAACACCATCATCATCGGCTTCAACGTGCGCCCGGAGCGCAAGGCCGCCGAGTTGGCGCAACAGGAAGGCATCGAGATCCGCCTGCACTCCATTATTTACGAGTTGCAGGACGAAATCCGCCTGGCCATGATGGGCCTGCTCGACCCAACGTTCAAGGAGAACTACCTTGGCCGTGCCGAAGTCCTGAACGTCTTCCGCATTCCCAAGGTCGGCACCATCGCCGGCTGCCGGGTGCAGGACGGCGTCATCCGCCGCGATGCCGAAGTGAAGGTGATGCGTGGCGGCGAGCAGATCTTCAAGGGCAAGGTCAACTCCCTGAAGCGCTTCAAGGACGACGCCCGCGAAGTAACCAACGGCATGGAGTGCGGCATCGGGCTGGGCGGATTCAGCGACCTGAAGGAAGGCGACCTGATCGAAGCCTTCTCGACAGAAAAACTGGCCGCCGACTTGGGCGCGCTAACATCCGTCAAAGCATAACTCAGCTTAGCGCTAAAGAAACCAACCGGCCCGCTTCTCACCACGAGATGCGGGCCGGTTGCTTTTTGCCAACTCACCTACCTCGCGTCAACGAACAGCCTGAACCACCCGACCGAGCAATCGCGCGTCAGGGCACGACTTCACAGCTTGCGGAAAACCCATCCGGAGTTGCACGAAGCGTCAGGGCACGACTTCAGTCGTGCCGTAAATGCCCTAAAACCGTTGAGGGCTTTAGCCCCTGCGGTACACTTTCGCCGGCTCGGATCAAATGCACGCTTTTTTCCGCAGCCTGTACAGTCGTGCCAAAACGCTCCCCCTGCCTCGGGGCTTTAGCCCCTGCGCGTTTCTGCCTCTTCAAGTACGCCGTCCCGAATGGATACTCCGCCGCCAAGTTTGCCAAACCCGCTCTCACCGGATTGTTCTCAATGTACTCTCGATGCTGCTGAAAGCTCCGCTCATCGACGATGCGAACTTCCGAAAATCCACGCTGCCAAATCTCTCCCTTAAATCCGATCTCCTTGTTGGCCCGAAATGAAAAACCACCTTTAATCAACTGCATTGCTTTCTCGATCGTCAGGTCGCCTGGAATGGTCAACAAAATGTGGACGTGGTTTGGCATGACGACGAAGTCGTGGACGGTAAACTTCCCTTCCCGAACACGGGAACGAAGAACTTCGATGAAGAGGTTGGCCATCCGCTCCGTTTGGAACAACGATCTTCCGCCAGCCGTTCGCGTAGTCACAAAGAGCGTTCGCGGGCGTCCCGTGGCGCTATTCGGGTCCGAAGGTCGGGTAGGTTTCGACACCGCAGGGGCTAAAGCCCTCCCGTTTTTCGAGTCACTTTCGGCACGACTGAAGTCGTGCCCTGACGCGCGGCAAATCGCATCCTCGGCTCGACAGCCCCCGCCAGGATTCACCCATCATTGATCGGCCATTCCTGCGTGATGCTCCCTCACAGGCCATTGGGGTAAACGCAATTATCCATCCCCTAGCCACCAAACGGGAAGCCTAAATCTAAATGTGTTTCTCTGTGCAGCCTCTTCCCCGGCCAAACAGCAACACATCCGGTTCTTCATCCGGAAGAGTTGACACGGCAGCTGCTCTCTCCTAAAGTATGACTATGGTGCATGACCATGGAAGGAGTTCGCAACATGTCCTCCATCGGCGCAGGTGAATTCAAAGCCAAATGCCTCCAGCTCCTCGACGAGGTTGCCGCCTCGCGCAAGCCGCTGGTCATTACCAAGTTCGGCAAGCCGGTGGCGCAGGTGGTTCCCATGCCGCCTGCGGCGAAGCTCCGCGGAGCGTTGAAGGGGACCGTCCTCTTCGAAGGCGACATCGTCTCCCCGCTTGAGAACGAGTGGGAAGCGGCTCAATAATGCGCCTCCTGCTCGACACCCACGTGCTGGTCTGGCTGCTTGCCGATTCCGCGCGCATCTCCGGCCGCGTCTACGCGCATATCGAGCGGGCAGCAGACAAGGACGAGTTGTTCGTTTCGGCGATCACCCCTTGGGAGATCGCCATGCTGGTGGCGAAAGAGCGGCTTCGCCTGAACCGCGACGCCGCCGACTGGCTCACCGCAGCTCTTGCCCTCCCTGGCATCCAACTCGAACCCCTCTCCCCACCGATCGCCGTCGCCAGCACACGCCTGCCATGGGATGTTCATCCCGATCCTGCCGACCGCATCCTGCTGGCTACTGCCCGTCAACTTGACGCCACATTGGTCACTGCAGACCGGCAGTTGCTCGCCTATGCAGGCGAGGGCTACTTGAAAGCCATGGCGCCCAGCTAGCCTGGCAGACACTCCCAACCCACTGCCTCAGCGCACGGATTGACCCACCCCCCGCGGCCAGCATATAAGGGTTGCCATGAAATATATTGATCGCCGCGACTTTCTGGGTGGAGTTCTCGCGTCGGGCGCCGCTCTGGCTGCATCCGCACTTCCGGTGGCTGAAACGACGGCACTCCCGCAATCCCAGCCGACTGCGCCAAAATCCACCCCGGAAGCCACGCCCGCTCACGCCGGCTCGGCAATCGATTTCCGCTATTCACCGGTCGAGTACCAGACCGCCTTCTGCTTCCCCGACGACAAGTACAAGAGCCTGGTGAGCCAGTCCGGTACCCTCCTCTATGGATTCGATCGCTCCGCTGAAATCTACTACTTCCCGCTCAAGGTGGGCTTCCTGCTTCATGGCATGACGTCGCCCAAGGCGGTCAGTCAGAAACTCGAAAGCCCCTCCATCCCCATTGTCCGCACCACGCTCGAATATCGCGGCGCAGCTGTGGAACTCACAACATTCGCCACCAATGAGCCCGGTGAAGGCCGCGTCGATAACGTCCTCTTTGAAGTCACTTCGCATGCCAGCGAGCCAGTCGATTTTGAGCCGGTCATCGACTTCGACGGATGCGATCTGTTTGACTTTGAAGCGAAGGACGGCGTTCTGGCCATCGTCTATCAAAAGTCGCGCCAGTTGCTGATGGCGGGCAAGGTCATGGCGAACCGTCCTCCATCCGTGGATCCAGGAGACATTTTCAACCGCGGCACCTACCGCGGGCAGCAGTTGACGCTGCACCGCGGCCAGACCTCGAAGGCCAACCCCTACCGTGTCTTTTTCCGTTTCCCGCAGGCTGGACAGGACACGCGCACCGTCGCCGCGGGCCTGGCCGAGCCGGAGCGCCTGCTCAAGAGCTGCCACGCATTCTGGACCGCGTGGCAGGCATTTCATGCGCCTGTGTCCTGGGTTGTGCCCGGCCGCCAGGGCGAGTTTGTTGAAGCCTGCGCGCGCAACATCCTGCAGGCGCGCGAGGTTCGCGACGGCAAGCTTACCTTCCAGGTTGGCCCCACGGTTTATCGTGGCCTTTGGGTCGTCGACGGCAACTTCATTCTTGAAGCAGCGCGCTACATGGGGCTCGATAAGCAAGCCATCGAGGGACTGCGCACCACCTGGGCCGGTCAACTCAGCACCGGCCAGGTCCCCGGTGCCGGCGGCAAGGAGCACTGGAAAGACACCGCCATCGCCATGTTCACGCTCGTTCGCCAGTGCGAGTTGAGCCAGGATTGGTCGCTGCTGCACGAACTGGAATCGCAGGTGGTGCATGGCCTCGAGTTTTTGCGCTCCTTGCAGGCCCTCGCGGTGAGTCAGGGCAGCGCTCTGGGGCGCTATGGACTGCAGGCCAGGGGCTTTGCCGACGGCGGCATTGCCGGCGTGCGTGACGAGTTCACCAACACCCTGTGGACGCTGGCCGGCCTCAAGGCCATGGCCAAAGCGGCTGAAGACCAGCACATGGCTGCGCTCAATGACGCGACAAAACTCCATGCCGAGTTGCAGGCCGCATTTGCCAAGGCCGCGCCGCAGGAGATGCGCCGCTACCCGGCCGGATTCGATTACCTGCCCATGCTTTTGAAAAACGATCCTGATTGGGAGCTGCCCGATCCCTGGGACCGCCCGCGCCCGCAGTCCGCGCAATGGGCACTGTCGCACGCCATCTTCCCCGGCTGCGTCTTTGACCCGCAAGATCCCATCGTGCGCGGTCATGTGCGGCTTATGCAAGCGGTCGCGCAGGAGGACATCCCCGCCGAGACCGGATGGAATCACCACCACTCCGTGTGGGCCTATAACGCAGCCTTTGTTGCAGAAGTGTATCTGTGGCTGGGCATGCGGCAGGCAGCGCACGACACATTCATCGGGTTCCTCAATCACGCCAGCCCCCAGTACTGCTGGCGTGAGGAGCAGCCACTACAAGACGCGCTCGTCCTCACCTACGTGGGCGAGATGCCGCACAATTGGGCCAGCGCCGAGTGCATCCGTTACCTCCGCCACATGCTGGCGCTTGAAGATGGTGCGCACCTGCGCCTGCTGGCGGGCATTACTGCCGCAGAGCTTGCACCGGGCAAGCCGTTCAGCTTGAAGGGAACGCCAACCCGCTTCGGCCGGCTGAACCTGACGCTTGACCCACTTGACGGTGGCCGCGGCTGGCGGCTGAAATACGAGCGCGAGCCGGGCCCCGCGCCGCAAAAGGTTTCGCTCCCCACAAGCCTCAGCGCCCGCGCCCATTTCGCCAGAATCGAAGGCGCTCACTCACGCGTTGAAGGCGACGTGGTGCTGGTTGACGCAGCCTCCGAGCGCTGGGCTGCGTTCTGGACGGCCTGAGCCGAGCCGCGAATCACCGACTCTGAATCTACTTCATTTCCCGGTCCCGGAAAGGCTCTTGCGACAGAGCCTTCGGCGGCTTGTTTGCCTTCAGAGAAATTCTGCATAAATTCGAGTCGACTTTAATCTGCGGCATCATCGATCCGCAAGCTACTGAAACGACTGCGCTGAAAAAATAAAGTTGACAATCGTATATGAGATAGTTCAGAATCGTGACGGTCACCATTGACCATCTGGAGGTTCCAAATGAGACGAATTCTCGCAGCAACCCTACTGCTTTCCCCCCTGTTCCTCCCCGCAGCGGCAGTTGCAAGCCAGCCCGTGAAAGACGCCTCTGCCTCAACCCAGGATCGTCCCGTCAGCACTGGTGTTACCGCTCCAAACCTCATTCACACTACCGACATCATCGTCTCCCCGGATCTTGCCGCAACCCTTAAGGGCGACTCCAAGGTCGTCCTCAAGCTCAATCTCGACGAAGAAGGCAAACCCGCGGATATTCAAGTCATCAACTCATCCAACCCGATTCTTGATGCGGGTGTGTTGGACGCCGTTCGGCAATTCCGCTGGCGCCCGGCAAAACTCGACAATCAACCCGTTGCCACCGACATGGTCCTGAATGTTTTCGTCAAGCACTAATCTGCCCCACGCAAAAAAATCCGCCATCCCGGCAACAGCGCGCGTCGCCGGGGTGGAGGATTTTCTTATCTGTTCCTATCTCTTCTGCCTCCAACGGTCCTACCACAATTGCCGCCGTCATTACGACCACAGTTGCCACTGTCATTCTGAGCGAACAGGGCCCCAAACGCTTTTCAGTTTGGGGGTGGTGAGCGAAGAATCTGCGTTTGTCTTCCCGTCGTCCCGATCTGAACTTCCGGGACACCACAATTGGGCCGCCCCAGGTTCTAGAACGGATACCTTTCCAACTGAATACAATGCCTGGCGACGGATCGGCTGAGGCTCACCGCATCGGCCGGGGTAGCGCGCGCCAGCCGCCGCAGAATCGCCAATTGGGTGCGCAGCATGTCGCCTTCCGCGCAGGCTGCCAACACCCGCCGGGAAGCCTGCTCGGCCAGCGCAAGGGTCTCATCGGCCAGCAGTCCGGTCATGGCTGCGGCTACCGGGGCTCCGTTGTGGTTTGCCGCGGCCAGCTTGCGTGCGCGCAGCAGCGAGGACTCCAACGCATAGACCTGGGTGATGATGTCGGCCAGATCGGCCATCACCTCCTGCTGGTCTTGCAGAGCCGCCATGAACCGCTGGCTGGCTACCCCGGCCGCAAACAGCGCAATCTTCTTAGTCGAGGCCAGAACCTCTGCCTCGCGTGTCAGCAGTTCACCCGTATCGCCTGCGCCATCCAAGGACAGCGGCTGGGTCACTTCATCCATGATCTTCTTGATGGCAGGCAACAGCGGAAGTTGTCCGTTGAGGGCCCGCTTCATCAGCCAGCCAGTGATAATGAGCCGGTTGATCTCGTTGGTGCCTTCGAAAATCCTGTTGATGCGTGCGTCGCGATAGAAGCGTTCTGCGGGATACTCCTCCACATAGCCATAGCCGCCCATGGTGGCAATCAGTTCGTCGGCCATATCGGAGAGCATTTCAGAGCCATAGACCTTCAGAATCGAGCACTCAACGGCGTACTCTTCAATGCGCTTCTGGATCTCGCGCGGATTATGCGCCTGCTCGGAGTCGAGCGCGGCGAGGGAGGCGTCGATCATGCCCACGGTGCGGTAGGCCATGCTCTCTGCGGCGTAGAGACCGGTGGCGCTGGCTGAAATCTTGCGCTGAATCAGTCCAAACTCGGAGATCGGCTTGCCGAAAGCCTTCCTCTCCTTGGCGTAGCGGACCATGTGAGCCAGCGCATGCCGCGCCCCGCCGATACAGGCTACTCCCAGCTTGAAGCGGCCCACATTGAGCACGTTGAATGCGATGTGGTGGCCTTTGCCGGCTTCACCCAGCAGGTTGGTGGCGGGAATCTTGCAGTCAGTGAATACCAGCGGGCAGGTGGATGAGCCGTGAATGCCGAGTTTGTGCTCTTCGGCGCCCACGGTCAGGCCCGGAGCATTGCGCTCGACGAGGAAGGCGGAGAACTTCTCCGTGCCGGCCACCGGATCGACAATCTTGGCGAAGACAGTGTAGATGTCGGCGATGCCGCAGTTGGTGATCCACATCTTTTCGCCGTTCAGCGTGTAGGTGCTGCCATCGGCTGAAAGCGTGGCGCGGGTGCGAACATTCATGGCGTCCGATCCCGAAGTAGCCTCAGACAGCGCGTAAGCGGCGATCCACTCGCCGGAAGCGATTTTGGGCAGGTAGCGCTGCTTTTGCTCCTCAGTGCCGTACCAGACCAACGGCAGGGTGCCGATCCCGGTGTGCGCGCCAAACGCGGTAGAAAAGCTGGCCAGCACCGACACATGGTCGGCGATGACCGTGGTGGTGACCTTGTCCATCTCCATCCCGCCGTACGCTTCGGGGATGTCGACCGAGGTCATTCCCAGCTCCGCGGCCTTGCGCAACAGCCCCGCCAGCACGCCCGGCTCTTTGGCCTCGATGGCGGCTACGTTGGGAAGAACTTCGTCCCGAGCAAACTGCATGGCGGTAGCGGCAATCTGTCTCTGTTCTTCGTTCAGGTCTTCAGGAGTAAAAATCTCGGCGGGGGTGCGGGTTTCAAGCAAAAAACTGCCGCCAGCGGCGGCGGCGATCGGAGTAGCGACGGAAACAGGCATACGAAACAAGCCTCCTTCGGCATGAATCACATTACGACAGAATCATCCCATACCACAACTACGCTGAGACAGAGACGCTACGTGGTGCGAAAGTGCTCAAGTTAAATGAGATGAGAGAGAATGAATCGAGCGCTCGTGAAGAAGAAGGTGAGACAGGAAATGCGGTACACATGGATCGTTTGTTTGATGCTCTTGACCGGAAGCGTGTGCCCACGCTTTACCCTGGGCCAGACGCCTTACCATCTCTTGCCGGGCAAAGCCGATGCAGATGGCTGCATGCCAGCTACCGCAGCACGCATTTGCCTCGGGACGACGGGGACGGAGCACTGCTATGCTCCACCGAACAGCAAAGAGAACGTCTTCGGCCTCGACCCGAAGGCAACACCGGTTGGGAGGATCGATGGCAACGAGCTAACGCTCTTTACCGCCACATTCTCTGGATGCGGAAGCGGAACCTTGACCGACTTTTCGCTGCTCACAGTGCGAAACGGCGAGTTCGTGAACCTGCTGCCGGCGATGCAGTTGACTAACCAGAGCGAGTACAAGCTTTGGACTTTGCCCCGGCTCTCAAGCTTGCCAATAGTGGTTACCGCGGATTTCATTTGGGATCTTGAGGCTATGCAGAAGTCGAACTTTGCCGAGGAAACGCACTTTGCAGCGCATCGATATGCAATCTTTGCATATGTCTTTGACAAGAACAGCGGCCATTATCTCCAGAAAGTCCATTACCTCACCACGAAAAAGTACCCTGGGCTGAACGATGTCGACGAGGTCAAGGTGCTGGGCGGCGAAAGGCAGGCAATTCTCGCAAAGCTACAGCAGGCGCCTCCAGGCTAGGGTCGCCCCCAACTCTGCCCTCATAGTCTCACTGGATGAATTGCCGAATCTCCGCTATACTGAATCTCGGAGATTCAAATATGCAGACGGTTCTGGTAGGGAAACGTGGAACAGTGGTTATTCCGGCCAAGACACGCAAACGCTACCGCCTGGATGAGGGAAGCCCTATGATCATTGAGGAGCGTGAGGACGGCATTTTGATGCGCCCAGCTGCAACAACCCCCGTTGATGTAGAGATTTACGCGCCCGAAAGGCTCGCTGAGTTCTTTCTGAACAATGTGCTCACCAAAGAGGGCTACTTGGAAGCTCGTAAAGATGTTGAGAAGATGGGCATTAATCCGGATTCGATCGATCATATCCGGTGGCCTGAATGACCTCTGAGCCTGCCTCAGTCAAAACTCTGTTTCTGGACGCGAACATACTGATCTCCGCTGCATGGAAGCAGGGCAGCGAAATTGCCCAAATCTGGCAGATGCCGGGCACTCGGCTTGTCACATCGAACTTCGTAATGGGCGAAGTCCAGCGTAACCTGCGGCAGGTGGAACAGATCGAGCGGCTTCGCGTCCTGATGCGAAGTGTTCAAATCACTCCCTCGGAGAAGACTCTCGATATTCCAGAGGCCTTGATACTTCCGGAAAAGGACCGGCCAGTACTCATCGGAGCGATCCTTGCAAAAGCGGACCTTCTAGTCTCCGGCGACAAGAAGCACTTTGGCCCCCTGTACGGAAGCGTCATTCGGGGCGTGCGGATCACCGCGCCGAGCGAGTTGCTTGCTATTCTCCGGTTCCCTCGTCAATAGCCCAAATCGACTACAATTGCCCATATTCAGGTCGTGGAGGTTCACCCTGTTCGACGCGTTTTCATCCTTTCTAAAACCCGCCGCCAGCTTGCTCCAGAACCACCTCGGGGAAATGCCGATGCGGCTGGCCGCCAGTCTGGCTTTTGCCCCGCAGACCGGCCTGCGCCACTACCTCAAACAGATGCAGGAAGCCGACCAGACCTTCAAGGGGCTCTACCACTGGAATTTTTTCGATGCGGCGGTGCTGCTGCCCTACTTCGCGGTGATGATCATCCTGGCGCTGTACGGCATCCACCGCTATACCATGTGCTACCTCTATTACAAATATAAGAAGAACTACAACCCCAACCCGCCCAGGCACTTCGACGAACTTCCCCTGGTCACCATCCAGCTGCCCATCTTCAACGAGCAGTTTGTCATCGACCGGCTGATTGAAGCCATCTGCGCCATGGAGTATCCGAGCGAGAAGCTCGAGATCCAGGTGCTGGACGACTCCACCGACGAGACCCAGGAAGTTGCGGCCGGCATCGTGGCCCGTTACGCCGCCATGGGCCACCCCATCCAGTACATCCATCGGACCAATCGGCACGGATACAAGGCCGGGGCGCTCGACGCGGGACTCAAGGTGGCCAAGGGTGAGTTCGTGGCCATCTTCGACGCCGACTTTGTGCCGCCACCCGACTGGCTGATGAAGGTGATCCACCACTTCGCCGAGCCCGGGATCGGCATGGTGCAGACGCGCTGGACGCACATGAACCGCGACTACAGCATGTTGACCCAGATCGAGGCCATCCTGCTCGACGGCCACTTTGTGATGGAGCATGGCGCCCGCGTCCGCACCGGCGACTACTTCAACTTCAACGGCACCGCTGGCATGTGGCGCATCAAGGCCATCGCCGACGGCGGCGGCTGGCAGCACGACACGCTCACCGAAGACACCGACCTCAGCTACCGCTCGCAGCTCGCCGGCTGGAAGTTCAAATACCTGCCTGAAGTGGAGTGCCCGTCTGAGCTGCCGATCGAGATGACGGCTTTCAAGACGCAACAGGCACGCTGGGCCAAAGGGCTTATCCAGACCAGCATCAAGGTGCTGCCGCTCATGTTCAAGTCCGATGTGCCCCGCCGCATCAAGGTTGAAGCCGTCTACCACCTCACCGCCAACCTCAGTTATCCGCTGATGGTGCTTATGTCGGTGCTGCTGCTGCCGGCCATGGTTTGCCGCTTCTACCAGGGCTGGTTCCAGATGCTGCTCATCGACTTTCCGCTCTTCACCGCGTCAACGTTTTCCATCGCCGTCTTCTACCTGATGAGCGAGCGGGAACTCTTTCCCAAGACCTGGTGGAAGACCCTCCTTTATTTACCTTTTCTGATGGCGCTGGGCATCGGCCTCACGGTCACCAATACTAAAGCGGTAATGGAGGCTCTGTTCGGAATGAAGAGCCCCTTTGTGCGCACCCCCAAATACCGCGTGGCCAAGAAGGGCGAAAAATCCCAGGCCGCCAAGTA
>Ga0181517_10005546_pt1 | contig 11116 bp, 8 predicted proteins | sample PEATcosm2014_Bin_31_FD_119748 | JGI IMG/M metagenome (GOLD analysis project Ga0181517, IMG submission 119748) | Peatland microbial communities from MTU Mesocosm Facility, Houghton, MI, USA - PEATcosm2014_Bin01_30_metaG | ecosystem: Environmental > Terrestrial > Soil > Wetlands > Peat | place... | reverse complement strand
CGCCGGAGCCGGAGCCCAGTGCAGACCACCATCGGGCGTCTCCCAGAGGCGGTCACCGAAGACGAATCCCTGCAAAGCCGAGGCAAAGCGAGTGCCCCATACGGCGGACGACGCGCCCGAGCCGGGACGGCCCAGCGGGCCAGGCAGAACGGCCAGCTCAGTCCAGCTGGCACCGCGGTCGTGGGTACTCAAGAGCAAGGTGCCGTGACCGCGAGCCGTACCCAGACAGAACGCCTCGTCGCCCGAGACGAAGGTGATCGACGCGGCCTTGAAGTGCGTCGGGGCGGCAACCGGGGCCGCAGATGGACTGCCGGTGGTGGTGGGTGCGAGGCTCGCCGATGTAGGGGTCGCGGCCGGGGTCGTCGATGCCTGACCACCAGATGCTGATCGGCCAGAACCGCAGGCCGCAGCCAAGAGGATCAGGGCAAGACAGGCGACTGCCAAGGAGAGCGTCTGCAGGCGTCGGATGAACATGGCTACCTCGCTTCCTGCTTGAGGATGTGCACCCAGACTTCTAGCGTGCCGCGCTCGTCCCTGCACGCCGGGCGGTCAGCCGTGCATCGGCGATCCATCGGTGGCCCGCAGTGCGTCGTTGGGCCTGTGGACGCCGCGGTCGAGTGTGAGCGCCTTGCTCGGCTGGTCGAGAGAGAAGCCACTGCCGGCTCGTGAGCATGCCTCGCCAATGCGCAGTCGCTCGCCATTGTCTCGGACACGGTTGCTGTAGGGTATGCGCGATCGCCTCCTTTCTGCCAGGAGGTGCGACGCGACAACGAGGGGGCGACGCAGTGACGCGCAGAGTTCTCTGGGCTTGGGTCTTGTGTTTGGCGATCGCGCTTGGCGTATTCCTGGTACCGGCCGTCTCACACGCCAGCACAGCCACCGCGCCTGCAAAAGCCGCCCAGTACACGAGCGCGGCCACCAACGTCGCCCGCAAGGAGAGACTGCTGGTCCTCGCAAGGCAGTGGGACCTGGCGGTCCCCGCCGGACTCGATCCGCTTTCGCCGATCTTCGGAGTGTCGGCCAGCGGGCTGCTCGCGGAGGTGCAAGCCCACCTTGGCATCGCGGCCAGCGGCACCTGGACGGCCGAGACACTGTATGCGGTCTACCCACCGGCCGTGGCGGCGGCGGCGCTCATCTACTATCACGATGAGCAGACAAGCCACGCCATGCACTACTCGGAGACCCGGCCGATGCTCTTGGCGCGTCTTCCGGCCGTACCTCCGGTCTGTGACTGCTCATGGTTTGCCACGCAGTGCTTCTGGGACGCGCAACGTCCCGACCCCAACGGAGACGGCTACGACGGTTCAGGCAACACGCAGACGTTGCTTGCTCACGGCATGCAGGTCGCAACGAGCGCGGCACAGCCCGGCGATCTGGTCTTCTACGGCGTCTGGGGCAGCGCCACCAACCCCGCGCACGTGGCGGTCTCCATTGGCAACGGCGAGGTCGTCTCGATGGGCCAGGAGGGCGACCCGTCGATCCATCCCATCAGCTACAGGGTCGTCGTCGAAGTGCGGAGCTACCCATGACCCGGACGCTGCGCAGGACGCAAACGGGGCGCGTCCGCCAAGAGAATCACGGGGACCTCTCGAGCCGCCGCCCGACCGGGCGGCCTGTCCGCCTGCTTCTCTGCGCGGCGGTCATCGTGATCTGCCTGCTACTGGTCGCGCCCGTCGGCGCTGCGGTGCCAAGCTTCGGCGGCTGGAGCTGGACCCAAAGCTCGGGGACGGGCGCACTGCTTCGCGGCGTTGCTTTCGTCAACGCAAACGACGGCTGGGCGGTAGGCGACGATGGCACCATCCTTGCCACGACAGACGGCGGCGCGACCTGGGGCGCGCAGGGCTCGGCCACGACTGCCGTCTTGAGCGCCCTCGCCTTCGCCAACCCCAGCGATGGCTGGGCAGTAGGCGCCAAAGGCGCCATCTGCGCTACGACCAACGGCGGTGCCACCTGGAAGGCACAACGCTCGTCGAGCACCGAGGGTTTCACCGGCGTCGCCTTCACGAGCGCCAGCGATGGCTGGGCGGTGGGTGCCGCAGGCGCCATCTGCGCCACGACCAACGGCGGCGCCACCTGGAAGGCTCAGCAGTCGGGCACCACGTATGACCTCACTGCCATCGCGACGGCCGGCCCCGGTGACTGTTGGGGGGTAGGTGCCGGGGGCACCATCTGCGCCACGACAAACGGCGGCACGACCTGGAGAGCACAGAAGTCGGGCGTCACCGACACGCTGTTCGGCGTCGCCTTTGCCGGCGCAAGCGACGGCTGGGCCGTGGGCTGTGACCCGCTCACAGGCGCAGGCATCGTCCTTGCCACGACAAACGGCGGCGCCACCTGGAAGGTACAGAACTGCGGCGTCACAGGCGCCCTCTTTGCCGTCGCCTTTGCCGATCAAAGCGACGGCTGGGCTGTCGGGCTGGCCGGCACGGTCCTTGCCACCACAGACGGTGGCGCCACCTGGAAGGCGCAGGACTCGGGCACGAGTGCGTACTTCGAAGGCGTGGCTGTCGCCGACGCACGCGACGGCTGGCTGGTAGGCCAGGGCGGCATGATCCGGGCCAGCACCAATGGCGGCTGGCCCCTGCTCGCCCGGCTGACCTTGAAGCTCGGCGGCCTCAAGCGAGGCGTCCTGAAGCTCGGCGGGCGCGTGGCCGCCACGGGCGCGGTAACGCCGACTGGCCTCGCCGGAGACACGGTGACCCTCATCGTGCAACGAGAGCAGTCCGGGCGGTGGCTCAAGCTCACGAGCATGTCTCGGACGATCAGAGCCAGCTGCACCTACGGTGGGACCTTCAGGGCCGAGCACAGAGGCGTCTATCGCGTAAAGACTACGATCGCGCGAACGATCGCGCACACTGCCGCGACGACGCGTTGGTCGACGTTCAGGGTGAGGTAGCGATCTGAATTGCTTGACTGACGCTCGTCGCATCATCGGGCTACTCGTCCTTGGGTCGGTCGTGTGCGCCACCGCTCTGGCGCTGGCTGCCCCTGTCGCCGCCAGTTCCGCTGGCGGCGCGCTGCGGCACAACGTTGCGCGCCCAGGGAGCGATCTCCGCGCAGTCAGTTTCGTTGGCGCCGCCCAGGGCTGGTCTGTCGGTTCGCTTGGCGCGATCTCGGTAAGCTCTGACGCTGGCAGCACCTGGAACAAGCAGCCATCGGACACGTCGCAGACGCTCAACGCCGTCACCTTCCAGGGCTACCACGACGGCTGGGCGGTCGGCGCCGGCGGCACCGTCGTCGCCACCACCGACGGTGGGACCAGCTGGCGCGCGCAGCCCTCTGCCACGAGGGAGGCGCTCAATGGCGTCTGCTTCCGCGGTGCCGGTCGCGGCTGGGTCGTGGGCGAGCTGGGCACGATCCTTGCCACAAGCGACGGCGGCACCACGTGGGTCGCGCAGACCTCCGGCGCCGGCGCAGCGTTGAATGCCGTCTCGTTTTGCGATGCCGATTACGGCTGGGCGGCAGGGGCCGACGGCACGATCGTCGCTACCAGCGACGGTGGCGCCACCTGGCGCGGGCAGGCCTCGAACACCACCGAGTCGCTGAACGCCATCTCGTTTTGCAGCGCAAGTCACGGCTGGGCGGCTGGGGCCGACGGCACGATCCTCGCCACTACCGACGGCGGCGCCACGTGGAAGGCGCAGAGCTCGGGCACGAAGTCCGTGCTGTGCTCGCTGTGCTTCGCCGGCGCCGGTCAGGGTTGGGCGGCCGGCGACGGCGGTGTGATCCTCCACACCAGCAACGGCGGCGCCACCTGGAAGGCGCAACAGTCAGGCACAACGCAGTCCCTGCGCTGCCTGTCGTTTTGCGGTTCTCTCGATGGCTGGGCGGTGGGCAACGGCGGCACGATCCGCGCCACGGGCAACGGTGGCGCTACCTGGATCGCTCCGCCTCGCAGGCCGACACTCGTCCGGCAGCCGATCGTCTTCGGGGCGAAGCGTCGCGCCGAGACCGTTGTCTACAACCGTCGGCACTACGGACAGGCCACCTGGCGTCTCACGCCCAGAGTCATCGTCTTGCACTACACTGCCGGAGGTACCGAGGCCGGCACGCATGCGACCTTCAACGCCGACACACCCAACATGGGCGTGCTGCCCGGCGTCGTTGCGCACTTCATCATCGATCAGCACGGCAGGATCTACCAGCAGCTGCCGCTGGACGTGCGAGGGCGCCATACGGTGGGCCTCAACTACGTCGCGATCGGCATCGAGTTCGTGCAAAGCAGCGGACCAAACCCGGCCTGGTCGACCAGCCAGATCTTCCATCGCACGGCTCAGATCGACGCCGGCCTGCGGCTTGTGCGCTGGCTTGCCTGGCGCTATCACATCGCGCCGCGCAACATCATCGGCCACGGCATGGCAAACGACAGCCCCTACTTCAAGGACCTGCTGCACTGGCAGAACACCCATGTCGACTGGCTGGCGCCGGCCGTGCACCACTTCCGCGCGTTGCTTGCCGGCTGACGCGAGGCTTCATCGACCGGGGATGGTCGGTCACTGAGCGGCCGTAGCGAGGAGGAGTCTCGGCGGCAAACGCTCTTTATCGCCCGGAGGGCCTCGGTATGATGACGTATCTCGTTTGTGTCATAGGCGGGCGCTACGCCTTACCTGGCGCCCGACTGACACACAGCGGCCGTACCCAGGAGGCAGTCGTGGCCCAGCCAGCGGCGAGGCCGGCGTTTTCCAGCCGGTGCTGAGCGAAGTGATCGCATGAGCCTCGTGCGCTATGCGCTTCCCTCCCTGCTGCTGCTGTACTTCCTCTGGCGGGCGCTGCGGCAGCGCGTCTTTTTGCTCGGCATTCCGTTCCTCATGTTCATGAGCTACTCCATCTTCTTCGACAGGATGAAGCCGTTCTGGATGCCGAGGCACTACGACCCGGTCGACCTGCTGATGGTCTGGCTTGTCGTCACGTGGCTCCTGTACTTCGATCTCCTGCTGCCCAGGCACCTGCGCACGGTGCACGAGGGCCGACTCTTCGGACCGCGACTCTCGCCACCGGAGGAGATCGTGATCGTCGGCCTTGCGGTCTACGTGAGCGTCGAGATCGCCATGACTTCGCTGCACTACTCGGGGCTAGGCTCGGCAGTGACTGAGGCCAAGCCGTTCCTCTTCATGGTCGGAGGCTACTTCCTGCTGCGCGGCATCTTCTGTCATGCGGGGCGCCAGGAGACGCTCGACTTCATCGCGGCCATCGTCGTGGTGAACACCATCGCCGCCGGCCTGTTTGTGCTGCACCAGGGGCTGCACAGGCACATCTACGACGTCACCGAGTATCAGACGATCGTATTCATGGGCCAGACCCTCACGCGCAGCTTCTATTTCGCACCGCAGTTCCTGCCTCTGGCGATCGCGTTCTGTGTCGCTAAACGCCGCTGGGGGATCTTCTGGTTTGGCGTCCTCGTGGTAAACCTCGCCGCCATATGGGTGTCCTACACGCGCTCGCTCCTGCTCATCGCCGTTGTCGAGGTCGTGGTTGTCCTGGGCGTCCGTTTCCTCAAGTCACGGGAGGCCTGGACGGCTCTCAAACGCGGCCTGCAGATCGTCGGTATCGGCGTCCTGTTTGGCGCACTTGCCTTCGCCTTGCTGCCCACCCAGTCCGCCTATCTCCTGTCACGCCTCGACTCGACCACGTCGAAGGGCGGCCCGGTCCAGGACGCCGACGTGCAAAGCCGCATCAACTCAGAGCAAACGGTCTATCGGTACATCGCCAGCGAGAGGTTGCTGGGTGCCGGTTTCGTGTCGGCACGCCAGGACCCCCGGCTGTCCGAGGTCGACATCCTGGCTTCCGATCTCGTCTGGGTGCCCATGCTCTACCGGCTCGGATTGCTCGGGATCGTCGCCTTGGCCTGCCTGTTTGCCGCTGCTGGCTGGCGAGCCGTGCGATTGAGCCTGACTGGCTTCGGCAATGCCGAGTTTCTCTCGATCGTTCTGTTCGGGGTGATCGTCGGTGTATTCCTGCAAGGTTTCGTGTCGTGGACTCTTCTCGATCCGGAGCGCACGCCGATGGCCCTGTGGTTTCTGGCGCTACTCACGGCCGAGACCTGCAGACGCCGCGCTGCCATCAGCCCGACGGCCGCCGATGCGACCGACGAGTCGCTCGATCTCGAGAAGGTCATCAACGGCTGAGGCGCTCAGCACCACACAGCGGAGTCAGAAGAACACGGCCGCGATTCTGTCACGCACGGCCGGTTACGTGGCGGCAGCGCTCACGACACCCGTCCAGAGGGACATGATCCAGTAGTTGCACCTCACGCGGTGCTGGGAGAGTATCTGAGGCTCGATGATCAAGAACGACCGCACCGCGGCCTCGCACTCGGGACGCCCGAGACGCGAACCGTCGGGAATCGAGGTGACGGAGCAATCGTTCGCGTTGACCGACGCGGCGGATTGAATCCATGAGTACCAGCGAACTGCAGCGTGAACCGGGGATGAACGGACCTTTCAGGGTCGTATGACCTCTCGCGCAGACATTCGGCACAAGGCTGGACGCGTCAAAGAGAGGTTGATCGACCAACTCCTCCTCCTGGAATTGCGCATCCCAGCCCCCCGAACTCGCCGCCCGAGAATCACACGAACGTCGACAAAGCTCGCGTGTATCGACCACTCATTTCACGAGAAGACGAGCTCATCTGCCTTCTTCGTGGAGTACCTGAGGCAACATTTCGATGTCGAGGTCATTGCCGATAGGACGTGGTCTGGTGTTCCTTTGCCTGACTTGTCATTCCTTGATGACCGCTACCTCGGGGTCGTCTTCTTTCAGACGCAGCCGACGCGGGATCTCGTGGACACGATACCCAACAAGAATGTCATCTTCGTCCCCATGTATGACTCAGCCGCCAAGTACGGATACCGGTATTGGAGGCAATTCAGCACACTCAGAATGATCAATTTCTCCAGCACTCTGCACGACAGGCTCCTGAATTGGGGTTTCGAGAGTATGTACATCCAGTACTTTCCGAAGCCCCTGCAGTTCACTGGCGGTAGTGCGAACGAGGTCTTCTACTGGCAGAGAGTGGCGAGAGTCAATCCCGCCGTGGTCGCCAAACTGTTCACCGGCGAGCCCGTGAAGATCCACATCCACAGGTCTATGGACCCGCATGAGCCGCTCGCTGAACTCAGCAGCGACGATGAGGCGAGGTTCGGAGTCACGTATTCGACTTGGTTTGACACAAAGGAGGCAATGCTCGATCTCGTTCGTCAGAAGGGGATATACGTAGCGCCTCGCGAATACGAAGGAATCGGGATGTCCTTCTTGGAAGCCATGGCTATGGGCAAGGCAGTGGTCGCCGTAGACAACCCGACGATGAACGAGTACATCGTACATATGAAGACGGGATACCTGTTTGACCTGGAAAGACCCGAGAAGATCGATCTGTCCGAAGTGCGCGAGGTCCAGCGGAACGCGTACCAGCGAGTCCGCGACGGCCATGAGTCGTGGGAGTCAAGCAAGCACAGGATCGTCGAATTCATCCGTGCTGGCTAGGGTGTTGCTGCCAACATGAACAGCAGCTCCGAGTAGGGAGCACATGAGCGGCGACCCACAATCGGCATTTCCGCGCATAACGTTTGGCATCATCGTCTTGAACGGGGAGCCGTTCACTCGCTACTGTCTCCGGTCGCTGTATCCTTTCGCCCACCAGATCATCGTCGTTGAAGGCGGTCACCCGGATACGCGCGCCGTCGCGACGCCAGATGGACACTCGGTCGACGGCACGCTAGACGCGCTGCATCGTTTCAAGGCCGAGGAAGACCCCCTGGACAAACTCGAAATCGTCACCCGCGATGGGTTTTGGCCGAAGACCGACGAGCTAGGGCGTCACCGCACTCACCAGTCGCGCGCCTATGCGGAACGCGCCACAGGTGACTACCTGTGGCAGGTCGACATTGATGAGTTCTATCGTCCCGAGGAGATGCGACGTGTCCTGGCGCTGCTGCGAGACAGACCCAACGTGAGCGCAGTCTCCTTCAGAACGCGCGCGTTCTGGGGCAGACCCGAGTACGTGGCGGATTCCTGGGCGCTGAGACGAGGCGCGCGCGACTTCGACCGGCTCTTCAAATGGGGCCCCGGCTACAGGTATGTCACTCATGAACCGCCCACTGTCGTTGATGAGAGAGGCCGTAACCTGAGGAATCTGGACTGGCTCCGTGGCCACGACATGGCGAGCCGAGGTATCTTCTTGTATCACTACTCGCTGCTGTTTCCGTGGCAGGTCGAGCAGAAGGTGCGGATCTATCGAGACGAGAAGTCGGAGTTCTTTCCTGAGATAGTCGACTGGGCTGAGCGAAGCTACTTCAAGCTTGATAGGCCGTATCGCGTCCACAACGACTATCGATCGCCGAGCTGGCTTGACCGGTTCTCGGGCGAACACCCTGCCCAGGTGATCGCGATGATGAACGACGTCCTTGCAGGGCGAACATCGCAACACGCGCGCGCTGTGGAGGATGTCGAGAAGCTCTTGGATTGCTGGTGGTACCCCCTGGGCCGAGAGGGACTCAAGGTCGCGGACTACGTGGATAGGGGCTACCTTGCAGCGAGGGAGCGGGCCAGACGCATGAGGTCCTACCAGGCGATCGTAGCGTCGCTGCGGGCAAAGGGCTTCCTTGCGCGCTAGTGTCGCGGTACTGGTGCACCTTCGGAGCTCACCGCCCAGCCCAGACGTGCGCCCTTGAACACGCACGTCGAACACGCTAGCACGGAAGGTACCGTGGAGTCGGGAGGTACGCGATATGGCAGCCAACGTGCCAAGCGCTGGAACACCTGACCTGCAAACAGACGCTGGTCTCAGATCGAGCATCCCACACACGGAGAGTCGTGCTCTGCTTGTTACCGCGATCGGCGAGAAATATCGCCGGCTGCTGCGCTACAAGTACAAAGAGATCCACGCCTACGCACAGAAGTGTAACGCGCGTTTGATCGTGCAAGATAAGCCGCTTGACCCAACCAACCGCCGGTCCCTGTTCTCTCAGAGGCTTCTGATCCCAACCTCATATCCTGAGTACGATATCATCGCGCTATTTGATATGGATATTCATATATCTAGGAGTACTCCGGATATATTTGAGACCATGGACTGCGCTAGTGGCTTAGCGGCTGTCCTGGACCAAAGAGGCAGCGAATCATTCAGGAGAACTTGGCGGGACTTTCCGCGGATACTTTCAGAGACATCTGAGTCTTACTTTTCTTCGCGAGGCTTCCCCGTTGTGCAGGACATTCAGGGGTCAGTCAACGGAGGAATACTTCTGTTTCGTCCACACGTTATTGGTAGTCTATTCAGTGACTATTACTGGAGTGACCATACACAGAATTCCGTTGGAGATGGAAACGAGGAAGCTCCGCTTGCCTATATTAGTCAAACGAACGACATATTCCAGGCTTTAGATGATAGATATAACAGACAATTCATATATAGCTGGAATGTGGATTATTATGGCAATATGTTCGACAGGATATGCAATACAATATGCTCATCAGTATCGTATAGCGGTGTTATGAAGCTAACTGGTATAGATATCATGAGATGCGTTAAGTCTATGATGTACTCTAAGTTTATCAGGAGTAACATGAGTGATGCGTATATTGTTCACATGTCTGGCGGATATGAGACCAGATTTCGTGTCAGGTTCTGAAGGTTCTGAAGATGGGCGGTTGTCGGTTGGTCCTTGACGGGTCCGTGCCAGCGCGACTCCGGTGCCCGGCATACTGATCTGCGACGCTGGGGCTTGACCCTCGCCGCACAGGCTCGCGCGCCGTGTCGCCGACGCGGCCGTTCCAGAGTCTGGGCAGATGTCCCAGATGATTTTCCTGGTTGCGCTCTTTGAATCCAGTCATAGGATGGTTTGATGCTTCGCGTCTGCCTTGTAAAGCAATGCACGACCTACGACCTGTTCACGCGCACAGGCCCAGACCTGCGGTCGATCGTTGCTTCATCGAACTGGCGTTCCGGACCCATCGGGCTCTGGGAGGCCTTCGATACGACCGCGCGCATCGTCTGCGAAGACAACGCCGGCGAGTGTCGGCTCGGTCAAGGGCACTGGGGCCGCTACATCGACGGCTGGGACGTCTGGCCTGAGGGCAGCGTGGCCGAAGAGGCCGACACGGTCGACTGGGACGCCTACGACATCGTCATCTCGATCGACGTCGCCGTGCCGTCGCGCATCATCGCCCGCCATCCTCGGGTCATGTGGTGCTACTACTTCATCGAGGGCGGACCCACCGGCATCGACGGAGCCTTCCGCGGCAGCCCCTTCTTCGGCTACAACGTGTTCCTCAACCACCGTCTGGCAAGATCCCGTCTGAGCGCCGCGTCTCCCTCCGTGCTGCAGATGAGGTCGACCCGCCGCGCTGTGCTCGACTTCCCCTACTACCTGCAGTCGGCGACCTCGGTGCGGCGTCTCTATCCAGAGCTTGCCGATGCGCCGCGGGCGGGGATCTGCCTGTCGCATAACAGTCGCGAGGTGTGCGGGCCGGCCGAACGCGCGGCGCTGGCCGAGTTCGGTCCTGTACGGACCGAGTGGGCCACCATCGCCGACATCCACCGGGCCGAACTTGTCTCACGCTATTACGTCGTCCACCCCGACAGCATGCGGCGGGCCGGCCTGGGCCTGATCGAGGCCGTATCGGCGGGCTGTCTGGCACTGGTGCCGTCGAACCGTCTCTGGGGATTCCCCGAGCTCGTCTTGCCCGAGCTCGACTTCACGACGTTCGATGAGCTGCTCGGGCTCCTGAGGCGGCTCGAAGCCGACGAGACCCTCGCCGGTTGCTGCCGTGCGGCGCAGCAGGAGATGGTCCAACTGTGGTGTTACGACAACCCCACCGAGAACCTCGAGACCATGCTGTGCGCGTTTCGCCAGTCGCGGGCGACGCCGTACAGACAGCGCCGGGCCGAGGCCAGGGCGCAGCTGGGTGTCGCCGCGCGGCGCACGGCGCTCGGCGCGGCAAGGTGGCTGGCGAGAAAGATCGAAGCGGCACCGGGTCGCCCGTCGCCGGTAGCAGATACAAGTGTGATCGAGGGCTCGGGCAGCCGGAACGGCGCCGCGTACGCCGCGCGACCCGCCAAGTCGTGGTTATCGTCCCTTTCTCATCAGGGTGTGGCTCATCGTCTGGGGGTTGTGATGCT
>Ga0181517_10005544_pt1 | contig 11119 bp, 4 predicted proteins | sample PEATcosm2014_Bin_31_FD_119748 | JGI IMG/M metagenome (GOLD analysis project Ga0181517, IMG submission 119748) | Peatland microbial communities from MTU Mesocosm Facility, Houghton, MI, USA - PEATcosm2014_Bin01_30_metaG | ecosystem: Environmental > Terrestrial > Soil > Wetlands > Peat | place... | reverse complement strand
TCGGGCGATGGGACTGGGCCGTCAGCAGCCAGAACCGCGCAACGTTTTCGATCACCGAGAATGGCAACCACAGCATTGACGGCGGGACGATCTGCCCCATCAACTGCCAGAACGCCGCCGGCGACGGCTACGACGCCCAGTTCTCGGACGTGCACATGTTCGGCTCCAGCACCGTAAACGAATTCCGATGGGGTTATGTCCGTGGGGGCAACTGGTTTACGCCCGGCAGCGAGGGGCTAGGATACCCGTCGAAAATCGGCTGGACCTACGCCGACGCGAACGTTTTCCCGAACATCATTATCAACGGGACGGGCGGTAACCGGAGCCTGAACCCAGCGGATTCCGCGACTTCGGCGATCTATATCCAGAATTCCTGGGATCCATCCGACACGGTCACGATGATACGCGGCAAGCACATCCTGCATTTCGGCGGCGAGGTCCTGATGGAGCAGGATAATTCCACTCCCTGGGGCAACCTGAATGCCGGGACTTTCACATTCACCGGTCAGTTCACCAACAGCAATGTGGGATATGCGGATTTCCTGCTTGGCGATGTGCAGGCGTGGAGCGCCCTCGTGCAGGGAGAGGCGGGTATGCGGTCCAAGAACCCGGCGCTTTTCGTGCAGGACGATTACAAGCTCCGGCCCAATCTCACCGTGAATTTCGGCCTTCGCTGGGAGGGTCACGGCGGATTTAGCGAAGTCCACCATCAGTGGGGCACGTTCGATCCGACCCTGACGAATCCGGTCACCAACACGCCGGGAGCTATTCTGTTCGGAGCCAACGCCAACCGGAATCTGATCTTCAATAGCGATTACAAGCTGTTCCTGCCCCGCGTTGGTTTTGCCTGGTCTCCTAAGAGCAAGTGGGCGGTTCGCGGCGGCTTCGGTATGTACACGACCCTGTGGAGTATGGACGTGGACGGCTCGCCTCTGGGCTTCGGCACAGCCAGCGGCGGAAGCACTTCGGCCAATCCAGGCCAGGCTCCGGTAGCCACTCTCGCGGGCAGCGGCTCCACTCTGCCATATGTCCACGCCTCCACGAACCCCGGCGCTTACAACGGGCAAGGAAACGGCAATATACCGTACATGCCTTACGACACGCCGGTCGGAAAAGTCTACCAGTGGTCGGTGAGCCTTCAGCGGGAACTAAACGGCGGCATTGTGGCCGAAGCGGCCTACGTGGGTAGCCACGCCACTGGTTTGGAGTTCCAGGAGGATATCAACCAGGTACCGGGGAGCAAGCTGGGAGAAGGACAGGCAGGACGTCCGTTTCCGCAATACGTCGGCATCGGCCCCAGCGTTCCTGGCGGCTTAACCGGGCTGTTCAACAACTACTCCAACTACGACGCCTTGCAGCTCTCGCTCCGGAAACGGTTCAGCCATGGGGTCAGCGCCCAGTTCAGCTACGTTTGGTCGAAGATGCTGGACGAGCAGGACACCTCGGGCTGGGGCAGCCATTACGGCAACGCGGTTTACCAGGATGCGTTCAATCCGGCCGCCAACTACGGCCCCTCCAATTTCAACGTGCCGCAAGCGTTCAAGTTGTTTGTCGTATACCAGATACCGCTCGGGAAGGGCCATAATTTGCTGAATAACCCCATCACCGATGCGTTTCTGGGCGGCTGGCAGGCATCCTCGGAGGTCATCGCCCAATCCGGCAACCCGTTTACGCTCGTCATGGATTCGAACACCGGTTCCGGGGCGCTGGACGGGAGTTGGTATCCGAATATCATTGGGAATCCCAAGGTGGCGAATCAGTCCATCAATCAATGGTTCAACCAGCTCGCTTACGCAACCCCGCAGACAAACACTTTTGGGGACAACGGGCGCAATACGCTGCGCGGACCAGACTTGGTGACTTCCAATCTCTCTCTGGCCAAGACCTTCAGAATTCCCAAGTGGGAAAGAGCCGGATTGCAGATCCGCATGGACATGAATAACTTCCTGAACCATCCATGCTTCACTTTGCCCGATAACCAGTTGTCCGCGGCGGCATTGGCATCGGGTGTTCCCAACCCCGCAGTCGGCCAGATTACAGGCGTCACCGTGAACGGCCGCAATATGCAACTTGGAGCGCGATTCTTCTTCTAAGCCGCGCGGATAAGACAGCCCCCAAAGGCCGCGTTCGGACTGGCCGCACAACGCGAATGATCGCGTGGCTGCCAGCCCAGGCGCGGCCGCTTTAAACATGTGGCATTCGGTTCTCGGCCGCGTAACCCGGCCCTCTTCGGTCCAGTCCGGGCCTACAGCCGGCATATGGCCCTGCCGCGTAGCTCCGACGGCGATAAAGTGAGAAGCATGGTCGATCGAGTCATCCTCTGTATGGTCCTCGGGTTCGTGGGCAGTCTCCCCGGGTTTTCCCAATCCTCCCCGGGTGACTCGCGGGCCAACTCCCATTTGCAGCAGGCCAACGACTTCCTCAAAGCGGGCAAGCCTGAGCTGGCTTTGGGTGAATTCAAGGAGGTCTTGAAGCTCGAACCGAATAATGCAGAAGCGCACAACGGTCTCGGCACCTTGCTGTATTTTCAAGGCGACTATCCGGCTTCCGCACCGGAGCTTCGCGCCGCGCTGAAGCTCTCTCCGGCCCTGGTGAAGACCGAGGCCCTCCTAGGCATGTGTGAAAAGCGCATAGGGCAAACGGATCGTGCGCGCGCCGACCTGGAAAAGGCCTTCCCGAAGCTGCGCGAGGAAAAGCTGCGCATCCAGGGGGGCATGGAGTTGATCGAGATCTATTACGGCGCGGACGACCTGGACAAAGCCGCCAGTGTCGCCGTGGTTCTCAAGCAATTGCGCCCCGCCGATCCGGACATCCTATACACCCTGCACCAGATTCACTCGCGGCAGGCCGACGAAGATCTGCTCGGCATGGCCATGGCGGCGCCGAAATCCGCCCGGATGCACCAGATCATGGCCGGGGAGATGGTCCGGCAGGGCAACATCGAGGGCGCCATTCAGCATTATCGCGAAGCCCTCAAGATCGACCCCAAGCTTCCGGGTCTGCATTTTGAACTGGCGGAAGCGCTGACCGGCTCCTCCTCGCCTTCCGATCAGGGGCAGGCGGAACTGGAATACAAGGCCTCGCTCGAACAGAGCCCCTTCGACGAAAAATCCGAATGCCGCCTGGGAAAGATCGCGGCCGGCAGGGGCGATCTGAAAAGCGCCTACGCCCATTATTCACGTGCTTTGGACTTACAGCCCGACGACTCCGAAGCCAACCTCGATCTTGGGAAGATCCTGGTCTCGATGGACCAGCCGGCGAAGGCGGCTCCGCTTTTCGAACGTGCCGTGCGGCTGGAGCCGTTCGACGCGGTGGCCCATTTCCGCCTGGGAACCGTATACCGCCAACTGGGGCGCAGCGAGGATTCGCGGCGGGAGCTGGCCGAGTTCCAACGGCTGAAGCAAATGAAGGACCAGCTTCGAGAGATATACAAAGAAATGCGTTTGCAGACCAGGCCTGAACAGGTGGATGCGGACGTCCCCCAATGAACCTGGGGCCAGGGTGAGCATTTTCCAGGAGGAGTTATGAGACGCCCCATCTTACTGCCATTTGCGGCATGCTCGCTTGCTTGTCTGATCATGGCCGGCAACCTGCCGCCAGGCTACCAAGGCAAGCCATTCCAGGACGAACAGCACCAGTCGGGCCCTCAAGTGATCCCCGGAATCCTGCAATGTGCCCTCTACGATCTGGGCGGAGAAGGCGTGGCTTATCACGACACCGATGCGATCAACCACGGCAGCGGCGAACTGAATCATAAGTCGGATCACTGTCGGCTTGGCACACCGCCTTATATCTGCTACTTCCGCGAGAAGGAAGGCGTCGATATCTCCTATGTCAAGACGTTCGCCGATCTCAACCACGAAAACTTTGCGACCCCCGAATTAAACCAGTTCTACCTCGGCTGGGAGGAGAACGGCGAATGGACGAATTACACGGTGGATGTGAAGACACCCGGCAAATATAAGGTTGTAGTCCTGTATTCAAACGCCGCCAATACCATCCACTTTTCGCTGAATGGCAAGCCGGCGGGCGAGTACAAGCTTCCGCTCGATACGGGAAGCCCGCATAAGTGGAACAAGGCCGAGATCGGAACAATGGTGTTTCCGAAGAAGGGCCTGCAACTCTTGACGCTGTACTATAACACTGGCAACAACCTGGCGTATTTCGAATTCCTGCCGTAGATCGGCGGCGCCGGATGCACTTCGCAAAGCCGGGCGGGCCACCAAGCCCTTGAGGAAGAAAGCCGGTTGTATTTGCATCGAGCTTTCGGTGGCCACGGATCTGACACATTCGCAAGTATGGAAAGTGAGGTTCAATCATGCGTGAGGGAGTCAATCGTCGCGACTTTTTCGGCTTGACCGCCGCCGGAGCTGCGGCACTGTCCCAAACTGTCCCGGCTTCGGCGCAAGTGGCGGGGACCATTGCCGTTCAACAGACGGCGGACGCTAAGAGGTTCTCGGAGGAGCCGGCCCTGAAATGGCAGCCGGTGCAGGGATCGTCGAACGATGCCATCGTGCTCGACCCCTCCATGACTTACCAGGAGATGCTCGGTTTTGGCGGCGCACTCACCGACGCTGCGGCCTACATGATTAATCAACTCGACGCATCCGCGCGTGAAAAGTTCTTGCACGAGTTGTATCATCCCTCCGAACTGGGCTTGCAGATGACGCGCATTTGCATAGGGTCCAGCGACTTCTCCCACACGATGTACAGCTTCGATGAGGGCGATCCCGACCCCGACATGAAGCGGTTTTCCATCGATCACGACAAACTGTATATACTGCCGCAGTTGCGGGCCGCGCGCAGGCACAACCCGAATCTGTACGTGTTCGCTTCGCCCTGGAGCCCTCCGGGCTGGATGAAGGCCAGCGGAACTATGTTGGGCGGCTCGCTCAAGCCGAAGAACTTCCCGGCGTATGCCAGGTACCTGGTGAAATTCCTGCAGAGCTACCAGGCCGAAGGCGTAACGGTCGACGCCATCACGCCGCAGAACGAGGTAGATACCGACCAGGATGGGCGCATGCCCGCCTGCGTTTGGGCCCAGGAACATGAGATCGTATTCGTCAGCCAGCACCTCGGCCCGGCCATCGAGCAAAACAAAATCCCGACGAAAATTTGGGTGCTGGACCATAATTTCAATCTTTGGGGCCGCGTGATCAATGAACTCGAGAACCCCGTCCTCAGCCGTTACGCCGATGGCGTGGCGTGGCACCCCTATGTAGGTTCGGTCACTGCGGTGACCCGTGTGCACGACCTGTTCCCACAGAAAAATATGTACTGGACCGAAGGGGACTTCGAGGAGGCGTTCGCGCTGGTCGGTCCAATGACTTTCGGGGCCGGTGCTCCCGGGGGTGCTGGCCCCGAGATCGCCGCCGCACCCCCGAGTGAGAGTCGCCACGACCAGGATTTTCCCGTAGGAATTGCCCGCGCAGGCGTCGGTGCCGCAAATGCCGTGCGCAATTGGATCCAGTGCATCACCGTTTGGAACCTGGCGCTCGACGAAAACGGTAACCCCAACATTGGGCCGTTTTTGCACGCGCGCGGCTTGGTTACGATCGATTCGAAGACGAAAGAAATCACCCGCACTGGCGAGTATTGGGCCATGAAGCACTACACCCACGCGGCTCGCCGGGGATCGAAGCGCTTCGATACGCAGGGCGACCTCAAAGGAGTCGCGCACGTGGCATTCGTGAACCCGGACGACACGAAGACCGTGGTTCTGAGCAACACCGGCTCGGCGCGCAGGGTCCAGTTGCGCCTTCCAGGCCTGATGACGGAGGCCTCCTTGCCCGCCAATTCCATCACCAACCTGAGTTGGGTGTGAACGCGTGTGTGAGAGCCGTACCCGCCGCTCGCCTCCACCAGCGAACGAGGCGACCGCATGGACCGGGTTGTGGAAGCCATCCGGGAAGTAGTCCTGGAGGCGCGTCACAGGAATTGGCGATTCTCGGATGGAACGGCGCACGATGTGCTATTCTGACGCGGTGAACCCGGCCGGCCGCGGGTCCGGCCTAGTCACATCATCGAGCGAAAATGGGCTGCGTACAATCACGAAGTGTAGAGGAGCGACCGTCCGTTACCGTCGTGGGCAGTTACAACGTCGGCCTTTTCTATAAGGCCGAGCGGCTTCCATCGGCCGGCGAAACGGTGATCGGCAACTGCTTCTGGGAGGGAGGTGGCGGGAAGGGTTCCAACCAGGCGATCGCGGCCTCGCGGTTCGGCGCCCGGGTGCGCTTCATCGGCAAGATCGGCTCCGACAGGTACGGAAACGATGCGCTGGCGATGTACCAGCGCTTTGGCGTGTCCGGGGATCGGATCCTGATCGATCCGGAGGCGCACACGGGCATCAGCGTAATTTTCGTGGATCAGGCCGGACGGAACCAGATTATGGTTGTGCCAGGCGCAAATTTCAAATTGAGCCCGGAAGACATCGATGAGGCTCGGCCGGCTTTCGCCGAATCGGGTATCGTGGGCTTCCAATTGGAGAACCCTCTCGAGGTCGTCGCATACGCCATACGCACGGCTCACGAAATGGGCATTCCGACGCTGCTCGATCCGGCCCCCGCGGCCAGCCTTCCCGAAAGCCTGTATGCTTTTCTCGATTACATCAAGCCGAACGAGACCGAGGCCACGGTTCTGACCGGCATACGGGTTTGCGATCCGGCCAGTGCGGCAGAGGCCGGCCGCTGGCTGCTCGAAAGAGGCGTGGGGACGGCGATCGTCACCTTGGGGAAGGAAGGAGCGGTGCTCGTCACCAGGAGCGGCGTGAAGCACTATGTCCCGCCGGAGGTGGAAGCGGTCGATTCCACTGGAGCGGGCGATGTGTTCGCCGGGGCGCTGATGGCAGCCTTGGCGCAAGGTAAATCCGTGGAAGACGCCATCGTCTTCTCCAATCAGGCAGCGGCTTTGTCGGTCACGCGCTTGGGCGTGATCGGCGCAATCCCAACCCTGGCGGAGGTCATGGACAGCTTCGTGAGCCTCCGCGCGGCAGCCGCTACAGCCGCCCGATGACCGCGCGCGAACGGCTCCTGGCGGTCTATCGGAAGCAACCGGTGGAAGGCGTGCCGGTGGGAATTTATAGCCGATATCTGCCGCGGGGGTGGGCCGAGCGCGAAGTGCGGAACGCCGGACTGGCGATCATCGACTATCGGCCGGTGGTCTCGATGCTGGCGCCTCCCTGGCACCTGCAGCCTGGGTACCTGTCCGAAGTGAAAGGCGCCGAACTGGAGGTCCGGTTCGGCTGGCACGAAGGGCAGCGCGTGGAGGCGCGCACGTACCATACGCCCGTCGGCTCTGTATCGCAGCAATCCAAAAAGGACCCGTACGGCTCCGATTGGATCAGCAAATACTATATCGAGCGGCCCGAAGACTATCGCGTGGTGCAGTACCTGGTGGAGCACACAGTTTTCCGGCGCAACGATGATGCGCTCGAAGCCGCGCGCGCGGATCTCGGGGAAGATGGCGTAGTTTTGGGGAGAGTCGATCGCAGTCCGTTTCAGAAGATCTTGATCGAGTTGGCGGGGCCCGAACGCTTCCTGTTGGACTTGAGCAGCGAGCCCGAGCCGGTCCTCGAACTGCTGGAGGCTTTGGACCGCAGGATGGACGAAGTTTTCCGTCTGATCCTGGACTCCAAAGCGGAAGTGGTGTGGCAACCGGACAATATCACGTCCGCCATGACGCCGCCTAAATGGTTCGGCCGGTACTGCGTTCCGTTCTATCAGAAGCACGGGGCGGAATGCCGGCAGGCAGGCAAGCCGTACCTGGTGCATATGGATGGACGGGTGCGCGCGCTACGGGAGATGATCGCGGGCTGCGCCATCGATGCCGTGGAATCGTTATCGTCCCCGGATATCGGCGGGGATTTGAGCTTTGCGGAAGCGCGAGCGGCGTGGCCGGGCAAGCTCGTGCTTCCCAATTTCCCGGCCTCGCGGTGCTACGGCTCGAAGACGGAGATAGAGCAATTGCTGGATGAATTGGTTGCCGCGGCCGGCCAAGGTTTTCCCTTCATGCTGCAATTCAGCGAGGACATTCCTCACTCCGAGTGGCAGCGGGTGGTACCGCTGGTGTGTGCTCACATGAATTCCCGAAGCCGGTGAGGAGATTTGCGCGGGATCCCCACCGGCGTCCGAGCGACTCCTGCTGGCGGATGAAGAGTTGGACCACACGGGAAGGCAAGCTGCATGTCGAGGTAGACCTGGCTGGGGCCATGGGGATTCCGCGATAAGTATGCATGCCGACAGGGTTGGCGGTTTCAGGCAATATTTCTCTCTTGGGGCTGAACTATCGGAAGTTCGAGGATGAACGTCGCCCCCCGGCTGGGACCATCGCTCTCCGCCCACAACGAGCCGCCCATCTGTTTCGCGTCCAGCGAGCCGGAGTGTAACCCAAAGCCGTGGCCGTCTTTCTTGGTGGTGAATCCGTGGGCGAAAATGCGGGTGAGATTTTCACTGGAGATGCCGATGCCGGAATCTATTACTTCGATTCGGATGTGTCCGGATTCAGGCCGGCGAATGCGAGCCCGCACCACACGAGGTTCATTGTTACTCTCCTTAATGGCCTCTTTGGCATTGCGAAAGAGATTCAATAGTATCTGCAGAACCTTGTGCTTGTCTACATTGACGGCCGGTACTTCCTCGAAATCCCGCTCGAATTGGATTTCAAGACGTTCAAAACTCGGTTCGATGATGCGGAACGCATCCTGCACCAGGTCGGACGGGAGGATATCTTCGGTAAGTCCGGAAACCTTGGCGTAATTCTGCTGTGTCGCCACAATCTGTTTGATGTGGCCGACATGGTCCCGCAGGAGTGCCAGCTCGCGGAGCGAGTATTCCCGCTCTTCCTGCAAGTGCTTCGCGAGCTTGAATAGGTACGGCATTACCCGTTGGCCCTTCGGATCGTGACTGAGGAACTCCGCCATATCTTTTTCGTGAAGCCGTAGCATGTCCATGGCGGAGCCGAGCGCGTTGACCCGCAGCTCGCGGATCTTCTCGGTGGCGATATTGGCGGAGACGTTCACGCTATTCAACACGTTGCCCACGTTGTGGAGCACGCCGGTAGCGACTTCGGCCATGCCGGACAGACGGGAGAGACCGATGAGGCGTTGCTGCGTTTCCTCTAACTCGACCCGGGCGCGTTCCTTGGCGTCCACCTGTTCGCGCAGCTCGCGTGTCCTGTCCGCTACCGCCGCTTCGAGCTTCGCTCGAACGGTACGTTGGCGAATTTCCCGCTGCCGCCACCACCACCAGAACAGGCCCGCCAGAGCGATCGCCAGACCTGCCTGAGATTGCCAAGCCCGGAACCACGGCGGTCGAATGCGAAATTGCAGCACGGCGGGGTGGGTCCAGACTCCCGGCTCGGCTTCGCCTTGAACCTCGAACCGGTGGGACCCGGGCGAGAGCTCGGCGAAACGGACCTCGCGTGTTTGTGTCTGCACCCACGGGCTCTCGGCCGTTCCGATGCGGTACCGGAATTTTGGCGCTTGCAGCCTATAAGAGAGCATCGTGAAACGAAGCGCTAGGGAATGGGTCGCGGCGTCGAATTCCATGCTCCGGACCGGCTCGTCGTTGCGCAGCACGGAGGTGATCAGCGCGTCTGGCAGAACGGTCCTCGACAGGGTCGACGGGGAGAATCGGGCGAGGCCGTTGCTGGTTCCCACCCACACGGTGCCATCGGCCTCGGGGAGGTACGCGTGTGCGTTGCAGTCGTTCCAGACAAAGCCGTCGGAAGTGTCGTATTTGACCCAGTGATCGCCATCCAGCACGGCTACACCGCTATCGGTACCCAGCCAGTGGCGCCCGCGTGCATCGAAGAACTGCGAGTAAACGACGTCGCTGGGGAGCCCGTCATCGGTTGTGAAGTGCCGCATGCGTAAATTGCCGCGGTTGATTTCGATGCGCGTGATCCCTACCGGCGCGAAGTAAGCAATCCAGGCTGCCCCATCGGGGCCGATGATGACCGATTGAATCGAATTATCCTTCAGGCCATCCGTTACGGTAAGCAAGCGCCGCCCCTGCCCCTGCTGAACGTAGAGCCCCTTATTAGAAGCCACAAAGAGGCCTTGCGGAGTGGACCTGACCTCGGAGATCCGGGCGTCGCCTATGAATAGCGGCACCGATTCAAGCTGCTTATCGCCCGGCCGGAGGCGCATCACGCCGTGTGCTGTCGCAACCCAAACTGTGCCGGTGTCATCACGGCTGATTGCACTGACTGAGAATCGCGGGGCGGGTCGGCTCGGAGGATACACGAGCCGCCGATTGGTCCGGGGGTTATAGCGCAGCAGCCCATTCGCTCCACTCTCATATGCGCCCACCCAGACCGAGCCGTCGGCTTCCGCTTCCAATCCATAGACGCACAAACCGCCCACAAGATCCGCTGGCCGAAACCGCCAGCGGCCGCCAGATTGGGTGCCGTGAAACAAACCACGGCTGGTGCCGATCCACAGGCCACCGGTGGCGTCGCGTACGATGCGCCAAATGGACGGATGGGCAAGTCCCTCTTCCTCGGCGAAGCTCTGCCATTGTTCGCGTCCGAGCCAGCGGGCCAGTCCGTGGCCGCTGTAGCCCACCCAAAGCGAGCCCTCGCGGTCCTCGAACACACTGGTCACTTCGGTGTGCCGCAGGCCGCTTTCCGTGCCGTAATTCCGGCAATGGCCGCTGTCGCATATCATCAACCCGTCACCGTGGGGAATCAGGACCGGGCCGCCACGGGTGGCTACCATGTTTGAGTTGTGCGTGGAGTTCAGGCCGGGGAGGCATCGCACAGCATGAAATGGCAACGCGGGCGAATCGCGTACCAGAACTTTTTCGTGGGAGCGAATCCACAGGCGTCCGGCACTATCCTCCGCGATGCTTCTCCAGGGCCCGCCGGTCACGCCGCGGTCGCCGGCCCACTCCTGCTCGCGACCACCTTGGAGCGAGCACAGCACCAGCCCGCATCCGAACCACACCGTTTGGTCGGATGCCACGAATACGCTATTGGACTCTTTCGGCGACACCAGGCGCGGTTGGCCGTGGCCCTGGAGTGGCATCGAGCGAAGCCCCGACTGTGCCGCAACATAGAGGTTAGTGGCATCGCTTGCGATCGCCTGGCCGCTCATCAGTTCGACGTCTTCAAACCCCGG
>Ga0181517_10005543_pt1 | contig 11120 bp, 10 predicted proteins | sample PEATcosm2014_Bin_31_FD_119748 | JGI IMG/M metagenome (GOLD analysis project Ga0181517, IMG submission 119748) | Peatland microbial communities from MTU Mesocosm Facility, Houghton, MI, USA - PEATcosm2014_Bin01_30_metaG | ecosystem: Environmental > Terrestrial > Soil > Wetlands > Peat | place... | reverse complement strand
TTTTCCCGGCATTGAAATGCCGGGCTATTTTCAAAATGTCCCTGCGGGACAAGGCTTCACGGCTTTGCGCCTTTGCGTTAAAATTCTTCAGCTACTGCACGGAGCGGATGCGCCAGAAATTGTTCGTGCCGGCGATCGGCGCGTTGGTGAACACCAGCGGCCCGAACGAACTGGCGGCATTGGTCGCCTGCGGAATCCAGTTGGCCGGTGACAGGCTGCTGGAACGGTCCAGCGCGTATTTCGAATTGGCAACACCCACGAAATTCAACTGCATATTGGTGCCGCCCAAAAGCCGGCCCGATATTTGATTATATGCAGCCAGAATCTGCTCAGGGCGATTGGTTCCATAGGGATATTGATAGGCGTAAGTGCCGTCGCCCAGTTGGCCTAGAGCTTCATAGCCCACAGCCCACAAGCTGCCGTCGCTTTTGAGAAACAGACTGTCCCATTCTCCTGCGGCAATCTGGGTCACGGGTTGCGCGCCACCGGAGAGCGATTGCAGGATTGCGGCACACAGCAGACAGAATTGAACAAGGTTCCTTCTCGTTTTCATAGGCTTGGATTCGATGCTATTCCCGTCCCGGCGGGGTGTCCAATGGAATGTGTTGCTCCCAAGTCCCAGCCCCGTTGGAGTGGCATATTGTCGCGTCGAGCCTGTGGCTCGACTCCCATCGGGCCGCAGGCCCGACGCTACAGCGGCTCGCGGGGACGCCCGCCCCACCCAATTTGAAATGTCGCTGACGGAGCTTTTGACGTTTTTTCGTCCGCAGTTTCCGCAAACGGCCCGTCCCGGTCGGGGCTGAACCCCATCCGCCCTGTCCGGCGCAGGTCGGGAGCGGTAATTCACCGCTCCGATGGGGTGAAAAACCGGATGAGCGCGGTAAATCACCGAATCGGAGGGGTAAAAAACCGGGCCGAAGCGCTAAAAAACCGAATGGGAGCGGTAAATCACCGAGTCGGAGCGCTGGCAAACCAAATGAGAGCGGTGAAAAACCGAGCCGGAGCGCTGGCAAACCGAATGGGAGCGGTGAAAAACCGGATGAAAGGGGGTTTTCACCCCTCCCATCCGGCCCGGCACGCGTCCTGAAGTCTAAATCATCGAATTGCTGGTAATTTTGACCGGAACCATGCAGTTGGAAAGCGAAACGACGTTGCGCGTGGCTGCGACGCCCCCGTCGCAGGGGGTGCCGGCGACGCCTCGTCGCCGGAATGCCCCCCGCCATCGCAAAAATTTATTTCCCGCTGACCTGCTGCATCCACTTCACGCGATAGGCCAGAAGCGACTGGGCCAGTTCGCCGGTGAAGGCCGGCACCTGGCGGTATTTCACGCCCAGCGCCGACGTGTCCACCTTGTAGGGATGAATTCCAAGACACGCCGCCTTGCCGGCAATCGCCGCGCCGAGCGTCGTCGTCTCGGTCACAGCCTGGCCGTTCTTGTCGAACATCGCGTAAACCGGATGGCCGGTCAGCGTCGCCAGCACGGCCGCGAAGAATGTGTCCTTCGAGCCGCCCGCCGTCAACACCACCGGAACCGTCGTGTCGGACGAAATCGCCGTGACTTGCTGCGCCGTGGCCAGCACGGTCATCACGTTGCCCACGAGGTAGGCGGTGACGCCGTCGGCGTAGTAAGCCGCCTCGTTGATGATGCGGCCCTTGACCTGCGGGAACGGCCCGGTGCCGTGGTTGGACGGGGCGATGTTGGGCAGCACGAAGCTGTTGGCCGCCTTCAAGACCTTGAGCAGTTGCGCCTCGGTCCATTTGTTGTCGAACGCGCAGCCCTTCGCCTTGGCGAGTTTCTTCATCTCCGAGAAATCCGCGCCGCCGCCGTAACGCGCGGTCACGACCGGCTCGCCATCCACCGTGCCTTGAATGATGATGTCGCGCGTGTAGCCGTCGCCCGGCACTTTGGCCGCGCCGCCCATCTGCGCAATCATCGTCCAGGTGCCGGCCTCCACCTGCACCACCGGCTTGCCAATCGCCGCCGGGTAGGCCTGATAAAACGTCGAAAGAATCGGCAGGTGCGAAAGGCAGGTGTCGTGTCCGCCGGGAACCACCAGCGGCTGCGTTGAGAGTTTCAATTTCTTCGCCTGCGCGGCGGGCATGGTGCCGATGGATTTGTAGCAGACGGAAGTTTGCGCGGGCACAAGCTTCTGAAAACCTTTAACCAGTTTGGTGGCCTTACTGGGCGTGCCGGGCTTGCTGCGCACGTCGCGCGTGCCGCTGTGGCACATCCAATAGCTGTGTTCGTTGCCGGCCTGCTTGATGGCGGCAAGATAATCGTCGCCGATGAAATGTCCGCCCATCAGCGCGCCGTATTGGCCGAACGCCGCCGCCTTGGCGAACAATTGCGGGCGAACCAGTTCCTCAAACACCAGCCGCTTCAGCAACGTCAGCGAGCCGGGAAAATCGCGGATCGAGCCGGTCTCCTGAAAAAAATCCTCCTTCGAACCGGCGAGTTTGGCAAACGCGTCGTTGACGGCCTCCGAATAACCCTGCGTGTAAGCCAGCGTCAGCCGCTCGCCCGGCACTTCCATCAGCGAGTTGTCGGCCCCGACCAAACCGCCGGATGCGCCGCGCGCGACCGGCGCGACCACCGCCGCCGCGCGCAGATTTTCCGGCAGCGATTGGATGATGCTGTCAAACCAGTCAAATTCCTTGCCGGTGGCATTGTATTTCAGCCCGGCGTTTTCCATGCCGGGACTGTCGGTGCTGGCGGAATGCACCGTGGCCAGGGTTTCAAAATCCAGGGTTTCGAGTTTGATGTTGGAGGCTCCGTCAACGGGAACCAGAATTGTCTTGGCGCTCATGTTGTTTCCAATGGATGCCCGCCATCACCGCCGCATTTTGGCGGAGTCGCGGGCCAAGGTTGTTTGGTTTTATGCGCGCTTCTTCCGCCCTTGAAATCGGGGTGTGAAGCGATGCTGTTCCGGCAAGACTAGCCAAGCGTCCGGCGCGCGACAAGCGGCAAGTCTCGCAATCAAACTTTGTTGTCCGTTTTTTGCAACCCGCTGGACAATGCCGCCAAATCCGCCAAGATAGGCGCGTCAGCCGTTTGAATGAAACAACTCCTGCAACTTTCGGCGGTCACCAAATCCTTCGGCGCCGTCCGGGCGCTCAAGGATATTTCGTTCGATTTGCGGGCCGGCGAAGTCCACGCCCTGCTCGGCGAAAACGGCGCGGGCAAATCCACGCTCATCAAAATCATCACCGGCGCGCATCAGCCGGATGGCGGCACGATTGAAATCGCCGGAGAGCGCGTCGGGAAACTTTCGCCGGCCACCGCGCGCAAGCTCGGCATCGCCTGCATTTACCAGCAGCCGGCATTGTTCCCCGATTTGACGGTCGCCGAAAACATCGGGCTTCGGCTGGAACGCGCGAATTCCCTTTCGCGCGTGAACTGGAAGGAATGCCGCCGCCGCGCCACCGAATTGCTCCGGCGCATCGGCGCGGACATTTCGCCGGACGCGGAAATCCGCTCGCTTTCCATGCCGGAGCAGCAGCTCGTCGAAATCGCCTGCGCACTCGGCACCGGCGCGCGCATCGTCATCATGGACGAGCCGACCGCCTCGCTCACGCAAAAGGAAACCGCCCTGCTCTTCGCCGTCATCCGCGATTTGCGCGGCAGCGGCGTGGGCATCATCTACATTTCGCACCGGCTGGAGGAAATTTTCCAGCTCGCCGACCGCGTGACCGTGCTGCGCGACGGCGAAAGCGTGGGAACGTATTTTGTCGGTGGCAGCCGGCGTGAGCCGGCTCAAATGTCTCCCGAAGAAAGTCAGAGCGGACGCACATCCGCCGCTAGAATTACGGAAGGCGATTTGATCAAGCTGATGGTCGGCCGCGAAATATCCCAGATTTTTCCGCCTGCCGAAAGCGCGCCGGGCGAAATCGTTCTCTCGCTCAAAAAGCTCGGCTGCACCGCCGGCGGCGTGAAAAATATGTCGATCGAGGTCCGCGCCGGTGAAATTCTCGGTCTCGCCGGACTGGTTGGCGCAGGCCGGACGGAGCTGGCCCGGACCATTTTCGGCATCACGCCCGCCGATGCCGGTGAAATTTTTCTGCGCGGCGAAAAAGTTCAAATCCGGTCACCGCAGGAGGCCGTGGCGCGCGGCATTGCCTACGTGCCGGAAGACCGGCGACGACACGGCGTCATTCTCGAAATGTCCATCGCGCAAAACATGACGATGGCGATTCACCGGCAGCTCTTTCCGGGAACCTGGCTGCGGCTCGGTGTGGAACGCGCGTGCGCGCTGGATTTCATTCGCCAGTTGGACGTGCGCGCCTCCGGCACGGAAGCGCCGGGCCATTCGTTGAGCGGCGGCAACCAGCAAAAAGTGTCGCTCGCGCGCTGGCTGGCGACCAAACCGAAGGTCTTGATTCTCGACGAGCCGACGCAGGGCGTGGACGTGGGTGCGAAAAGTGAAATCCACAAAATCATCCGCCGGCTCGCGAAGGACGGCCTGGCCGTGCTGATGATTTCGAGCGACCTGCCGGAAATTCTCGGCATGAGCGACCGCATCGCCGTGATGCGCGGCGGCACGATTGCGGCGATGCTGCCTGGCAAAAGCGCCGCGCACGAGGTGATGAGCGCGGCGCTTGGACAAAAAGGCGGTGCCGGATGAAAAAATATTTCCGCGAAATTTCCGTCGCCGCCGCGCTCGGCATCTTGCTGCTGGCACTGGCAGTTTTCGCGCCGTCGTTTTTCCAGCCGCAACCGCTGCTGTCGCTCGTCACGCGCGAAGCACCGACGCTGGTGGTCGCCTGCGGCATGGCGCTGGTCATCATCTGTCGGCAGATTGACATTTCCGTCGGCTCGCAATTCGCCGTGTGCAGCGTTTGCGCCGGATTGTTCGCGGCCATGCACTGGCCGCTCGTGCTGGTGCTCGCCGCCTCGGTTCTGATCGGCGCGGCGTTCGGCGCGTTCAACGGCGCGCTGGTGGCCGGACTCGGCCTGCCGTCCATCGTAGTCACGCTGGCGACGATGGTAACGTGGCGCGAAGGACTGCGCTGGCTGCGGCAGGGCGTCTGGGTGGATTTGCCCAACGGCGTGCAATGGTTCGGCCTTCCGCAAATGACCGGCCAATGGACGCTCGTCCTCGTCGCGCTGGCGATTTTGATTTTGCTCGCGCTGGCGCTGAAACATTTTGCCATCGGACGGTTCATTTATGCCGTCGGCTCGGATGCCGAGGCTGCACGGCTGGCCGGAATCCGTCCGCGGCTCATGACGTTTGGCGTTTTTGTTTTCATGGGCGCGCTGACCGGACTGGCGGCGATGATGAACACCATCCAGTCGCCGCAGGTGGACCCGAATTCCGGCACCGGACTGGAATTGAAAACCATCGCCGCCGTGGTCGTCGGCGGCGTGGCGATTTCCGGCGGGCGCGGGAAATTGTGGGGTGTGTTCGCCGGCCTGCTGCTGCTCGCGTGCATCAGCCCGGCGCTGACGCATCTGCACGTCGAAGCGTATTGGGAAAAAGTGATTCAAGGCGCAATCATCCTGCTGGCGGTCGTTACGGACGGTCTGCGCAACCGAAGGAAAAGTATTTAACCACGGATGAACACTGATCAACACGGATACAAAAGCATTCTGCTCCGGCACGAGACAATTCTGTTCGTCGTGCTCGCAGTGGAATGGATTTTCTTTGACGCCGTCGGACACAATTTCGGCACCTACGACAACACCTGCGACATCCTGCGACACTCCTGCGAAATCGGGCTGCTCGCGCTGGCGATGACGCCGGTCATCCTGACCGGAGGAATAGATTTGTCGGTTGGCTCGCTGCTGGGGCTGTGCGCGATTTTGTTCGGAAAATTCTGGCGCGACGCCGGGATGCCGCTTCCGCTGGCAGCCGCTTGCACGATTGGCGTCGGCGCGCTGGCCGGCGGGTTGAATGCCTCGCTCATCGCCTGGCTGCGCCTGCCGCCACTCATCGTCACGCTCGGAACCTTTTCGCTATTTCGCGGGCTGGCCGAGGCCATCACGCACGGCGTGGACACGTTCACGGATTTTCCGGCGTCGTTTCTGTTTCTTGGCCAGGAACGCTGGCTCGGCATTCCGGCCCAGGCTTTGGTTTTCATCGCCGCCGTGATTTTTTTCTGGCTGCTCGTGCATCGAACGACTTTTGGCCGGTCGTTCCGGGCCATCGGATTTTCGCCGGAAGGCGCGCGCTATGCCGGAATCCCCGTCGGACGCCGCATGGCGATGGTTTATGTGCTGGCGGGAATTGTCTCCGCAATCGCGGCCATCATTTACACCGCGCGGCTCGGCCAGGCGAAGGCCGACGCCGGCACCGGCTACGAATTGTTCGCCATCACCGCCGTCGTGCTGGGCGGCACGAGCATCTTCGGCGGCGTCGGCTCGGTTCACGGCACCCTGCTCGGCGTGGCGGCGATTGCGGTGCTGCACAGCGGCATCGCCCACGCGCTGCTGCCGGGCGAAATGGCCGGGATGCTCACGGGGGTCCTGCTGATTCTCGCGCTGGCCGGCTCGACGCTGCCCAAAATGATTTCAGGCTTGCGCGCGCGCAAATCCACGCCCAGATTGGCGAAACAAATTCCATGAGAAAAACGCTCCTGCTCCTGCTCGCCGTGGCCGTCGCAGCCATTTCCGGTTGCAACCAAAGCTCCAAGGCTCCGTCCGGCGGCAACGTCACCCCGACTCCCGCCGCAAGGCAAATAACCATCGCGTTCCTGCCCAAATCCAAGGGCAACGCCTATTTTGTCTCCTGCGCGAAGGGCGCGCAAAAGGCCGACGACGAACTCGGCGACAGATTGATTATTGACGGCCCGACCGATCCCGATCCGGCGCGGCAGAATGAAATCGTCGAAAACTGGATCACGCTGGGCGTGGACGTGATCGCCGCCTCATGCGAGAACAAGGAGGGCATTTCCACCGCGCTGCGCAAGGCGGAGGCCAAGGGCATCAAGGTGGTCACCTACGATGCCGACGCGCTGCCGGACGCGCGCTCGTTTTTCGTGAACCAGGCCACGCCGCAGGGCATCGGCTTCGCGCTCATGGACGAGGCGGCGCGGTTGTGCGGGACTAACGGCGAATTCGCCGTCATCACCGGCTCGCTGACGGCGGAAAACCAGACGGAATGGCGGAAGTTTGTCGAGGAACGCCGGGCCGCCGCGTATCCGGACATGAAATGCGTCGCGGTGGAGGCGTGCGACGATTTGAAGGACAAGGCGCAAAGCGAAACCACCGCGCTGTTGAGCACGTATCCGGATTTAAAACTGATTTTGAGCACCACGTCGCTTGGCGTGCCCGGCGCGGCGGAGGCCATCAAACAGGCCGGCAAAACCGGAACCGTGAAAAACATCGGCCTCGGGTTGCCGAACGAAAACAAGCGCTACGTTCACGACGGCGTGACGCAGGGCGTGATTTTGTGGAAGACCGCGGACCTCGGCTATCTCACCGTTTACGCGGCGGACGCTTTGGCCAAGGGCGCGTTGAAACCCGGCGACAAGACGTTCAAGGCCGGCTCGCTCGGCGAATTTGAAATTCAGGGCGACAACATCATGCTCGGCAAGCCGTTCACCTTCAACCAGGACAACATTGACCAGTTTGATTTCTGAAATGAAACGCAACGCGTTTAAAATGAAATTGAAACCCGGCAAGGTTGCCGAATACAAAAAGCGTCACGACGAAATCTGGCCGGAACTGGCGGCGGCCTTGCGCACGGCGGGCGTCTCGGATTATTCAATTTTTCTGGACGAGGAAACGCTCACGCTTTTTGCCGTGCAAAAGTTGAACGACAACAATTCCGCCGCGACTTTGCCCAATCTACCCATTGTCCGCAAATGGTGGGATTACATGGCGCCGCTGATGGAAACGCATCCCGACCACGCGCCGGTCTGCGGCGACTTGCGCGAGGTGTTCCATCTGGATTGAACGCCACGCGGGTTTTCAGGCGAATCAGACTCAAAAGAAGAACCCGTCCGTCCGCGCCGGCCCCATCGCGGACAAATCGCGCCACCGGGCGCGTTGCCGGGCATCAAGACCAGGCAATTCTGCCGAAAGCCGGCGGCATGAAAAAAAATTCCAAAAGGGCTTGACGGGACTGCATACTTTCGTAGTTTTCTTAATTAATGATTTTTTCCCCTTCGCGCATGGGCCGCCTGAACAAGCGCGCGCTCATCCGGCAGTTGCAAAAGGCCGGGGTGTCGTCGCGGGCGGATCTGGCGCGGTCGCTGGGCATGAGCCAGCCGACGGCGGGGAAAATTGTGGAGGATCTGCTCGCGCTGAAGATCCTGGAAGAGGTTGAAATGCCGGCAACCAACGGCCACGGCCCGGTGGCGGGGCGGATGGGACGGCCCGGACGGCAGTTGCAACTGAACCGTTCCGAAGCCCGTTTTTTGGGCATCCAGCTCGGCCTCACCGAAACCTGGCTGGCGGAACTGCCGATTGGCGTGACGGATGCGGACAACTGGAATGCTTCCTTTCAGATTCCGACGGCGCACCGGAATCCCGCCAAGGCATGGGAATGCCAGATGCGCGCGGCGGCGCGCAGGCTTCGTTCCCGGAATTTTCTGGGCGTGATGTTGAGCGTGCCGGGCGTGGTGGACGAATCCGCCAATCGCATCCTGTTTTCGCCAAACATCCACTGGAGTGAAAACGTGGACTTGGTGGCGGTCATCCGCAAAATCTGGAATGCGCCGGTCCTGCTGGTGCAGGAGGAGTGCGCGCTGGCGCTCGGCCATCAGGTCAATCATCCGGAACAGGAGGATTTCCTGCTGGTGGATTTCGGCGACGGCGTCGGCGGCGCGGTCATCGTCGGCGGCAAGCCGCTCGCCCATCCGCTGCCCATCAGCGGCGAAATCGGCCACACGCCCGTGCTCGGCAACCGACGCCAGTGCGGCTGCGGCGCGACCGGCTGCATGGAAACGCTCATCTCGACGCGCGGACTGATGGAAAGCTTCAGCGCGAACCGCTCCGGCAAAAATAATTCATGGGCCGGACTGCGCGCCGACATCGGGCAAAATGGCATCCGGCCGTGGCTCGCGCAGGCATTGGACGCGGCGGCGGTGGCCATCGCCGGCGCGCTGAACGTGCTGGGCCTGCGCCGCGTCGTCATCACCGGCAGCCTCACGGAACTGCCGCCCGCCGTGCTGGCGCACCTGGCGAAGTCCATCCAGAACGGTTCCATGTGGGCCAAGTTCGGTTCCGTGGAGTGCATCTCCGCGCCGCGACGCCGCTTTGCCGGGCTGGTGGCCATCGGCATTGACCGGCTGGTCGTTCCGGACACGCAGAACAACGGCCATGCCGGCCCGAAAATTTACCGCCGCCCGCCGGCAACACTGAAACTCAAAACCAAAAAATACAACCAGACACGCCCATGAAACCTGCATTTCCTGACATCAGCCACATTAACTACGAAGGCCCGCAATCAAAGAATCCGCTGGCGTTCAAACATTACAACGCCGACGAAATCGTCGAGGGCAAGACGATGCGCGACCACCTGCGCTTTGCCGTGGTATATTGGCACACCTTTCGCGGCACCGGCAGCGATCCGTTTGGCGCCGGCACCATGCAGCGCCCGTGGGACGACGGCTCCGATTCCGTCAGCAACGCCCAGAACCGCGCCCGCGTCGCCCTGGAGTTCGTCTCCAAGCTGGGCGCGCCCTATTACTGCTGGCACGACCGCGACGTGGCGCCGGAGGGCAAAACGCTTTCCGAGACGAACCGGAATTTTGACGCGGTGGCGAAAGTGTTGAAGGAGGAACAGAAGCGCACCGGCGTCAAGCTGCTGTGGGGAACCGCAAACCTGTTCTCCAACCCGCGCTTCGTCCACGGCGCGAGCACGAGCTGCAACGCGGATGTGTTTGCGTTTGCCGCCGCGCAGGTGAAAAAGGCGATGGAAGTGACGCACGAACTCGGCGGCCAGGGCTACACGTTCTGGGGCGGGCGCGAAGGCTACATGACGCTGCTCAACACGGACATGAAACGCGAGCAGGAGCATCTGGCGAAGTTCCTCCACCTCGCCGTCGCGCACAAAAAAGCCATCGGTTTCAAGGGGCAATTTTACATCGAGCCAAAGCCGAAGGAGCCGACCAAGCACCAATACGATTCCGACGCCGCCGCGTGCCTGAATTTCCTGCGCGAATTCGATTTGATGGATCATTTCAAGCTCAACATCGAGACAAACCACGCGACGCTGGCCGGTCACACGATGCAGCACGACCTGGAAGTGGCGGGCGGCGCGGGCGCGCTCGGCTCGATTGACGCCAACACCGGCGACGAACTGCTCGGCTGGGACACGGACCAGTTCCCGACGAACATTTACCTGACGACCCTCACGATGCTGACCGTGCTGAAATACGGCGGCTTCAAGACCGGCGGATTGAACTTCGACGCGAAGGTGCGCCGCGAGAGCTTCGAGCCGATTGATCTGTTCTACGCACACATCGGGGGCATGGACGCCTTTGCGCGCGGCCTGAAAATCGCGTCGGCGATCCGCAAGGACGGACGGCTGGCGGCATTTGTGAAGCAGCGTTATGCGTCCTGGGATTCCGGCATCGGCGCGAAAATCGAGGCGGGCAAGGCGTCGCTGAAGGAAATTGAAGCCTACATCCTGAAAAAGGGCGAAGTGGCGCCGAACGCCAGCGGCCGCCAGGAATTTTTGGAAAACCTCATCAACGAATTCATCTAACACCTGGTAGGGCGGGCAGTCCCCTGCCCGCCGTCGGCGCGCACGGAGTGACGCGCCCTACCGACCAACAAACAAAACAACCAACAAACATAAATTATGAGCATCAATCTGAAACAATTCGAAGTCTGGTTTGTCACCGGCAGCCAGCATCTTTACGGCCCCGAAACCCTGAAAAAAGTCGCCGAGCATTCGCAGGAGATTGCCCGGGCGTTCAACGCCTCGCCGGCGATTCCGGTCAAGGTCGTTTTCAAGCCGGTGCTGGTCACGCCGGACGGCGTCACGGAGCTTTGCCAGGCCGCGAACAACGCCGCCAAGTGCATCGGCCTCATCACCTGGTGCCACACGTTTTCGCCGTCGAAGATGTGGATCAACGGCCTCAAGCAGCTCCGCAAGCCGGTGGCGCATCTGCACACGCAATACAACCGCGACATTCCGTGGGCGACGATTGACATGGATTTCATGAACATG
>Ga0181517_10005541_pt1 | contig 11121 bp, 11 predicted proteins | sample PEATcosm2014_Bin_31_FD_119748 | JGI IMG/M metagenome (GOLD analysis project Ga0181517, IMG submission 119748) | Peatland microbial communities from MTU Mesocosm Facility, Houghton, MI, USA - PEATcosm2014_Bin01_30_metaG | ecosystem: Environmental > Terrestrial > Soil > Wetlands > Peat | place... | reverse complement strand
TCGGCACTCGAAGCTGGCGGTTTTCACCGGCATCGACGGTGCCAAGTTCCGCCGCTCGGTGACGCCAGGCGATCAGCTCCGCATCGAAGTGGACGTGGTGAGCTTCCGCCCGCGCGCCGGCAAGATGTCGGGCAAGGCATTCGTGGACGGCAAGCTGGCCTGCGAGGCAGAGCTAACCTGCATGATCGTTCCGCGGGCGCAGGGAAAAAAGGCGGCGGCAGATTCTTCCGCGGCAGCCACCGCATCGGAGACCGTGTGAGCATCCATCCCAGCGCGGTGGTCGCAGAAGGCGCGCGGATCCCGACATCCTGCACGATTGGACCCTATTGCACCATTGGGCCGGAGGTGGAACTGGGCGAGGAGTGCAATCTCATCTCGCACGTGGTCATCGACGGCCGGACGCGCATCGGAGCGCGCAACACGTTTTATCCGTTTTGCTCCATCGGCGTGGCGCCGCAGGACTTGAAGTACAAGGGCGAGCCCACCGAGACCGTAATCGGCGACGGCAACACCATCCGCGAGTGCGTGACCATCAGCCGCGGAACGGTGGGCGGAGGCGGCCTGACGCGGCTGGGCTCCGGAAACCTGCTGATGGCCTACGCGCACGTGGGACACGACAGCCACGTGGGCAGCCGCTGCATTCTGGCGAACTCCGCTACGCTGGCCGGCCACGTAACTATTGAGGACGATGTGACGCTGGGCGCGTTTTGCCCAGTGCACCAACACTGCGTGGTGGGCGCGCACGCGTTCGTTGGCGGGGGAACGATTGTGACGCAGGACGTGCTGCCGTTCTCGCTCACCTCGGCGCGGCGCGAGAACCGAGCCTTCGGGATCAACAAGGTCGGCCTGGAACGGAAGGGCTTTTCGCCGGAGCGGTTGCAGCGCTTGCAAAAGGCCTACCGGTACCTGCTCGCCGCCAAGCTGAATACCACGCAGGCCGTCGAAAAAATGCGCACGCTCGAAGGCGAAGATGTGGCCCTGCTGGTCAAGTTCATCGAGCGCAGCGAGCGCGGAGTGATCAAGTAACGATGAAGCTTGGCCTCATTGCCGGCAACGGTCGCTTTCCTTTCCTGCTGCTCGATGCGGCGCGGGCCGAGGGGCTGACGGTGGTTGTCGCGGCCATCAAGGAAGAGACCGATGCGGAGATCGACCGGCGCGCCGAAACCGACCCGGACGTGACCGTGCACTGGCTTTCGCTGGGCGAGCTTTCGCGGCTGATCGAAACCTTCAAAAAAGAAGGCGTCGAGAAGGCTGTGATGGCTGGTCAAGTCAAGCACAAGCAGATCTTCTCCAGCATCCGGCCTGATTGGCGGCTGGCCAAGCTGCTGCTGAACCTGCGCACGCGATCGACCGATGCGCTGCTGGGCGCGGTGGCCAAGGTGCTCGGCGATGAAGGCATTGAATTGATCAGTTCGACCCAGTTCCTGGAGCCGTTGCTGGCCGAGGAAGGCGTGCTGACCGAGCGTGCGCCGGATGAAGATGAGTGCAAGAACATTGAGTACGGCCTGGGCGTGGCTGGGGCGCTGGCCGGATACGACATCGGGCAAACTGTAGTGGTGGCGGCGCAGGCGTGCATGGCTGTGGAAGCCATGGAGGGCACGGACGCCACAATCGAGCGGGCGGGGCGGCTGATGGCGACCCTCGAAGCAGATGCTTCGACGCTTCACCCCACGGACGAAGACCTGTCCCTCCACCCCAGCGAGCAAAGTCCGCTCGCCGGGGGCCCCGGATCCGCGGGGACCCCGACCCTTGAACGCCGCTTGACCGTCGTCAAAGTTGCTAAGCCCAATCAAGACATGCGTTTCGACGTGCCCGTAATCGGGCTGCCGACGGTCGAGACCATGCTCCGCGCCGGAGCAACCTGCCTGTCCATCGAAGCCGGAAGAACTTTGCTGTTCGATCGCGAAGCGCTGCTCAAGCGAGCGAGTGACGCTGGCGTAACAATTGTGGCCGCGCGGCGGTGATATACAGGTGTCAGGGTTCAGGTTTTAGGTCTCAGCAGGAAATTCCCCGGAGCCCGCTGTTTTTCTGACCCCTGACACCTGAAACCTGACCCTTCATCTCAGGAGGTTTGTCGTGAATAAGCTTGTTGTCATCGGACTATCCATCGCCGTTTTGGCGGCGATTCCCTTCTTCGCCACCCGCGCGGCTGCTCAGGAAATGCCCGCCGTGGGCCAGGAAGCGCCCACCTTTACCCTGCCTTCGCAGGACGGAACGCCCGTCTCGCTCGATCAATACCGGGGCAAGTGGGTGGTACTTTACTTCTACCCCAAGGACATGACCACCGGCTGCACCATCGAGGCGCACAAGTTCCAGGATGCGCTGCCCCAGTTCGATGCCAAGAATGCCGTGATTCTCGGCGTGAGCGTGGATACCGTAGACAGCCACAAGCAGTTTTGCACCAAGGATAGTCTGACCTTCCATCTTCTTGCGGACCCCGACCACAAGGTGGTGAGCGCGTATGGGTCTCTGGGCGCGTTTGGCCCCATGACGATTGCCAACCGCAACACGTTCCTCATCGATCCCCAGGGCAAGATCGCCAAGGTGTGGGTGAAGGTGTCGCCGCCCAACGCGGCCTCTGACGTGCTTGCGGCGCTGCCGTAGCGCGGATATCGCGCCGGATTCATTTCCAGGCCCGATTCATTTCGAGGAGTGACCGATGCCGACAGAGACTGCGCTCGAGTTCCGCACGGAGATCGAGCGGCTGCGGGGCGCCTTGAGGGTGCTCTCGCCTTCGCTTGCCGATACGCCGTGGCGAGCGGGCGGATGGACCCGGAAACAGATTGTGGGGCACCTGCTTGATTCGGCGGCAAACAACCGCCAGCGATTTGTGAGGGCGACCATCGATGGGCAATATGCCGGTCCCGGGTATGCGCAGGACGCATGGGTGGCGGCACATGGATACGCAGACCAGTCCTGGGAGACCTTGCTGCGCTGGTGGGAAGCGGAGCACGAGATTCTCGCGGCCGCGGTGGACAGGGTCCCCGAGGAACGGCTGGAAGCGAAGTGCGTAGTGGGCGTCGATGCGCCTGTGACGTTGCGCTTTCTGATTGAGGATTACCTACGCCATCAACGCTGGCACTTCAAGCAGCTGGAGGCGGACTGAGCGGCCCGACCAAAAGGACTGCGCAAAAGAAAAGGCCCGGCGACGAACCGGGCCTTTCGAATTTCACGGGCCGCGTTGCAGCAAGCCACCGAACCCGCACGGGCCGGATCGCGCCGCGTCACGCGCTCCTGGCATTGCGACAGAGGCGCCGAGGCTACTTCTTCGACTTCTTCTTCGCGGCCTTCTTGGCAGCCTTTTTGGCGGCTTTCTTGGCGGCCTTCTTGGTGACCTTCTTGGCTGCCTTCTTGGCCGGAGCTTTCTTCTTTGCTACCTTCTTGACGACCTTCTTGGCGGCTTTCTTGGCAGGAGCCTTCTTCTTGGCCGCCTTCTTCGCCGCCTTCTTGGCCGGGGCTTTCTTTGCAACCTTCTTGGCGGCTTTCTTGGCCGGAGCTTTCTTCGCAGCTTTCTTGGCGGGTGCTTTCTTGGCCGCCTTCTTGGCCGGGGCCTTCTTGGCGGGCTTCGGCGCCGGCGTTGCGGTAATCACGATCACGGTCTCTTCCGCCACTACCTCATCGTCGTCTGAGGAGGTGAGGATGCCGGCGGTTTCCAACTCATCTTCCTCGTCGGCAAAGGCTTCGACCTGCTCGCGGTCCAGGTCACTCGGCTTCCCAAGGGGATCGCCGTCACTCATTGCGTACATCCTGAACACTTCATCCATCCCATTGCCTCCAGCGGATTGCCGCTGCTCATGATTTCGTTTGCATTTTCGCACAGCAGATGGAGTCATCGTGCTTGCGCAAGCGATTGTAGCTTTAGCTTGTACACAAAGACAAGAAAAACACAAGCCAGGAATGGGAATTTGCCGCAGTTTTTCTTACTGTCGCGAAGGCCGGGCGGGGTGCGTGGACTTGTGGGTCGCACTGCTGGTGGCGTGGGCAGGGGTTTTCGAGGCCTGGGGATGGGCTGATTTGGGCGCGGAACCGGCGGGGCGATGCGTGGACGTGGCCGCGCCCGAGCCTTCGCTGGAGCCCTTGCGGCGGTGGGTCGAGGAGGTGCGAACAGGCGCTGGCTCTGCCACGCGCAGGCGGCGTCCGGCTTCCACCCGGATGCCCGAGGGAATGCTGTTCCAGCTGCGCAGCTGGCTCAAGGAGACGCCGAAACGGTCGGCGATGGTCACCAGGGTATCGCCGCGGCGGACAGTGTAAAGCCGGGTGCGCGCCAGGGGCTCGGCGACAACGGGTACTGGCACGACCAGGGCATCGATACCCGCAAGGCTTTGGCTGGAGGTGAGCTGGTTGGCCGTGGCCAGCTCTGCCACGGGAACGCGATACTCCTGCGCCACGGAGGCCAGCGTATCCCCGGCCGCGACGGGGTGGTAGCGCCAGGAATTGCGGCGGGCTTCAGGAATCGCGGCGGCGCGCTGCTCGAAGAGCGTGGCCGTGCCGGCGGGCAAGTGCAGATCAAAGGGGGTATCGGGCGGCGTCACCATACGCAGCAGACTCGGGTTCAGCGCCTCGATCTCGTCGACCGGAGCGCCGACCAAGTCAGAGACCAACCGGAGATCGATGGAGTAGTCGACGGTGACGGTATCGGTGAGGACGGGAGGATCGAGGGTGACGTCGTCAAAGCCGTACTGCTGCGGATGGTTCGCGATGATGATGGCGGCGACAATTTCGGGCACATAGTTCGCGGTCTCTTTGGGCAGCTCTCCGCGTTTATAAAGCTCCCAGAAATCGGCGTATCCGGTTCTCTGGACGGCGTGCTGCATGTTGCCCGCGCCATGATCGTAGGCGGCCATGGCCAGGTACCAGTCGCCGAGTTCGTCGTAAAGAAACTTCATGTAGCGGCCGTAGGCGCGCGTAGATTTTTCGGGATCGAAGCGCTCGTCGACGTAGGCGTTGCGGGTCAGGCCATAGTAGGGGCCCGGCATGAACTGCCACATGCCGCCCGCCCTGGACTTGCGATTGACGGCCTGCGGCTGGAAGCCCGATTCGGCCACGGCCAGGTAGATCAGATCCTGCGGCACACCTTCTTCGGCCAGGACGCGCTGGATCATCGTCTTGTAGCGCCCCGATCGCTCGAAGGAATGTAAAAGCGTGTTGTGGCCCTTCTGGGTATAGGCGAAAAAGTTGATGAAGGCGGCCACGTATTCATTCGACACCAGCGGCAGATCGGACTTGGTGGTGGCCAGGTCGGCCGTGGTCTTGGCTACCAGATTGGGATCAACGGCAAAGGTGATGTCGCTGGCGGCCTCGGCCGGCGTGATTTCCTCTTTGGGAACGAAGCCGTTGCCCTGCTTCAGGGCCTCCATCTCCAGGCCGTTGACCTCGTCGACGATCTTGTCGAACTCGTCCTGCAACTGCGGGTCGGCCTTGATGTCGAGCCCACTTGAAAGCATGAGATCGACGGCACGGTCGAACTGAATCTTGGCTTCAGCGAGCATTCCCTTGCGGTAGTCTGCGTCGCCCGAGGCGTACGCGGCCTCAACTTGCCCGATCAACTGGCGCGCGCGTTGCTGCTCTGCGGTCGGCCTGGGTGCGGGAGCGGGTTGCGGCGCAACGGGAGCCGGCAGCGGCGGCGCGGTGGCCTGCGCGGGCTGGCGAGCCGGCCCTGCGGCGGTGTCTGTCGGCGTGCAGCCGACGGATGCCAGCACCAGAAGGGCGCAGATCGGCGCGAGAAATCGCTTCCCCGCGCAGCGCACGGAGAATCCTGTCCGGCAAGGCCTCGATGGGGTCACATTGGGCACTATGCCGATGATAAGCCATGACCTGGAGTAGGTCGCGCGGCGCGCCAGCCACAGAGCGCTAACCTCTTTTTTATGAGAACAGCATCGGGGCCGGTTGGCGGCGAAAATGGGCAATGATGGCGCCCCTCGGCCACGGCAGAAAACACGCAGCGCCGCCTCGTAGCCGGCGAAGAGGGGAGGATCAGCGATGTGCAAGAATGTTGTGTGAGCACCGCGAGATGCTTGTCATCCTGGTTATTTTTCTCAAGATGGAGACACACGGCGATGTTCAGAACCGCTGCAGAACGACTGAGTCGCGGCCGATCGTTTCGTTACCGTCTGCCTCAAATCTACGGGGGTTGCCGCTTCTATCTCACGCCTGAAGCCGGCTTGCGCTATTGGATCCCGAGCCGGGGGATCAAAGGCGACGAAAATCTGCTGAAAAACGCGGCTGAAACGGTAAGACCGGGAAACGTCGTGTGGGATGTCGGGGCCAACATGGGGCTCTTTTCGTTTGCCGCCGCGGGATTGGCTGGCGCAAACGGCCGCGTATTTGCTTTCGAGCCTGACGCCGTCATGGCCAGTCTTATGCGGCGTTCCGCGCGACTGAACCCCCAGGCCGCTCCCGTTGAGATCGTCCCCTGTGCCATCGCTCTGGATCTGTCTCTGGCGCATTTCCAGATCGCCCAGCGCAGCCGTACCTCGAATGCTCTAGAGGGGTTTCAGTTGGGCGAAAGCGGCGGGGTCCGCGAGGTAGAAACCGTATTGACCGTCTCTCTCGATTGGCTCGCCGATCGCCTTCCTCCGCCTGACGTACTGAAGATCGACGTGGAAGGCGCTGAGCTGGCCGTATTTCAGGGTGCACGAAACATGCTCAAGGCGAAGCGTCCCATCCTGATTTTTGAGTTGACACGGCATAATTGGGACGAAGAGTCCCGTATGCTACGCGACCTGGGCTACACCCTTTTTGACAGCGACTTGCCGCCCGGCGAGCGCCAGCCTCTGACCGACGCCACCTTCAACATCATCGGCATCCCGTCCTGAAGATGATCCTGGCGCGAAGAGTGCCCTTTTGCCATCAATACTGCCGCGGCAATGCGAGAGTCCAGAAGTTCCCGGAGAGCATGCGCTGATATCCTAGAGTTTGTTCTCCCGGCGCGCCGATCGATCCCATCATGAACTCGAAATTTATCCGCAATTTCGCCATCATCGCACACATCGACCACGGCAAATCGACGCTGAGCGACCGGTTACTGGAATTTACGGGCTCGGTGACGGGACGCGAGATGCAGGCCCAGATCCTGGACGATATGGACCTGGAGCGGGAGCGCGGCATCACCATCAAGGCGCACGCTGTGCGCATGATGTACAAGGCGCACGACGGCAACACCTACCAACTCAACTTAATCGATACGCCGGGCCACGTCGATTTCAGCTACGAGGTGTCGCGCTCCCTGTCCTCATGCGAGGGCGCGTTGCTGGTGGTGGATGCCACCCAGGGCGTGGAGGCGCAGACCCTGGCCAATGCCTACCTGGCCATCCATCACGGCCTCGAAGTGATCCCCGTGATCAACAAGATCGATCTGCCGTCGGCCGACATCCTGCGTACACAAGAAGCCATCGAAAAGGCCGTGGGGCTGGACGCGACCGACGCGCTCCCAGTGAGCGCCAAGACAGGACAGGGCGTGGACGATGTACTGGAAGCGATCGTGCACCGGCTACCGCCCCCCACTGGCGATCCCGATGCCCCTCTGCAGGCGCTTATCTTCGACTCGTGGTTCGATGCCTACCGCGGCGTCATCGTGCTGGTGCGCGTAATGCAGGGAACCATACGCAAAGGGCAACGCATCCGGATGATGTCGAATGGCAAATCGTTCGAGGTCGAGTCCATGGGCGTGCTGATGCCGAAGCCGGTGGAGATTGGCCTGCTTTCCGCGGGCGAAGTGGGATTTTTCGCGGCCACGATCAAGAACGTGGGCGACACCAAGATCGGCGATACGGTCACCGATGAAGCGCACCCGGCTACCGCGCAGTTGCCCGGATTTGAAGACATCAAGCCCATGGTCTTTTCCGGGCTCTACACCGTGGACTCGCACGAACACACGCTGCTGCGGGACGCTCTGGAAAAGCTGCGCCTGAACGACTCCTCCTTTTTCTTTGAGCCCGAGAGCTCGGTCGCACTGGGCTTCGGGTTCCGCTGCGGGTTTCTGGGCCTGCTGCACATGGAGATCATCCAGGAGCGGCTGGAGCGCGAGTACGAGCTGGCCCTGATCACCACGGCGCCCAGCGTGCGCTACCACATCAGGCTCACCGACGGCAGCGAGATCGAAGTCGACAACCCGTCGCGCTGGCCCGAGCCGCAGAGCATCGACAGCATCCGCGAGCCGGTGATTGCCGCCAAGATCCTTACTAACGAGGAGTACGTGGGCGGGATCCTGAAACTGGTGGAAGAGAAACGCGGCAAGCAGAGCAACTTCGAGTACGTAACGCCCACGCGCGTATTGCTGAGCTACGAGTTGCCGCTCAATGAGATCGTGCTGGACTTCTACGACCGTCTCAAGTCCATCTCGCGTGGCTACGCTTCGCTGGATTACCAGTTGGCCGGAGAGTGGGAGTCGCCGATGGTCAAGCTCGACATCCTGGTTTCCGGCGAACCGGTGGACGCGCTCTCCATCATCGTGCACAAGGACCACGCCTATGAGCGGGGCCGCGCGCTGGTTTCCAAGATGCGCGAACTGATCCCGAGGCAGCAGTTCGAGGTGGCGATTCAGGCTGCCATCGGGGCCAAGGTTGTGGCCCGCGAGACGGTGACCGCCCTGCGCAAGAACGTTCTCGCCAAATGCTACGGCGGCGATATTACGCGCAAGCGCAAATTGCTGGAAAAGCAGAAGGAAGGCAAGAAGCGCATGAAGCGGATCGGGAAAGTGGACATTCCGCAGGAGGCGTTCCTGGCGGTTTTGCGCGTGGGCGAAGAGCAGCAGAAATGACCGCGTGATTCGTGGACCGTGAATCGTGGTCGAATGCTGGAGTCATTCGCTGTTCACGAGTCACGATCCACGAATCACGCCTTGCGACTACGGCATGAGAACGGTGTCGATCACCTGAATAACGCCGTTCGATTGATACACGTTGGGAATGGTAATGGCAGCCATGCCGCCCTTTTCGTCGGTCAGCATGAACTTGCCATCCTTCCACCATACCGTCAGCGTGCCACCCTCGACAGTGGTCAGCGTGGCCTTGCCGCCGCCATCGTGAATCATCTTTTTCAAGTCGTTGGTGGTGATGCGGCCGGGGACCACGTGGTAGGTGAGCACCTGTTTCAGCATGTCGAGGTTCTCGGGCTTGAGGAGATTGTCGACGGTGCCCGCCGGCAGCTTGGCGAAGGCTTCATTGGTGGGCGCGAAGACGGTGAACGGGCCGGGGCCCTCGAGAGTGTCCACAAGGCCGGCGGCCTTGACTGCCGCTACCAGCGTGGTGTGGTCTTGGGAGTTGAGCGCATTCTCCACGATGTTCTTGGTGGGGAACATGGCCGCGCCGCCGACCATCGGGTCTTCCTGGGCGAAGGCAGTGGAGGCCGAACCGGCCAGCGCGACGGCGAACAACAAAGCGAGAAGCTTTTTCATGGTATTGATTTCCTTTCACGGGGAATTTGGGGTTGCCGTTCGGTTGGGGCGCGGCTGATTTGCCAGTCGCGCCCAGTGGGGAGAGCGTACTGGTGGATGTACGAGGGACCTTGGGAATTCGGATTGCGCAAAACGGAAAAAATCGTTCGCGGTGTGCAGCCGGGCTGGAACAAGTTGTCCGGCAGTGGCTCTAAGCAAGGGGAACGAGTGGTATAAGAGCAAATGGAGCAGGGCTCCAGCCAGCCCATCTCGCCGCAAGGACAATCCAGTGGCAGTCTTCCGAGCGTACTCAAGATATCGACGGAGCGTGGCCCAGTGACTGCCCAACCGCAGCCCGTACCCGACTCCGCGCTCATCGAGAGGATGATGGCAGGCGACGAGGCTGCGCTTTCGACTCTTTACGACCGCTACTCGGCCATGCTCTTTGGCATGCTGATGCGGATCCTGCGCGACCAGCAGGCTGCCGAAGAGGTGCTGCAGGATATGTTTCTGCAGCTTTGGCGCAACGCCGCGCAGTTTGATGCGAAACGTGGATCGCTGCCGGCATGGCTGATGGTGATCGGCCGAAACCGCGCTATATCGCGCCTGCGCGGCAGAAGAGATCGCGAGGTGCTGGAAGAGGAGGAGGGCGATTATGCGAACACCTTCGCCTCCGGCCAGAACATCGAAGATGAAGCAGTGCGCGCGGAGTTGGCGCGGAACATATCGGCCGCGCTCGAGCAGTTGCCGGCCGAGCAAAAGCAGGCCGTGGAGCTAGCGTATTTTGAAGGGATGACGCAAAGTGAAATCGCGAATCGAACCGGAACCCCGCTGGGCACAGTAAAGACCAGGGTGAGAACCGCGATGCAAACTTTGAGGCAGATACTGGGATGACTTCAGCGCACGCCAATCCGGATGACCTTGACCTCTACGCGCTGGGCGCGCTGGACGGCGAGGACAAGCAGGCATTGGAGTCGCATCTCCATGCCTGCCCGCACTGCCAGCAGCAGCTTGCGGCGGCACGGCAGCGAACGGCGCTGGTGGGACTTGCAGCGCCCGCGGTCACTCCGCGTCCGCAGGTAAAATCGGCGCTAATGGACAAGGTGCAGGCCGAGAAGAGGTCCCCGGCGCCGCAATCAGATCCGCTGAAAACCAGGAAAAAACGCTGGGGTCTACGCTTCTCATTCGGGTTTGGATTAGCTACGGCTTTGCTGGCCTTCGCGACTTATGAGCTGGCGAAACAGGATCTGGGTCGCGGCAGGCAGCTCAAGCAGCTTCAGGCACAGATTGCGCAGGACGCCGCGGCCCTCCAGGCCATGGGCCAGGTAACTGGTGCGCCGGATTCCGCGGTGATTGCCCTTCTGCAACAACCGGGCGGACCTCAGGGACAAGCACATGTGCTTTACAACGCGCGCATGGGATTGGCCGTCTATTCCGGGCAAATCGCGCCTGCACCTGCCGACAAGAGCTACCAGCTCTGGCTTGTTCCCGCATCGGGCTCGCCCGTTAGCGCCGGATTGGTCGACGCCAATCAGCAAAACGGAGCAGTGGTGGTGCGGCTAACGCCCGGGCTCGCCGCCAAGGCCTTTGCGGTCACATTAGAGCCGCTGGGAGGCAGGCCACAACCCACCGGCCCGATGGTTCTGGTCGGCGCCACGAGTTAGCCGCCGCCGGGCTTTGTGAATAAATCTTCACGACAGATTGTGGAAAGGTATGCCGGCTAGCAATCGTGCGCACAATCGAGAGGC
>Ga0181517_10005539_pt1 | contig 11121 bp, 11 predicted proteins | sample PEATcosm2014_Bin_31_FD_119748 | JGI IMG/M metagenome (GOLD analysis project Ga0181517, IMG submission 119748) | Peatland microbial communities from MTU Mesocosm Facility, Houghton, MI, USA - PEATcosm2014_Bin01_30_metaG | ecosystem: Environmental > Terrestrial > Soil > Wetlands > Peat | place... | reverse complement strand
CCTCAACCTGCTCAAAAGCGAAACGTCAAAAAGCAAACTCAGCATCCGCTCCAAAAGACTCTGGGCGTCTTGGAAACCGGACTACCTGAAAAAGTTGCTCGGAATTTAGATGCGTTCGCCCTGCGCGGTTCACTGTTCCGCGTGATTTTGGTATGGTTCGCGCCATGTTGCCGAACGTTTTCCACTACGAACACGCCACGGGCGCCGAAATCCGGCGCGCGCCGGTGGATCTGGACGTCCTGATCCTGCCGGCCGCGGCGCCGGAACATCACGGCCCGCACCTGCCCCTGGGCACCGACTCGATTCTGAGCGAGAACGTCGCCTGGCGCGTCGCGGCGCATTTGGCCGAGGCGTATCCGGACCGGCGCATTTGGGTCCACCCGACGTGGGCGCTGGGCGCGGCGACGATCCGCGGCGTCGGCTCGGCAAAAGTCCCGGTGCGGCTGTTCCGCCGCACGGTGCGCGCTTATTTGAGACGCTTCGTCCGCCAAGGCTGGCGGCATTTCGTGCTGCTGACGGCGCACGGGGCGGTGCCGCACACCGGCGCGCTCGACGCGGCTTGCGCCTCGCTGCGGCGCATGGGCCGGCCGGGCCGGCCGATTCACGCCGTGGCGCCGTCGGCCCGCATCGGCGGCCGAGTGTTTTTCGGCGACTACGCGGACGATGTGCGGCAGGCCGGCGTGCCGTTGCCGGACGACGAGGTGCGCGACCTCGCGTGGGACCTGCACGCCGGGCGCTTGGAAACGGCGATGATGCTTGCGGCGGCCCCGTCTTTGGTCGATGCTGGTTGGCGCGAGTTGGCGCCGCTCGCGCCGCCGCGCCGCGGCTGGCTGACGAAGGTCGAAGCGGCGCTTGGCTGGGGCGTCGAACGCTTGGGCCGCAGCGACGAGGAACGGCGCGATATCCGGCGGGCGGTGGCCGCGGGCGCGGCCGATTTGTCATGGATCCTGCGCGGCCGCGAGGAAGGCTATCTGGGCCGGCCGAATCTCGCCACGGCCGCCGAGGGCGAGGCGCTGCTGGCGGCGGTCAGCCGGGATATTGCCGCAGCGGTTCGCGAGGTGTTCGACGGCCGGCGCGACGCCAAGTCGCTGGAAAGCGCGGCGATTCTGTTTTACGGCGCGTTGATCGCGATCGGCCTCGTGGCGGCGGCGCTGGCGCTGGCGGTCGCGCGGCTGCTTTAACAGGCGCCGCGCCGGGCGTGTCCGAGTTCCGTACGCGACGGGTTCGGCCGGGGAGACGAAGATGAGAAAATTCTGGCACATGCTGGCGCTGTTGCTGCTATTTGCGATGCCGGCCGCGTTCGGATACGCCGCGCCGGGCGATACGCCGGCGCCGCCGTCGTCGGCCCAGCCGGCGCCGGCGAAGAAACCGGAAACGGCGAAGGACTACTTCGATTTGGCCGTCAAGCGCTTCCAGGCGGGCGATCTGGCGGGCGCCGAACGGGGCGTGCGCACGGCGATCGCGCTGGAAAGCCACTACGTCGAGGCCCATTACCTGCTGGGCCGCATCCTGCTGTTCCGCGCGGCGGAACGAAACCGCCTGCGCATCGACAACCGCGGTTCGGAGGGCTCGGTGCTGCCGCTCGACGACAAATGGACCGCGGGCCTGGCGGAACTTCAGGAAGCGTCGGGCCAGTTTCGCATCGTCATCAAGCTCGACCCGAAGTCGATCGACGCCTGGCTGCTCCTGGCCACCTGCCTCGACAATCTTGGCGAAACCGATGAGGCCGAGAGCGCCTACAAGCAAACCTTCAATCTCGACCCCGTGTCCACCAACGCCCGCGACGCGCACAACAATCTCGGGTTGTTGTACTTGAAACTGAAAAAACTGAAGGAAGCGAAGACGCAATTCGAAGCCGCGCTGACCATCGACCCGGCCTTCGGCCCGGCCCGCCTCAATCTCGACAAACTGAAACAGCAAAGACCGGGGTTGTTCCGCTAGCCCAATTTCCCCAGTTCAGAAGAAACGAACGCACTAATCAGCGCCGATCGGGACGTAAGTTCGCGAATTGACGCGGTCGTTGTCGGCGGGCCGACCGCAGCGGCTTGCCACGCGGGCAGACGTGTCCTCGGCGCTGAAAATTACTGCTTTTTTCGCGGTCGCGGCGCCGCCGATCGACCGTTGACGTTGCCCCGCCGCGGGTTACTTTTTCATGAGCGGAAACCGCCATCGGTTGCGCGGGCCGCAACACAAAAAATGAAGGGGGAGTCAAATGAAAACATATTTGCCGTTGGCTGGACGAATCTTGTTAGCTGTCTTGTTCATCGCCTCGGGCGTCGCCAAGGTGCTGCAACCCGGTGCGACGGCAGCGTACATGGCGGCCAATGGCGTCCCGCTGGTCAGCTTTTTCCTCGTGTTGGCCGCTGTTGCGGAAGTGGGCGGCGGACTATCGTTGGCGCTCGGTTTGCTAACGCGCTGGGGCGCGGCGGCCCTGGTGATTTTTATGATCCCGACGACCTTAATCTTCCATACCCAGTTCAGCGATCAACATCAGATGGTCCATTTCATGAAGAACATCTCCATCATGGGCGGGTTGCTGATGGTGTTGGCGCACGGGGCCGGCGAGTGGAGCCTGGATCATAAGTTGTTGAAAAAAGAGTAAAAACGCCCAAAGAACTTCGAGCATTGACCGGCCCGGGTCTCTTCGACGCGATCCAGTTTCAAAATCGCGCGCCCGCGGCGGTCTTTCCAGCGGCCCGCGAATGTTTATTCTCGCGACAGGAGGCAAAAACATGGCTGCAAAAAAATCTCGAAAAAATGAATCATCGGAAAAGGATCTCGTCATTGCGCACGTGATCGACGCGCCGCGCGACCACGTTTTCAAGGCGTGGACCGAATCGGAGCATTACGCGCGCTGGTGGGGCCCGAAACACCTCACGGCGGCGGTCGCCGAAATCGAGCCGCGTGTGGGCGGCCGCGTCCTGCTGTGCGTGCGAACGCCCGACGGCCGCGATTTCTGTAATGCCGGCGAGGTCCGCGAAGTCGTCGAGCCGTCGCGATTGGCGATGACCCTTCATTTCTCGGACGTCAAAGGAAACACGCTTACGCCAGCCGAATGCGGCATGCCGCCGGATTTCCCGTCGGAGATTCTGACGACGGTCACATTCGAAGAAAGCAACGGCGGCACGAAGCTGATCGTTCGCCAGAACATGCCGCCGGAGTTGGCGGAACAGGCCCGCGCAGGGTGGAACCAAAGCCTCGACAAGCTCGCGGCCGACCTGGCGAATAGCTAATCGTGGCGGCGCGGCGGACTGTCGCCGCAAACCAAGGTATCTTTAGCCGCAAGCCGATTGAAATGCGGGCCGATTAATTCCATAAAACGCACACGGAGAAAACGATGAGAAACCGCGAGCGGCTTCTTCTGGCGATCCTGCTGTGCGGACTGGCGATCGGCATCGGCTTGAATTGCGCGGCGTCGCACGATTCTCAGGGCGCCGCGCCGGCGGATGACGATGCCTCGCCCGCTGACGGCGGTCCGCTGACCGACAACGGCAACGGCACGGCGACCGATCCGGCGACGGGTCTACTGTGGCAGATTGCCGCGCCGGCCGTGCCGCGGTTCTGGACCGACGCCCAGGCCTATTGCGCCTCGTTGAATCTGGCTGGCCACGGCGATTGGCGGCTGCCTGACATCGACGAACTGCGAAGTCTGATTCGCGGTTGTCCGGCGACCGAGCCCGGTTCGGGCGGCCAATGCGGCGTGACCGCTCAGTGTCTGGACGAGTCGTGCGGCGAATGGTGCCTGGGCTGCAACGGCGCCGGGCCGGGAACCGACGGCTGTTTCTGGCCGCCGCAACTGGGCGGCGAATGCGAGGCGTACTGGTCCTCGTCGCTGGTCGCCGAGATGACCGACCGGGCCTGGGACATCGAATTCAATTATGGCGGCACGATCGAAGATTATCAGACCGAAATCGAACCGTTGATCCTGGCGCGTTGCGTCCGCTAGGCCCGACGCGCCCGCCGATCGACGAGCAAAGCGGAGACTCCGATGACGAAAATCACGCGCCGGCGCTTCATCACTTTGGCGGGCGGCTCGCTCGGAACGGCCCTGCTCGGCGCCGGCTTCTCGTGCGGTCCGATGAAAGGCGCGGCTTCCCAGGGACGCGCGCCGGTCGACCTGCAGCAACGCAACGTCATTGAAGAGCCGGCGCGTTTGATTCCGGTGATGGCGGAGACCGATGTGTTGGTCGTGGGCGGCGGGCCGGGCGGCCTTTCCGCTGCACTCGCCGCCGCCAAAGAGGGCGTCGATGTGATGCTTGTCGAGCGTTACGGCTTCTACGGCGGCATGATCACGCAAGCGATCATGGGTTCGTGCTGGTGGTACCGCTACGCCAAGACGATCGACGCCGGCGGCGTTTCCGCCGAATTCGAACAGCGCGCCGAAGAACTCGGGGCCAGCCTCGACATTTTTGCGATGTTCGACGGCACGCCGATCGAGAAGCTGCTGGAAAAAATGGGATATATGAAGGACGGCCACTCGACCTACCAGGTGCTCGACACCGAGATGTTCAAGTATGTGGCCGACGTGATGTTGCTCGAATCGCAAGTGGTCCCGATCCTGCATTGCCTGACCGTCGACGCGATCATGGACGGCAACGTCATCAAGGGCGTGGTCACTGAAAGCAAATCCGGCCGGCAAGCGATTCTCGCCAAACGGGTCATCGACGCCTCGGGCGACGCCGATATCGCCGCCCGCGCCGGAGCGCCCTTTCGCCAAAGCGCGACCGACCAGCTCGAGACGGCGACGACCAACTTCGGGTGCTCCGGCGTGAATCTGCTGGCGTTCGGCGCCGACATGCTGCTGCAAAACGGCAAGATGAAAGATTGGGCCGACGAAGTGTGCGACAACGAAGGCAATATGTTCAGCCCGTATTTGTTTACGCCGTTCATCAAGGCAAAGGCGGCGGGCGAAATCCCGGAGAATTGGGACATTCGCGGCTTTCCGGACGGTTTCACCGACAAAGGCGAGGTGTTGTCGCTCGACGCCGTCTACGAGGCCGTCGACCCGACCGACGTTTGGGATTTGACGCGCGCCGAAATGCAGGGCCGCAAGGAATCGATCGCGGCGGTCGCGGCCCTGAAGAAATACGCGCCGGGGTTCGAGAACGCGCGGCTGCGGAATTTTGGGATGTCGTTGGGAGTTCGCGAGTCGCGCAAAATCATCGGGGCCTACAATCTCACAGAGTACGACGTTCGCAACGAGGCGCGGTTCGCCGATTCGATCGGCATCTGCCCCGAATTTCAAGACGGCTACGGCATCCTTTGCCTGCCGACGACCGGCCGCTATTTTCAGGTGCCGTACGGCATCATTTTGCCGCAAACCGTCGACAATCTGCTCGTGGCCGGCCGTTCGGTGGCCGGCGACCGCATCTCGCACGCGACGACCCGCCAAATGGCGTGCTGCATGGTGACCGGCCAGGGCGCCGGGGCCGCCGCCGCGGTTTCCGTCAAAAACAACACGATCTGCCGGAGCGTCAACATCGCCGACGTGCAAAACGCGCTCATCAAACAAGGCGTCAGGATCGCATAGCCATGAAGACCTGGGCGTTCGCCTCGCTGGCAATCATGATCGGCTTATTGGCGCTGGCGCTGGCGTGCGGCAGCCGGAGCAGCAGCCGTGGAAGTGCGGCGCCGGACGATGAGCCCGCGGCGGACGACGACAATGATTCTTCGCCCGCCGCCGACGACGACAGCGCCGGCGGGGTCTGGACCGACTCCGCGTCCGGCCTGACGTGGCAAATGACGCCGCCGACCGGAAATTACAATTGGGGCGGCGCGCAAACCTATTGCAACGCTCTGAATCTGGCTGGCCGGAGCGGCTGGCGTTTGCCGACGATCTCGGAACTGCGCAGTTTGGTTCGCGGCTGCCCCGGCACGCAAACCGGCGACGGCTGCGGCGTGACGGATCAATGCCTGGACTACGACTCCTGCTGGACAAAGGCCTGCGGCGGTTGCGATGACGGCGCCGGTCCCGGCGGCGGTTGCTACTGGCCGTCGCCGCTGGGCGGCTCATGCGAATGGTACTGGTCGGCTTCGGCGGTCGCGGGTTCCGAGGCCGCCTGGATCGTCCTATTTGAAGACGCGTACGTTGACGACAACAACGTCTACTTCGACAACCAGGTGCGCTGCGTTCACTCGTAGGGCGACGTCGGGCGTTCAACAATGTGTTCCCGAACGCGCCAACGCCATTCCGTACGCGGGACGGCGCGCGGTTGTGACCGCCGTTTCAAATTTTCTCGCAATTCCGCCTCTTTCTCTTATTAGGATTTTTTCCTAATAGTTCTTGCGCGCCTTTAGGGCATCGTTACTTTCTTCTCGGAATGGAGTTTTTCGGCCGAAAGCCGCGCGGACGGCGGGAGGGCCGGAAGTGGCATTTGAAAAACAGCCAGCGCCTGCCCCCATAATTGCGGCGGCAGCGACGAAAGAGGAAGTCACCATGGCTACGACAGCAAAAAGGCCTTTCATCAAGTACATTCTCGGCGCGGTTGTGTTGCTGGCCGTTTCGGCGGTCGGCATTGCGGCGGCCGCGAGTTCGGCGCCGGGAACCGCCCTGAAAGCGGCATTGCTTGCGTTGGAGTTCAACAAAACGGGCAACGTTTTGATCGCCGACCAATACAACAACCGCGTGATCGAGGTCGATCCCGCGCACAATATCGTCTGGCAGTTCGGGGACGAATCGTCGACGGCGGGACCGACGTCGGTCGTGGCGCCCAATGACGCCGAGCGGATCGGGGACTACACGCTGATTTCGGGGACGGGCGCGCCGCCGGGATCCGAGCCCGACTGCGCCGAAGGGTGTCCTGACAACCGCGTGCTGCTGGTCGGCCCGCTCGGACACATCGTGTGGGAATTGGGGGCCGTGGCGGCGGATCCCACGGTCGCGACGGTGAACACACCGGTGTCGGCGCGGATGACGTCCAAGTTCGATATCTTGATCGCCGACCAGGGGAATCAACGTGTGATTCTGGTCGGACTTGGGAAGAAAATCCTGTGGCAGTATGGGACGACCGGTACGGCGGGGTCCGGCCCAAACGAGTTGAATAACCCGAACAGCGCGGAAATGCTGGGCAACGGCGACGTCCTGATCGCGGACGAGAGCAACAATCGGGTGATCGAAGTGACCCAGGCCAATGAAATCGTCTGGAGTTATGGCAATCCGGCCGACACGACGATCCTGAACGGCCCGGCGTTCGCCAGCCGGTTGCCCGGCGGCGACACGTTGATCACGGACTCGGGCAACAACCGGATCATTCAAGTGACGCCGGCGGGGGCGATCGTCTGGGGTTACGCCACGAATGACCGGCTCGGCAGCGTCGCGAATCCGATGCCGACCCGTGCGGTCCGTTTGATCACCGGCGGCACCCTGATCGCCGACCAGTTCAACAACCAGGTGTTCCTGGTCGACATCCTGCACCTGATCACGTTCGCTCAGGGCATTGTCGGCGTCACAGGAAAGGGCCCCGAGTTTCTCGACGCTCCGTACGATGCCAAGGTCATCGGCTCGTACTACGGCCTGACGCTGCCCCCTTTGTTGTTGTAAGCGTCGATCGACTGCGAAAATCGCGTTTCCCTGTGGAAACGCTGGTCCCCGGGAGACGCGGTCCCGGGGATTTTTTTTGGCCGCCGCGCTTTGCGCTTTTCCTGGCTTCACGATAGAATCTTGCTCCGGATTTCTCCATCTCCTCTTGGGAGGACGACAATGAAAACGCGCTTCCTCTTCGCGATGTTTGTTCTGATGGCTTCGCTGCTGTTGATTTCCGCCTGCGGCAGTCAAGGATCCAGTTCAAAATCCGAGCCGGCGGCGGACGACGACACCGCGATGGACGACGACGACAACGACGACAATGATGATAACGACAACAACGACGCCTCGCCCGACGACGACGCCTCGCCCGACGACGACGATGATACGACCGGACCGGCGCCGGGCATTTACGCCCTCTCCGGCCAGGACGACAACGGCCCCTACACGGGCTTCATCGAGTTGCGCGCCGCGAACGGCCAGTTGAGTTACACGCGCATCGCCGCCTACGCGAAACTCACCTTCGCCGACCCGTATCTCACCGTCGACTATCCCGTGTTCACGGTTTGGACGAGCGTGCTGGCCGGCATGAAGGCAATCATGTCGCTGCAGGTCGCGGACTTCATTCAATCGTACAACGGACTGACGCGCACCACCGACGACGGCCAGCCGGTGGCGATCACCTGCAGCGTTACGGCGGCCGGCGCCGGCGACTACTCGGCGACCTGCCTCACCGTGCCCGGCGGCTCGCGCAGTTATTCCGCCACCGAAAAATGGACCTATCAATCGCCGCCGGGCGAGCAGCCGTTGTTCGTCAACGACGACGTCACCGTCGCCACGCACCTGCCGCCGCCGGCCCTGGTCGAAGACCTCTTCACGCTGCTGTTCAGCTCCTATTGGCAACTGCCGCTCTTCGACGATTACCGCGACCGGCCGGAGTTCAAGGCCGGCGTTCATTACTATCGTCAATATCACACGGACTTCGATTGGCTGCGCGGCCAGACGCCGTCGGCGATCCGCGTCGTGAACAAGTGGCTCGACGGCATCAGCGAACTCGAAGCCACGTTGCGCTCCCGCGCTTTTTCACCGACGCTCTCGCAGAAGGCCGCGTCCTTCGACGCCGACATGCCGACGCTGTTCCTGAATCCGGTCGGTTTCTACAGCGCGGCCCTGCCGGGTTCGAGCCCGCTGCAGCAGAGCGAGTCCGGCGACGGCATGTTGTGGACCGGCTGCTACCTCGCCAGCCAGGCCTACCGCTATCTGACGACCAGTGCGCCGGACGCCCTGACCAACTGGACGCACGTTTTGGACGCCGTCATCCTCGGGCACGATATCCCGCAGGACCAGACAACCTTCGCGCGCTCGGTCCGGCCGCACCAGGCGAATCCGAGCGGCGGTTGGACGCAGGGGGCCGCGCCGTACGAAGCCTACGACTGGCTGGCCACCGGCAACAACGACATGCTGCAAGGCCTGCTGTACGCGTACGCCATCTCGTGGATCTACCTGCCGACCAGCACGCCGAATTACGCCGACTACCGGCAGAAGATCGCCGTGCGCGCGGCGCGGATTGCCAACTATTGCACCGTCGCGCAGGACGGCAATTTCAACGAAATGAAGGCCAATCTGCTGGCCTACATGACCAACGGCGACCAAAGTTTCCTCGCCACGTTCAATCAGATCTGGAGCAATGTCGCCTACAAGTTCTGGCTCAGCCTGGGCGACGGCATGTTTTACGCCTGGGGCATCTCCGATTGGTCGGGCCAGCATCTCGACACTGTCGGCGTCACCATTTTTCAGTTGCTGGCTTCGCAGACCGGCGTGGACACGACGAGCCAACTCGCCGACGCCTGGAGCGACGGCATGCGCCTGAACGGGACGACGGGCCAGGTGCTGTGGCCGATCGCCGCTTATGCGTTCAGCAAGCCGGCGTCCCAATTCGACAGCGTTCGCGATTGGGCGATCTGGGGCCTGCGCGAAATGCCCTACCCGAAACAGAATTTCAACATCAACCAGGAGATCAATCCGGCTTGGTGCGCCTCGCCAATTCCGTCGGATTTCTGGAAATTCGACTGGATGGACGGCGGCCGGTTCCAGGGCCTGTACGGCAACCCGATGTACATGCGCGACATTGGGGATTCGTACTTCAACGGCGACCCGTTCACGGTCTCGGACACGCAGTCGGATTGGCAGTCCGGCGGCGGCGGCGACTTCCTGCACGCGTACTGGTTGGGTCGTTACTTCGGCGTGATTACGGTCGACGACTAGCGCTCTGTTACTCTTGAAATGATAAGTAGAGAATGTTAGGCTTCCACCTCAAGGGCGTAGTTTGCCCAGGAGGAGGAAACATGAACAAGAAGTATCTGGTCGATTTGAATGAAGACGAGCGACGGGAATTGGAAAGGATTGTTCGGGCTGGCAAACACAACGCGAGGAAGATCGGTTGGGCGCACGCGCTATTGAAAGCCGCAGAAGGCTGGCAGGATGAGAAAATCGCCGAAGCCTTGCGCCTGAGTCTGCCGACGGTCCAACGCATCCGCCAGCGGTTCGTCGAGGAGGGACTGGCCGTCGCTCTGGGAAGTCGCAGTCACCAGCCGCGGCCTTATTTGCAGCGCCTGGACGGCAAACAAGAGGCGCGGCTTGTCGCATTGGCTTGCAGTCAACCGCCCGAGGGACATCGGCGCTGGACCCTGCGCCTGCTCGCCGACAAGATCGTCGAGCTTCAGGTGGTGGAACAGGTTTCGTACCAAACGGTCCGCCGCGTTTTAAAAAAACACTTTGAAACCGTGGCTGGTTAAGCAATGGTGCATTCCGCCGGAAGCGAACGCCGAATTCGTCTGGAAAATGGAAGACGTGTTGGATGTCTACACCCGACCCCAAGAAGAGGGAAAGGTGTTGATCTGCATGGACGAAACAAGCAAACAGCAGATTCAAGAGGTTCGCGCGCCCACGCCGCCTGCCCCGGGAGTCCCTTACCGGTATGACGCGGAATACCAACGCAACGGCGTGAGCGATCTCTTCATGTTCGTCGCCCCCCTGGAGGGCTGGCGACGTGTGGAGGTGACCGCTCAGCGCACCAAAAGCGACTGGGCGCAGGCGGTTCGGCAATTGGTCGATCAGGACTGGCCCGACGCCAAGAAGATCATTCTCGTCATGGACAACCTCAACACCCATAATCCTTCTTCCCTTTACGAAACCTTTCCGCCGGCCGAGGCCAAACGAATCCTGGATCGGTTGGAGATTCATCACACGCCCAAGCACGGCAGTTGCCTCAACATGGCGGAAATCGAACTCGGCATCCTCGTCCGGCAGTGCCTCTCCCCGCGCATCCCCGATCAACCCACACTCAGGCGCGAAACCGCCGCCTGGGAAAAAAGAACGAAATGAAAAAAAGGCCGCCGTCGATTGGCGATTTACAGCAGCCGACGCGCGAATCAAATTAAAGCGACTTTACCCATCATTCGAGGTGTAACAGAGCACTAGCCCAACTTCGCCAGTTAGGAAAAAAATGAGGGCTGATTTCGCCTGCGGCGCGGCGCAAGCGATTGAATTCTCGGCGCCGTCGTCGAAAAACGGCGTGTAGTGCCGACCTTCCTGCTTGT
>Ga0181517_10005535_pt1 | contig 11130 bp, 10 predicted proteins | sample PEATcosm2014_Bin_31_FD_119748 | JGI IMG/M metagenome (GOLD analysis project Ga0181517, IMG submission 119748) | Peatland microbial communities from MTU Mesocosm Facility, Houghton, MI, USA - PEATcosm2014_Bin01_30_metaG | ecosystem: Environmental > Terrestrial > Soil > Wetlands > Peat | place... | reverse complement strand
GCGAGTTGTGCTGTGACGACCTGGCGGTGGAGGCCAGCGGCGACGTGCTGACGTACGCCACCGCGCTGGCGGATCTGGATTCGCGTCGGCGTGCGCGCCTGCGGGCCGTGCTGGCGGCCAACGGCGGCTCGCTGGTGCATCGCATCCGCAGGCTGGCCGGCAAATCCGAGCCGGTCTCGCATAACCTGCCCAGCTTCGGCGCGGTATGGGCATTGAGCATCCTGTGGCTGGCCGGCATCGGCGCGGTGGCGCTTCATGCCGGGCAGACGCCGCCGGCGCGCGTGGCGCTGCGTCCGTTCACGCCGGTTGGGATCGCCGCGGCGCCGCCGGCGGTGTTGCCGGCTCCGCCATCGATCAAGGTTTCGCCCGCGCCGCCGATGCTGGCCGCGCTGCTATTCGATCCACTCTTCGCTCCGCCACAAGCGCCGGCGCCGCCCGCTCCGAATGTTGACAGCGCCCGGGCGAAAGCGCTTCTGGAATCCCCGCGGCTGGCGGACAAAGCCTGGGGCGCGTATTTGGCGACCCAACTTCATGACCCGGTCTTGCAGGACGCTCTTATCGCACAATTGCATTGGGCCGAATCTCTGCGCGAGGCGCCAGCCAATGGTGAGGGATTCGCGTGCATCCAGTCGCTCCTCGATGCGCTGATCCAACTCGGCGCTGTGGTTCCGGTGCAAGCCATTCTCCCGTACGCGACCCGGTGGCGAGCGGAAGCGCTGATCCTGTTGGCTTCTCGAACGACCGATGCCGACGAAGCCGATCTGCTCGCCATGCGCGAGAAAGACCTGAACGAGGCCGAATGGCTGGTGGTCAACAACCTTCTGCTGCGCCGGCGTTCAGCCGCTTTCTTTGCCAAGACGCTCCAGGAGATCCATGTCACGCATACGTTCGTTGTCAGCGACACTGGTGTAGCGCCCGGAGAAGGCCGAGGGGGCAGTTTCGGCCGAGGAGGCCCGAACGTGGGCTTTCCGAAGGGTTTCCCGCCAATCGCGATCTACCAACTCGAAATCGCTCAATGGGGTACGCCTCCACCAGGCGCCGACGACGTGCTGGTGATCAAGGGCCCCATGAACCAAGGCGATGTGTTTTATCGGCGCACTGTCGTTCCGGCCGACGGTACGGCCCCCAATTTGGGTCGCAACTTCAGGGACACCGACCGCCAGATATACCGCCGGGCATACATGGCGGAACTTGGGGGTTTGTCGATGGGAGAGGCCGGCAAGCTATTTTGCCCTACGACGAACGTCCGCTGGCGCTCGCCCGAAGACTTCGCACACGAAGCCGATCTGGCGCTGGGATCCCGGGCGGATCGCGTTCATGAGTTCGTGCTGGCGGCCGAAAGGGAAGGTCTTGGCAACGTCGGTGGAATGCGCCTCGAGATAGACCCCGTGATCAAGGACTATCGGAGTTCGCCCGAAAGCCCGTTGCCGCCGCTCGGCCCAAAAGAGATCAAATTGGATTAGACAGGCCGCCAGCGGTTCAGGCGCGCAAATTGGCATCAATTGGCCCAGACCAATCTTGATGCATGCTGGAGTCTGAGGCGAACCGGCGATGACGCGAACGATCGAGGTCCGCATAACCAAAGGGGAACGCCAGTTTGTGGCCGAATGCCTCAACCTTCCCGTGGTCACTCAGGCTGCCACCCTGGATGAACTGGCCTTCAACATCCGCGAGGCCATCGGTCTGCATCTCGAAGGTGAAGACCTTTCCGAGTTCGGTTTCTGTGGCGATCCGACGATCCTCGCAACCATGGAACTTGAGTCTATGGCGTGAGGTTGGCAGGCGAAAGCGCCTGCCCCACAAGGATGAAAGCCCTGGCTCTGAGTGGACCTTTTTCCCCAAATTCATCATTTCACCTTACCTGCCGAAACTCGCCTCACCCTGTTGAAATAGTTGATAATAGGGGCTTTTAGCCCGAAAGTGGGCCATCCTTCGCTGCTGCCAGTCGCATATTAGTTGCAACTTGTTGATATTTCTGACAGCTTGAATGGAAGCGCAAATGCAGTCCATTCTAATCTATGCTCACGTACCTGGGCCCTACCCCTATGCCCTCGGACGATAAAAGATGGAAAATCGTCGAGGCCACTGCGAGGCGGCACGGGCGCGAACCTCACGCGTTGATCGAAACTCTGCACACCGTACAGGAGTGCTTCGGGTATCTGGACGACACCGCCTTGAAGTTCGTGGCCCTGACGCTGCGCCTGCCAATGAGCCGCGTATATGGCGCGGCCACCTTTTATCATTTCTTCACTCTAAAGCCGAAGGGCAAGCACACCTGCGTCATATGCACCGGCACCGCCTGCTACATCAAGGGCGCGCCGGCGCTGCTGAACGCCATCGAGAAGGCATACGGCGTCAAGCCGGGCGAGACCACTTCGGACAATGAACTTTCGGTGTTGACCGCGCGCTGTCTCGGCTCGTGCGGCCTGGCCCCGGCGGTGGTATTCGACGGCGCCGTGCTGGGCAAGATCGGCGCCGCGAATTTGCTGGCGCGCGTCGAGAAAGGCATCCGCCATGACCATTGAGGAATTGCGCAAAGCCGCCGAAACCGAGCGCGAAGCGCAGAAGAAGTACGTGCACCACGTGTGCGTCTGCACCGCCGCCGGGTGTCTTTCCTCCGGCGCCGACCAGGTTCTCGAGGCCATCAAGAAAGAAGTGGCCGAATCCGGCATGAAGCACGAAGTGCTGGCTAAGGGCGTGGGCTGCATGGGTTTGTGCAGCGCCGGGCCTCTGGTATCGGTGGAAACCGAAGACCGGCTGTATGCCGGGGTGACGCCGGAACAAGCCCCGGAGATCATTCGCAGTCTCGATGCCGGCGGCGGCGAGGGCCTCACCGAGTGCCCCACCAACGTGCCCTTTTTCGAGCGGCAGAAGAAGATCGTGCTGGAGAATTGCGGCAGGATCGATCCGGAGCGCATCGAAGACTACATCGCCAACGATGGCTACCGCGCCCTGGTCACCGTGATCGCCGAAAAGACGCCCCAGGAAGTGGTTCAGGAGGTCATCCGCAGCGGCTTGCGCGGGCGCGGCGGCGCGGGCTATCCCACCGGCCTGAAGTGGAGTACGGTGGCCAAGACCGGCGAGCAGCAAAAATACGTCATCTGCAACGCCGACGAAGGAGACCCGGGCGCGTTCATGGACCGCGCGGTGCTCGAAAGCGACCCCCACCGGGTGCTCGAAGGCATGGCCATCGCGGCTTATGCCGTGGGCGCGCAGAAGGGCTACATCTATGTGCGCGCGGAGTATCCGCTGGCGGTCAAGAACCTCAAAATCGCCATTCGCCAGGCGGAGCGCATGGGATTGCTGGGCAACAGCATCTGCGGCTCGCGCTTCAGCTTCCACATCGATATCCGCCTCGGCGCCGGAGCGTTCGTGTGCGGCGAGGAAACAGCGCTGATCGCGTCGATAGAAGGCAAGCGCGGCTCGCCGCGGCCGCGCCCGCCGTATCCCGCCGAATCCGGCTTATTCGATTGCCCCACCCTGATCAACAACGTAGAAACGTTCTCCAACGTAGCGCCCATCATCCGCCGCGGGGCGGCTTGGTTCGCCGCCATTGGAACGGAGAAGAGCAAAGGCACCAAGGTGTTCGCCCTGGCCGGCCGGATCAAGAACACCGGCCTGATAGAGGTGCCCATGGGCATCACCCTGCGCGAAATCGTGCATGAGGTGGGCGGCGGCATTCCCGACGGCAAGCGGTTCAAGGCCGTGCAGACGGGCGGCCCTTCGGGCGGCTGCATTCCCGAGCAGCACATGGATTCCCCGCTCGATTACGAATCGCTCAAGCTGATCGGCTCCATGATGGGCTCGGGCGGCATGATCGTCATGGACGAGACCTCCTGCATGGTGGACGTAGCCAAGTACTTCATGGAGTTCTGCAAGAGCGAATCGTGCGGAAAGTGCATTCCCTGCCGCGCCGGCACGCAGCAAATGCACGGCCTGCTGGAGAAAATCACGGCCGGGGAAGGAACCGCGGCGGATCTCACGCTCCTCCAGGAACTGTGCGACCTGGTGCGCAACACAAGCTTGTGCGGGCTGGGACAGAGCGCGCCCACGCCGGTGATTACGACGATGCAGTATTTCCCGGAGGAATACCAATCCCATATCGACGGCCAGGGCTGCGCGGCGGGAGTGTGCGCCTGCGGCCCCAAACACGCCGATCCCGAGGAGGTTCGCAAATGAGCCCCAGAACGCCGGTGCGCGTAAAGACCCTCACCATCGACGGCCGCGAAGTGGGCGCCCGCGAGGACCAGACCATTCTCGAGGTGGCTCGGGAGAACGACATTAACATCCCCACCCTGTGCGAGCTGACGGGTCTCACCAACCCCGGCGCGTGCCGCCTGTGCCTGGTGGAGGTGAAGGGCGTGCCGCGGCTGCTGCCCGCCTGCGTCACCCACGTGGCGGAGGGCATGGAAGTGACGGTGCACACCGAGCGCCTGGAGCGTTATCGCCGCGGCATCCTCGAACTGCTGTTTGCGGAGCGCAATCACGTCTGCTCGGTATGCGTAAGCAACGGCAATTGCGACCTGCAATCGCTGGCGCTCACCCTGGGCATGACCCACGTGCACTTCCGCTATCAGTACCCGCGCATGCCCGTGGATGCTTCCCACGAGCGGTTCGTGATGGACCACAACCGCTGCATTCTGTGCACCCGCTGCGTGAGGGTGTGCGACGAAATCGAAGGGGCGCACACCTGGGACGTGATGTCGCGCGGCGTCGATTGCCGTGTGATCACGGACCTGGCCCAGCCCTGGGGCAAATCCGAGAGCTGTACCAGTTGCGGCAAGTGCGTGCAAGTGTGTCCCACCGGCGCGCTCACGGAGAAAGGAAAATCGGTGGCCGAAATGGCGAAACGCAGGCAATTCCTGCCTTATCTGACGCTGATGAGGGAGGGCCGCAAATGAGCGCCGACGGCAAAGTTCGCCTGGCCACCGTGTGGCTCGACGGCTGCTCGGGCTGCCACATGTCGCTCCTCGATACGGATGAGCGATTGCTCGATCTGGCGGCCCGCGTCTCCGTGGTCTGGGGTCCTCTGGTGGATCTCAAGGAGTTTCCCCAGGACGTGGACGTGACGCTGGTGGAAGGGGCCATCTCGAGCGAAGACGACATCCATCGCATCCGCATGGTTCGGGAGCGCACCAAGCTGCTGGTTTCGCTGGGCGACTGCGCGGTCACCGGCAATGTGCCGGCCATGCGCAACGCCTTCGGCGCCGACGCGGCCCTGCGCCGCGCCTACCTGGAGAACGTCTCCTCGGACCCGCAAATTCCGCGCGAAATTATTCCTCCGCTGCTGGCCGCCGTGCGCCCGGTGCACGAAGTGGTCAAGGTGGATTTGTTCATCCCGGGGTGCCCGCCCTCGGCGGACCTCATTTTCACGGTGTTGAGCGAGCTGCTGGAAGGGAAAGCCACCAACCCGGCCGCGAAATTCGGATAAACACAATGCCAAGGCAAAAAATCGTTATCGATCCGGTCACCCGCATCGAGGGCCATTCCAAAATCTCGATTCACCTGGACGAGCAGGGGCATGTCGAGGAGGCCTATTTCCACGTTACCCAGTTCCGCGGGTTTGAGAAATTCTGCGAAGGCCGTCCGTTTTCCGAGATGCCCTCGCTGATGGCCCGCATCTGCGGCATCTGCCCGGTGAGTCACCTGGTGGCTTCGGCCAAGGCCTGCGACGCCATCCTGGCGGTGCGCATTCCGGAAAACGCCGTGCGCTTGAGGAAGATCCTCAACCTGGCTCAAATTGTTCAATCGCACGCGCTCAGCTTCTTCTATCTTTCGGCCCCGGACCTGCTGCTGGGCATGGATTCCGACCCTGCCAAGCGCAACGTGTTCAGCCTGGCCGAGGCCAATCCGGCCATGGCCCGGGACGGCGTGCGCCTGCGCCAGTTCGGCCAGCAGGCGATCGAATGGCTGGCCGGCAAGCGCATCCATCCCACCTGGGTGGTGCCGGGCGGCGTCAATGAGCCGCTTTCCGCCGAAGTCCGCGACCGCATCCTGGCCGGGATTCCGGAGTCGCTGGCCATCGCGCGGCGCGCCCTGGACTGGTTCAAGTCCGAGATGGAGCGCTTCCGCGAGGAGATCCGCACCTTCGCCAACGCGCCCACGCTGTTCATGGGCCTGGTGGGGGAAAACGGCGGCCTGGAGCACTACCACGGCAAGCTGCGTTTCCTGGACGCGGGCGGCAAAATTGTGCAGGACGGGGTGGAAGGCGACGATTATCCCACTTACATCGCCGAGTTGGCGCAACCGTGGACGTATCTCAAGACCGCCTACTATAAACCCCTCGGCTACCCCGAGGGCATCTATCGCGTGGGGCCCCTGGCGCGGCTCAATATCATAGACGGCTGCGACACGCCGCTGGCCAACCAGGAGTGGGCCGAGTTCCGCGAGCTGGACCGCGGCACCGTGCTCAGTTCCTTTTACTACCACTATGCGCGGCTGATAGAGATCGTCTACGCGCTCGAAAAGATCGACGAGATGCTCCGCCTGCCGGAAATTCTCGACCCCAACGTGCGGGCTTTCGCGCGCGCCAACAACTCCGAAGGGGTGGGCGTTGCCGAAGCCCCCCGCGGCACGTTGATTCACCATTACAAGGTGGATTCGAACGGCCTCATCACATGGGCGAACCTGATTATCGCCACCGGCCACAACAACGCCGCCATGAACCGCGGGGTGCTCCAGGTGGCTCGCCATTTCGTCCACGGGAACAAGCTCACCGAAGGCATGCTGAACCGCGTGGAGGCGGTCATACGCACCTTCGACCCGTGCCTGAGCTGTTCGACGCACGCCGATGGCCGCATGGCCCTGGAAGTGAGCCTGCGGGCGCACGACGGGGAACTGTTGGACGCCATCCGGAATTAGGATTGTGGCCCGAGTTTCGCTCGGGTTGACAGGCGGAAGCGCCTGTCCCACAGTGCTTGGCCTCATTGTGGGGCAGGCGCTTTCGCCTGCCAACATCTGAGCATACCCATGTCCCGCATTCTCATCGTCGGCTATGGCAACCCCATCCGGGGGGACGACGCCCTGGGCTGGCGCGCTACCGAGCGCCTGCGCGAGCTGGTGACCGATCCGGGCGTCGAAATCCTCACCCTCCACCAGCTCGCTCCCGAGTTGATGGAGCCTCTAAGCCAGGTAGACCTGGCAATATTTATCGACGCCGCCGAGGGACCAGAGCCCGGCGTCATGCTTGAGCGCCGCATCGAGCCGCGCGCTTCCGGCTCCGCGTCCTTTACCCATCGCGCCACGCCTGAAGCGCTGCTGTGGGCCGCTCGCGCTCTCTATGGCCGCGCCGCCGAAGGCCGCATGATCACCGTGACCGGCGCGGATTTCTCCTACTCCATGGATCTCTCCCCAACCGTCGCGGCCCGCCTGGAGGATGTGGTTGCAGCCGCCCTGGGCCTGATCGGCGAGCCGTTTGCCGGCCCATGTTCCTAACCTGCATTTCTACCAGGTGGCCCGAAGATGTGGCGCACGCACTCGTGCGTGCCGTGTCGAGATTCTTCTCGACACGTTCGGGGGCTCGGACAGTCCGTCGAGCTGGGGCGCCGGCATGAGCGCCGACGCGGCACGCACTCGTGCGTCGCACGAGTGCGTGCGCCACGTTGTCATGGCCGAGTCTCTGTGAGAAGGTCGGGCTGAGGGCACAGGCGCCAGCCGCTATCGGTCGTGGTGGTGATGTGGGTGCGAGTGGACTTCTCCGTCGGCGTGCGCGTGCCTGTGGGCGTGAAGCAGGCCCGTCCGCTTCAGCAGATCGATATCCCCCAATACCAGCGCTGGCGCTCCCTGCGCCACCAGCCGGCCGGCCTGGAACACGAAGCAATAGTCGGCGATCTCCTCGACGCTATCGAGATCGTGAGTGGCGGCGACCACCGTCCGGCCAGTGTCCTTCCAGCCAGCCAGCAGGTCAATCGTCTGGCTTTGGCTCTGAGGATCGAGCGTCGCGGTCGGCTCGTCGAGCAGCAGCACCCGCGGGTCGAGTATGAGGACCGAAGCGATGGCCACGCGTTTCTTTTCGCCTCCCGAGAGCCGGTGCGGCGGCCGGTCTTTCAGATGCGCGATGTTCAAATCGTCCAACGTTTGGGCTACTCGCCGGCGAATCAGGTCTTGCGGCCAGCGCAGTTGCAGCGGTCCGAATGCCAGCTCGTCGAAGACCGTCGGATTGAATAACTGCACGTCGGGATTCTGGAACACCAGGCCAACGCGGCGGCGAAAGTCGAACGAGAACGTTTCATCCTGGAAGCGTTCTTCGGTCAAAGGCTCCCCGCAAAAGCGGACCGTACCCGAGCCGGCAAAGCAGAGACCGTCGAGAAGCCGCAGCAGCGTCGATTTCCCCGATCCATTGGCCCCCAGCAACGCGACCCTCCGCCCGGCGGGAATCGCCAGGCTTAGAGCGTCCAGCGCCACCACGCGTTCGTAAGCGTAGCTGACTTCCTCGATCTCAAAAATCGGCGGCTCCAACTTGCATTCCCCTTTTCTAATGCCCCACCCATATGGCCGCCGCTCCCAGCGCCAGAAAGAGCGCCAGCCAGCTCCAGTCGCGGGGCCGCATTTCGAACTCGTCGAGCACGTACGCCTCTCCCCGGAAACCACGCGCTTGCATAGCCATGTAAACGTCGCCGGAGAGCTGCATGGTCTTGCTCAGCAAAACTCCGGCTGTCGCAATGGCCAGGCGCCGGGCCTCCTTCGCCTCGAGCCTTCCCACCATCCGGCTGCGCCGCGACTCAAACATCTCCTCGGCCGTCCCAATCATGAGGAGAATATAACGGTAAGTCATGCCGAGGATCACCACCAGGACGACGGGAACGCGCAGCACCCGCAGGGCCTTAAGGACGTGGGTCCAGGGCGTACAGAGAACCAGCAACATGGAGAGCGTCGCGGTCGTCTCGACGCGCGAAATCAAATAGACGGCGCCCCGAAGTCCTTGCGCCGTCACGGCCCACCCAAGCGCCGGCAGCCGTCCGATGGGACGGCCCGGGGTGAGAAAAAGAGCCGGCAGCGCAATCAGGCCCGTGAAAGCGAATGCGGCAGCCCAGATGCGGATCACGAGTGTGCGAAGTGGCACGCGAGAGCAGACCGCCAAAACGAATGCCAGAGCGAAGACAGCCCCGATGATTTCGAGCCGCCGGGAAGCGGCCGCGGCCACGATCAGGCCCAGGAACCCGAGCAACTTCACGCGCGGATCGAGGCTCTGCAAAAGGCCGGCGCGCCGCGCCAGCTCTTCGGATTCGAGGGTGTGTTCGAGAACCCGAAGGAAGCCGTGAATGGATCCCGCGATAACGCGATTTGGGCGCACGCTACCCGCTCCGCCGCCGGGCAGTGAAGACCCAGTCCGCCACCAGCGCCGCCAGCAGGATGAGGCCCGATCCAAACGCCGCGGAAAGCAAATAGCCGAACGAGGAACTGCGCAGGAATGGCGGTGCGTAGGATGGAACAGGGGCCGTCCAGACGGAGGACAGGCGCTCGATCCCTTGCGGTACGCCCGCGGGAAGCGCTTGATTCGCCGACACCGCGGCGATTTGCCGGCGGGCGGCGGCATCCGCGAAGTCGTGCGGCGACCACTCGCCCCAGGCGCTGCCGACTGCCAGGATTCCCAGGGGAGTAATCAGCATCAAGACAGCCAGGCCGGCCAGCAAAGGGCGGATGGCCAGCCAACCGAAGCCGCCCGCTTCGGCCTCGGTTGACGCGGCTCCCGGCGCGGTGGCGCGCAAAAGGGACGGATGGCTCCGCTGCAGCCAGGCCACCAATCCAGCCGACAGGATCAACTCGGCCAGGCCGGCAATGGTGAGGTGTCCGGCCATCATCGCCGGAACGGCGATCTTCAGCGGGTAGGGCGCATAGAGCGGCGCTCCCGAAGCGTCGCGGAATAGCATGGGCTGGATTCCGAGCTCGATCCCCGTCAATAGCGCGGCCACGTTGATCGACAGGTAGCCGGCGATGCCCGCGGCAAAAACGCGTCGCCGCGAGACGATGGCGCACTTCCCGGAGATGGCGCGATAGGTGAGCCACGCGACCAGCGATCCCGCAATCGCCATGTTGAAACAGTTGGCCCCGAAGGAGGTGATGCCGCCATCGCCAAAGAACACCGCCTGAATGAAAAGCGCGATCGAAATGGCGAGGATGGAAGCCCAGGGCCCCAGCACAATACTGGCGATGGAGACGCCCACCGCGTGGCCCGTGGTGCCCCCGGGCAACGGCAGGTTGAACATCATCACCACGAAGGAAAACGCGGCAAACACCGAAAGCAACGGGATCAGTTTGGTGGCCAGCAGCCGCTTGAGCCGGCGCAGCGCGACGTACCAGAACGGAGCCGAGGCCGCGTACAGGGCCGCGCAGGTCGCCGGACTCAAATAGCCGTCGGGGATATGCATTCTCTAGGGCCGGCCGATACGCCGGCAGTCCAAACCGTACTACCGTTTTCCGAATCGTAACACGTATCACTGAGCCGTCTTGCGGCCAAACTTGTAGGTCAAGCTCAAGCTTGCGTACGAAGGTATGCGCACTCCAACCACCTCCGCAATCGGGTTCTCGGGGACTGCTCCGTCCACCAGCCCCACCTGCCCGGGCGCATAGTTCGTGGCGAAGTTTTCCGTGGTCTGCCCGGTATAGCCTTCGGCAATCATCATGTTCACGCCGACGTTGATCCGTCCCCCAAGAAATGGCCGCACCACCGCCAGCCGGAACTCCTTGTTCGGCACGCCGAGGCAGTAGGTGGATAGGTCGTCGGGGTGATTTTCGTCGCACCCATTGCCAACCACCTTCCTTCCCACGTACTCGAATTCCACTTTGGCCTGCAAATGGAAAGGCAGCTTCTGATAGGTCGCGGAAAAATCGCCGATCAACCGGGGCGCCTCCGGCGTCACCTGTCCCGTGTCCAGATCGCGCGCATCGGCCTGCTCAAAGGTCGCCAGCAACTGTCCCCAGCGGAAGCCCTGGCTTAGCGTAGCCGCCATATAGCGTATGCGGCCCGGTCCCAGGTCGAACTGCAGTCCGGTGTCCGGATCGATCTTGCCGAACTCGGCGGTTTGCGTCTCGTGTCCGAGGGTCAGTTTGAAGTCCGTATTGTGGACGGTCTTGCTGGCCACCAGTTGGTAGGATTGTGCGGTCTCCACGGGATCAACGGCGGCCGGAGCG
>Ga0181517_10005530_pt1 | contig 11137 bp, 16 predicted proteins | sample PEATcosm2014_Bin_31_FD_119748 | JGI IMG/M metagenome (GOLD analysis project Ga0181517, IMG submission 119748) | Peatland microbial communities from MTU Mesocosm Facility, Houghton, MI, USA - PEATcosm2014_Bin01_30_metaG | ecosystem: Environmental > Terrestrial > Soil > Wetlands > Peat | place... | reverse complement strand
GGCGGCGGCAGAGAAAACATCGTCCGTGGATTCGGTTAGTCGCGTGCGGGCGCTGGTGCTGGACGCGGTGAAGCGGCACATGGTTTCGGATGTGCCGGTGGGATGTTTCCTGTCCGGCGGGATTGACAGCTCGATCGTGGCGGCGGGAATGTGCCGGGCGGCGGCGCGGGCTGCGGATGTCAATACGTTTTCGATCGGCTTCGACGATCCGCGTTACGACGAGACCGCCCATGCGGCGGCGGTGGCGCGGCACTTGGGGACGATGCATCGGCAATTTCACGTGACCCCCGACGCGGCGGCGGATTTGCCCAAGCTGGCCGAGGTGTTTGGCGAGCCGTTCGGGGATTCATCGGCGCTGCCGACGCTTTACCTGTCGCGGCAGACGCGAGAGCATGTGAAGGTGGCGTTGGGCGGCGACGGGGCGGATGAATTGTTTGGGGGATATGACCGGTATCGCGCGATGTCGATCGGGCAGAAGTTGTCGCATCTTCCGGCCGCGGGACGATTGGCGGCGTGGGAGGGTTGGAAGAAGCTCCCCGGCACGCACCCCAAGTCGCGGATGTTCCGAATGAAGCGACTGCTGGGGAGCCTGTCGGCCGATGCGCCGATACGTTATGCGGGATACATGCGCCTGTTCGATGACGGTCAGATCGAGCGATTGATGCCGCGTGGCCAACTTGGCCAGGACATCGTGGCGCGCGAATTTGCCCGATTGTCGGCCGGGCGCGATGACGTGCGGACGGCGCTGGCGGTGGATCGCGTGACGTATCTCCCCGAGGACTTGCTGACCAAGCTGGACCGCTCGTCGATGCTGCACGCGCTGGAGGTTCGCAGCCCGTTTCTGGATGCGGACGTGGTTCGATTTTCCGCGGCATTGAGCAGCGATCAACTGATCGGTCGCGGGCGAAAGCGTTTGCTGCGCGAGGCGTTCGCCGCCGACCTGCCGGCCGAGGTGTTTCGCCGCCGCAAGATGGGATTCGCCGTGCCAATTGGCGCATGGTTCTCCGGCCCACTGCGGCCGATGCTGCACGATCTGCTATTGGCGAGCGATTCGTTCGCAGCGGCCCATTTTGATCGTGGCGCGGTCGAGCAACTGATGGCAGAACATCACGAGTCGCGGGTCGATCATTCGCAGCGGCTCTATGCTCTGGTGATGCTGGAATTGTGGCATCGCCTGCGGTGAAGAAAGATTGTCCCTCGCAGAGGCGCAAAGGCGCAGAGGTGAGACGTCGATTGCGGGAGCGATGTCAGCCGAGGCGACGTTCCAACCAGTTCATTCTGCTTCAAACTCTGCGCCTTTGCGCCTCTGCGAGGGATATTCTTCTCATTCCCCGGCTTTGAGGAACCGGCCAATCCCGGGTTTGAAGATGACCTTGCCGTCGACGACGACCAGTTCCTCGTCGAGGAAGAGTCGCACGGCCTTGGTCAGGATATCCGCTTCGAGGTTGAGGCCCTTTTCCTTGACATCGTCGAGCGTGTCGGAACCCACGTTGATGTGGAACACGTCCTGGAGAATGACCGGGCCTTCGTCGAGCTGCTCGGTGACGAAATGCGCCGTGCAGCCGTGGACGCGGACGCCGCTTTCATAGGCTTGTTTGTAGGGTGCGGCGCCGGGGAAATACGGCAGCAGCGACGGGTGGATGTTGATGATCCGGTGCTTGAACGCGCCCACGATCCGGTTGGGCAGGATGCGCATGTACCGGGCCAGCACGATCAAATCGGGATTGATGGCGGTGAGACGGCCCAGCAGCCAGTCGAAGTGCTTTTCCGGGTCGGTCGAGTCGACATGCTCGAAGGGCAGCTTCGCCGCCTGCGCCACCGGGGCCAGATCGGGATGGTTGGACAGGACAATCTCCGGCTGGCCGTTCAGCTTGTGCGAGGCGAATTGCTCGGCCAGCGCCGAAAGGCAATGGGGTTCACGGCTGACGAGGATGGCGACGCGCTTGAGGCGCTTGTGGCTGTGCAGATGGACGCGCACTTCCATGTCGATGCTCGTGCCCAGCCCGATCAGGCCGGTGATCAGTTCGGAAAGATCGCAACTGATGTCCTTGAGATCGACGAGCATGTCCATGAGGAAGAAGCCGCGGACGACGCGTTGCTCGATATCCTCGATATTGATGCCGCGCTGGGCCATGTACGTGGCGAATTGCGCGACGACGCCCTTCTGGTCCTTGCCCAGAACGCTGACGACTGCCAACACCTGCTCGGGCACGTTTTCTCCTTGATAGCGAATCCAGCGCCGCCAGTGTATCGGGGATGCATTGAAATTGCAGCCCGGCGGCTTGAGGCCCGATGAGGCCGGCGCGCGATGGGGATTTCAACTCGGCGCAGCATAAAGCCCCCGGCTGGTCGAGTCGGAGGCGCGGGATTGCATGCGTTGGTGTCCGCTCGCCATCACGGGATGGTGATGGTCTGGCCGACTTTGAGCGTCGAGGGTGTCAGGCCGGGATTGGCATCGGCGATCTTTTTCCACTGGTTGCCGTTGCCGTAATGGGTGGCGGCGAGTTTCCAGAGCGTATCGCCGGCCTTGACCTTGTACGTTGTGCCCGTGGACGAAGCGCCGCTGGCCAGAGCGGGTGCGGTGTCCATGGCGGGAGTCACGGTCGCGGGCGTTTGCACGGGGGCCGGCGTATAGGCCGCGGGAGTGGCGGTGGTGATCGGCGCTGGTGTCATTGAGACATCGGTGACCGGCGTGCTGGACGGCGACATGGCCGACGACGATCCGTTGCTCTGGCAGCCGGCGGCGAGCAGTACGATGGCCAATATGGGAAGCGTGTATTTCATGGCGACTCCTTGCAAACGGTTGTGGTGACGGGCCATCCATGCCCGTGCGCTGACATTTGGATTATCGGACGACTTCGTGGTGCAGCTTGAATCAAACGCGGCGGGTATGATCAGGTCATGGCGAGCGTGGCGGTGCTGGTATTGGTGGTTGCGGCGGTGGGCCTGCTGCTGGCGATGCTGATCGCGGCGGCGATGGCGATGACACTACTTTGCCCGCAGCGCATGACCGACGGCCGGGCGGCGTGGCTGCTGAAACGCACTTCGCCGGACGATTTGGGCCTGCCGTTTGTGGTTCAGGAATGGCGCGTTCGCGATCAGCGCACCGGCAGGCCGCTGAACATCGCGGGATGGTGGATACCGGCGAAATCGACATCGGACAAGACGGCCGTGCTGATCCACGGCTACGGCGACGCGAAGGTGGGCGCCATCGCCTGGGCGCCACTGATGCGTCACTTGGGGTTCAACGTGCTGGCAATCGATCTGCGAGCGCACGGTCAGAGCCAGGGGCGTTACACAACGGCCGGTTGTTGGGAACGGTTCGACGTGATGCAGGTGTTGGACCAGGAATTGGCGCAGCGGCCGGAGGCGATGCGGCGCGTCGTGCTGCTGGGCGTGAGTCTGGGCGCGGCGGTGGCGGCGGGGGTGGGGGAGATGCGTGACGATCTGGTGGCGGTGATATTGGAATGCCCATACAGCAGCTTCCGCCACGCGATCCATTCGCATGCCCAGCGCAGCGGCATGCCGGGACCGTGGTTTCAGCGGGCGGCGGTGTGGCTGGCCCAGCGCATCGCGCATGCCGATTTTGATGCATTGGCACCGGTCCGAACGATAGGGCGGGTGCGATGCCCCGTCATGGTGATTCAATCGGGCGACGATCCGCTGGTGACGCCCGGCGATGCGGCCGAGATAGAAGCGGCCGTGCGTTCACGGCCGGTGGAGGCGGGGCCGAATGTGTTTTGGCCAGTGCCGGCGGCACGGCACGTGATGGCGATGAGCGCGTATCCGGATGATTATCGGGAACAGGTGCAGGCGTTTGTGGTTGCCGTGCTGGCGAAGCAGACACTCGACCAAACCGCCCCTGCGGCGGTACCCTGTCATCCATGACACCCAATCCAATACGCATTCAATGGATTCAGGACGCGCTGCGGCATGCCAATCTCGACGGATTGGTTGTGTCGCTGGCGTCGAATGTGCTGCTCGTCAGCGGCTATTGGCCGGTCGTCGGCACGGGCGTCGCCGGGATCAATGCCGATGGGCTGGTCGGCGTTATCTGCCCTGACGACGAACGCGAACTGGCGATGTCCGGACACGCGAAGGAATTCGTCTCGATCCATCCGGGGAGCCTCAGCGACCAGCGCTCGGCCGCCAGCAGTCTTTATGGGCCGCTGAACGAATTGCTCAATCGCCTGTCTTTGCGGGGGCGGCGAATTGGAGTCGATTCCAACGCCCACGTTCCCGCGCCGTACGCGTCGACGCACATCTACGGCCACGTGCTGACTGACTGCCTGGCGCGGTGCGATTCGCGAATGACCGTTAGCATCGTGGATGATCGCCTTGAGGAACTCCGCGCCGTCGCCTCGCCAACGGAATTGGAAAAGATTCGCCTGGCGCATCGCATTGCCGGCGCGGCGTTCACGGCCGGTGCCGCGCAACTGCGGCCGGGGCTGATCGAATCGCAAGCGGCCGTTGCATTCGCCGATATTCTCGACGATCCGCGCGGGCTGGTCGATCTGAATCACTCACGCGCCCGCGGGTTTGCCTGGTGCATGTCCGGTCCCAACAGCGCATCGGCATGCGCCGCATACGGCCGGTCGCGCGGGCGAGTGCTGTCGGCCGGCGATCTGGTGCTGGTCCACAGCAATTCCACGGTTGATGGCTTCTGGACGGATGTGACGCGGACGTTCTGCCTCGGCGGGCTGGATGCCCGGCAGCAGAAGATGTTCGACGCGGTCTTCGCCGCCCGGCATGTGGCGCTGGACTTGATTCGCCCCGGCGTCGCCGCCGCCAAGGTCGATCAGGCCGCACGCGAAGAACTGGCCCGCCGCGGGTTTACCAGCGAATTCCGCCACGGCACCGGCCACGGCGTGGGCTACTCCGCCATCGACGGCAACGCCCAGCCGCGACTGCATCCGGCCTCGAAGGACATCCTCCGCGAAGGCAACGTTTTCAATGTCGAACCCGCCATCTACATCGACGGCTATGGCGGCATCCGCCACTGCGATGTGGTCGCCGTCACCGCCACCGGGGTTGAGCTTCTCACCGATTTCCAGAGCGATCTGGCGTCGGTGACGAAATAGGCGGTTTTCGCTGGAAAACCGGTAAATCGTCGAATTCCGGATTGCCGGGAACTTTCCGCCGCGGTTGGCGTCTACAGGGAATGGCCGGCGACGCAACGCAGGGCCCGGCGGTCGGTAGAACATAATAGTGGCGCTGTCGAAAGTGGCGGCCGACGAACCACGCTTATCAGGAGATGCATCCATGCGGACATTTCTCAAGGCAATCTTGGTCGGAAGCGCTCCGGCATTCGCCGTCACCTGCATCGTGGGGGTCGCCATCTCCTCCGCCAGCAGTAGCCCCAATGCCGATCCGGGCACGGCCGGCATTGTTCCGCTGGCAGAAGCCGGCATACAGCCATCGACTCAGCCATCCACACAGCCGGCCACGCAACCCACTCCGCCAATACGTCGTGGCGGCGGCGGTGGCGGCGGTGGCGCCGGCCGCGGCGCACGCGGCTGATCAGACGCCGAATCTGGAGACGCGCCGATGAGGACATTTCTCAAGGCAGTTATGATTGGCAGCGCACCGGCATTTGCCGTCACCTGCATCCTGGGAGCCGGGATGTCCTCCGGTAACGCTGGCTCCAAGGTCGATCCGGTCAGGGGCGAAATAATTCCCCTGGATGGACCCGGCACACAGCCTTCGACACAGCCATCTACGCAGCCGACCACCAGGCCAACTCCGCCGATCCGTCGGCGCGGAGGGGGCGGCGGGGGGGGCGGCAGCCTGCCCGGCCGTGGCCTGCGCGGCTGATCGATCACGCCCAATCAGGAGATGTACCTATGAAAACAATGCTCAAGACGATCGTGGTCGGAAGCGCACCGGCGTTCCTCGTCACCTGCGCTCTGGGCGCGGGAGTCGGAGGCGCCGATACTCGCACAATTTCCGGCTTCCGAAACGCCGCCCCGACTCCATTGGATGCTCCCGGCACACAGCCGTCCACACAGCCGGCGACCCAACCCGCCCCGGCCCCGCCGCCGGTACGGCGAGGTGGTGTAGGTGGCCTCGCCGGCCGCCGCGGTTGATGAAAGACTCAAGATCAGGAGATGCTCACATGAAAACAATGCTCAAGACGATCGTGGCCGGAAGCGCGCCGGCGTTCCTCGTCACCTGCGCTCTGGGCGCGGGATTGTCGGCCGGCGATACTGGCGCGCGTCCCGGCATCCGTAACACCGCTTCGACTCCATTGGATGCTCCCGGGACGCAGCCGTCCACACAGCCTGCGACGCAACCCGCCCCGGCCCCTCCCCGCGTGCCTAGCCCTGGCGGGGGCCGCGGCGCGGGCTATCGCGGATGATTTTTCGCGATTTTGCGCGCGCAGCGGCCGCGAAGAGCGTCTAATACACTGGTGGGAGCGTGGTTGCTCGAGCCGGGTCGGGTATCATTCATGTTCGACGAGGGAATACGCCTATGAAGACCTGTCTCAAAGTTGCCATGATCGGAAGCGCACCGGCATTTCTCGTGACCTGCGGGCTGGGAGCAGTATTGTCCGCCAGCGCCACTCGCAACGCGCCCATCATCAGCAGGATCGCTCCTGCTTCACTGGACGCGGCGGGGACGCAGCCGTCCACGCAACCCGCCCCGATCCCGTACCCGGCCGTTTCCGGCTTTCGCGGCTGAATTTTCAAGCCCAATCAGGAGATTCGCCCATGCAAACATTGCTCAAAGTCGCCGTGGCCGCAAGCGCACCGGCATACCTCGTGACCGGCGGCCTTGGAACGGCATTGTCCGCCAGCGGCGCTCTTGGCGGGCCTGCTGTCAACAGGATCGCGCCGGCTCCAGTAGATGCGCCCGCAACACAGCCGGCGACTGAGCCCATCCCACCGCCGCCGACGGTCGTTCTCGGCCTTCGTGGCTGATCCGCCAACATGCAAAAGGAGATGCCCACATGACCACATTTCTCAAAGTCGCTGTAGCGGGAAGCACCCCGGCATTTCTCGTAACCTGCGCCCTGGGGGCGGGATTGCCCGCTGGCGACACTCGCTCGGAGCCTGCCATCAGCAGGATCGCTCCGATTCCACTGGATGCGGGCACAACGCAGCCGGCTACCCAACCCGCCCCAATCCCGCCCTGGCCAATCGTGACCGATGGCGCTCGCGGCTGATGATCCGGGCTCAATCAGGAGATTCGCTCATGCAGACGTTTCTGAAAGTTGCCGTGGCCGGGAGCGCACCGGCATTTCTCGTGACCTGTGCCCTGGGGGCGGGATTGCCCGCTAGCAAGGCTCGCTGGGACCCCGCCATCAGCAGGATCGCTCCGATTCCACTGGATGCGGGCACAACGCAGCCCACCACGCAACCCGCCCCAATGCCGCCGTGGCCGAACAACGTTCAAGGCGAGCGCGGTTGATTTTTCAGGTTCAATCAGGAGATTCATCCATGCAGACATTACTGAAAGCGGCGGTAGCTGGAAGCGCGCCGGCCTTCCTCGTCACCTGCGCTCTGGGCGCGGGATTGTCCGCTGGCGACACTCGCACTAGCCCGACTATCAACAGGATCGCGCCCGCTCCATTGGATGCGGCCGGAACACAGCCATCGACACAACCAGTGCCGGAGCCGCCGATTATCATCGACGGAATCAACGGCCGTCGCGGCTGATCATTCAGACTCATTCAGGAGATTCGCCCATGCAGACATTACTCAAAGTTGCCATGGCCGGAAGCGCACCGGCGTTCCTTGTAACCTGCGCTCTGGGCGCGGGACTGCCGGCTGGCAACACACGCGGCGTGCCCACCATCAGCAGTGTCGCTCCAGTGCCATTGGATGCGGCCGGTACACAGCCGTCCACGCAACCCGTCCCGGCACCGCCGATGCCCATTGTGGGCCTTCGCGGCTGATTTTTGCGAGGTTGGAAATTGCCCGCCGAACTTATCATCGGGGCCAACGGCTATCTGGGCCAATATCTGGCCAATGCCCGGCGCGGATGCGATTGCGTGCTGCATTCACGAACGCCCATGAATTCGTTCTGCGCCCAGGCCGGGTTGCCGTTCTTGCAGGAAGACCTTGTCGAATCGCGCGGACTGCTGAGTTCCCTTGAACCTGCGACCGTCTACCTTCTGGCCCGGCCGGTGACACAGAACGCCAGCATCCTTCTGGATTTTGGGCAGAACGTGCAATGGCTTTTGCAGGAATGGGCCGATCGCAAATGCCTTCGCCGCGTGGTTTTCGCGTCAACACAGCTTGTTTACGCGACGCCGGCCGACGATAAGCCGCTGCCGGTGAAAAGTCCGCTGGGGCCGGAATCCCCATATGATTGCCATAAAGCGGCCATGGAATATTTCCTCTCGCTGCTGGCTCATCACGAATCGGGAATCTCGGTTGAAGTTTTTCGCATGCCGTTGCTTGCCGGCCGGCCCGGTACAGCGGCGCAGGTGCAGGAACAGTTTCTCTTTCAATGGCGTGCGGCCTATCAAACGGGCTCTCGCTGGTCATTCCCGGCCGATGAACCTCTGCACGCCACCTGGGGCAATTCCTGGGCGCACGTCGATGATGTGGTGAACTTAATGATCCATCCCCGACCGGGACCGGAGCGGTTTCACTTTGTGCAGCCGGTTTCGGGGCATCTGACGTATGTGGCGCTGGATGCGTTTTTTCAATTGAACTACCGCCTGCCGCCGATGCGGGATAGTCTTCACCTGCCGAGGACGTCGTTCTTTTTGCAGGACAACGCCGACACCAAACCGCGGACAATCGACGAGGCGTTTCCTGAGAACATGGATATGGCCGATGAAAATTGTTCACGTTGAACTGCCGCGGTTCTTCACGCTTTCGGTCAAGGAATACATGACCGAGACGGCATCCGCTCTGGAGATCGCCGGCCACCAGTTCGCCCAATACGACATCAACCCCAACTTCTGGCGATGGCTCATGGCGCTCTCCACGCCGCACAGTCCCGGCGATTGCTTCGAGGCGATTGTGGCGGCCGGAAGCAGCCAGAAACTCTGGCCGGCGATGGCGGAATTGCAGTCGCATTTCCGGGATATCGGCCGGCTGTACGGCGTGCCGGTGAATTTGCAGGGGCTGGGCCTTTCGCGTGCGGTGGTTGAATCGTCGTACGCGATGTGTTCGCTGGTGGCCGACAATTTCGGCTGCGGGTTATTCGCCAATTTCTTTTCGCACGTTGATGAGCGACTGGGATTGCGGCAGGCGGATGTCGTCACGCTGGGGCTGGACAATCCCGAGGGCGTCTTTTGGGCTTTGCAACTGGCGTCATGGCTGAGAACGGCCGGTTCCAGGGCGCACATCGGCATTGCCCGTCACAGTTGGGAAAATTATTCGCTGCTGCACCACATCGACGATCTGGCGAAGAACGCGTGGTTCTTCAGCGTCATTGATTCGGTGATTCTTTATCAGGAGGAGATCGCTCAGACGATGCGGTCGCTGGTTGCCGTTCTGGATGGATCGGCGCCGGCCGAGGATTTGCACAACATCGCGATTAAGACCGGCGACGCCGTCCGCGTCATTGCGCCCCGGCCCGCCGATCGCACCGCCGTGCGCATCGCCGATGGCGGCTACCGGATCCCCCACGAATACTTCACGTCCATGTGCGTTCCGCTGGAGGATATCGTCTATTGCATGTCGATGGTGCGGAACAAATGCTTCTACAAGAAATGCAGCTTCTGCGTGCAGGTCGCCAAGCACATCAGCGATAACGCATACAGCGAGGCCGCCGATGTAAAGCGGTCGCTGGACGCCTGCCAGGAACTTCTGCGGCACGGCGTCGGTATGGTCAACTTCATGGACGAGGCGATGCGGCCGGTCGATTTGCGAGACTTCTGCGCCGGTTTGCAGGAGCGGCAATTGCGGATCCATTGGGTGGGGCGCATGATCGCCGCGGCCAATCCCAGCGTGGACCTTCTGCACACGATGAAGGAAGCCGGGTGCATCGAGGTTCTGTTCGGACTGGAGACGTTCGATCACGATGTCGCCGCCGACATGGGAAAGGTCAGCCGTTCGCACCATGACGCGGGCGTGACTTCCGCGATGATCGAGAGATTTCTGGACGCCGGATTGTTCCTGATCCTGAGCATGATCTACGAATTCCCGACCGAAACGAACGAGGCCCGCCAGCGAACGCTGAACAACATGGATGAGCTATTTTCCAGAACCGGCCGCGTTGCCACGATATTCAACCGCTTTCATTTGTTCCACAAATCGCGGATGTATCAGGATCCCGCGGCGTTCAACATCAAGACGATCCAGTCGCGGTTGCCCGAAAATGATTTGCAATACTATTTCGACTACGACTGCGAGCGACCCCATCCGCCCGCCACCGCTGCGGAGCTGGCCACCATGCACCGCCTGACCCTGGGATTGCGCGAAGACCGTTACGCCGCCTTGCTTAATCGCCACGGCCGGGACTTGCTCGACATGGCCTATTTTCTCGATTACGGCTCGATGGGCTTCCGGCAGCGGGCGGAGCACGATTCGGTGCTGTCCTACGAACTGTTTGCGGCGACTGCGGATTGAGGCAAGGGGCCAGCAGCTTATGAATCGCGCGGCTCGGCCTGTCGAGCCCATTCCGGCGAAAACTCTCGTCCCACCCATCGCCAGAATCGCCCCCAGCGGGTAAAGTCACCCTCGCCATGGGCAATTCATTCTGGATCGATCGACCTGTACTGGTGACCGGGGCCACCGGTTTTCTCGGCGGCTGGCTGGTCAAGCGGCTGCTGGCGCAGAGCGCCAATGTCGTGTGCATCGTGCGCGACTGGGTACCGCGCTCCATGCTTCTGGACGGCGAGCTTATCAGCCGCGTTACGCTCGTTCGCGGCGATATCGTCGATAGCGCACTCCTGGAACGCACGCTGGGCGAGTACGAAATCGACACCGTTCTGCATCTGGCCGCACAGACCATCGTCGGCATCGCCAACCGTAATCCGCTGAGCACATTCGAGACCAACATCGCCGGAACCTGGCGGTTGCTCGAGGCCTGCCGGCGGTCGCCGGCCGTTAAGCAGATCGTCGTCGCCTCCAGCGACAAGGCGTACGGCGATGTCGAGAAGCTGCCGTACGACGAATCCACGCCGCTGGTCGGGAAGCATCCGTACGACGTGAGCAAGTCGTGCGCTGATCTGATC
>Ga0181517_10005529_pt1 | contig 11139 bp, 5 predicted proteins | sample PEATcosm2014_Bin_31_FD_119748 | JGI IMG/M metagenome (GOLD analysis project Ga0181517, IMG submission 119748) | Peatland microbial communities from MTU Mesocosm Facility, Houghton, MI, USA - PEATcosm2014_Bin01_30_metaG | ecosystem: Environmental > Terrestrial > Soil > Wetlands > Peat | place... | reverse complement strand
GGGCGACACGGTTCTGCTGAGTTCGCGCATCATTCCGGGGAACGAAAAGGGCATCTTCCGGGTGATCGACCATTTGTACCGGCGCGACGCCAACGTGATCTACGACGACGGGCATAGCGGCCTGATCCACGTGAGCGGACACGGCAGCCAGGAAGAACTGCGCCTGCTGATCAACCTGGTGAAGCCGAAGTTCTTCATTCCGGTGCATGGCAATTATGGCAACCTGCGCAAGCACGCCAAACTGGCCATGGATACTGGCGCGATTGAACACGCGATTGTGATTGAAGACGGCGACGTGCTGGAACTGAGCAAGGACGACGCGCGCAAGAGGGACAAGGTGCAGGCAGGACGCATCCTGATCGATTCCGGCTCGTCGATCGACGTGGTGGAAGATCTGGTGATCCGCGACCGGCGGATTCTTTCGGAAGACGGAATTGTGCTGTGCGTGCTGGGCATCAACAAGCGCACCGGCAAGGTGGAGCAGGCTCCGGAAGTGATCATGCGCGGCTTTGGCGGCGCGGATATCACCGAAGAAGCGCGCCAGGCGGTGACGAAGACGCTGGACGCCCTCAGCGTGGAGCAGAAAGCCGACTACGGAATGGTCAAGGAAAAGGTGCGTGCCGAGCTGAAGCGCCTGATTCAGAAGCTGACCGGACGACGGCCGATGATCATGCCCATCATTATGGAAATCTGACGGGCCGAACAAAATACGATGAGGGGAAGGGGCGGAGAAAATCCGCCCCTTTTCAGTTTTATGGGAGCGTTACTGATCCGGCAAGAAATGAGTGGCCTTGTTTCCCACCCTTTCCCGCAAAATGCGCGGGAAAGGAGGGGGCACCCATAAAGTAATTTGTTGCCGGATCACGAAATGGGATCGGATTTTGCGGATGCGGCTTTGCGCGCTTCAGCCTCGGCGAGCCAGCCGCGGCGGAGCTTTTCGGCGGGAACATTGGAGAGATAGGGCTTGATGTCGAGGATGGGCGTGCCGTTGAGCATGTCGACGCCGCGCACGCGGAGGGTTGCGCCTTCGCGGCCGAGGAGTTCGACGACGGTGAGGGCGATGGGGTTGGGACGGCGCGGCGAACGGGTAGTGAAGAGGCCGTGCGGCTGGTTGTCGGTGGGCGGCTTGACCATCAGATCGAAGCCGTCGGAACGGTCGAAGACCCAGAGGACGATGAGGTGGGAGTAGCCCTCGATGTCGGTGAGCCCCTCTTCGAACTCAGGCAGGAGCTGCAGCGAGCCTTCTTCGGGGTGAGTGGCTCCGCAACCCTTGGGAATGGCCGTGGGGTCGGTGAAGGGGCTGGCTACGTAGCCGATGGGCTGGGGTTTGAACATGAGGGCCTCCGGCATCGATGGTAAATGAGGCGGGTGGCTGCCCGGCTATTGTCTGGCTACTCAAGGCGCAACGGCGCGCCGGAGAAATCTGACCCCGGTGGACAAGCTGAGATCGTGATAGAGGGGCTGGCGCGGCGTCGCTCAAGGGCGGCGAGCACGCGCCTAGAGCGGCTCCACAATTCACGTGCCCTTTTTAGTCCTGCGAAAGGTGGCTCTTTCTTGAGGAAAACGCCACTTTAGGTTGGTGGGTCCTGGGTACAGCAATTGTGGAACCGCTGTAGCGGTCAATTGACAGGACGGGTTTCCTGCGCCGCGCTGGCCGCGCCGGTTTCGCGCGCACTGGCATTCGGCCTGGAAACGTTTGAACTCTCCAGTTTGTAAAGCAGCGATCGATAGCTGATGTTGAGCCATTTTGCAGTTTTCAGGCGGTTCCATTCGTGCGCCTGGAGGACCTTGAGAATCACCTCGCGCTCCATGTCGCGGACGGCGCCCTTGGTGAGCTGCTTCAAGGAAAAGGGGCGGGAGAGATCGATTTCCGCGAATCCGCGCGAGGGGGCACTGGAGACGAGTTCGGAGACGATAACTTCCTCGCTGTCGATCAGGACATAGCTGCGAATCATGTTCTCCAACTGGCGAATATTGCCGGGCCAGTGGTATCCGCACATCAGCCTCATCACATCCGGGGAGAGCGGCTGGGGACGATGCTGGAAGACCTTGGCATAGCGGGAAAGAAAATGATCGACCAACATCGGGATGTCTTCGCGGCGATTGCGCAAGGGGGGCATATTGATCGTAATGGCATTGATGCGGTAGAGGAAGTCCAGGCGAAAACTGCCATTTTCGGTATTTTGCAGGAGGTTCTGATTGTCGGCGCACACCAGGCGGGCGTTGACGTGGCGCGACTCGAGGCCGCCGACGCGCATGAAACTGCCGTCTTGGAGGACTTGTAGAAGCTTGGCCTGCACCGCGATGTTCAGGCTGCCGACCTCGTCCAGGAACAGGGTTCCCTGGTCAGCCAATTCCACGCGCCCGCGTTTGGTGCTGCCGGCCCCGGTGAAGGCGCCCTTTTCATAGCCGAACAACTCGGACTCGATCAGCGTGCTGGGAATGGAGGGGCACCTGACCTTGATCATGGGGTGCTGACAGCGGCGGGAAAACAGATGCAAGAAGCGCGCTAGGACTTCCTTGCCGGTTCCGCTCTCTCCTTGCAGCAGGACGGGCACGTCGGTTCTGGCGATGCGTTCGAGCCGTTCGCGCACAACCGCCATCTCGGCGCTTTGTCCAAAGGTCAACGCAAGTGGCGGGATATCGTGGATGTCCAAACGGTCCTTTGGTGTGGTCGAGATCATGAAGTCTCCGGGGTGCAGTGGGCCTCTCAGGGTATATGCACGTCTTATGCCATATTCAAGGGGGAGTTGGGAGTTTCATGCTTGAGCCCGGCGCGGGAACTCGTCCGAATGGAAGAGGGCAATGCAGTGCGGCCAGCGCGGGATCCATGGGGAACGACTCGGCAACGATGATTACTGTCGCGGGCAAGCATGAAAGCTATTGATCCGACGACGACGCTATGCGATGAGTCATCCTGACATCCGTGTGACTCAAATAGCTCTCCACTCATCGCGGTTGTATCAGAATGCCGTGCTGGGCGCGGATTGCGGCAAGAGATTGTCATCGCGCTACTCGTCCTGGCTCAACTCCAGCGAATGACCTGGCCAGTGAAAAGACGCGGGATTCTTCCTTGTTTGGCTCAAGCTATTCCCGCAGGATTTTCGAGTGGTGGGCGGACGGATTATCCGGTTCAGTTCTCCCCGATCCAGTGGTTTGTCCGATCGGGCAATGACGGATAATTCTTTGCATCCGGTTAAGTGCTTGCATAGAGCTGCATGGGTGTGGCGAAAAGTTTTCCCATCCGAGGGCGGCAACTTTCCCATCGCGCTGGGAACCGGAATCCAGCGGGGGACCCGGGATGAACGACCGGATCGATCCTGAAGCTGCGGAATATGAGCTCCAGGACAGGCGTCAAGGCAAGCGGTTGCGACGGTTGTTGGAGCGGGTGGCGGCAACGAAAGGCTCCATTCCACCATGGGGCTGGCAATGGCCGTGCCTGCGGTTTTCCCTTCCAAGCAGGTTCGGAAGGGTTTCGGTGCGCAGCAGCGATCTCGCTTTCCGGTGCCACCGCCGTAGATCCGCCTCAGGTGGGACAATCCTCTGCCGGATCGGAAGAAACAAAATAACAAGTCAAACAAAACAAATACCGTAAAGTTCCGTGAAGGCCCACCCTAGGCGCAAAGACAAAAACGCGCCGAGGGTGGGGCACCCATTTTCGGAGGCTGAATCTGCGGTTGCCAAGCGGGGTTCGTGCCCTCCCAGGTCCGAAAATCCGGGACCTGGAGCACCCATCTTTTGGGGCACCCGCTGCTTCATCCCTCCGCGGGTCTGGAACGCCGGTGGGAGACCTGAGCGAAACCGAAGCCGGTGTGCCCCCGGCCAGTTCCGGGAGGGCCCGCCGCTCCGGTTTGGTTGTAAATCGGCAAACGTTGCAAATAGAACAGGTTCCGCTCGCTTTTTGGTAAAGTCAAAAGAGCTTGCACCATGCGACGCCGGGCAAATACTTCAGATGTGTAAAACTTTGCATAAAAGTGAATAAATGCAGTTTTAGGTGTGGAAAGTTTTTCTGAAAATGCTATACTGGGCCACTAATCAGTTCTGTCATATCGGTTGTCCGGATGCTGGCTTTGGTGAGTCGTTTCTGCATCGACTTGAATCAACGCATAACCTGCATTGTTTCGGCTATGCACGGATGCGCACCAATGGCGTTGACCTTTACAGGGCCCAGAATCTGGGCTTCCCTGGATAGGTATCTGCTTGTTGCATTGTATTTCTTGGTCCGGTAAGCATTCTTTGGTGGGCGCGCCGATGTCAGGGCGGCCTGAGCGCGGTAGATTATCAATCCGAATGTTTGTGAGATGAGGAAATGACCATGCGCGCGTGCGCGGAGCAGGAAAGAAGGACTGTTCGGGCGGCGCGGCGAGTTGATCGATCCAAGAGTTAAGCGCTGCGTGAGGCGCGGCAGAGTACCATGCTGAATCCGACGTGACGGTAGGGAGATAGTCAATCTCCGCCGTCTTTCCCACGTCGTTTTGCGATGACGCTTTGAATACAGGCCCGGTTGAGCAGTCGAAGATGAGCGCGCAAGGGCCGTCGAAGTTGAAAAATTCGCGCTACGAAACCTCGTGATGCGCGTTGCAGGATTGAGCCTAAACCAGGCATTTCAGCAGGACCCATATCCCACTGACTGAGCTCTAGCTCAGAACGATGTATTTGTCACCAAATAGTTCTTCTGCGGATTCAACAGAAAATGGCATGTTGCACGACAAGCTTCTGAACCGTGGTTGTGCGTGGTGGAAGATGCCTATTGAACGGAGAGATAATGCACACTCATGGCGAACCCCGCCCCCGTACTGGAATTCTTAGCATAGACCCGCATATTTGCGAGTACATTCGCCGCGCTTTGGTAAGTGTCTGCCAACTCTCCGTGTACAACGAGGCGGATGCAATGCTGCGGGCGCTGAACGGTGCGGAACACCTGGACATGCTCATTCTCGATTGGCAAATGGGCGACGGGAAGAATGACGAGCATTTTCTAGAGCTGCTGGCGGAGATTCGTTCGGCGAAGCATGCGCTCCCGATCTTGTCGCTGACCTGTGCGACGGACCTGCAGCAACTTCTTCTTACCGCGCGCATGGGCGCCGGCGAGATTCTGCTGAAGCCATTCTCGCGCGACGATATTCGCGAGGCGGTACAACGCAGCCTGGACGGAGCCGACGTTTCCCTGCCCGATAGCGACTTCCGGGATATCCCCCTGGCAGACAACATTTCGTTCGTCCGCAATTGCAAGAAGATGCGCGAGGTGGAGAGGCAATGCACGCTGGTGGCGCGAGCCGATATTCCGGTGCTGGTGCTGGGGGAAAGCGGGACAGGCAAGGAAGTTGCCGCGATGCTGATCCACAAGCTCTCGGCGCGGGAAGGGCGCGCATTTCTCAAGGTGAATTGTGCGGCGATGCCAGCGGATCTGCTGGAGAGTGAACTTTTTGGCTACGAGCAAGGAGCGTTTACCGGAGCGGTGAAGGCCAAGCCAGGCAAGTTCGAGCTTTGCAATCATGGCACGATCCTGCTTGACGAAATTGGCGAGATGCCGACTCAGCTGCAGGCGAAACTGCTGCAGGTGCTGCAGGATGGAAGCTTCTCCCGGCTGGGGGGGCGTTCCAACATCAAGGTCAATGTGCGCGTGGTTGCAGCAACAAATATCAATATCAAGGCTGCGGTGGCACAGAAGACATTTCGCGAGGATCTTTATTACCGTTTGAATGGCTTCACGCTGCATATGCCGCCCTTGCGCGAGCGCAAGGAAGAGATTCCGGTGTTGGCCAAGCACTTCATGCGCAAGATTGCGGCGAAGTTTGGCTGCGAGGAGCTGAGGATATCACCGGCATTGCTGCAGGCGCTGGAACGCTACGACTGGCCGGGGAATCTGCGCGAGATGGAAAACATCATCAAGCGCTACGTGGTGCTGAAGGATGAGTTCATCATCATCTCGGATTTGCATCCCCCACAAGCGGAACGCGCGCAAGAGCAGGCCGAAGAGTGCAGCGACGTAAACGCCGGGTTGAAACGCCTGGTGCGCAACGTCAAAGGCGACGCCGAATCCGCGGCCATCAAACAGACATTGGAGGAGAAAGCGTGGAATCGAAAGGCCGCGGCAAGCGAGTTGCAGATCAGCTACAAGGCGCTTCTGTACAAGATCAAGCAATACCGGATCGATCCTCCGCCGCGGGCAATGGCGATGCGAGAAGATATGAGAGCTTAACCGGAGGGGATGACGGTCAGGATAGCCCGCAAAATGCCGTGGTGGTGCGTCTTGTGGAGGGCACCATCATGGGCTATCTGACAGAGCCTGAATTGAATACGAACGGCAGCCTGAAAGAAACCGTTGGTCAGGACACCGCCGCCAACTGGAATATGTTGCGCATCCGGGTTCATCCTTCGCAAGAGGTGGTCGAAATTGCGCGCGATCAGGTGCAGGCCATGTTCTTTATTCACTCCTTTACAGGGGATGCGGCCCATCACAAACTTCGCTTCCATGCCTACACGCCTGCGACGAATGGGATCTGGATGCGTGTGACCTTTGGGCACGGGGAAGTGATGGAGGGATTTGTGATGAACTCCCTCCGTTATCTGGTGGACGACGGATTTTTCCTTCAGCCCACCGACCCGGACGGCAATAACAAGCTTGTCTATATTATGAAGAGCAGTCTGATCGATCATCAGATTCTGGGGCTACGCAAGATTTGAACCGAAGCCGCGGCCCGATGTTTGCTGATTTTGCAAGCCTGGGTCGCGAACCCCGTCGTTCTGATGGTGAAGGCCAATCTTCTGGGATCGTAGTTTTTTGAAGATTGGCCGGGCGCTGGGCGCTGATTGATATCGATTTCTTTTCCTGTCAGGATGCGGTTCAACAGAGATCCAACTGATTGAGTAGTTGGGCGGTCTGCCTTTCGGCCGACTCTCCGTCGGCGAAGGCCAGGTCGAGGAACCTCTTGCTCCGCGGCGCCGCCTGCGCCAGACGGACAAACCGCCCGCCGCACTCGCGCATATAGTTCCACCGCGTGCCTACCTCCGGTGTTCCACTGAAAACAAGCGACTTCAGCTGAAACGGACCTCGTTACTTTGGGAATCCCTGCTTGACTGCGGAACCAGAATTTGGCGGCGGTTTGCTCTTGGAGCGCTCTCGAAATTCCCAAAATGACATAATCCGCATGAAACGCCGGTCACGCGGCGATCTGCAATCCATTTCCCGCTCCGGCGCTCCCACCTCTATCGTGGCTTCTGCTGCTCTCAATTCGTGTGCAAAAATTACCGTATAATTAATTTGTTTTCAATAACTTATATTAACAATTTGATAACGGGTGGGATGCTTTCGTCTCATTTCGAATCCGGTTCGCATTCAGGTCCACGAGATCAAATTGCACTGAAATATGTGCAGATTTCTGGTGACATTACGAAAGAATGGAAAAATAAGGTTACTTCTAGAAAAAGTAATCAACTCCGGTAACGACGAGCCGATAGGACAACTAGCTAGCGATTCGGACAGAGTCCGGCGCATGCGGAGGAAAAGCCCATTATGTTTTCAAATAGGCTCGTTTATTCCAATCGTTTCCAGGAGATCAGCGGGGCCGTTCGGCTCTTGATGGTGTTCTTGTTTGTATTCACCACGGTTGCAGTCTCGGCCCAGTCATTTGGGTCGCGTGCTCTCTCGACCCACCTTCCGCCTGCACTCAGTGAGTCGAGGCCGGTCCGCACGATGGATCGCTCCGCCAGCCTTAATCTTTCGATTGGCCTGCCACTGCGCAACAAAGAAGAGCTTGATTCGTTTATTGCTCAGATCTCTGATCCCTCCAGTCCCAATTACAAGCACTATCTGACGCCCGAGCAATTCACGGCCAAGTATGGTCCCACCGAGGAGGATTACCAGGCGGTGGTTGACTTCGCTCAGCAACACGGGTTGATGGTTACCAAGACCCACTCGAACCGGCTCCTGGTCAGCGTTACCGGCGCAGTGCCCGATGTGGAGAAAGCTTTCCACGTCAATATGGTTCATTACCAGCACCCGGTGCGCGGCGAGTTCTACTCGGCCGATCGCGAACCAACGATGGATCTGGATGTCGCGATCCAGCATATTTCCGGTCTTGACAACTTCATTGTTCCCAAGCCGATGGACCTGAAGGCGGAGGCCGCGGCGAGGGCTTACGTGTCCGGCAGCGGCCCTAGCGGCACCTTTATCGGAGGCGATTTTCGCGCCGCCTATGCCCCTGGCGTCACACTTAACGGCTCGGGACAGAAGATTGCCCTGCTTGAGCTAGACGGCTTCTACCCTGGAGACTTGACCAAGAACTTCGCCAAGGCCGGGCTGCCGGTTTCCGCGGTGCAGACAAAGTTGCTTGACGGCCTCACTGGCGCGGCCGGCCCAAATAACGACGAAGTTATCCTGGATATCATGATGGCTGCCTACATGGCGCCGTCCGCAACGATTGTTGTCTATGAAGGTGCTGCTACCGATGACGTCCTGAACCAGATAGCAATCGACAATAGCGCCAAGCAAATCAGCTCTTCCTGGGGCTTCGGCGAGGACTCAGTAACCGAACAGATCTTTGAGGAGTTCATCGCTCAGGGTCAATCCTTCTTCCAGGCCTCTGGCGATTCCGGTGCATATACCAATGGTGTGGGAGCCCCGTCGGACGATCCTTATGTGACGTCGGTCGGCGGCACCGTGCTTGCGACTTCCGGCGCCGGCGGTCCGTGGAGCAATGAAAGCGTGTGGTCGGGTAGCGGGGGCGGCAAGAGCACGACCTACACAATTCCGATCTATCAGCAGAACCTCAACATGACAGCCGCCGGCGGTTCCACCACCATGCGCAATATCCCCGATGTGGCCGCAGCGGCAAGCGGAATCTACCTGATCTACAACAACGGCGGTGGAGGAAGCGTGGGCGGCACCAGCGCATCTGCCCCGCTGTGGGCGGGATTCGCGGCACTTGCCAACCAGCAGGCGGTGGCAAACGGATTAGGCCCCATCGGCTTTATCAATCCGACTCTTTACACAATCGGCTCTGGCGGCGACTATTCCACCGATATGCACGACATCAAAGCGGGCAGCAATGGCTTCAAGGCAGTCACGGGATACGACCTTGCCACCGGCTGGGGTTCTCCCGCGGGCCAGGGGATGATCAACGATCTGACGACGCCGAGTGGCAGCTTCTTTACGCTTTCCGCCGCGCCTTCCAGCTTGACCCTTCTCGCTTACCAACCTGTTGCCACCAACATCACGGTAAACCCGGGCGCGAACTTCAACAGCGTGGTTGTATACAGTGTCAGCGGCGTGCCCAACAATGTCGAAGTAATCTTTAACAGCAGCAGTAACAACGCCGGCGGGTTGACTTTTATGTCGCTAGGTGCGACTCCCGGAACCTATACGGTAACGGTTACAGGAACAACCGGTTCTGTCAGCACTTCGGTGCCACTCGTGGTCACCATTCCTGCACCGGGCTTTAACCTCATGTCCTCTGCCAGCAACGTGACTCTGCTGGTGGGAGGATCGTCAGCAGCCTCGACCATCAAGGTGAATGACAACGGTGGCTTCAGTGGCAGTGTTAGCCTGGCCGTCTCCGGACTGCCAACAGGCGTCACAGCTACATTGAGCCCATCGAGCACCGCCACCACCAGCACCCTGACCCTGAAGCCCGGCGCCAGCGCCGTACCAGGAACCTATAACGTGCTCGTATCCGGAAAATGCGGGTCATATACCGGATCAGCCAAAATCCAGATCACCATTCCGCAGCCCAACTTTGCGCTGACGTCGACCGCCAGCAACCTGACCTCGCTGGTTGGAGGGGCGAGCGCAACCTCGAACATCGGCGTCGCCAACCCGGTCGGTTTGGCCGCAAACGTTGCTCTCAAGGTTTCCGGACTCCCGACGGGCGTCACCGCTTCTCTGACCTCAAGCAGCATCAACGCGAGCAGCAGCGCAAACGTCAGCACCCTGAGCCTCAAGGCGGGCGCCACTGCTGTTCCGGGAACCTACACGGTAACCGTCACCGGAACCTCGGCGACGGCCACCAGAACTGCAAACATTCAGATCGTTATTCCGCAGCCCAGCTTCTCGCTTGCGGCTTCCACCAGCGCCCTTACGATGGTAACCCAAAGGGCAAATACAACCTCCATTTCGGTTGCGAACCCGGTCGGTCTGGTCTCCAATGTGAGCCTCAAGGTCTCAGGCGTACCTGCGGGAGTTACCGCAACCTTAAGTTCCAGTTCGATCAACCCCAATAGCACTGCCCGTTCCAGCACCTTGACGGTGGTATCTGGCATGAAAGCAGTTCCGGGAACCTATACGCTGGCCGTCACCGCTGCCTCGGCAACCGCCAGCCAATCGATTCCGGTCACAATCACCATCCCCTAATGTTATGAGCCATATCATGGAACACCGTTGAGGTGGTTTCTTCCATAGAATGCGAGAGGGCCCACAAGGCCCTCTCGCATTTTTTGCGCAAGTGGAAAGGTGACCCAAAAGTCTAGCTGGGATAGATATGGGACGCTTTGAAATCAACGATTTACAAAATATTCCAAATCGTGTCAGTTGTTGAATTATAAAAGTTTCGCGTTTTGTTCTTCTTATCCCGGAGACTCTCCTGGAGCGACGCCCTTTCAAAGCTATTGTTCTTTATAGCTCGCGAGTTTCATGGAATTATCCTGCCGCGCGGCACAGGGGTGGCATTTTTTCCTAGGAGTCCGTCGGGGATAGCGCTTTCGGGCAGGCGATTTGATCTAGCGTCGGGTCGTGCGGATCCCAGATCACCAGCATCTTGTTTGCGAAAATGGTCGGCGGTGACAGCGCGGGAAGGCCGAACGGGATTCTTTGCCGCATTTCAGGCCGTTTCCGGTGCCCCAACGTACCGAAACAGTTTGAGCAGGTTGGCGGCAGCGCAGACCAGTTTCCATTCGGCGCGTACCTTCTCCAGCCCGCGCAGGCTGAAGCGGCGGAAGCCTCGTTGCTCCTTGATCTGGCCGAAGACCGGTTCGACGATGACCTTTCGCCTCCGGTAAACGGCTCGTCCGGCCTCGGTGCGGAGTTTGTGCTGCATGAGTTGCTTGGGCGTGGCTGTCTGCGGCGGTGGACCGCTTTCTGTTGCGAAGTTTTCGCCGTGTTTGATGCGGCCTGTGGCGATATGCAAATCGATCCCAGCCACG
>Ga0181517_10005527_pt1 | contig 11139 bp, 8 predicted proteins | sample PEATcosm2014_Bin_31_FD_119748 | JGI IMG/M metagenome (GOLD analysis project Ga0181517, IMG submission 119748) | Peatland microbial communities from MTU Mesocosm Facility, Houghton, MI, USA - PEATcosm2014_Bin01_30_metaG | ecosystem: Environmental > Terrestrial > Soil > Wetlands > Peat | place... | reverse complement strand
TCGCGCGAGCAGGTCCTGGAAGTGGTAGGCGTCCAGGTTGTCGGAGCGGATGCGGAGCAGGAAGCGGTCGAAGACGGCGCCGAGGTTGTCGTCGGTCGGGACCTCGTTGGACGCCCCGAACGCCGAGAGCAGCGGCGACCTGATGACCCGCCCGCCGCTCGTGTAGCGGCGCTCGTTCAGCAGCGTCAGCAGGGCGTTCAGGATGGCCGAGTTGCTCTTGAAGACCTCGTCGAGGAAGACGATCTCCGCGTCGGGGAGCATCCCCTCGGTCCGCCGCTCGTAGCGCCCGTCGCGGAAGGCGGCCAGATCGACCGGGCCGAAGATCTCGTTGGGCTCGGTGAAGCGCGTGAGCAGGTACTCGAAGTAGCGGGCGTCGAGCAGCCGCGCGAAGGTGCGCAGGAGCGCGCTCTTGGCCGTCCCCGGCGGGCCGACGATGACGGCATGCTCGCCCGCCAGCGTGGCGATGATCAGCAGCCGGATGACCTCGTCCTTGCCGAGGAACGTCCGCTCGAGCGACTGCGCGAGCAGGGCGAGGCGCGCCGCGAGCGGCTCGCCCGCGGCCGCGGGTCCGGCCGGCACCTGCGGGGAGGCGGCGCTCACGGCCGGACCAGAGGGGCGGCGGCGACGTCGCCGTAGGCGTCGCGGACTTCGGGCGCGCCAAGGTGGAGCGGCTCGAGGAGCGGCTCGACCCGCGAGCGATCGCCGACCACGATGACCCGCAGCGCGCGCGGGTGCAGATGCCTTCGAGCGGCCTTGCGCACGTCCTCGGCGGTCAGCCGGTCGATGCGCGCGGCGCGGGTCGCGTACTCGTCGATGGGCAGATCGTAGACCACGAGATCCGAAAGCGCCTGCGTCACGGCGTCGACGCTCTCGAAGCGCGCTGGCAGCGCCTGCTTGAGCGACTCCTTCGCCCTCCGGAGCTCCTCCGGCGAGACCAGATCGTCCCGGATGGTCCGCACCTCCTTGAGGAGCTCGCCGATGGATGCGGCGGTGCTCTCGGCCTTCACGGTCGCCGTGGCGACGAACGGCCCTGCGCCATGACGCTCGTCGAAGCGCGAGTGGGCCCCATAGGTGAAGCCGTGCACCTCACGCAGGTTCAGGTTGATGCGGCTCGAGAACATGCCGCCGAAGATGGCGTTCAGGAGCGCGACCGCGTCGTGGTCGGGGGCAGCTCGGGCGACGCCGACCTCGGCGCAGCGGACCACCGACTGCGACGCGCCGGGCTTGTCGACGACGACCAGGCGCGGGGCGTCCCTGCGGGCGACCGGGGCCGGAGGCGGGACCTCGCGCGGCACGACGCGGGACGGCAGCGGCGGCGGCTCGGGGGGCGTCCACGCGCCGAAGACCGCGTCGAGCTTCTTCGCGAGCGCCTCCAGCGTGACATCACCGGCGACGACCACCGACGCGTGCAGCGGGCTCCAGACGACAGCGTGCACGCGCGCGAGGTCCGTGCGGTCGATCTTCTCGACGTCAGCCGCCTGCCCCTCGAGCGCGTGCCCGTACGCGTGGCCGCGACCGTAGAGCGCGGCGGCGGTCGCGGCGGCCCCCATGGCCTGCGCGCTGCTCTTCGCTTGCTGGATGGCGGCGAGGCTCCGGGCGCGGAGTCGATCGAGCTCCTCGCCCTGGAAGCTCGGGTGCATCACGATGTCAGCCAGGACGGGCAGCGCGAGGTCGAGTTTGTCGGTGGTGACCTTGATGGCGGCGCCGCCGGAGTCCCAGTCGACCCACGCCGCGTGCATCGCGCCGAGCGCCTCGTAAGCGTCGCTGATCTCTAGAGCCGTGCGCGTCGTCGTCCCCAGCTCGAGCATCGAGCCCATCATCGAGGCGGCGCCCGGCGGCGCCCAGGGCAGATCGCCCGCTCCCCCCTTCGCGACGACGCGCACCGCGACGACGGGCAGGTCGTGGCGCTCGACCAGCAGCACGCGCACGCCGTTCCTGAGGTGCAGCTCGCGCATGGTCGGGGCGACGAACGCGACCGCGGGGCCCCCCTCGGGCGCTGACCGCCGGAATGGGTCGTCGGGCGTCGCCCGGACGACGGGCAGAGCAGGAGCGACCTGAGGCGCGACCGCGGGGGGCGGCGGGGCCAGCGACGGCGCGACGGGGAGCACCTCGGGGGCGCAGGCGACGAGGAGCGCGGCGGCGACGAACGCGACGGGGCGGTTCATCGGACACCCGGGCTGACCGGCGCGGCCGGCGGAGGTGGTGCGACGTCGGCGGTCGTCAGCCTCGCCGGGACCTCGCGGCTCCCGCGCAGCACCCCGCACACGGGCGCGGTCCTGTCGGGCGTCACCACGGCGACGACGCGCCGGCCGTGCGGCAGGTAGCGCCGCGCCGCGTCGGCGACCCCCTCGGCGGTGGCCGTCGCGTACCGGTCCATGTCGCGGGGCAAGAACCCCGGGTCGTGCGCCAGCTGGTTGTAGAGGTTGATGAGGTTCGCCCGCTCCGAGTCGTGCTCCAGGTCGAAGACGAGCCCCGCGAGCGCCCGGGCCTTCGCCCGCCCCAGCTCGGCCGGGGTGACGCCGCCGCTCGAGAGCCGGCCGAGTTCGTCGTCGATGGCCTCGCGCAGCTCGTCGGCAGAGTGCCCGGGCTGCGCCGTGGCGATGATGACGAACTTCGACCCGAGCTGGCGGGAGTCCTCGTGGGCCTCCACGCTCTGGGCGATCCGCGCGTCGTACACCAGCCGCTTGTAGAGGCGGCTCGTCTTGCCCCCGGTCAGAACGCTCGCGGCCAGGTCGAGCTCGCCATCGCCGCTCCGGAAGCTCGGCGGCGTGGGCCACGCAAGGTACACACGGGGGAGCTCGACGCCGGCGGCGACGTCGAGCGTCTTCTCGCCGGTCAGCGTGACCGCGGGCGGGTCGTCCCAGGCCCTGCGGTCGGGGACCGGCCCGGCCGGGATCGGGCCGAAGTACCTCTCGGCCAGCGCGAGCGCCGCGGCCGCGTCGACGTCGCCCGCGATGACGAGCGTGGCGTTGTTGGGGAGGTACCAGGTGCGGAAGAACGCCCTGACGTCGTCGAGCGTCGCGGCGTCGAGGTCCTGCGGCGAGCCGATGGAGACGCGGTGGTACGGGTGGCTGTCCGGGTACATCTGCTCGACCAGCAGCTGCTCGACCATCCCGTACGGCGCCCCCTCGTAGTTCTGGCGGCGCTCGTTCTTCACGACGTCGCGCTGCGCCGAGAAGGTCGCCTCCTCGATGTGGTCGAGCAAGAACCCCATCCGATCGCTCTCGAGCCAGAGCGCGAGGTCCAGCCGGTTCCTGGGGACGGTCTCGAAGTAGTTCGTCCGGTCGGTGCTCGTCGAGCCGTTGATCGACGTCCCGCCGGCCTGCTCCAGGTCGCGGACGTACGTCCCCTCCGCGACGTGCCGGCTCCCCTGGAACATCACGTGCTCGAACAGGTGGGCGAAGCCGTTCTTGCCCGCGGGCTCGTCCTTCGAGCCGACGTGGTACCAGAGGTTCACGCTCACGATAGGCGTGCGGTGGTCCTCGTGCAGGAGGACCTCGAGCCCGTTGCCGAGGTGCGCCATCTGGACGGTGAGCGTGACCGGTCGGACACCCCCGGTGGTCGCGACCTCGTCGGCGCGCGCCGGAGGGGCGAGGAGGCCCGCGGTGCAGGTCAGGGCGACGGGGAGGAGCGCGTGACGCAGGCGCAGGGCGCAGGCGGAGGACATCGAGCCCCTCTAGTGCCGCGCTTTCGTCGCCGTGACAAGTCGCCGGCCGTCGTCCGCCAGGAATGCCGCGTTCGACGCTCCATCGCGGCGAGCTGTACTAACCTCTCGCGCATGGACCCTCTGGTCGAACAGGCACGCGCAGGCGACACGTCGGCGCTCCAGGCGCTGCTCGCGCAGGTGGCGCCGAGCGTTCACCGGTTCGGCATGCGCATGTGCAAGAACGCCCACGACGCCGAGGACGTGCTGCAGGACACGCTGCTGGCGATCGCGACCCACCTGGGCGAGTTCGAGGGGCGATCCTCGCTGTCGAGCTGGGCCTTCGCCTTGACGCGCAGCGCGTGCACCCGCCGCCGCCGCGGTCTCAAGCACCGCCCCACCGCGAGCGTCGACGACATCCCCGAGCAGGTCGACCGGGCCCCCTCGCCCGAGCAGGCCGCCTCCGACAAGCAGCTCGCCGGCGCGCTCTCCGGGGCGCTCGACGCCCTGTCCGACGACCACCGCGAGGTCATCCTGCTACGCGACGTCGAGGGGCTCAGCGCCGCCGAGGCCGCCGAGGCGCTCGCCATCTCGATCGACGCGCTGAAGAGCCGCCTGCACCGGGCCCGCGAGGCGCTCCGGGAGGAGCTCCGGCCCGTCCTCGAGCCCGACGCGCCCCCCCGGTCGAGCCGGTGCCCCGACGTCATGGCCATGTGGTCACGCAAGCTCGAGGGGGACCTCAGCCAGGGCGACTGCGCGCAGATGGAGGAGCACATCAAGGGCTGCACTTCGTGCGGGGCGGCGTGCGACGCCCTGCGACAGGCGCTGCTCGCGTGCCGACGCTCGGCGAGCGACGAGGTCTCGCCGGTGGTGCAGGATAGGGTGAAGGCCGCGCTGCGCGCCTTCGCCGAGCTGCCTCGCCGCTAACTCGAGGGCCTACGCCACGCCCGCCGTGCGCAGGGCGACCCACGTGGTGTAGCCGCCGGAGAGGTTCAGCGCCTCGACGCCGCGCTGCCGCAGCAGGCGCTGGGCGAAGTAGGCGCGCTGCCCCGCCGCGCAGTGGACCCACACCTCGCGCCCCTTCGGCACCTCGTCGATGCGCCTGCGCAGCTGCGACAGGGGCAGGTTCGTGGCCCCCTCGAGGTGCCCACGGGCGAACTCGTCGGGCTCGCGCACGTCGAGCAGGTACGCCGTGGTCGACGCGAGCGCCTTCCAGTCGGCGAGCGGCATGTCGCCCGAGAGCGCGTTGCTCGCGATCATGCCGGCCACGTTCACCGGGTCCTTCGCGGCGCCGTACTGCGGCGCGTAGCAGAGCTCCGCCTGCGCCAGATCCTGCACGGTGCCGCCGAGCTGGATCATGGTGGCGATGACGTCGATGCGTTTGTCGACCCCCTCCTCTCCGATCGCCTGCGCGCCGAGGATGCGGCCGTCGCCGCGCGCGAAGAGGAGCTTCAGGTGGATCGGCCTGGCGCCCGGGTAGTAGCCGGCGTGGTGCCCCGGGTGCAGGTAGACGACGCCAAAGTCGGTGATGCCGGCGCGCCGGAGCCCCTTCTCGCTGGCCCCCGTCGTGCCCGCCGTCAGGTTCATCACGCCCACCACCGCCGTACCCTGGACGCCCCGGAAGCGCGTGGCGCGCCCCGCGATGGCCTCGGCCGCGACCCTCCCCTGCCGGTTGGCCGGCCCCGCGAGCGGCAGTATGGTCTCCTGGCCGACGACGACGTCGCGCACCTCAATGGCGTCGCCGACCGCGTAGACGGTCGGGTCGCTCGTGCGCATCTGCTCGTCGACCACGATGCCGCCGCGTCTTCCGATGACGAGGCCGGCGGCGGCCGCGAGCTGCGCCTCGGGGCGGATGCCGATCGACAGGATGACGATGTCGGTAGGGACGCGGTCGCCCCGGTCGGTGACGACCACCAGGCGGTCGCCCTCCTGCTCGACCGCGCCGAGCCCCTGGCCGAGCCGCAGCGTGACGCCCCTGCCGCGCAGGTGCTCTGCGATCGGGGCCGCCATCTCGGGGTCGAGCGGCGGCATCACCTGCGGCAGCTTCTCCACGATGGTCACCGACAGGCCGCGGTGCACGAGGTTCTCGGCCATCTCCAGGCCGATGAAGCCCCCGCCGACGACCACGGCCTCGCGGCACGACCTCTCGTCGAGCCAGGCGCGGATGCGGCGCGAGTCGGGAATGGTCCGCAGGACGAAGACGCCCGGCTGATCGACCCGCACCCCCTCCGGGTGGATCGGCGACGCGCCCGGGGCAAGGACGAGGACGTCGTACGGCTCATCGCGAACGGTCCCCGAGCGCGCATCGCGGACCCGGAGGGTCCTGTTCGCCCTGTCGATGGCGAGTGCCTCGTGCTCGGTCCGGACGTCGATGTTGAACCGGCCGAGGAACATCTCGCGCGAGGCCACGAGCAGCTTGCGCTCGTCGGCGATGACGTTGCCCACGTGGTAGGGCAGGCCGCAGTTGGCGAACGACGCGTACAGTCCGCGGTCGAAGACGACGATCTCCGCCTCCTCGTCCAGTCGTCGCAGGCGTGCGGCGGCCGAGGCGCCGCCGGCGACGCCTCCCACAATCAGAACTCGTCTGGACATCGGTAGGTCCTCTCGCGCTGGGCAGCCGCTCGGTTTGCTGGGCTACTGCGTGAGAGCCAGCATGCCGCAAAAGGGGTGCGCCCGGCGCCCCCGTCGTCGTCCGCGGCCGATGACAGCGCAGCCTCCCGACGTGTATGGTCGAGGCCATGCTGGAGACGCTCCGGTACGGCGGTTCGACCATCGCCCGGCTCATCCTGCTCGGGGTGCTGCTCGGCGCCTGCGGTGGGGCCTACGCGCGGATGCCCGAGCCAGCGGCACCTGCCTCCGCGACGGCCCCTGCGCCTGCACCTGCGGCCGGTCTGCCCGAGCCCGCACCCTATGACGGGTTCGCGATGGCCGACGAGTCGGCGCCGGCACCCGCGTCAGGAGCGGGGCCGGTCTTCGCGCAGCTGGCCAAGGGGCATCCTTCCGTTCCGGCCCCCGCCAAGCCCCACGCGCCGGGATCCGCCGCGCCTGCCCCCGCCACGCTGCCCGGGGCTGCCACCGAACCGCCCCCCGCCGCGACCGCCCAGCCCCCACGTCGCGAGGCGCTACTCGTCTACACGGCCACGCTCGTCCTGGCCGTCTATCAGGTGGACGTGAGCCTGTCGCGCATCGAGGACCTGGCTCGCACGGTCGGCGGGTATCTCGCCTCGCGCACCGACACGTCGATCGTCGTGCGGGTGCCTCGGGCGCGCTTCCAGGAGGCGCTCGGAGAGGTCGTGAAGCTCGGCGACGTGCTCCATCGGGACATCGAGGCGCAGGACGTCAGCGACCAGGTCGTCGACCTCGAGGCTCGGCTCAGGAACGCGCGCGCCGTCCGCGACCGCCTCGCCCAGCTCCTCCAGGGCGCCAGCGCGACCAAGGACGCGCTGGAGATCGAGAAGGAGCTGGCCCGCGTGATGGGGGAGATCGAGGTCATGGAGGGCAAGCTCCAGCTGCTGCTCGACAAGGTCGCCTACTCCACGGTGACCGTGCAGTTTCAGCCGCTGCGCACGAGCGACGTCCACGCGATGGCCCGGCTCCCGTTCCCGTGGCTCGAGGACCTGGGCCTCGCACGCCTGCTGCAGGTGAAATGATGAACCTCGGCCAGACTCGCCATGCGCTCGCCGTGAGGGCGTTCCTTCTGGCCCTTGGCCTCTCCGGGTGCGGTCGGCCCTTCGCGGTCACCACCCCTCCGAGCATGATCGAGCTCGAGCAACAGACCGACTACGCCTACCGCGCGATGACTCCCGACGGCGTCGTGCTCGGCGTTCGCGTCGCCGACAGCGGCAAGACCGACGCCGCCTTTTGGTCGCAGGCCGTGACGCTGCACATGAAGGAGCTCTCCGGCTACGCGTTCCTCGCGACCGCCGACGTCGCCACGGCGGACGGCGTCCCCGGCAAGGAGCTGCGCTTCGGGCACGACGAGAGCAACAGGCCCTACCAGTACGTCGTGCGGCTGTTCGTGCTGGGCCAGCGCCTCTTCGTCGTCGAGGCGGGAGGCACCAAGGAAGAGATGGACCGCGCCCGTCCCGCCGTGGACCGGGCGATGGGCTCGATCCGGCTGCGGTGATCCTCCGCCGGTCGGCACGCACGGCGCGGCAAGCAAGCCTCGGTCTGCGCGCTGGTCCGGACGGCGCGCGCGAACCCTCCCCGGCCTCTCCTGGCTCCAAGAGGGCATGTCGGTTCGCACCGTTCTATCCGTCCTCGTGGGGGCCGCGATCGGCCTCGCCTACCAGCGCGTCATCGGCTGCCGCACCGGGACCTGCCCCATCACCTCGAGCCCGTACGTCTCGACCCTCTACGGCGCGCTGATGGGGTTCGTCGCGTCCGGAGGCATCCGGTAGTCAGGGGGCGTCGACACAGCTGGCAGGGAGCCAGAACCAGCGCAGGTCCTCGAACTCCTCGGAGATGCGCCGGAAGGCCCCGGGCGGCGCGTCCGGCTCGCCCGGTCGTGAAGCCAGCAGAGCGCGGGCCTCGCGGAGGTACCGCGTCAGGTCCTCGAGCGGCGCCCGCGCGTCGTGGTGCGGGGCCACCATGGCGCCGTCTTCGTAGCGGACGTGCGTCAGCGACAGCGGCGGCTCGAGCGGGCCGGCCCGGTGGTGCCAGAGCCCCAGAATGGGGTCGAAGCGGTAGTCGGGCAGCAGCCTCCACCCGTCCTCGGCCACCAGCTTGACCGCCTCGACGATGTACTCGAAGACCCGCTCGTCGATGAAGTAGTTGAAGTTGACGCGCACCCAGCCCGGCTTGATCCCCTCGCAGCCGCGCGAGATCTCGCGCTCAAACTGGTGCGAGCGGTCGATGTCGATGCCTAGAAGGCGGTGGCCGTAGGGGCCGGCGCACGAGCAGCCGCCGCGCGCCTGGATGCCGAAGAGATCGTTGAGAAGCGCCACGACGAAGCTGTGGTGCAGGTAGCGGCCACCGTGCTTGACCACGAACGAGACGATCGACAGCCGATCGGAGTGCTTGTTGCCGAGCACCTCCAGGCTGCGGCAGCCGTCCCACGCCGCGATGGCGCGGCGGATGAACGCCTCCTCGCGCTGCCGGATGAGTGCGGCGCCGACGGCCTCCTTCACCTGGAAGACCAGACCGGCGCGGATGCTCTCGATGATGGCCGGAGTCCCCCCCTCCTCGCGCTGCTCGATGTCGTCGATGTAGCGGTGCTCGTGGGCATTGACGTAGAGGACGGTGCCGCCGCCCGGCACCGTGGGAACGCTGTTCACGCACAGATCGCGGCGCAGCGCCAGGACCCCTGGAGTCCCCGGTCCGCCGATGAACTTGTGCGGCGAGAGGAAGACCGCGTCCAGGTACGCGAGCGGGTCGTCCGCCGGGTTCATCCGGATATCGACGTACGGCCCGGCGGCGGCGAAGTCCCAGAACGACAGCGCGCCGTGCTGGTGGAGCAGGCGAGCGATGGCCGACGTGTCGCTGACGATGCCCGTGACGTTCGACGCCGCCGAGAAGCTTCCGATGCGCAGCGGCCGGCTCCGGTAGCGCTCCAGCTCGCGCGTCAGGTGCGCCTGGTCGATGTGTCCGTCGGCGTCCTCGCGAATGGTCACGACCTCGGCGATCGACTCGCGCCACGGCAGCTCGTTGGAGTGGTGCTCGAACGGGCCGATGAAGACGACCGGTCGCTCCTCGCGAGGGATGTGCTTGCCCAGCTCGTGGCGGCGCTCGAGCACCGACGGGATGCGCAGCCCGAGGATGCCGACCAGCTTGTCGATGGCGGCGGTCGAGCCCGATCCGCAGAAGATGACAGCGTCCCGCTCGTCGCCGCCGATCGCGTCGCGGATGATGCGCCGGGCCTCCTCGCGCAGGCGCGTCGTCTGAAGCCCGGTCCCCGAGCTCTCGGTGTGGGTGTTGGCGTAGGCCGGGAGCACCTGCTCGCGCAGGAAGTCCTCGATGAAGGTGAGGGCCCGGCCGCTCGCCGTGTAGTCGGCGTAGGTGACGCGACGCAGGCCGTAGGGGGCTTGCATGGCGAGGTCGTCGCCGATGACCGATGCGCGGATGAGCGTGATGAGCGCGGACGACGCGCCGGGGAGCGTCTCAGCGCTCATCGGTGTCCTCCTCGCCCGCCCCCTCGCCCGCGCGCAGCCCGAGGCGCGCGATGAGGCGTTGCAGGAAGCGGCGGCTCACCCCGGCCAGCTCGGCGGCGTGCGTCACGTTGCCGTCCGCGCGCTCGAGCACGTGGCGGACGTAGACCCCCTCGAAGCCGAGGATCCACGCCTGCCGGGCGTCCTTCAGCGGGCGGTTGAGCGGGATGAGGCTGGCCGCGCTGAGGTCCTGGGCCGGCGGCGCGGCCACGGCCCCGGTCGGCGCGTCGACGAAGCCGAGCGCAACGCTGCGCTCGATGAAGTTGCGCAGGGCCCTCACGTTGCCCGGCCAGTCGCGCGCCGAGAGGCTCCGAACGAAGAGCTCCGGCAGCTCGGCCGCGCTGCCCCGGAGCTGCTGGTAGAAGTGGCGAGCCAGCGGGGCGATGTCCTCGGGGCGCGACCGGAGCGGCGGGAGCGTCACGTCGACGACCGCGAGGCGGTAGTAGAGGTCCTCGCGGAACGCGCCGTCGTTGACGGCCTGCGCCAGCGGTCGGTTGGTCGCGGCCACGACGCGGATGTCGACCGGCTTCGTTCGGTTGGAGCCGACCGGACGCACGGTCTTGGTCTCAATGGCACGCAGCAGCTTGGGCTGCAGGTCGAGCGGCACCTCGCCGATCTCGTCGAGGAAGAGCGTACCGCGGTCGGCCTCCTCGAAGACCCCTTGCCGATCGGCGACCGCTCCGCTGAACGCACCGCGCACGTGCCCGAACAGCTCGCTCTCGAACAGGTTGGCCGGGACCGCGCCGCAGTCGAGCGGCACGAACGGCCCGTCCTTGCGCCGCGACAGGGCGTGGATGGTGCGCGCCGCGACGTCCTTGCCCGTCCCCGTCTCGCCCTGAATGAGCACGGTCGAGTCGGTCGTCGAGACCCGCTCCAGCAGCGCATAGACGTGGCGCATCTCGACGCTGCCGCCGACAAGAAGGCCGAGCTCCGAGCGGTCGGACAGCGGCACGAACGCCGGCTCGTCGCCGACCTCGACGCGGACGGCGCTGCCGCCGAGCCGCAGGATCGTGCCGGCGGGGACGTCGACGTCGCGCACGCGCACCCCCTCGACGAACGTGCCGTTGGTGCTCCCCTGGTCGCGCAGCGTGATGGCGAAGGGGCGGACGCGGACCTCGCAGTGGACGCGCGACACGGCCTTGTCGTCGAGGACGAGCGGGTTGGCGGCGCCGCTGCCGACGGTGGCGACGCCGGTCGTGAGCGCCAGCCGCCTGCCGCGCGAGGGGCCCTCGACGACCGCGAGGGTCACGCTGGGGATGCGGATGCGATGCCGGTCCGCGGGCACGCGGGTCGTGGCGTCTTCGATGAAGTCGGGGGGCATTGGTAGATTCAGCTTTCTGCCACCACATG
>Ga0181517_10005526_pt1 | contig 11141 bp, 12 predicted proteins | sample PEATcosm2014_Bin_31_FD_119748 | JGI IMG/M metagenome (GOLD analysis project Ga0181517, IMG submission 119748) | Peatland microbial communities from MTU Mesocosm Facility, Houghton, MI, USA - PEATcosm2014_Bin01_30_metaG | ecosystem: Environmental > Terrestrial > Soil > Wetlands > Peat | place... | reverse complement strand
CCGCAAGAGCCAGAAGATCGGATTGCGCCATCGCCGCTGAGGGAGCGGTCATATCGTTGAAAACGTCCTCAACGGGCCGGCGGTTCTCTTTTCGTTTGCGATCGAGTGCGAGATTGCGAGTGACGGTATACAACCAGGCAATGAGGATTCCGCTTTCCGGGCGGAACATCTCAGGATGCTGCCACAGTTTGCAGAAGACATCCTGAACGACTTCTTCCGCAGCGCCGCGATCGGCGAGGAGGCGGAAAGACACGGAGAAAAGCCGCTGCCCGTAAAGACGATAAAGTGCGGTTACAGCTTCGGGGTCGCGCAGGCGAAGGCGCTGGAGGAGTTCCGATTCTTGCGGATCCTGGGTCACCGGCGCTTTGCTCGGGTGCGTGCTGGAGTCCACCTTCAACTGCGAGATTCAGTGGTCGGGGGCTGCATTGGATTGTAAACCGCTGATGGGGCTGGAATGGACCGTCTATCGGGGGTTAAACCGCAGGGATTGAGATCCGGGCCTACTCGTGCTATCCGCCGTTGCGCCTGAAACGTCGGGGGATTCAGTCACGTCCCGTGCAGAGGGATAAGGGACGGATCACACCGGGTTGAAAGCATCAGAGGGTCAGGGTACACTCCATATAGGACCTCTTTAGTCGTATATTGTGTTGCGAGAGGGCTTGATGTCTGCGGGCCGCGCCCGATCAGGCGGGCAAGCGGTCGCTCGAGTGGGCGGGTGATCGAATCTATGAGAATTGCGGGAGAGATGCATGAGCACTGACATGAATGTCGTCCACGAGATGGCCGCGAAGGACTATGAGTGGGGCTTCGTCACGGACATCGAGGAGGACCGAATTCCCAGGGGCTTGGGCGAGGACGTTATCCGGCTGATCTCGGCGAAGAAGCAGGAGCCCGAGTTCATGCTGGAGTGGCGGCTGAATGCGTATCGCTACTGGGCGAGCCAGGCGAAGGCGGATGCGGAGCCGAAGTGGGCGAATGTAACATTTCCTCCGATTGACTATCAGGGAATTACGTACTATTCCGCGCCGAAGCAGAAAAAGACGCTGAATAGTCTCGACGAAGTGGACCCGGAGATTCTGCGCACGTACGAGAAGCTGGGGATTCCTCTGGCGGAGCAAAAGCTTCTGGCCAATGTTGCCGTGGATGCTGTGTTCGACAGCGTGAGTGTGGCTACTACGTTCAAGGCGAAGCTGGCAGAGGCGGGCGTGATCTTCTGCTCGTTTTCCGAGGCGGTGCAGAAGCATCCTGATCTGGTGAGGAAGTATCTGGGGTCGGTGGTTCCGCATACGGATAATTTTTATGCGGCGCTCAATGCCGCGGTGTTCAGCGATGGATCGTTTGTGTATGTACCGAAGGGCGTGCGCTGCCCGATGGAGCTGTCAACGTACTTCCGCATCAACGCGGCGGAGACGGGACAGTTTGAGCGGACGCTGATTGTGGCGGATGAGGGCGCGTATGTGAGCTACCTCGAAGGATGCACGGCTCCGATGCGCGACGAGAATCAGCTGCACGCGGCAGTGGTGGAGCTGGTGGCGCTGGATAACGCGCAGATTCGCTACTCGACGGTGCAGAACTGGTACCCCGGCGATAAGAACGGCAAGGGCGGGATTTACAACTTCGTGACGAAGCGTGGGAAATGCCTGGGGCGCAATTCGAAGATTTCGTGGACGCAGGTGGAGACGGGATCGGCCATTACCTGGAAGTATCCGTCGTGCATTTTGCAAGGGGATAACTCGGTGGGCGAATTTTATTCTGTCGCGCTGACGAACAATTATCAGCAGGCCGATACCGGTACCAAGATGATCCACCTGGGGAAGAACACGAAGAGCACGATTGTGTCGAAGGGGATCAGCGCGGGGCACGGCCAGAACACCTACCGCGGCATGGTGAAGATCATGAAGGGCGCGACGGGCGCCAGGAATTACACGCAGTGCGATTCCCTGCTGATCGGCGACAAGTGTGGCGCCCATACCTTTCCGTACATCGAGGTGAAGAATGCTTCGGCCAGGATGGAGCATGAGGCGGCGACGTCGAAGATCGGCGAGGATCAGCTGTTTTACCTGCAGCAGCGCGGGCTGAAGACCGAAGATGCGGTTTCGATGATCGTGAACGGATTCTGCAAGCAGGTGTTCAAGGAGTTGCCGATGGAGTTCGCGGTTGAGGCGCAGAAGCTGCTGGCTGTGAGCCTTGAGGGAAGCGTTGGTTGAGGCAGGGGTCAGAGGTCAGGGATTAGAAATTAGAAAAACACCCACATTTTGAACACGAGGAAATGAATGAGTTTGCTGGAAATCAAAAATCTGCACGTGACGGTGGATGGGAACGAGATTCTCAAGGGTATCGATCTGACGGTGAATGCCGGTGAGGTTCACTCGATTATGGGGCCGAACGGATCGGGCAAGAGCACGCTGGCGCAGGTGCTGGCGCGGCGGGATGCGTACCACGTGACGGAGGGGTCGATCCTGTTTGAGGGGAAAGACCTGCTGGAGATGAAGCCGGAGGAGGCTGCCTGCGAGGGCATGTTTCTGGCGTTTCAATATCCGGTGGAGATTCCGGGAATCGGGAACACGTATTTTCTGCGGTCTGCGCTGAATGCGCAGCGGAAATATCGCGGCGAGGAAGAGATGGACGCGATGGATTTTCTTCCTATGTTTCGCGAGAAGCTGAAGCTGCTGGAAATGGATGACAAGCTGATGAACCGATCGCTGAACGAGGGGTTCTCCGGCGGCGAGAAGAAGCGCAACGAGATTCTGCAGATGGCGGTGCTCGAGCCTAAGCTGGCGATTCTGGACGAGACCGATTCCGGACTGGACATCGATGCGCTGCGGATTGTCGCGCAGGGCGTGAATTCGCTGCGGAGTCCGGAGCGGGCGATGCTGGTGGTGACGCACTACCAACGGCTTCTGAATTACATTGTGCCGGACTTTGTGCACGTGCTGGTGGATGGGCGCATTGTGCGCTCGGGCGGCAAGGAGCTGGCGCTGGAACTGGAGGAGAGGGGCTACAGCTGGACAGAACACGAGCCGGTGGGAGCACGGGCGTGAGGGCGACGACGGCGGCGGCTGTGGCGGATACGAACACCGGGCTGGAATCCTGGCTCGAAAACTTTGCTGAATTTACGAAGACGGCTGCGGGGGAGAAACTGCCATGGCTGAAGCGGCTGCGCGAGGATGCGTTTGAACGGTTCTGCGAAGTGGGTTTTCCGACGACGCACGATGAGGACTGGCGTTTCACGAATGTTTCGGCCATTGCCCGGACGGAATTTCGGCCGGCGACGTCAACGAAGTTGGGGCCAGGCGACACAACGGCATGGCGCGTGGATGATGTCGCGGCGAGTCTGGTTTTCGTCAACGGACGTTTCGATCTGGAGTTGTCGAAACTGGACCGCCTGCCGAAAGGGGTGACGGTTGCGAGTTTGAGGGAGCAGATCGAGTCGCATCCGGAAGAAGTGGAGAAGCACCTGGGGAGGTATGCGGATACGCAGCGCGATTCGTTTGTGGCGCTGAACACGGCGTTCATCGGAGATGGCGCGTACGTGCATGTGGCGCGCGCCGTGGTGCTGGAAGCTCCGATTTACCTGCTGTATCTGTCGACGAAGGAAGATGCGGCGACGGTGACACATCCCAGGAACCTGATAGTGGCGGAAGACGAGGCGCAGGTCGCGGTAATTGAGGATTATGCCTCGGTGGGCGGTGAGTCGGTGGTGTTCTCGAATGCGGTGACGGAGCTGATTGCGGGCGAGAGCACGGTGGCGCAGCACTATCTGATCGAGCGGGAGCATCTGAAGGCGTTCAATGTTTCGACGCTGCGCATTCAACAGGGTCGGAGCGCGAATGTGTCTTCCCACTCGCTGCTGCTGGGCGGCGGGCTGGTGCGGAACAATGTGCATCCGGTGCTGGCGGGCGAGGGCGGAGAGTGTTTGATCAACGGGCTGTTTCTGGGGACAGGGCGGCAGCATCTGGACAACTACATGCATGTGGAGCATGCGGCGCCGCACTGCGGGAGCCGGCAGTTTTACAACGGCATTCTGGATGGGCAAGCGCACGGAGTCTTTCACGGTCGCATTGTGGTGCACAAGATTGCGCAGAAGACAGACGCCAAGCAGACCAATCGAAATTTGCTGTTGAGCGACGATGCGCAGATCGATACGAAACCGCAGCTTGAGATTTACGCGGACGATGTGAAGTGCACGCATGGCGCGACGATTGGGCAGATCGAAGACAATGCGCTGTTTTATCTGCAGTCGCGCGGCATCAGCGAAGTCGAGGCGCGGAAGCTGCTGTTGATGGCGTTTGCCGAGGAGTGCGTGGAGCGGATGCAGTCGAACGTGGCTCGGGCGCATGCGCAGCGGCTTATCGGCGAGCATCTGTTGTTCACGGAAGGCATTGCGCCGCAGACTGGAACTTTGGGCCGCGTGACTGAGAGGGAGCTGGAGGAGGTTGGATGAGCGCCGCTGCCGCTGTGCCGATTCGCGAGAGGATCGCGAAGCCGTTGGTCGATATTGGGTTCGATGTGGAGAAGATTCGGGCGGATTTCCCGATCCTGCGCACGAAGGTACACGGCCACCCGCTGGTGTATCTGGACAATGCGGCGACATCCCAGAAACCGCAGGCGGTGATTGATGCGCTGGTGCGCTATTACGAGGGCGAGAACGCGAATATTCATCGCGGCGTGCATTATCTGTCGCAGATCGCGACTGAAGCGTTCGAACAGGCGCGCGAGACCGTGCGGGCGTTTGTGAATGCCGCCGACGCGAAGGAGATTATTTTCACGCGCGGTACGACGGAGGCCATCAACCTGGTGGCGCAGACCTATGGCCGCGTGCATGTGGGCGCGGGCGATGAGGTGCTGATCACCGCGATGGAACACCACTCGAACATCGTGCCGTGGCAGATGCTGTGCGAGGAGAAGGGCGCGAAGCTGCGGATTGCTCCGATGAACGACGAAGGCGAACTGCTGCTGGAGAAGTATGAGAAGCTGCTGAGTCCGCGGACGAAGATTGTTGCGGTGGGGCATGTTTCGAATGCGCTGGGGACGATTAATCCGCTGAAGCAGATGATTGCACTTGCGCATGCAAAGGGGATTCCTGTCGTGGTGGATGGCGCGCAGGCGGTTCCGCATCTTAAGGTCGATCTGCAGGATCTGGATGCGGATTTTTATGCTTTCTCGGGGCACAAAATGTATGGGCCCACCGGGATTGGCGTGCTCTACGGGAAGGCCGCGCTCCTGGAGGCGATGCCGCCCTACCAGGGCGGCGGGGACATGATCAGCTCGGTGACGTTTGAGAAGACAATTTATAACAAGCTCCCGCACAAATTCGAAGCGGGGACGCCGGACATGGCGGGCGTGGCGGGGCTGAAGGCGGCGATCGAATACATGAACGGGGTTGGGATCGGGAAGATTGCCGCGCACGAGCAGAATCTGTTGGTTTATGCGACAGAGATCGTTGGCTCGCTGCCAGGCGTGCGACTGATTGGGACGGCTCGGGAGAAGGCGAGCGTGCTGTCGTTTGTGCTCGACGAGGTGCATCCGCACGACATCGGAACGATTCTGGATCAGGAAGGCATTGCGGTGCGGACCGGACACCACTGTGCGCAGCCGGTGATGGAGCGTTTTGGAATCCCGGCGACGGTGCGGGCTTCGTTCGCTGTTTACAACACTAAGGGCGAAGTCGATGCGCTGGTGAGGGGAATCCGCAAAGTGCACGAGGTGTTTGCGTAATGCCGGAGCTGAGAGATCTTTATCAGGAAGTGATTCTGGAGCACAGCAAGACGCCGCGCAATTACAAAGAGCCGGCAGGGACGAATCAGAGGGCCGAGGGATACAACCCGCTGTGCGGGGATCGGTTCACGGTGTATCTCGCAATGGATGGGGACAGGATTCGGGAGATTGGATTTCAGGGCGCGGGGTGCGCGATCTCGAAGGCATCGGCCTCGATGATGACGCAGAGCGTGAAGGGCAAGACAAAGGCTGAGGCGCATCGCATCTTCGAGCAGTTTCATGAGTTGGTCACCGGGCATTCGCACGAACCTGAGGCTGAGTTGGGAAAGCTGGCGGTATTTTCCGGGGTTTCGGAGTTTCCGGTGCGGGTGAAATGCGCGACGCTGGCGTGGCACACGCTTGAAGCGGCGCTCGAAGGGAATCAGGAGAACGTCTCTACCGAGTAGCCAGTACCCCGTAGCGGGTGGCCTGCAGCGAGAACCATGATCATTACCAACCAAACCGTTCAGCTGAAGCGCGAGTGCGCAGCGATCATGGTTCCTGCGGGAACCCCGGTGGTGCTCGCTGCGGGGACCACAGTGCGAATCACGCAGGCCGCCGGGACAAGCTATACGGCTTCGGCAAATGGGATGCTCTACCGCATCGACGACAAAGATTGCGATGCGCTGGGGTTGAGCGGCCCCGCTTCTGAGGCGCATACGCCTCCCGAGTTCAGCGAGAAGATGGTGTGGGACCAGCTGAAGACGGTTTACGATCCGGAGATTCCAGTGAACATTGTCGATCTGGGGCTGATTTATTCCTGTGCGATTGTGGATGACCTGGAAGGGAAGAAAATCGACGTCGCAATGTCGCTCACGGCGCCTGGGTGCGGCATGTCGGATGTGCTGAAGGCCGATGTGGAGCGCAAGCTGGCGCGGCTTCCGGAGGTGAAGGCGGTGCGCGTTGAGGTGGTCTTCGATCCGCCGTGGAGCCCGGCGCGGATGTCGGAGGCGGCCAAGCTGCAGCTTGGTTTCGATCTGGATTACGACGGCAGTTCGCGCGGGACCTTTCCGATTCTTCGATAGGGTCCCGGCTTAAGTAACCACGACAATTACGAATTGGCGCCGGGGGGAAGGCCACCCCATTGCCAGAAGCGAACGTTGCCGGCCTGGGCGATCCAGGCGGAGAGCTGCGGGTTGGGGAAGCGCTTGACGTACGGGACCGCCCAGCCGATGTCCGCTCCGGAGTACTGGCTTGGGACGATGTCCTGCTGGACGCCTGTGGCTTTGGCGAAGATGTCAGGATTACGCAGGCCGGCTGCACAGAGATTCACAAGGCGGTGAATGGCGCCGTTGCTGTAGCTGTAGAGGTCCATGCCATTGGCCCTGGCGAGCTCGGCGATCATGATGAGGGGTGCGAGGGCGTAGAGGTGATAGTGAAGAGCGCGGCCAGCGCGGTTCATCTCGAGCGGCAGCACGCCGTCGGGGCGAATCTGATCAACGCCCGCCTTATAGGAGTCGACACCCCAGAGAAAATCGCCTTTGTCGTTGTCGGCGATGCCGGCTGCGGCCAGTGCCAGTCCAGACCAGTAGCGGTGATTGTTCCACGCATCGCTGTCGCGATTGGATTTCTTGCTATCAACGTATTCGGTGACGCGATTCGCGAGCGAACTGAACCACTTTTTGATGTCCTTATCCTGATCGGGCATGCCTACGCCGGTGTTGCGAACCTTGAGATAGGAGATGGCGGTGCCAGCGAGGAGCCATTTCTGCTCGTAGTGCCCCTGGCCAGTTGGCATTTCGCCTGACCACGCATGGGCTTTAGCGGCTGCGTCGAGCAGGGAGTAGGCGCAGGCTGCGGCGGCGCGGCTGCCTTTGGTGACGTACGCGTCGGCGGCTTCGGTGGACCACTGGCCAAGGTGGGTGGGGGCCGCGGTGGCCTTCTCTTCAGCTTCTTTTTTGGCTGGGTCGATGATGGAGTGGTGCGCGTCAGTGTAATAGCTTTCGGCGTTCAACGTTTTCTGGAAGGGCGGAGGTTCCGGGCAGTCATAGGGAGCGTCTGTGAGGGTGATGGATTCGGCGTCCCACGGCGAGCGAAGCTGGGCCTGTGCGATGCGAGGCGCGAGCATAAACGCGAAGGCGCATAGCGCGACGGCGATGCTGAGCGGGTTATTCGTGAGCTGAATCCTCAAATGAAACTTGAAATCGGGGCTCATCTGATCTTAGTCTCAACCGGGTTCTTCGCTGCAAACGAAGTCCTTCGCAGCGCTCAGGATATGGACTGCGAGTTCAGGGGGCCGCAAAACGCCTCAAGTTCCGCGGCAATGCGTTCGGCCCGAGCTCGCGTGGCGTCGAGGGGACCAGAGTTGTCGATGACATAGTCGCTGCGCGGGATTTTGGCGGCATCGGGCAACTGGGCGGCAAGGCGTTGGCGAGCGTCGCGTTCGGCGGCGGATCGATCTTCCGGCGTGGCATGCGCGGGCAGGATGCGAGCGAGGAACCGCTGAATCTTGAGGCCGTCGGGCGCGGTGACGAGGATGAGTCGATCAAAGCGCTGACGCCAATCGGGGACGGTGCCCCAGGCTTCAGCTTCGAAGATGAGCGCGGATTCGACGACAACAACGGCGTGGGGATCGTGCGCAAAAATTTCACTCATTCGACGCTCCTGCTCGGTGATCACGGGCGGGTGCACGATGTGATTGAGCTCGGCGAGGCGGCCCTGAGAGAAAGCCAGAGTTGCGAGGAGCGGCCGGTTGAGTGACCCGTCCTGGCGGACAACGGTGGGGCCGAAGTATTCGACGATGCGGCGGAAGACTTCCTGGCCGGGCTGCATCATTTCGCGGGCGATGGCGTCGGCTTCGAGGACGTGGAAGCCGTGATCGCGGAAAATGGCGGCGATGGTGGTTTTGCCACTTCCGAGGCTGCCGGTTAACCCTACACGCAACATGCGTCTCCGATCCGTACACGCAGGGAAGAAAAGACGAGAAAGTTCCGATGTGATTGTAGAGCGGCGAACAGAACCGGATTGGGCATGAGAAGCGTATTAGAGACAGGCACGCCCGAGAGGGCTGGCTGGATCGCTTTAGTGCCGGTGAAGCAGGGGATGGATGAAGACCCAGGCAAAGCCGATGGCAACGAGTATGGCGAAGAAGATGAGGGCGAGCATAAAGCCCCAGGAGGGTCCAGGATGTTCGGGGCGGTCAGGTTCAAGCTGGGAGCTTCCCTTGGAATGGCGATCATTTGTGGGATTGATCATCGAAATTAGTGTACGGGTCATGGTTACCGTAGTGGCGCTTGTGGGATGAAGCGGGACGGGTTCGCCATGGAACAGCGCGCTGTGACGGAAACGTTTAGCAACACAAATTCGCTGAAGGGGTGTCTAAAAGAAGCAGAAGTGCCGATAGGGTTCTACCGACCGCCAGGGATGAACGAAGTTGGGAGCGGCTTGGCGAACGAGTGAGGAGAAGACCATGGCGAGCGACAGCAGGATCGAAAAATTCCCGGTAGCGGAGCTCGCAGGTCTGCGGACGGAGCTTCTGCAGTCGGGCATGGATTCGTGGCAGGCGGCAGAGCTGGTGACGATGTTCCTCACGGGCCGCGGCTACGGTGCGGATCAGGCGATGGTTCGCGAGGCGGTTGTGCGACTGGAAGCAACCGCATGCACGTTTGAATCCATGCAGCGGGAGCTGGAGCGGGTCGCCTACGTAATGTGAATTAGCCTTAAAAAATCGTTTTATCCGCTACTTTTTCCCGGCAATCCTGAATCTCGACCCGGCCTTGGCGCGTCCATATGCGCAGAGGATGGTTTATCCGTGTCTGCGGGTAGTATCTCCTGAGCATTCGCTGTGTCATCGCCTGTCCCAGTTGGATTGGCTGCCGCAGCGGATAAGGTCTGATACCCTCTGCCAGATGCGGTTGGGGGTCGTGTAGTTCAGAGTCTTTTTCGAATGATTCTGAGCGTGATCGCGATCCATGGGGCGGAACCATGTGGTATTCCGCTGGCGCGCTTGCGCTGATTCACAGACATCCTGATCGCAGGGAACTGCGGATCCTCGGATTGGCACGCTTGTGGTGTCGCTCGCGGAGATGGGAGTTTGAGGAAGCGGCGCAGCGTAACGGCAGAATTTTCTGCAGAGGAGTGAATTGTATGCGCTTTCAAACTTTGAAGAAGCTCTCTTTCGGAGTGGCAATTGCATCGATGGTTGTGGCAGGGTCCGCGTCGGCGCAGACTCTGGTGGGTGTGACGACAAAACTGGATCGCACGCTCGATTCGAAGAGTGCCGCAGCCGGGCAGGTGGTCACAACGAAGCTGAACGGCACGGTGAAGACGACCGACGGAGTGAAGTTGCCGAAGGGCACGGAACTGATCGGTAAAGTGGCTGAGGTGAAGGCAGCGCAGAACGGCAGTCCTGCGAGCGTGAGCCTGGTGTTCACCTCGGCAAAGCTGAAAGATGGGAAAGAGATCCCAGTGAAGGCCACGGTGCTGGCGGTGTATCCGGAGAGCGCGGGAGACGGGGCAACGTATGGCGCGGAGACGATGGGGCCGGCGCCGGAGCAGGTTGAGGCTGACGGGACGTTCCAGCAAGCGGGAGCCCTCAGGAACATTTCGATGACGAGCGCGGTGAAGAGCAGCGCATCGGGGACATTTTCGAGCACCGATGGAAACGTGAGACTGGAGGCGGGGACTTACCTGCAGGTGGGGATCGCGCCAGCCGGAGCGGCGAGCGGGACGAACGCGGCAGAGTAACAGGGACTACGCTGCCATCCTCTGAACAATTGAAGGCCGTCCCGAGGGGCGGCCTTTCTGTTTTGGCTGAGGCTTAAAGGGAGGCGGCGCGAAGCGCTCAGACCTGCATGACTTCGGTTTCCTTCTTCTTTGCCATCTCTTCCATCTTCTTGATTTCTTCGTCGGTGAGCTTCTGGATTTCGTCGAGGGAGCGCTTCTCTTCGTCTTCGGAGATCTTCTTGTCTTTGGCGGCCTTTTTGATGAGGTCGTTGCCGTCGCGGCGGATGTTGCGGACCGCGGTGCGGTGATCTTCAAGGACACGATGCAGGTGTTTGACGACTTCCTTGCGGCGATCCTCAGTCATGGGCGGGACGGGAACGCGAACGATTTTGCCGTCGTTGTTGGGATTAAATCCCAGATCCGACGTGCAGAGAGATTTTTCGATTTCGACGATGAGGCTTGTGTCCCAGGGGGTGATGACGATGAGGTTGGCGTCGGGCGTGGTGATCTGGCCGACCTGATTGAGAGGCGTGGGCGTGCCGTAGTAATCGACTCTGACCTGGTCGAGCATGTGGATGGAGGCACGGCCGGTGCGGATCGAGCCCAGGTTGGTCTGGAAATCGGTGACGGCTTTGTCCATGCGGGTGCGGAGCTGCGCGTATTCGGATTTGAGGGCGGGAATGCCCGCCATAAAGGAGGGTGCCATAGTAGTGGTCCTT
>Ga0181517_10005525_pt1 | contig 11142 bp, 7 predicted proteins | sample PEATcosm2014_Bin_31_FD_119748 | JGI IMG/M metagenome (GOLD analysis project Ga0181517, IMG submission 119748) | Peatland microbial communities from MTU Mesocosm Facility, Houghton, MI, USA - PEATcosm2014_Bin01_30_metaG | ecosystem: Environmental > Terrestrial > Soil > Wetlands > Peat | place... | reverse complement strand
GAGATCTCCATGCGCTTCGGCTTCCGCGGGCTGAGCCACATTATCTCGACCGGCTGCACCTCTTCCACGGACGCGCTGGGCTACGCCTTCCGCAACATCCAGGCGGGCGTGCTGAAGACCATGGTGGTGGGCGGCGTGGATGCGCCCATCGCGCCGCTGATCATGCGCGGCTTCCAGCTCATGCGCATCATGACCACGCGGTGGAATAAAGAGCCGGAACGCGCCTCCCGGCCGTTCTCGCGCGACCGCGACGGCTTCGTGATCGCCGAAGGCTCCTGGTTTTTCGTGGTGGAAGAGATGGAGCAGGCCCGCGCGCGCGGCGCCCACATCTACGGCGAGATCGCCGGCTACGGTTCCACCTGCGAGGCGTACCATCGCGTGCGCCTGGAGGAATGCGGCGAGGAGCCGGCGCGCGCCATGTGCCTGGCCATGTGCGAGGCCGGCATCGCGCCCACGGCGGTGGATTACATCAACTATCACGGCACCTCCACGGAGCTGAACGACCGCATCGAGACGCGCGCCGTGAAGCTGGCCTTCGACGGCCATGCCTACAAGCTGCCGGGGTCCTCGCTCAAGAGCCTCATCGGGCATCCCCAGGGAGCCTGCGGAGCGGCCGGTGTGGCCGCCACCCTGCTGGCCATGCGCGACGGCGTGGCGCCGCCCACCATCAACGTGGACGAGCCCGATCCCGAGTGCGACCTGGATTACATCACGGAGCCCGGCCGGCATCTCGATATCGAATACGCGGTGGCCAACTGCATCGCCTTCGGAAGCAAGAATTCGGCCCTGGTATTGCGGAAAGTGTAGGGGCGATACCGCTCGCCTACGACTGTGAGGCGAGACCGGGTAGATTGCCGGGTGGAGAGCGGACGTGTCGGGCCCAACTGGACTTGTGTGGACTGCGGAGGCGGAGTCGGGGAGTCGGGAGTGACACGGTCAGGTGGCGCATGAGCCATTCTACGGTAATGCCACCTACGTTCCCAAGAACGTAACCCACGAGCGACTCGCGCCAGGATCGAGCCAGCTTTACATGCCGGGTAGTTCGCGATCCAGTTCCGCGATCTGCCCCTCAAGCCGTCGTGCAGCGCATTGATTCAGCCAACCGACTAGCCAGAAACATGCGGCAGCCGCTACGGCATAGGCAATTGGAAACCACCGCAGGCCGGAAGGGGCGACGCAAATCCCATAGACCACGAGGAGACTCATCCCGGGAATCAGCGGTCCGAGATACCACTTCCAGATGCCGGACGCCAGGTTGCGTTGCCGTTCGAGTTCGCCGCGATAGAATTCCACGCAATTCGCTCGTCCCAGATTCGCCGGCAAAACTTTCGGCGACCCCCATTTCTGGATTCGCCAGGCGACATAGATGGCTCCCGCGATCATCAACGCGAACGAGATGCGCGGGATGGTTTGAGGAGTCATAAAGCTCATGGAGCCAAACACCGTAATCACGAACAGGCATGCCGCCTGTTCCCCTAAATTCCGCCAACGAATGCGGCTCTGAAACTTCCCCGCCTTCACGCGGAGGTCGTCCACGGAGATCCTCACTTCTTCTACCTCCTGGTTCTGCCAGAGATTTCTAAGGTCGTCCATCGCTGCCTCCTTGAAAATCGCGGGCCAGAATACTTTTGAGGCGATGAACTTTTGTCGCCACGTTTCCGGGGGAAAGCCCCGTGAGTTCAGCGATCTCGCCCGCCTCCATGCCGTCGAGCCATGCGAGAATGACCTGCCGGTCGAGCTGCCTCAGGCGCTGGATCAGATCCATCAATTGATCCAGCGCGACCTTCCGGCTGGCGTCTGGCTGGATTGTTAAGGCCTGAGCCTCCTCCAGACTCACCAACATTTGAGGGCGCGCGCGCCGCTGCCGGATCACGTACGACGTCGCCGCATTGTGCGCCACGCGATAAACCCACGTGCGTAGGGAACACAACGCATCGAAGCCTTCAAGACTGCGCCACAGTGCGAGGTGGATTTCTTGCAGCAGGTCGCGCCGCTTATCCGGATCGGCCTCGTAGCCACGTGCTAGACGCACCAGCGCCGCGCCATATTCCGAAGCGGCCCGCTCGTAAAGGTCGTCCTGACCTCTCACATTTGACGTAGTCGTCACGGCGCGACTTTTCTTACACGCGGGTCTGGCGATCTAGAGCGAATCCTTTCTGGTGCCACAACGCCAGTATGCGGCAATGATGCGCAGTTAGGTTACGTGGTTTGTGGCCGAAAGACGCGATTACCGTAGATTGGCAGGCCATCGAGCCGCGCGGTCGCCATGCCGCTGAACTACCCCGCTTGAGATCTCGCGGTGCCGGCGATCTGGTATACCGGGATGCCGCGCCTTAGGTGAACCGTATTGGCCGCAGGCTGTTTTCCCGTAGCGTAGCGGGCAACCGCCGGTACTCACCAGTGGAACCGGTATCGAACTTGCGCGTAAATCTGGCGCGGATCGGCATAGTGCGTGCCGCCGAAGGTCTGGCTGTTATCGAGCAGGAAGCGTCGGTTGGCCACATTCAAGCCGACTACCGACACCGTCACGCGCTCGGCGAAGGTTCGGCTCACAGCGAGATCGAAAGTCGTGTGGCCCGGCAGGTGGGCTGGCACGTCGCTCGATCCGTCGGTGAATCCCGAGCCGTAGTACACGTCGCCGCTCGCGGCGCAGCGCAGGGGCAGGTTGAAGACGAACCCCGTGTGCAGAGTGTGGCGCTGGTCGTGGTCCAACAGGAAGTAGCCGCTCGCGGGCGGCGAGAAATCCGTAAGTCCGCCGCTAATGGCGCCTTGGCCCTCGGCATGAGCCAGCGCGTAGGTCAGATACACCTGGCCGCGCCGTGCGATGCGCGGCGACCGCACGCTCACTTCCCAGCCGTAGAGGCGCGCGCCATCGATGGTGAGCGGAAAAAACACGTTGGAGTTGCCGATGGCATTGTGGTCGAAATAATTGCGCGCCCGCTGATGATAATCGTTGATGTCGAACACCCAGCCGCGCAGGGGGATGGTCAGCCCGAACTGGTGCTCCTGGTCGCGTTCGCCGCGCAGCGGAATGAATCCCAAGCCCTGAGAGATGGCGTAATCGAGCAGCGGACCGGTGACCGTGGAAAGCGGCGGCGCCTGATAATACTCGCCCCAGAAGGCGCGCAAAACCCAGTGCAAATGCGGGAGGCGCACGGTTCCGCCGAGGCGCGGGCTGGCGGCATTCTCCGAGACCGCGCCCGCGAAATGCGTCAGACGCGCGCCGGCCGTGAGGGTCAGCCACGAGAGCGCCTTGAACTGGTCTTCCAGGAACGCCGCTTCCAGGTTGCCGCGGCTCCGCTGGGCGGCGGCTAGGGGCGGCGACGAACCGTCGTTGGCGAGCAGGTTCACGGACTCATGGTCCCACTGGCCGAACTGGTAGATTCCCACGGACGCGTTGTGCCGCACCGTGACCTTGTTGAGCGCAGCCTGGACGCCGGCATATTGCGAGGTCCGGTGCTGGGTGGTCGAGAGGGGATAATCGTTCGGGCCGCCATCGTAATTGGCGAGATTGTAGTGATAGAACGGCGATACCGTGAGCAGCAGGCCGGGCGAGAAGGTATGTAACCAGGAGAAGTCGCTCAGCGCGTCGCGCTCGCGCTCCACGTCGCGGATGCCGGCCGCCTGCGCATCGGGATCGTTGGGGATCTGGTAATCGTCGCGGCGCAGCGAAGCGACGAACCGGAACTGATTGTCGGCGTCGCGGTTGAAGATGAAAGTGGCCATGCCGCCCAAGCCCCATTCGCGATCGTGCAGCACGGCGGGGCCGGGCGTCTCGAGCCCGTAATCGCCGCGGTTCCCGTTCACGCTTCCGAACCAGGCGAACTTCAGGGTATGGCTTCCGAAGTTGACCTGGTCGTTGGTTTGGCCAAAAGTGCCGAAGGTGGTGTATAACTCGCCTTCGTTGTGGCTTTCGAAGCCGGTGCGCGGAATTACGTCGAACACGCCGTACGTGCGGTCGCCGTACGCGGAGGAATAGCCGCCGCGCTCGGCCTCCACGTAATCGATATCTTTCGGATCGATCTGCGGGCCGACGTTGCTGGCGATATTGGTATTGGGGATGGGCACGCCGTCGATGGCCCAGGTTACCTGGTGACCGCCGCGAACGTGCAGTTGATCGTGCGTCACCCAGGCGCCGGGAACGAAATCGGTGATCATGGTGAAGCTGTTGGAAAGGTCCGCGCCCGGCGCGTCTTCGATCTCCTTACGGCTGACCATGACCGTGGGGGTGGCCTGTTCGGGATTCACGGCGCTGGCTTGCTCGGATACGTCCAGAGACTGCGACACGGTGCCGAGCTTGAGCTGGAAATGCAGCACGGGGGCGCTGCCCGAGGTGACCACGACTTCCTGCTCCACGGGCGCGAAGCCCGCGTGCGTCACGGTGACCCGGTACGCGCCCACGGGGATGGCGTCCGCCTCGAAGCCGCCGTCCTCGGCGGTCGAGAGCGTGCGCGAGAAATCGGAATCGACGGACTGCAGCACGGCCTGCGCGCCAATCACCGGACGATGATCCGGGTCGTGCACGACGCCGCGCACCGATCCGCAAACGACGGCCCATGCGGCTATACAAGAGACACCTAGTAAGTATGCCTTCACCGAAAAACCTCGGAAGAGATGGGAGTCTGGCGACCTTACTAAGTGAGTGGAGGGCCGCGCTTGCGCCATCCTCGGCTGAAGGATTCGCGAGAGGACAGTTGCATTTGCGGACGGATAGCCGGATAACTAATGAGAGCGGGAACGGATGCGGTGGATGTTACCGCCGCACTGACAACCCGGCAGGCGGGTGCGGTCTGCGCTGCCGGATATAAGGGACACCGGGCGGCCTGCCAGCGAGGGCCGGACGCCAATTGCCGGTGCGGCGTCATCATGGCGCAATGATGTTTGCCGGCGCGGCGGCAGCAGGGCGGGAGATTCGATTCGGGGTCCGACGCGGCCAGCGCCGAAGCGAGCGACGGCAGCGAGAAGACGAACAGCAGGAATGCCGCCAATGCGCGCCGCACGAATTCTATGTTACTGATTCGGGGCGAGATCATGCAATGGACCGCATTGGCGGTGTGTTCATTTGGATACCGGGCTACGTGCGCGCGCGAACCCGCTCCAGTCTCTCGGCGAGCGCCGGCGGAAGGCCGGCTTCGATTTCGGGCGTAATGGCCCCAGCCTCGTCGAGATCTTTGAGATGCATTTCGTCGCTGGCGCGGAAGCTGGTGAGCTTCATGCGGACAAGGTCGGCAAGCGGAGTGATCCTGAGCCCACGAATTCGCCGGTGAGGTCCGATTTCCGGCACCGGCTCCAGGTATTCGGGCCGGACCTTCTCGCCCGCGAAGATAAGGTGGACGGCCCGCCGAGCCGAGGGCGCATGAGCTTCGACCAGCATGTCTACTCCGGCCACGTGGCGGTGCGCAAAGCCGAATGGCTCGGCGGCCCGGGCGATCTTCTCCAGATCGTCGCGCCGCACCGCGATATCGATGTCCTTGGTCAGGCGGCCGGCGTCCGGATCGATCTCTTCGACATACAGGTAAGTAGCGAGGCCTCCCACGATGCGGTACTCGATGCCCGCGGACGAGAAGATCCGCTCCACTGCGTCGGCGAGATTGAACAGGCGCTCCAACCGCTCCTCGAAGAAAGTGTTGACGAAGACCGCCATGCTGCCCGTCTCATTATCGCATCGGCTGCTCACGCCGGGAGACGAAGGCGCGCGATGCAGCCGGAGCGGTCGGCGCGGTTCTCCAGCGTCAGCGCGCCGCCGTGGCCTTCGGCAATCTGGCGGCACAGCACCAGCCCGATGCCCGAGCCGCCCGGCTTGGTGGTGAAGAACGGGACGAACAGATTGGCCGTGCCGGCAAGGCCCGGGCCTTCGTCCGCCACCCACGCCTCCAGCATGGCTCCGTCGCGGCGCCAGCCGATGCGCACCGGGCGGCGCGAATCGAGCGAGGCATCCGCGGCGTTGCGCAGCAGATTGATGAGCACCTGCTCGAGCTGGTCGGGATCGCCCTCCAGGCTCACTTCCGGTCCGGCCTCCACTTCCACCGGCACGCGCGTTTCGAAACTGGCCGCGCGGCGCGCCAGGGTGCCGATCTCGACCGGCTGGAGGTGCGGGCGCGGCAGTTTGGCCAGGCGCGCATAGGCTCCGATGAAGCGGCTGAGGCTGTCGGAGCGCGCGGTGATTACGCCCAGGCCGCGGCGCATGTCGTCGCGCCAATCGTCCGGCAGAGCGTCGCGCGCCAGCAGCGTATCGAGGCTGCCGGCGATCGATTTGATGGGCGTGAGCGAATTGTTCAGCTCGTGCCCCAGCACGCGGACCAGGCGCTGCCAGGCTTGCAGCTCCTGCTCGGCGAGGGCCTGGGTGAGGTCCGAAATCACCACCAGCTCGAGCGGCAGGCCGCCCTCGCGAATGCGCGTCCGCCGCGCGCCCCAGCGCCCCGCGCCGCCCGGAAAGGCGCCCTGGAAGGTGCTCTGCGGAGGGCCTTCCAGGCAGGCCGCCAGATGTAGATCCTGCGCGGTCTTGCCCAGCAGGCGTTCCGGCGGGGCGTCCAGCAGGCGCTCCCCGGCGCGGTTGACCAGTCGGAGCTGGCGGTGCTCATCGAAGGCGAACACGGCCACGCCGATCTCGCGCATCACGGCACGCAGCAAGTTGGTGGCCTCCATGGCTCCCAGGCGCTGCTCGCGCAGGGTGCGGCTCAGCGTGTTCAATTCGCGCATCACTTCGCCCAGCGCGTCGTCGGGACGCGGCGAGCGGCCGCGCACCGAAAAATCGCCCTCGCGCAGGGCGCCCAACAGGCTCGACACGGTCATCAGCGGGAAGACCACGCGCTCCCGCACGGCCACGGCGAAGCCCAGCCAGCCGCAGACGATCAGCACGCTGAGGGTCCACTGTACTTTAGCCGTGTGATCGCCGGTCCACAGCAGCGACAGCGCGACCGCCGAACCGGGCAGGCCCGCCAGCAGGGCCAGCAGGACCACGTGCCCTTCATGGCTGAGGCGGGCGGCTTTGGACATCGCGCTCCTTCACAATCCGTAGCGTTGCAGCCGGCGGTAGAGCGCGCTGCGGCTCAGGCCCAGCGCGCCGGCGGCATGGCTCACGTTTCCATTAAACCGCGCCAGAGCCTTCTTGATGAGCAGAGCCTCGACATCCTCCAGGCTCATCTCCTCCAGGCGCGGCGGGCCTTCGCGCGCCGCGTGCAGCGCCAGGTCCCCGGCCCGCACGGTCTCGCTCTGCGCCATCAGCACGGCGCGCTCCACGGCGTGATCGAGCTCGCGCACGTTGCCCGGCCAGGAATGCGCCAGCAGGGCCTTGACGGCGCTTTCGTCGAAAGCCGCGATGGGCTTGCGATAGTGGGCGGCGTGCTGCGCGAGGAAATGGTTGGCGAGCACGGGAATGTCTTCGCGGCGGTCGCGCAGGGGCGGCAGGTGGATCTCGATGGTGTTGAGGCGGAAGAGCAGGTCCTGGCGGAAGCGCCCCTCGGCCACCTGAGCACTCAGGTCGGCGTTAGTGGCCGAGAAGACGCGCACATCCACGCGGCGCGTCCGCGACGACCCCACGCGCTCGAACTCGCCGCTCTCGATGGTGCGCAGCAGCTTGGCCTGCAAGCCCTGCGAGAGGTTGCCGATCTCGTCCAGAAACAGCGTGCCGCCATCGGCCATCTCGAAGCGGCCCACGCGGTCGCTCTTGGCGTCCGTGAAGGCGCCCTTGACGTGGCCGAACAGCTCGCTTTCGAATACGCCCTCCGCCAGTCCGCCCGTATTCACCGTCACCAGCAGATGCGTGGCGCGCAGAGAGACCGAATGCAGCGTCAGCGCCACCAGCCCCTTGCCCGTACCGTTCTCGCCGGTGATAAGCACGTTGGCGTCCGACGGCCCCACGCGCGAGATGGTGTCCAGCACCGGCCGCATGGCCGCCGAGCGGGCCACGACCTGCGGAAAGCGCTCCGCGCGCAGGACCCGGTTTTCGGCCTCCAGCCGCTGCCCCGCGCGCAGCGCGCGCCCGAGCTCGATCTGGGTCTTCAGAATCGCCGACAGCCGCGCATTATCCCAGGGCTTCTGGATGAAATCGCGGGCCCCCCGCCGCATGGCTTCGACTGCCAGCTCCACCGATCCCCAGGCGGTCATCACGATCACCGGCAGGTTGGCGTCCAGGCTCTGGATGCGGTTCAGCAGATCCAGGCCCTCGGCTCCCGAGGTAGTGTCGCGGGTATAATTCAAATCCATCAGGACGGCGTCGAAATCGCGCGATTCCAAAGCCTCCAGCACCGCGGCGGGCGAGCTCGAGGCTTCCGACTGGTAACCTTCGCCTTTGATCAGGAAGCGGAGAGCCTCCAGCACGTCGGGTTGATCGTCGGCGATCAGGATCGAGGGGGTGGGCGGGCCGGAAGATCTCATCGAACTCTATTGAACCGCAATGCGCGCCCGCCGATGAGACCGGGATGGCGCGCGTTCCGATATGATTGTGATTCGCCATGCCCGTGCCCCCTTCCCCGCGGACTCCGGAATTCGATGCCGCGCGCTTCCTCCCGCTGCTTCTGGCACTGTTTGCGGCCAGCGGCTGCTCCGCTCTGATCTACGAGATCGTGTGGTATCAGCTTCTGCAACTGGCTATCGGCTCGACGGCCGTCTCGCTGGGCATTCTGCTGGCTACCTTCATGAGCGGACTGTGCCTGGGAAGCCTCGCTCTGCCGCGCCTGCGCTCGCGGCAGCATCCGCTGCGGATCTACGCCTGGCTGGAGTTGGGCATCGCCGCCTGCGCCATCCTGGTGCTTTTCGGCCTGCCGCTGATCGACCGCGTCTATTGGGCGGCGGCCGGATACGGTCTGGCGGGGATGCTGCTGCGCGGCCTCGTGTGCGCCATCTGCCTGCTGCCGCCGACCATTCTGATGGGAGCGTCGCTGCCGGCCCTCGCCCGCTGGATCAAGGCGTCTCCGCGGGGCGTCTCCTGGTGGGGGCTGCTCTATGGCGGCAACACCGTGGGCGCGGTCTTCGGCTGCCTGTTGGCGGGCTTTTATTTGCTGCGGATTTACGATACCGCCATGGCCACTTATGCGGCCGCGGCCATCAATGTGGCGGTGGCGCTGGTCAGCCTGGCGCTCGCGGCGCGCACGCCCGTCCGGACCAGCCTGGGCGGGGGCGGGGAAGAGCCGGCCGAAAGTGCGCCTGTTTCCGCGAGCGCCTGGACGGTCTACGTGGCGATTGGGCTATCGGGCGCCGGCGCGCTGGGCGCGGAAGTCATCTGGACGCGTCTGCTGGGCATGCTGCTGGGCGCCACGGTCTATGTGTTCTCCATCATTCTGGCGGTCTTCCTGATCGGCTTGGCTCTGGGCAGTGCCGTGGGAGCGTGGCTGGCGCGCCTGGTGGGGCCCTCGGGCGCACGCCTGGCGCTGGGATGGTGCCAGATTCTGCTCACCGCCGGGATTACCTGGGCTTCCGTGATGATTGCCGAATCGCTGCCCTACTGGCCCATCAATCCGTTTCTGGCCACCAGCCCCTGGTTCACGTTCCAGATCGACCTGATGCGCTGCCTGTGGACCATCCTGCCCGCGGCGATCCTGTGGGGCGCGAGTTTTCCTTTGGCCCTGGCCGCGGTGAACTCGGAAGGCCGCGACCCCGCGCGCCTGGTGGGCGGCATCTATGCGGCCAACACCTTCGGAGCCATCCTGGGGGCGCTGGCCATCAGCCTGGCGCTGGTGCCGTGGATTGGCACGCGGCAATCCGAGCGCGTTCTGGTGGCGTTTTCGGCGATAGGAGCGCTGGTGGTGCTGGCGCCGCGCGTGCACATCTCGCGCTCGCGGGTGGGGGCGGCGGCGCTGGCGGCCGCGCTGGTGGTGGCGGGCCTGCTGGCTTGGCGCATCCATCCCATCCCCGGCGAACTGATCGCCTATGGCCGCCGCATGCCGATGTACGGCGGGAAATCCAAGGTCCTCTTTACCATCGAGGGGCGCAACTCCTCGGTGGCCATCACGCAATGGAGCGACGGCGCCTACGAGGTGGATGTCAACGGCCACGTGGAAGCCACCACCGAACCGTACGACATGCGCTTGCAGCGCATGGTGGGGCACCTGCCCGCCATCCTGCATCCCAATCCGCGTTCGGTGCTGGGCATCGGTTTCGGCGCGGGCGTCTCGGCCGGCACCTTCACGCGCTATCCCGGCATCGAGCGTATCACCGTGTGCGAGATTGAGCCGGTGGTGCCGCCCACTTCGACGCGCTACTTCGCCAAAGCGGATTACGACGTGCTGCACAATCCGCGCACGCACATCGTGTTCGACGACGCGCGCCACTACCTGATGACCACGCGCGATAGATTCGACGTGATCGCCTCCGATCCCCTGGATGTCTTCGTCAAGGGCACCGCAGCCCTGTATTCCAAAGAGTACTTCGAGGCCGTCAAAGCCCACCTCAACGCGGGCGGCTGGTTCTCGCTCTACGTGCCGCTTTACGAAAGCGACGAGCGAACCGTGAAGAGCGAGGTGGCCACTTTCATGGACGTTTTCCCCTATGGGACGGTCTGGGCCAACACGGTCAACGGCCAGGGCTATGACATGGTCTTCCTGGGGCCGGCGGAACCCCTGAAGATCGATGTGGACCAGGTCGAGCAGCGTCTCGAACGGCCGGATTATGCGCCGGTGGCCACTTCGATGCGTGAGATCGGCGTGAACTCGGCGGTGGACCTGTTTTCCACTTTTTTGGGACAGAAATCGGACCTGGAGCCGTGGTACAGGGGCGCCGACATCAATCGCGACCGCGATCTGCGCCTCGAATACCTGGCCGGATGGGGCATCAATTCCAGCATGGAGGACATTCTCTATCGCGAAATGATGAGCTACCGGCGGCCGCCCGCCAACCTTTTCACTGGCTCGCCGGAGCAGGTCCGCTCGGTGATGAACGCGCTGTCGTTGCAGTAGCGCGCCGCAATAGCGCGACATCCGAGACCCGGACGGTATGCGGCTTGCAAGGGCAGCCGGGGTGGAAAGTGAAACTTCCTCATCGGGACTGCGCCGCGAGCTGGGGTTGCGCGATCTCAGCCTGTTCGCCGTTATCTGCATCGTAGGCACGCGCTGGATCCCGGCGGCCGCGCATACCGGGCCGGGCGCCGTGCTGCTGTGGGTTCTGGCGGCGCTGTTCTTCGCCGTCCCGCTGGCCGTGACCGTGGCG
>Ga0181517_10005521_pt1 | contig 11152 bp, 11 predicted proteins | sample PEATcosm2014_Bin_31_FD_119748 | JGI IMG/M metagenome (GOLD analysis project Ga0181517, IMG submission 119748) | Peatland microbial communities from MTU Mesocosm Facility, Houghton, MI, USA - PEATcosm2014_Bin01_30_metaG | ecosystem: Environmental > Terrestrial > Soil > Wetlands > Peat | place... | reverse complement strand
CTGACGTAAAGATGATCACCAGCCAAGGAGCAAATGGCGACCCGTTTTGGTCCCCGGACGGGTCAAGGATCTCCTTCGGTAGCAATCGACAAGGGGGTGGCAAGCTCAATGTCTTTACGATGAGCGCCGACGGCAGTGACGTTAGGCAGGTAACGAACTTCCTGCCACCATACGAGGCCGGTGACACGAGCTGGTCACCTAATGGCCAGAAGATCGTGTTCGAACTGGACAAGGGCGGGGACGGCCAGTCCAACCCGGGTGCGAGCGCCCAGGTGTGGATCATCAACGTCAATGGGACTGACCCAGTCAGCACTCATCAGTCCTGTAGTGCCGTCGGGTGCTCACCTCGTTGGCAGCCGTAACGGGCGTTTGTACTAAGAGGATCCTGGCTGAGCACGATGGAGCGCTTGCGGTCAAGGCGGGCTTCGTCGGGAGCCCCCAACCCTCTTTTTGCGCCCTTCACCCTCCCCACGGCGCACGTCGCGCCGGCGGCGAGCCGCTCCAGCGCCTAGAAGGAGCGCTGCCACGGCCACCAGACCGCCGAGCAGGGCCGTCGGACGAGGCCCGTACCCGTTGAGCACGATGCCACCGGCGAGGGAACCCCCGGCGATGCCCGCATTGAACGAAGCGGACGCCCACGCGGAGGCGATCTCGGTGCTGGCCGGGGCCACCTCGAGTATGCGGTTTTGGTTGCTGACGTCGTAAGCGCCGAGAGCGGCGCAGGCGGCCGCGATCAGCACTATGGCCGCGGGCAGCACTCGGCCGGCAAAGTAGAGGCCGATAAGGACCGGCGCCAGCACAGCCACGGGGACGAGCGGGGCGATGTCGGGCCGCCGGCGGGACACCACCGATCCCGCGAAGACCCCTCCGAGCGTGGCTGCCCCGGTGACGAGGAGCACAGCGGCCACGTCGTCGAGGGCGAGGCCGGCGACCTTTGTGAGGAACGGGCTCACGTATGTGAACATGCAAAAGAACCCGCCAACAGCCAAAGCGGTCGTCATGATGGCGAGGCGGTAGCGGCGCCCGTCAGGCGCCGACCCGGTCCCCGCGTGGGTCTCGGCGGGATGGTAGCTGGGCAGGGCCAGCGCGATCGGGGCGGACACGACGGCGGCCAGCACAGCGACTCCCAGGAACGCGGCGCGCCAGCCGGCCAACTGCCCGAGCCACGTGCCGGCGGGGACCCCGAGGACGACGGCTAGTGTCGCGCCGCCTAGGACCCAGGTCACGGCGCGCCCCGTCATCCCGGCCGGGAACAAGCTGGCGGCCGTCGGGATCACTAGCGACCAGAACAGGGCTTGTCCGAGCGCGGTTACGACCCGCACAGCCATGAGCCAGCCGTAGCCCGGGGCGGCAGCGGCGGCGAGCGAGGTGACCACGAGGGCAGCCATGAGGACGCACATCGTGGTCTTCCTTGGCAACCCCTTGGTCAGGTGAGCGAGGGGGGCGGAGAGCGCGACGTTGATAGCCGCGTAAACGGTGACGAGCCGCCCGGTGGCAACCAGCGACGAGTGGAGGCCGTGCGAGATGGGCTGGAGGAGGCCGACGGGGAGGCTCTCGGTCGTCACGTAGGCGAACGCAGCAGCGCTCAGGGCGAAAAGGGCTGTCATGGCAGCCACGGGATCGCTCCGGTGCAGGACGGCCGCCGCCGCGCCTGGAGCGTCTACATGATCTTCAGAACTTCCCTCGGGGCCAACCTCATGGCCCTGGTCGCCTTCGGGCGTTTCAGTGCAGCACATGGGGCCTTCCAAGGTCGAGGCCCGCGGTGAGGCCGATGGCCGCCGTGGCTGCGAGCATAGGCAGCGGCCACCCCGTCCCGAAGCCACCTTCAAACTGATTGGGAACGCTCTCCACCGAGGAAAACGGGGCGACCCGGGACAGCGCGGGTATGGCTCGATCTCTAGGTCTGCAGAAGTGCCTGCCGTTGCCTTGGCACTGGGAAGCCCAAAGCTGGTGGCGCATGACCACGATGTTCACTCTATAGAACTTGATGAAGAACGGGCCGAAGCCGAAGCCGGCGTCGACGGCGTAGACATAAAAATGGTTGACCATGGCGGTGGCCCGCACGGTCCACGGATAGGTTGCACCCGTGGTCGGGTTGTGGCGTTTCTCGGTGCGGAACACCGCCGTCTCCTCCTGAGCCCGGCCGATGAACAGCACGCCCTCGTTGCCCCCAAAGCCGGCTAGGAACTTGAGCGCCACGTCGTCCTTGCGCCGACCGCTTGAAGAAGAAGGCCGCTTGAACAAGGTATGGGGCACGCCCAAGGCGCGAACATGTCAGGCAGCCGGGGCCTGCCCGCTCAGTTATTGAGCAAGCTGACGTCGCTGCTGTGCCCGTCTTGACCGCCCCTCCCTCGAGCCCGGGCCTAGCCTGAGGCCTACTCTGGCGCGCCTTGAGCTCGATAGTCAAAGTGAAAAGACGAACCTCGCGATGCCCCGACTCAGCCCGTGGGCTCGGCCACCAGCGCCATCGTCATGTAGGTGCTGTTCGGGCTATCGGGGTAGTCGGCGAACGGACCGCTTGGCACGAAACCCGCGTTCTCGTACAGCGCCCGGGCGGGCGCGAACGCCTCCATGCTCCCGGTCTCCAGGCTCAAGCGCTGGAACCCGCGCTGGCGGGCGACCGAGATGATGTGCCCCAGGATGGCACTTCCGGCACCTGTACGCCTGGCCGAGCGCTCGGTGTGCATCGACTTCACTTCGGCGTGCTCGGCGTCGATCGCCTTCAAGGCCCCCACGGCCACGAGCGTCCCCTCGACCCGGTAGCCGAAGAAGGTGACCGCCGGATCGAGCAGGCCGCTTATGTCAAGCGCGTGGACGTTTTCGGGAGGTGTTTCCTCACGGCAGAAGGAGAGGTGCTCGGCAAGCAGCTTGCGGGCATCGTCAGCCCGCGGGTCGTCTACGGAAATGGTGCCAGCACGCCCGCCGTCGGCCGCCGTCTCGTCGCCGAAGAGGCGCGAAGCTTCGGCAGCTTCAGTGGGTGGGCCCGTCCTCGCACCGATGGGCCGCTGGGCCCAGGCCACGTCGTGCCAGGCTCCGTGCTTCCAGCCGATCCGCCGGTAGGTGCCGACCGGTTCGAAGCCCATGGCCCGGTGCAGGCCCACGCTCGCCTCTGTCGGCGAGCACGACCCAGGCATGGCTGGCTAGAGCTTCGGCGATCCTGTTGGCCATCTCCCCGGGCTCCGGCGGCTCGGTCTCGAAGGTGACCGCCGTGCCGGTCACGTAAGGCCCGTAGATCGACGCGCAGGACGTTGCGTCGTCGATGGTGGCATCGCGCACAACGTAGTCAGCTGGCTCCATGGTCAGATAGTAGCCAGTATAGTCCTCTATAGTGGAAGGAAGGCAGGACACCTTGGGCGCCTCATTGGCGTCAGTGCTCCGCCGGGCCCGGCGGGAGCGAGACTGGTCTGTCCAGGACCTGGCCGAGCGCGCTGGGGTGTCCCGGTCCATGGTCTCCAAGGTGGAAAGGGAGGAAGCCCAGCCCACGGCCGTCCTGCTCGGCCGGCTGTCAGGTGCGCTCGGGCTGACCCTCACCGAGCTGGTGGCCCGGGCCGAAGGCGACGACCGGCGCTTGGCCCAGCGAGCCGACCAGCCGGTCTGGGTCGACCCGGCTACGGGCTACCGTCGCCGGGCGGTCTCACCACCCGTCCGCAGTGCCACAGAACTGGTCGAGGTCGAGCTGCCCGCCAGGGCACGCGTCCCCTTCCCGGCGGACAGCTACCGCTTTGTCGAGCACCAGATTTGGGTTATGGAGGGCACGCTCTGCTTTGTAGAAGGCGGCACTGAAAACACGCTTCGCGCCGGCGACTGCCTCCAGCTCGGGGTGCCAACCGACTGCGAGTACGTGAACCCCGGCGATCAGCCCTGCCGCTACCTCGTCGTAGTCTCCCGGAGGACCGCATAGAGGCCACCCCAGGGGGCCCGTCTTGCTGTTGCGAGCACGAGGCGGTTCCCCTAGGGCCTGACGCCGTAGCTCTTCGAGGCCGGTCAGGGCGGCATGGAGCTTGGTCAGCGTCCGCCTGTCCCGGCCAAGTTGCTGCCGCCAAAGATTAGGGGCCGAGGCCCGGACGCCGGGGCCACATCTCGCTGTACGGTTAACTTGACACGACTGACGCCCCGACGTGTTGAGCCGGCATGTCTTGGCTGGGGGCGGTACTCCGGACCCTGGTAGCGATGTTCGCCGCGCTTGAGGTAGGAGAGTGCCATGGTCCCTCTCGGTTCTTCGTACTTCACCGTCCCGGGCCGGGCCACGGCGCCAGGGGCGGGCGCTGAGGCAGGCCCCACCGTCGTCTGGCTTAGCGGGGAGCACGTCACGTGGGGGCGGGCGCCCAGCCGCCTGCCTGTGCCTGTCCGCTACACGGGCGCCCCCAGGGCCCGGGCTGAGAGCACCGAGGGGCTGGCGCAGAGCGCATGACCAAGCTGGACGGGGGTAGGAAGGCGTGAGTGGCCGCGGGCGGTGAACGCCGAGCACGGCTCCTGCGCCTGCTTGTCGGGGACGGGGCCGGCGCGTTCGGGACCAAGCGACTGTGCCAGGTTTGTGCCGAGGCCACAGCTATGAGCGGGGCCGGGGTCATGCTGATGGCGGACGACAACCCCCGAGGCTCGCTGTGCAGCACCAACGAGATGAGCGAGCTCATCGAGCAGTTGCAGTTCTCCTTGGGGGAGGGGCCGTGCATAGACGCCTACCACCAGGACTGGCCCGTCCTCGAGCCGGACCTGGTGGGCCCGGGCACGCCCCGGTGGCTGGCCTTTAGGGCACCGGCCATCGAGGCGGGGGTGCGGGCCGTGTTCGGCTTCCCCCTCCAGGTGGGAGCAGTCCGCCTCGGCGCCCTCAACCTGTGCCGTGACCGCCCCGGGCCGCTCAGCGATGACCAGCACGCCGACGCGCTGGTCATGGCCGACATCACCGCCCAGGCCATCCTCGTCCTACAGGCCGACGCACCCCCGGGCCAGCTGGCCGGCGCCCTAAGCGCAGGCGCCGACTTCCACTACGTCGTGCACCAGGCGTCCGGCATGGTCGCCGCCCAGCTCGAGCTCAGCGTGCGCGACGCGCTTGTCCGTCTGAGGGCGTACGCCTTCGGCCACGACCGCCCCCTAAACGAGGTGGCCAGGGACGTAGTCGGCACGAAGCTGCGCTTTGACGCCGCCAGTGGCGAAGATGACCATCGACCATGAGATCGGACGTCCCGACCAACGGGGTGCCAGCCGCCGGGGAGCGACCGTCGTACCATGGGTGGCGGAGCCACTTTTCCCAGCTCAGGGGAGGCGAACACCGGCTCGCCGATGAGGACCTGAGGTCTCGGGCATCGCGATCAGCGCTCCGAGCCTTCGGCGCCCCAAAATCCCAGGCTGGGCCGCAGTATTTCCCCGAATAATGGCGCCCAGAGCTACCCAGCTTTCGGCTGGGCCCGTGACAACTCGGTCTGGGGCCTTTCACCCGTTTCGACCAGGTCCTGGGCCACCTCCCAGAGCTTGGTGTTGAGGTTTTGTGACGCGGCACGCAGGATTTCGAAAGCTTGCTCCGCGGTGATGCGCTCACGTTCCATCAGGATCCCCTGGGCCTGGCCGATCAGCTCCCGGGTAACGAGGGCCTGGCGCAGGTTCTCCGCTCGGCGTACCTGCTTCTCATGGGCCTCGGCCAGGCCGAGGGCGAGGCCGGCCAGGCCGGCCAGGACCACCCCTCGGGCCCGGTCCAGCGCGCCAAAGGCCAGGGGGTAGCGGGCGTAGAGGTTGAGAGCCCCCATGGTCCCGTCGCCCGCCAAGCACAGGGCGAGGAGGCTTCGTACCCCGGCCCCGGCCGCCTGCGGCCCGAATGTGGGCCACCTGGGATCTCCGTTTAGGTCCTCGGCGTAAAAGGTTGTCCTCTCCGCCATCGCATCGAGGCCGGGCCCTTCGCCCAGGCGGAGCTGGAGGGCGTCGAGCTCGGCTACCACCGGGCAGGTGAGCGCCGGCGTGATGACCCGTCCCGCCCTGAGGATGAAGATGCCGGAAAAGTCGCAACCCTCGATGCTGGTTAGGGCCAAGTCCACTACCGCCTGCAGGGTGAGCTCAACCCCACCGGCCAGGAACAGGCGCTGAGCCACCTGGGTGAAATTGACGACGAGCTCGGAGGTGGGGCCCGTCCCGCTGCTGATGAGGTCGTCGCTGCCGGCCATTACCACTCGTTCTACACCGTCTGGACGCTAAGGCCCTGCCAAACCCACCAACACCGCCCGCGCGACCAGGGATTAGTACCGGCCTTTGGCATAGCGGCCCGCCAACATCGAGGGCCGGAGCGGCGTACCATTAGCGCCAGGGCCGTTCTCCCGGTCCAGGAAGGCCAAAGGTGGCCATTACCGATGTCACCCGAGACCCGGCGCCGAGAGAAGCGCTGCTGGCCCGGGCCCTGGTGGGGCTGGCCGGCACGCTCGTGGCGGGCTTCGATGTGGTCGAGCTGCTGAGCCTGCTCGCCGAGCGCTGCGTCGAGGTGGTCGATGTTGCCGCCGCCGGCCTCATGGTGGCTCGGCCTGACGGAGACCTACGGATGATGGCCTCCTCCAGTGAGGCCATGCGGGCCCTGGAACTGTTCGAACTGCAGTCGGAGGAAGGCCCGTGCCTGGACTGCTACCGCAGCGGCAAAGCGGTCGTGGACCAACACCTCGCCACCGTCAAGGCTCGCTGGCCCCGCTTTGCCCCTCAGGCGCTCGCCGCCGGCTTCGGCTCGGTGCATGCCCTGCCCATGCGGCTGCGGGGCACCGTGATCGGCGCCCTCAACCTGTTCCACGCGGGGGCGGGCGAAATGCACCAAGCCGACATCGACGCCGCCCAGGCCCTGGCCGACATCGCCACCATCGCCATCCTCCAGCAGCGCGCCACGCTCGACGCCCAGGTCGTCGACCAACTACGCCAGCACGCCCTCAACAGCCGGATCGTCATCGAGCAAGCCAAAGGGGTGGTGGCCGAAAGAGCCGGCCTCGACATGGGGCAGGCGTTCACGGCCTTGCGCAACCATGCCCGCAACCACAACCTTCGCCTCGTCGTCCTCGCTGAAGACGTCATCGGCGGCCATCTGGCCCCGTCGGCACTGGACCGTACGGCTCCGGCGATGAGGACCTGAGCTCTCGCGAACGAGCGCGAGGACTATTTGTCCCGACGGCGCGAAACGTCATCGCTGTCCCCAGTGAAGATTTCGTCGCCTTTTGAACCTGATCAACCGCAACGTGGCTTGAGCCAAAGTCCCAAGGGTGGCGCTGGAAGGTTATGGTCGGCGTATGTGCGAAGACCTTGGTCACGTCGCCGAGCGGGGAGGGGCCACCCCCAGGGCCGCCGACGGGCCGGCGGTCGACCCGATCGTCCTGGCCCCGGTAGACGAAATGACGGTGACGACCTTGGTCGACAACACCTTCGACGCCCTCCTCATATCGAGTGGCGACGTCGTACGCCCACCGTTGGGCACCGGCGTGGTGTCGGCACCGCTTTTTGAGCGAGGCCGGACCGTGGCCGGGCTGGTAGCCGAGCACGGGTTTTCGGCTCTGGTCACGGTGCGCAGGGACATCAACACATCGACGCTGCTGTTCGACACCGGCGCTTCGCCCGAGGCCATGGCGGTCAATGCCGAGCGCCTAGGCATCGACTTCGCCGACCTCCAGGGCGTCGTGCTCAGCCACGGGCATTTCGACCATGCCGGCGGCTTCAGTGGATTGGCCCGGCTCCGGCGTGGCCACGGCCTGCCCGTCACCGTCCACCCCGGCATCTGGTCGCGCCGGCGTCTGGCTTTGCCCGGCACTGAGCCGGTCGAGCTCCCCACGTTGTCGGTCGGTGCTCTGGCCCGCGAAGGCTTCGAGGTCATCGAGCGGCGCCAGCCGTCGGTGTTGGCGCAGGGTTGCATCCTGGTCACCGGGGAGGTCGACCGCACGACCGAGTTCGAACGGGGAATGCCCGCCTCCCACCAGGCATGGCACGGACAGCGCTGGCGCCACGACGCCGAGGTCATTGACGACCAGGCCCTTGTCGTGAACCTGCGCGGCAAAGGGCTGGTTGTCATAACCGGCTGCGGCCATGCCGGGGTCATCAATATCGCCCGCCACGCCATGCGCCTTACCGGTGTCCACAAAGTCGCGGCGATCCTTGGCGGGTTCCACCTAAGTGGCCCAGCTTTCGAGCCGATCATCGGGCCGACTATTGCTGCCCTGGTCGAGATGGGACCGGACCTGATAGCCCCCGGCCACTGCACGGGCTGGCGGGCTCAGCACGCCCTCGCCCAAGCTATGTCCAACGCCTGGGTGCAAAGCAGCTCGGGTACCTCCTACCACCTGCAGGCGGCGTAACGCAGGCACCATCGCCGGTGCGCACCCATGACGGGATTTTGGTTGCCAACAGCGCAGTGCTCAGCAGGGGCCCCCGATGTGGAGGGCGGGGCTCCAACAGTATGATCCCGGACGTGATCCGCGAACTTGTCGTCGAGGACCAGCGGTTGCGAAACGAGATCTGCTGGTCCGTTTTCGACTGTTGACGGGCGTGACGGCTTGTCTGCACTGCCCAACAAGCGCTTTGTAGTCGAGGGCGGCGGTGGGGGCCTGGTTGTCAAGCAGGTCGTTGGGTGAGTCTCACCGGTCATCGCTCGCTCGACGCCTGAGCCACACTGAGAAGAACGCCAACAACCCCACCACGCCTCGGGACTCCAACTCGGGACCTGGCCATAACGGGCCAAGACAAGTTTGAGAAAATCGTAGGGCTTACTCAGCCTATTCGGGGCCCGGTAACGGGCCCGAAAGCTTTGGACGGCAACCCCAAGCCGTTGGACGGGTCAGCTGACCCTGGTGTGAAGGTGCCGCTCTGGAAGCGAGATTTTTAGGTTTCGACGGGCCCGCGCAGACCGTGGGAACGAATATGGCCGGCCGAGGATGGCGGGGGTAACGGTGCATGGCGAGCGTGAGTTCGCGGCGGCCCTGTCGTCGATGGGGACCCTGCTGCGCAGCCGAGGCGGTCCCGTGATCTGCAGGGGCGAGCTCTCGGGCGTGAGGGGCGCCGGCACCAAAGCCCGTTCGAGGGCGCGTGGCGAGCGCCGATCATCACGCAGCCATCAAGACCAGCCCACAGCTTCCTCACACCACGGGCTCAAGATGAGCTCATGAAACTAAACCCCACCAAAGCAACAGTGATCGGCCTAATTGCTGCGGCCGCCATGGTCCCCGCCTTCGCCCCCGCGGTACAGGCGCAGACCGTGCTGACCCCTAGCCCCGCCCAGTTCCAGCGTGCCCAGGAGGCTCTGGAGCGCCAGATCATCGCCCGCCAGGTCCAACTGGTCCTGCTCGGGACCGAAGTCGCCAACGCCGCCAACGTCACCACCTCTGACCGCTCCGCACTGGTCACCATCGTCACCAACGAACAGAGCGCCCTCGCCACCGACGCCACCAATGCCGCCGCCGCCACCACCGACGCCGAGCTGGCCACGGTACGCAGCGCCGTCATCGGCGACGAGAGGGTGTACGCCGTGGTCACCGGCCAGGTCAACCTGGTAGTGGCGGCCGACAACGAGACCGTCACCGAAGGTGGTTACACCGCCCTCGTCACCGAGCTCACCCCGTTCGTCACCGAGCTCGGTTCGGCGCGCGCGACCACGCTGCTCTCCGACGTCACTTCTCAGGTAACGGCCGCCACCGCTCTCACCGGCCCCGTCTCCGCTGACGCCCTCGCCCTTACCCCGGCGGGCTACCCCGGCAACGCGAGCCAGATCAAGACCTGGACCTTCCAAACAGGCCAAGCGGCCCATGACCTGGTGGTAGCCAAGAACGAGATCAAAGCCATCGAAGACGTCGCCCTGGGCCTGCACAAGCTCCCCATCCTCCACAGGATCTGACCATCTACGACCGCATTGTCCCTGACGCCCTAAGCACGATAACGATGCCCCTCACCGGTCCCGGTGGGGGGCATCTTGGCGTGGACTTTCAAGTAGCGCCTGCCTTATGTGCCCGCGATCGCGGCTACCGGTAGGCTAGAGGCGAGGGCCGCCGGCGCCGCCCAGACTTGGGCATCCCCGAAACCGTAGACGTGGCCGTCGGTACTGGCCATGTAATACCCGCCGTTGTCGGGGGTGAGGGCAATGCCCACGATGTTGGAGACCCTGACCCCTTCTCCCGGCAGGGAGCCGTGGAACCGGGCCCCGGTGCCGAAATTGAACACGCCGCCGTCCGAGCCGACGAGTATGTAACCCCGTCCGGTTGAAGAAGGCAGGATGGCCCGTATGTCGCGGACGTGCTTGCCGATCCCGGGCAGTGAGCCGTAAAAGCCGGTGTGGCCGAAGGCGAACACGCCGCCGTCCGAACCAACCAGTAGGTAGCCCTTACCGTTCGGCGAGGCCACCATGCCGACCACGTCTTTCACGTGGATGTGGATACCCGGCAGGGAGCCGTGGAACTTGGCGTCGCCGAAGGTGAAAAAGCCCCCGTCGGCGCCCACGAGGTAGTAGCCCCGCCCGTTGGCGGTGGGGGCGATGGCCACAATGTCCGAAACGTGTTTGCCGAGAGCGAGCAGGTCGCCGTAGTACTCGGCGTCACCAAAGGCGCCGACCATGCCGTTGGCCGTGACTACCCAGTAACCCTTGGCGTCGGGGGCGGCGGCGATGCCCACTACTCGGCCCGTTGTGGCTGATATGGCTACGCCGCCGAACGATGGCGCAGCGCCTAGACCGTAGACCGCCCCGTTGGCGGTGGCGAGCCAGTAACCGGCTGCGGGGTGGTTGACGACCTCGGTGTAGACGGCGGAGGTGGAGGGCCCGAAAGCAGCGTCACCCGAATAGGACGCTTCCACCCGGCGGCTCCCGATGGACGTGTAGTTAGTCGAGCAGGTGGCGGTGCCTGTCGTCGTGCTGACCGCGATATCCGTGCAGCCGGTGATGGCCGCCCCGTTGGCGAAGAAATTGACGATGCCCCCGTTCGGCACGGGCGTTAGTTTGGCCTCATAGGTGATTGCCTGGCCCACCGGCGCCGGGTTGGCGCTGGCCGAAAGGGAAGTGGTGGTGCGGGTACCGCCCAGGGCAACGACGAGGTATTGGACGGCCGGGCTGCCGACCCCGTTGGTGGCGGTGATGGTCACCTCGTAGGTGCCTCGGGCGTAAGCGGGCACGGTGCCGGAGATGGTAGATGTGCCGTTGTTGTTGTACCTGAAGCCCAAGCCG
>Ga0181517_10005520_pt1 | contig 11155 bp, 9 predicted proteins | sample PEATcosm2014_Bin_31_FD_119748 | JGI IMG/M metagenome (GOLD analysis project Ga0181517, IMG submission 119748) | Peatland microbial communities from MTU Mesocosm Facility, Houghton, MI, USA - PEATcosm2014_Bin01_30_metaG | ecosystem: Environmental > Terrestrial > Soil > Wetlands > Peat | place... | reverse complement strand
GCCAACCAGAGGCTCCCCGTTCATCGTCGTCGCGGCGCAGTCCTCGTCCTCTCGCCCCACCGTCGGGCTCGAGCACGCGCGCTCTGCGGTCGACGTCCGGAACGTGCACACGTGGCGGCCGAGCACCTGGAACCACTCGTCTTCGGTCCGCCCCGTCGGTGCCCAGCCCGCATCGAACAGCTCGCCTTCGAAGACGTCTTCCGCACCCGCGGCGGTCGGGGGCATCATCTGCTCGAGCTGCGCGCGGGTCCGTCGTGAGAACTCGTCGTCTTCCGACAGGCGCAGGCGCGCCAGCGTGCCGTCCCTTCCGAGGTGAAACTGCGCGCCCTGCGTGAAGATCAGCAGCCCGTCCCCGTCCTCCCCCGCCGTCATCACGTCGCGGAGCGCGAGCTCCCTCCACGTTCGACCGTCAGCCGAGAACCAGCGCTTGTCGGACGCGGTGGAGATCGCGAGCGACAGCCCGTTGCGGTTCGTGAACAGCCGCTCGATGTCCCGCGGCGCGCCCTGGAGCGGCGTGCCGTCCCTCGTCGAGAGCAGGACCGAGCGGATGCTATCCCCGTCCGCGCCGAAGACGAGCACCGCCTGCGGTGCGATCGCGAACCTCGTCGCATGGTCGGTGAGCCTCCGCAGCGGCCCGCCAAACGAGTCCGCGAAGGCCACGCCGTGATCACCCGAGAAGACGAAGCCTCCCCCCAGGCCCTCGGGCACGGCGAAGACTCCATCCAGCCCGGGGGCGCTGCCAGCGTCGACCGGCGCCAGCGCCCCGCTCTCCCACAGGAACCGTCGTCCATCGTGCAGCAGCCCCGCGCGACCGTGGCCGAGATACACCGTGGCCGGAGTCCCGAAGTTGTTCCGGATGGGACCGCTCAGCTTGCTGCGAGGCGGCTCGAGCGGCGCGGGGGCGATCCGCGGTACCCACCGGGCGGCCCCGGTGCTCCGTGGCGCCGCGGGTCCTCGAGCCCGCAGGGATGGCACCGAGGGCGAGACGACCGGCTCGCGCGAGACCGGAGAGCTCCGGGCACACCCCGTCGCTGCCACGACGAAGAGGACCAGAAGCGCGTGCCATGGGCGGTCCGCCGTCCAGCGAGACCGGAAGAGCGTCGAGTCGGACGTGCTCATCATCGTGGATGCGCCAGCCTAGCGCCCCACGTCGCGCCCGTGGCAAGCGGTGCGCGCGAACGACACGCCGCTCCTTAGGTGGTCAGAGCGAAGCGACCGCCGCGAAGTGCAGCGCGCTACCGCCCAGCACGAAGATGTGCCAGATCTCATGGAAGCCAAAGACGCGGGGGAACGGGTTCGGCCACCGGAGCGCGTACACCACGGCACCGAGCGTGTAGACGACGCCCCCGGCCACGACGAGCATCGCGGCCGCGACCGGGATGGCGTGCGCCACGGCTGACCAGCGCGGCACGACCATCCACCCCATGGCGACGTAGAGCGTCGTGTAGAGGGCGCGAGGGGCACGCCACCAGAAGACGCGAAGGGCGATCCCGGCGACGCCGACGCCCCACACGCCCGCGAGCATGACGGTGCGCGACGTCCCCTCGAACGCGCGCCAGAACACCGGCGTGAACGTGCCCGCGATGAGCAGGAAGATCGCCACGTGATCGAACGTCCGCAGCACGCGGGTCGTCCTCTCGCCGGCGATGATGAGGTGGTAGGCGCTGCTGGCCGCGTACAGCGCGACCAGCGACGCCCCGTAGGCGGCGACGCTGGCGGTCATCGCTGGGTGGCTGCTCCCGCGGAGCGTGAGCCAGGCGAAGCCCACCAGCGCGAGCACGAAGCCGGTGAAGTGGCTGAGGCCGCTGACGGGGTCTTTCACGCGGAGGCGCATCGATGGCTCGGCTGGCGCGACAGGATAACGAGGCGCGTGTCACGCCGGGGTCGGCGCTCGAACATCAAACGGTCACGGAACCCAGAAGCTCCTCGACCTCGAGCGCCAGGAGCCAGTCCTCGGGGTAGGCCTTGAGCGCCTCGAGGATGGCAGCGAGGCGGTCCGCGGCGGCCCCGCCACCGTGGCGAAGGACGCGCACCTCCTGGTAGAGGGCCCCGAGCGGCGCTGGCAGAGCGTTCCTCTTGCGCTGCCGAGCCAGCCTCTCCGCGTCGCCTTCCGGGCTCCGGGTGGCTCCGAGGTGGAGATCCCAGGCTTCGGGATCCGCAGGACCTCCCGCGACGCCCACGAGACGCCCGCACAGGAACACGAGCGCGTCGCGCGGCAGGTCCAGTGCCCGACCTTCCATCGTCGCCTGGATGAGCGTGGCCTCGCCCCCTTGCTTCATGAACCCGGAGATCTGCAGCCCATGCCCCAGGTCCAGCCGGAACTCCCCCTCCTCAGGCATCGATCCGGCACCGAACACCACCAGGGCCGGGCCCTCGCGGGGCGCACCGAGGGCAACCCCTCCCCTGGAGACGAGCACCAGCCCGTCCAGGCAAGCGATCCCGGCGACCACGCGCGCCACCCTGCCCGAGACCTCCAGGTCCGAATCGAGGATCAGGTGGTTGACGGTCCCGGCCCGCACGGCCTCGGCCAGCCCGTACGCTCCGCCCCGCCTCCAGGACAGGGTCGATTCGAAGGCCTCCAGCACCTCGAAGAGATGGTCGAAGTCACGTGCGACGAACAGCTGCGGTTGCATCGAGGTGATGTCGAAGTCCTGCTCCACGCATGCCAGGGACAGCGGGATCTTCTTCACCTCGGGGGCGAAGCAGTGGGCCGCCTCGCCGAGGGAGCTCAGGATACCAGCGCCGTAGATGCGCGGCTCGTCGAGGCTCCCCACCAGGCCGTACTCCGCGGTCCACCAGTAGAGGCGGCTGGCCCGCGTGCTCTCGCTCATGTAGGTCCTGCCTGCCTGCGCGGAGAGGAGTCGCGCTTCTGCCTCGCGCTCGTCCTCCCTGGTGCTGGCCGGGTCCTCCTTGACGACGCTCAGGTTCCGGATGGCCTCGTAGACCGCCTGATCCTCGCGGGAGGCGATGGCCTTGAATCCCACGACCCCGCAACGCCTGACGTACTCCGCATATCGAGGATCGGCGAGAATGGGCGCGTGACCGGCGCTCTCGTGGACGATGTCGGGGGCGGGCGTATACTCGATGTGCTCGTGGGTCCTGATATCGGCGGCGATCGCGAGCACGCGCATCGCCTGCATCTCGGTGAAGACCGCAGGTGGGATGAACCCTCGGACCCCCACCGCCCGCCACCCGAGCTTGCCCAGGCGGGCGTTCATCTCCTGCAGGCTCGGGATCGTCTCCACGTCGATCCCCGCCGCCTCCAGACCTGTCAGGTAGCTGGGATGGGCCCGGTCCTTCAGACGGGCCGTGAGCCGCCGCAGGATGTGACGCCACACCGCCTGATCCCGTGGAGTGTAGGCTTCGTACTCCTGGGGCACGACGTACCGGGCAAGATGGGGCGGCAAAGGGGTTGCGATGTCCGCCATGAATGCCTCCGGCCCCTCGTGAGACACGGTCTCAACCTCGGATGGGGTGTCCCTGTTGGATGAACCGACGAGGCTGTTCGTTGCGATCTGCAGCATGGTCGGCTGCCGGCGAAGGGGGCGCCTCCCGACCGCTCGCGTCATCGGCGCCGATCCGATCGCCAGGCCTTGTCCGGCCTGCGTGCCGGCAGTAGACCTCATGCTCGCCCATGAAACTCGCAAGTCTGAAAGGGGGGCGGGATGGCCGCCTCGTGGTTGTCTCTCGCGACGGAGCTCGGTACACGGAGGCGCACGCAGCGAACACGCTGCAGATGGCGCTCGACGACTGGGAGACCACCGAGCCGAAGCTCCGCCGTGAGAGTGAAGAGCTCGCGCGCGGCGGAGGGAGGCCGCTCGACACGCAGCAGCTCGCCTCTCCGCTGCCCCGAGCGTTCGAGTGGGTCGATGGCTCGGCCTACCTGAACCACATCCTGCTCGTGCGCAAGGCAAGAGGCGCCGAGCCCCCGCCCGGTCTCGCCACCGACCCGCTGGTCTACCAGGGCGGGTCGGGCATCCTCCTCGGGCCGACCGACGATCTGGTCGTGCCGGACGAAGGCTGGGGGCCAGACTTCGAAGGCGAGGTCTGCGTGGTGCTGGGCGACGTGCCGCTGGGAACCACGGCCTCCGCGGCGGTCGACCGGGTGAAGCTCGCGATGCTGGCCAACGACGTGACCTATCGAAACCTGGTCCCGCCCGAGCTGGCCAAGGGCTTCGGCTTCTTCCAGTCAAAGCCCGCCACGGCGTTCTCGCCCTTCGCGGTGACGCTCGACGAGCTCGGGCCCGCCTGGGCTGGAGGCCGCATCAACGGGAGGCTCCGGGTCCTGCTCAACGGGGCGCTCGTCGGTGATCCCGAGGCCGGCCCCGAGATGAACTTCTCGTTCTTCGACCTCGTGGCGCACATCGCGAAGACGCGGGCATTCACGGCAGGGACCATCCTCGGGAGCGGCACGGTCTCGAACGCAGACCGAGCCCGCGGCGTCTCGTGCCTCGCCGAGAGACGCACGCGCGAGGTCCTCGACTCCGGAGCGCCGAAGACGCCCTTCCTTCGCCCTGGAGACGAGGTGGAGATCGAGATGCTCGATGGCGAGGGTCGGTCGATCTTCGGCCGCATCCGTCAACGGGTCAGGCGTCCTTGAAGCTCTATAGCTACTTTCGGTCGAGCTCGAGCTGGAGAGTTCGCATCGGACTGAACTACAAGCGGCTCGAGTACGAGTACGCCCCGGTCCACCTCCTCAAGGACGGAGGACAGCAGCTGCAGACCGCGTTCACGGACATCAACCCCCAGGGGATGGTCCCCGTGCTCGAGGTCGAGGACGGCGCCACCGTCAGGCGATTGACCCAGAGCCTCGCCATCCTCGAGTACCTCGAGGAGGCCTACCCCGACCCTCCCCTGCTGCCCGGGGACATCTTCCTCCGTGCGCGCACCCGACAGCTCAGCGAGATCGTGAACGCGTCGATCCAGCCGCTCCACAACCTGAAGGTCCTCCGCAGAGTGACCGAGGAGCTGGGAGGTGAGCGCAACGCCTGGGCGCAGGGCTTCATCACACAGGGACTGTCCACTTTCGAGAAACTGGCGAGGGAGAGCCCCGGTCCCTACTCGGTCTGCCACCACCCGACGATCGCCGACGCCTGTCTGGTGCCGCAGCTCTACCAGGCCCGACGCTTCGGCGTCGACCTGTCGCCCTACGCCACGTGCCTCGAGATCGAGACGGCTTGCCTGAAACTTGAGTCGTTCGCAGCAGCAAGTCCCGACCGGCAACCCGACGCCGAGCGCTGAGAGGTCACGTCATGCCCACGCCTGAGCCCATCGGCATCCAGCGCATCGAGGCGCTGCACTACTACGTCTTCGAGGCCGAGCGGATGCGCAGGTTCCTCACGAAGCTGCTCGACTTCCGCGAGATCGGCGGCAGCGACCCCACCTCTGCGCGGGCCGCCGGCGGAATCACCCCCGATCGAACGCGGGTGTTCGAAGCGGGCGGCGTACGGATCCTGGTGTCGGAGCCGACGGACCCCGCCGGGCCGGCGGCACGGTTCCTGGCCCGCCACCCGGAAGGCGTCGGCTCGCTGGTCTTCGCGGTGAACGACGCAGCCAGGACCTTCGGGTTGCTGGTCGAGCGTGGCGGCACGCCGCTCGATGATGTGGCCACCTTCCACGACCGGGGCGGAGCGCTCAGCACCTTCTCGATCGCCACCCCCTTCGGGGACACGAGCTTCCGCTTCGTCGAGCGCAGGGGCTTCGCGGATCCGTTCCCGGGTTTCGCCCCAAGCCGCGACGTCGCACCCGGCGGCAACCGCTTCGGCTTCACCGACGTCGATCACGTGACATCCAACTTCGCGACGATGGCCCCCGCCGCCCTCTGGCTCCAGGAGGTGCTCGGCTTCGAGAAGTTCTGGGAGGTGACCTTCCACACGCGCGACGTGGACCCTGACGGGAAGGAAGGCTCGGGGCTTCGCTCGATCGTCCACAAGGACCCCTCTTCTCCCGTGAAGTTCGCGGACAACGAGCCGCTCCGTCCGAACTACCAGAAGTCGCAGATCTCGCTGTTCCGGGACGACCACGGCGGGGACGGCGTTCAGCACGCGGCGTTCTCGACCCCCGATCTGGTGAGGACCGTCGCCGCGCTGGTCGAGGCCGGGGCTCAGTTTCTGTCGACGCCGGGGCCGTACTACGACGCCATGGCGGGTCGCCTCGAGCGCTGCGGCGTCGGGACCATCGACGAGGACATCGAGACGCTCCGCAAGCTCGGAATCCTCGTCGACGGCGACAAGCCAGGAAAGTACCTGCTCCAGATCTTCTTCAACGACATGGCCTCGATTCAGGGGGATCGACGGGCGGGTCCGTTCTTCTTCGAGCTCATCCAGCGCAAGGGCGATCAGGGCTTCGGCTACGGGAACTTCCGGGCGCTGTTCGAGAGCATCGAGCGCAACCAGGCCGCCGCAGGACGGACGTAGATGCTGACCCGGCTCTCGTTCGGCGAGCTTCCCGAGAAGCACCACATCGCGCTACGGGACGCCCAGGGCAAGCTCCGCCACGAGGAGTGCCTCACACGCGACGGCTTCGACGGGCCCTACACGTTGATGTACCACCGCGAGAAGCCGCAGGGCCTCCGGCCCGGAGGCGCCGTTCGCGGGTCGCCCCCGCCAAAGGGCCAGCTCCCGACCGCGCTCGCGCGGCGGCACTACCGGCCGTCCGAGCTGAAGCCTGCCGGCACCACCCCTCTCGCGGCTCGTGTGCCGCTGCTGTTCAACGAGGACGTGTGCCTCAGCCTGGCCATGCCGACGGCCTCCGACGAGGCCTACTCTGCCAACGGCGACGGCGACGAGCTGCTGTTCATCGACGAGGGGGGCGGGACGGTCCGCTCGGTCCTCGGCGACCTTCGGTTCGAGCAGAACGACTACGTCCTGCTTCCGCGCGCCCTGACCTACCGGCTGCTGGTCGACACCTCCGTGCGGCAGCGCTGGCTCTCGATGGAGTTCCGCAAGGGGGTCGATCTACCCAGACAGTGGCGAAACAGCGCGGGCCAGCTGCGCATGGATGCTCCCTACTGCCACCGAGACTTCCGGACACCCGAGTTCCGAGGCCCCCTCGACGAAGGGATTCGCCAGGTGGCCATCAAGCGGCAAGATCGCCTCCACGGCTATCTCGCCGCCGAGTCGCCCCTGGACGTCGTGGGATGGGACGGCACGGTCTACCCGCTGGCCTTCCCGATCCTCAAGTTCCAGCCGCGGGTCGGCCTCGTCCACCTGCCCCCCACCTGGCACGGGACCTTCGCGGGGAGCGGCGCGCTCGTGTGCAGCTTCGTGCCGCGACCGGTCGACTTCCACCCGCAAGCCATCCCTTGCCCGTACGCACACTCCAACCCGGAGGTGGACGAGGTGATCTTCTACTGCAGCGGCGCCTTCACCAGCCGCCGGGGGATCGGCTCGGGGAGCGTCTCGCTGCATCCGGCGGGAGTCCCGCACGGCCCGCAGGGCGACGCCTACGAGCAGAGCATCGGCACGCAGCGCACCGAGGAGCTCGCGGTCATGCTCGACGTGTACAAGCCGCTCTGCCCCACCGAGCACGCGATCGAGGTCGAGGACGCGAGCTATCCGGAGAGCTTCGCCTGACCGCCGCGGAGCGTCTGCTCCGCATAGGTGCTCTCGAAGATCTTGTCCGCGTTGCTCGCCTCGAAGCCCTCTCGGCGCTCTCTCCGGGTGATAGCCTCGCGCGGCCTGCCACGAAACTCCGGCAGCACCTTGCGCTCGGCGAACTCGACGTAGGAGCCGGCGATCTTGCAAGACTCGCCCCCCGCGAAGACCGCATGGACGAGGTTGGCCACGGTGGAGCTCTGGATCAGGAGACCATCGGGGCTTGTCTTGCACTTGCCGCCGGAGTCGTTCAGCACGAAACCGCGCCCCTCGAGGAAGGCATTGAACTGCTCGATGGTGTTGTAGCCCTCCTTCAGGTTGTGGATGCTGACGGTGAAGTGATTGAGGCGATACCGGTGACAGAGGACCCAGGCGGCATACTCGCTCTCGCCTGCCAGCAAGCGATAATCGGCCAGAGACGGTGCGCGCCACAGGCTCCGGCGGAACAAGGCGATGACCGCCTCGGTGCTGTCCATGTCGATGGCCGTCAGGTGACTGGCCTCTGCCTCGCTCGTGTAGCTGGTCACGCAGCGCCGCGCCTCCGGCGACAGATCCTCGACCCGGAGCTCGCTGATGAACACGCGGGGCAACGACTCGTCCGGTGGCGAGTACCAGAAGGCGTCCAGCTTCTTCTCGGCAAACCGATATGCGTCCCTGCGCGAATAGCCATGATGCAGGAAGACCTTCTCCAGTGACGCGATCCCGCAGTGCGACCCTCCCACGGTCCGGAAGGCGATGTGATCGTTCTCGATGCCGCGCTCCGTCTCGACCACGCCGGCGTCCCTCATCGCCGCGAGGATGGCGCCCACGTCCGGTACGCTGGCGCGGTAGTCGCTCATCACGGCGTCCAGGATCGCCTTCAGCTTGGATTGCGCTTGGATCATGCGCATCGATGCTACAGGCCGTCCCGCACCCCATCAAGCGCGGCGCGCGCGGTCGGCGCGCGCTCACCGAAACTGGGATATAGAGGGGGCCATGAGGGTCGCCCGGCTGCACACGGTCACGGTCATCGTCGCGTGCGCGTGCTCCCCCCATCGCGTGAGCAGCGCGGAGCTGGTGACCGCGCTCGAGGGCACGGGGCTGCACGTCGAGAAGCGAGCCGACGTGGAGGCCAAGCCCGAGTGGGTGGGGGCCGAGGTGGGGGTCGACCTCGTTCTCGACTACGAAGAGACCTACCGGGGAGTGCGCTTCGCGTCAGCCAACTTCGCGCGAGGCTACTGTCAGGAGGGGCAGGCCGGCGTACCGGTCGGTTGCTGGTGCCTCGAGCCGGTCGGGCACTCCCCCAAGCAGGACGTCTGGAACAAGGTCAACCTGCTCCGGACGCGGTGACGCGGCCCGGCTCGCCGGCGTGCTCGAGGAGCGGCCGGTCGAGACCGACGCCTTGAACGCCTCGCCGTTCGAGAAGGACTACTTGGTCGTCGTCCCGCACTGACCCGGCGTGTTGATGCCGCAGATGGCTCCGGTGGGGCAGTTGCCGCACTGAAGCACGCCGCCGCAGCCGTCGCCGGCCGCGCCGCACTGGATCTGCTGGCTCGCGCACGTCTCCGGGGTGCAGATGGTCGTGGAGCCGCACTTCCCTGCCCCGCCTCCGCCGCACGTCTGTCCCGTCGGGCAGCTCCCGCACTGGATCTCGTTGCCGCAGCCGTCGCCCGCTGGACCGCACTGGATGTTCTGGTCGGCGCACGTCCGGCCCGTGCAGATCGGCTTGTACGGCTGCACGCAGGCGCTCAGGTCGAAGAGCATGAACTCCAGGATCGCCTCCTGGGACGTCATGTCGTACTTCTGAGCGTCCGGCACCGCGCACACTCCAGGGAAGGTGGTGCCGCCGCTGAGGACCCCGCTCTGCGCATGCCAGTCGCTGAAGGTCACGCGGCCGCACTGGGTCGCTGCCGACGCGTCGGCCTCGATGGGTGTGTTGAACGTGAAGTGAATCGGCTGGACGCTTCCGCCGGCGGCGTTGACGACGCCGTGCAGCCACTGCTGCGTCGGCAGCGTGACGGCGGTCACGTTGGGGAACGCGGGGCTGATCGTGACGGTCCCGGCGTCACCCTTCGAGATCCCGACGTCCTGCAGCCACGCCTTGAACGCCGAGCCCGTGGGGTTCGTCGGCGGCAGGTCGATGGTCGCGGTCATGCCGTAGCCCTCGCCCAGGTGGTTTCCGCCCCAGTTCGCCGCGGCCTTGAGCGCCGGGTTCTCCCAGAACCAGACGTACTGGAAGTCGCTGGCGAAGACCCGGCCGCCGGCCGCCGTGTACGTCGCCAGCCCGGCCTGCTGGGTCGTCGACTGCGCCTGCGGATACCCTTCGCACTCGAGGACGGTGATGTCGTAGTTGTTGATGAGGGGGCCGCCGCCGTCGGTCGCCGCGAACAGGGCGTTCTGCGTCGGAGTGCTGGCGTTGATCACGGCGCCCGCCCCCTGGCCGGGGTAGCTCGGGTCATCGGCGGTGAAGAAGTTGATGTAGCCGCCGCCCCCCGGGTTGGTGAACTCGCTGTCGTCGATGCCGATCTTGCGGAGCACACACTCGACCGGGTCGTACGAGCCGGTGACCATCGCGATCCGCGGCATGTCACCGAGCGTGTGGTTGCTCGGCATCTCGAGGGTCTTGTCGGCGACGCTGTTGGGCGCGCAAGGCGTGGCGATGTCGATCGTGAACTGGCGGCGCCAGCGGCCGAGCTGGATCACGAGGGGGATCGCCGCACCGACCGGGACGCCCGTGAGGGTGAAGGTGCCGTCCGGGGCGGTCATCGCGGTGACGAGCGGGTCGCCGGCCGCGGTGGCGCCGCAGATGTCGCACGTGATGCCCGCAGGGAACGGCTGGAGGCCAGGGTCGCTCGGGTTGTTCGGAACGTAGACGAGCGCGTTGTAGAGGCCGTGAACGCCGGCGGGGTCGTAGACCTTGCCCGTGAGCGTGGTGGTCCCGCCGTCGCACGACGGAACCTGGGCGCAGGTGCCGGTGCAGCCGCACTGCCCGGGCTTGGCGGGATCACCACCGCAGATCTGGGGAGCGGCGCAGGCCCCGCACGAGAGCGTCCCGCCGCAGCCGTCGCCCGCCTGCCCGCACGAGAGCTTCTGGGTCGCGCAGGTCTCCTTCACGCACGCGTCCGACCCCGTGCCGCTGAACCCGCACTGGTTGTGGACGCCCCCGCCGCCGCACGTCTTTCCGCCGCTGCACGTCCCGCACTGGACGACGCCGCCGCACTTCGGGTCGGTCACCGCACCGCAGGTCGCCTTCAGCTCGGTGCACGTGGACGGGACGCACTTCTTCGCGGCGTCGTTGCCGCCGAGCTTGATGGGCGTGGTGGAGTCGGCCTTCGGGTGGCCCGGCTTGCCGGAGTCACGACCGAGCGTGGCGTCCTGGCCGGGCGTCCCTCCGTCCACCGCCCCAAAGCCCTGCGGACCGCTGCTGCCGCACCCGACCGAGACGACCGCGACGACTGCACCGAGGGTGAGCCGCGTCTTCCCTACCCAGTGACCCATGCTGCCTCCGGCTTCGCCCGACGACCTCCGCTTGGTCGTAGCACATTCGCCGGCCGTGTTCCCGCCTGGGGCTGGAAGCTCGG
>Ga0181517_10005514_pt1 | contig 11162 bp, 10 predicted proteins | sample PEATcosm2014_Bin_31_FD_119748 | JGI IMG/M metagenome (GOLD analysis project Ga0181517, IMG submission 119748) | Peatland microbial communities from MTU Mesocosm Facility, Houghton, MI, USA - PEATcosm2014_Bin01_30_metaG | ecosystem: Environmental > Terrestrial > Soil > Wetlands > Peat | place... | reverse complement strand
TGCCGCGACCTGAGGCGGCTGGGTTCAACCGCCGGATGCGGAAAACCGCACGTCCGGTGGTGTGGGAGGGTGACGGGGCGCAATCCCCGTCACTCCACCCGATCCGAAAGGCTTGGCCCCACGCCGCCCCTGTTATAATTGATGCCAACTAGCCTCTATGCCTTTGAAGCTGTTCACACCGAATCCGGGTGTGGAAAAAAAGATCTTCCTGCTTAAACCGCGCGGATTCTGCGCGGGCGTGGTGCGAGCCATCGACGTGGTGAACATCGCGCTCGATCTCTACGGGCCGCCGGTTTATGTGCGCAAGGAAATCGTCCACAACAAGCACGTGGTCGACGAGTTGCGCGAGGCCGGCGCCATTTTTGTGGAGGAGTTAGCCGAGGTTCCGGATGGCGCGCGCGCCATCTTCAGCGCCCACGGCGTGGCGCCCTCGGTGCGCAAGCAGGCCAAAGAGCGGCGGCTCGATATCATCGACGCCACTTGCCCGCTGGTCACCAAGGTCCACCTTGAGGCCGTGCGATTCGCCCGCGACGGCTACAGCATTGTTCTCATCGGCCACAAGGATCACGACGAAGTGATCGGCACGCTGGGCGAGGCGCCCGCGTGCACCTTCCTGGTGGAGACCGTGGCGGACGTCGACAAACTGGCGGTCCCGGACCCCGCGCGGGTCCGCTTTCTCACGCAGACCACCCTCAGCCTGGATGAGACCACCGATATTGTGGAGCGCCTTAAGCAGCGCTTTCCTCAGGCCCAGGGCCCTCCCGCGCAGGACATCTGTTACGCCACCCAGAACCGCCAGATAGCGGTCAAGGCCATCTCCGGGTTCTGCGATCTCCTGCTGGTGGTCGGCTCTCAAAACAGCTCCAACTCCAAGCGGCTGGTGGAGGTGGCGGGCAACCTCGGCGTGCGGGCCTACCTGGCCAATGATCGCGGCGAAGTGGATACGGCCTGGCTCGAAGGCGTGCACAACATCGGGGTCACGGCGGGAGCTTCGGCCCCCGAACACCTGGTACAGGAACTCATCTCTTTCCTGCGCGGGCACGGCTTCCGGGAGATGGAGGAAATCGAGCTGGTTGAAGAGGACGTGCGGTTCTCCCTGCCGGCCGAGCTGACCGTCTCAATACGATGAGCGCCCCGCTACAGGCCGAGAGCCCGCTCGAATCGGCCGCCGTGGCGGCCGCGCGGCGCGCCGGGCTCCGCCTGGCCGGCCTGCAGGCGGGCGACGGCCACTGGTGCGCCGAGCTGACGGCCGATAGCACGCTGGAATCCGACTACGTACTGTTTCAGCTCTGGCTCTACCCTCCCACGGGCGAAAAATGGGAACCGCCCACGCGGCCGCTGATCGATAAGGCGGTGCGCTCCATCTGGCGGCGCCAGCTTCCCGGCGGCGGCTTCAACATTTACGCGGGCGGCCCGCCCGATGTCAGCGCGTCCGTGAAAGCCTACTTCGCATTGAAACTGGGAGGCGCGGGAGCGGAGGAGCCGCGCATGGTCCGCCTGCGCGAGTGCATCCTCGGGTTGGGCGGCCTAGAGGCGGCCAACAGCTACGTCAGGATCAATCTGAGCCTCTTCGGCCAGTATCCCCGGGAACTCTGCCCGAGCATTCCACCGGAAGCGATACTGCTGCCGGGCCGCCTCCTCTATCAGGTCTCGTCTTGGACCCGCGCCATTCTGGTTTCGCTCGCCATCGTCCACGCCGCCAACCGGCCGCGGCCCGTGCCGGAAGGGTTTCACCTGGACGAAATATGGGCGGGTGGAGGGGCCAGTTTGGCAGGCGAAAGCGCCTGCCCCACGTTCACCTGGCGAAGCGCCTTTCTGGCAGTGGATACGTTGCTGAAGTGGTGGGAGCGGCACGGGTCGAAATCCATCCGCCGCAGGGCCATCCGGGCATCCGAAAAGTGGATGGTCGAGCGGTTGGAGTATTCCGACGGACTGGGTGCCATTTACCCCCCCATGATGTACTCGGTAATGGCTCTGGACGTGCTGGGCTACCCCGAGGAGCACCCGTTGCGCGTGGAGGCCTTGCGCCAGTTCGACCGGCTGATGGTGGACGATGGCGAGCGATTCTTCTTCCAGCCCTGCTTTTCGCCGGTCTGGGACACCGCCATCGCCGCCTATGCGCTGGAGCAGGGCGGCGCGCACCCGGCCGCGGTGGCGCGCGCCGCCGACTGGCTGCTGGCCCGCGAGATCCGCCGCCCCGGCGATTGGGCGGTGAAGCGCCCTCACGCGGAGCCCTCCGGCTGGGCTTTTGAGTACCGCAACGAGTTCTACCCCGATATCGACGACACCGCCATGGCGCTGCTGGCCCTGAGCGGCGCCCGTTCGTCGGACGCCACGGCCCAGCAGGCCTCCGAGCGGCGGGCGCTGGCATGGCTTCTGGCCATGCAGTCGCGCGATGGCGGATGGGCCGCCTTCGACGCCGACAATAATTGGCGCTTCCTGCGGAACATCCCCTTCGCCGACCACAACGCCATGCTCGACCCCGCCTGCGCCGATATCACCGGCCGCGCGCTGGAGGCCCTGGCGGCGTACGGCATGGGCCGCGAGCGCCCCGCCGTCGCGCGCGGCGTCCGGTGGCTGGTGCGCAACCAGGAAGCCGACGGAAGCTGGTATGGGCGCTGGGGCGTGGCCTTTCTCTACGGCACGTGCTTCGCGCTGCGAGGCTTGGCGGCCGCCGGCGAGAGCGACCGCGAGGCCCACATCCTGCGCGCCGGCGAATGGCTGCGCTCCATCCAGAACGCCGATGGCGGCTGGGGAGAGAGCTGCGCCAGCTATGAGAAGGGCGAGTTTGTTCCGGGGCCCAGCACCCCTTCACAAACCGCATGGGCTATCATGGGATTAGTGGCCGGCGGCGACCCGAACAGTCTCAGTGTGCGTCACGGCATCGAGTACCTGGTCGAGACCCAGCGTCGGGACGGCGGCTGGGCGGAGGAATTGGCTACCGGAACGGGGTTTCCCAAGGTCTTCTATCTGAACTATCACCTTTACCGGGATTACTTCCCGATACTGGCGCTGGCAGCGTTCGCGCACGCCCGGTCGGCCTGACAGGATAGGACATGAAATATCACATCTCCATGATCGCCGGGCTGGCGGGATATATCGTCAGAAACAAGTTGCGGCCGCGTCCGGAGTGGCAGAAGAACGTCGCGCCGGCGGAGTCCAGCGGAACCAACCCTTTCCGCATCCTGCCGCCCGGCGCCGGCGAGAAGCGCCCGCCGCATCCCATGATCGACAAGCGCTTCCCCATCGTGCTGATGCTTGAGCCGTTGCACGCCTGCAACCTGACCTGTACGGGATGCGGGCGAATCCGGGAGTACGAATCCACGATCACCGAGCGGGTGCCCCTGGAAGAATGCCTTCTGGCGGTGGAGGAATGCGGCGCGCCGGTGGTTTCCATTTGCGGCGGCGAGCCCATGATGTATCCCCAGATCGGCCCGCTGGTCACCGGCATTCTGGAGCGCAACCGCCATATCTATCTCTGCACCAACGGCATGTACATCAAGAAGCGCCTGGGCGAATTCCGGCCCGACCGCCGCTTCTTCTTCAACGTGCACCTGGACGGCATGGAGAAGACCCACGATATGTGCGTGGAGCGCGAGGGCGTCTTCCGCGAGGCGGTGAAAGGCATCCGGGCCGCCAAGGCCGCCGGCTTCCAGGTGTGCACCAACACTACCGTTTACAAACAGACGGACATGCGGGAAATCGAGGAGCTGTTCGAGTATCTGAAACAGTTCCACGTGGATGGCCACCAGATCGCCCCGGCGTACGGCTACTCGGCGGTGGACGACCGCGAGATCTTCCTGACCCGCGAAGAGGTGCACGAGAAGTTCCGCGACTTCGATCGCGTCGCCAGGGAGTACGACGTGAGGCAGACTCCGCTGTACATGGAATTTCTCAGGGGCGAGCGCGATTTTCCATGCACCGCCTGGGGCAATCCCACGTATAACGTGAAGGGCTGGAAAGGTCCCTGCTACCTGATAACAGACGGGCACTACAAGACATTCGAAGACCTGATGACGCGGACCCCGTGGGAGAGTTACGGGCCCGGCAACGACCCTCGCTGCGAACACTGCATGGTCCACTGCGGTTTTGAACCCTCGGCGGCGTATGGCATCAACGTCGGCCTGGCCGGCAACCTCAAGATGCTGGCTTGGACATTGAAGTGAACCTGTGAAACCCGTTCTCGTCACCGGCGCATCCGGCTTTCTAGGCTGGCACGTGGCTCGCGTTCTTTTGGAGCGCGGCTATGGCGTCCGCGCCCTGGTACGTCCGGGCAGCCGGGTGGATGGGCTGGACGTCGATATCCGCAGCGGAGACCTGCGCGACGCCGCGTCGCTCGAACGCGCCGTCGCCGGCTGCGGCTTGGTGTTTCACGCGGCCGCCGATTACCGGCTGTGGGCCCGCGACCCGGGCGATCTGTACCGCTCCAACGTGGAGGGAACGCGCAATCTGCTGCGAGCGGCCCGGAACGCCGGGGTGGAACGCGTCGTATATACCAGTACCGTGGGGTGCATCGGCATTCCGCGGGGCGGAATCGGGGACGAAGACACGCCGGTGGCGCTCGAAGATATGGTGGGCCACTACAAGCGGTCGAAGTTCCTGGCGGAGCGGGTGGCCCTGGAGTTCGCCCGTAGCGGCCTCCCGGTGGTGATTGTGAACCCCACCGCCCCGGTGGGCGACCACGACGTGAAGCCCACGCCGACAGGCCAGATCGTGCTCAGTTTTCTGAACGGCGGCATGCCTGCCTTCATCGATACCGGGTTGAACGTGGTGGATGCGAGCGATTGCGCGCAGGGGCACCTGCTGGCCTGTGAAAGGGGCCGCTCGGGGGAGCGTTACATTCTGGGCTCCCAGAACCTGACCCTGGCGGAGATCCTCGGCGCGCTCGCCAGGCTGTCCGGCCGCAAGGCCCCTACCGTGCGGCTGCCATACGCCGTGGCGTATTTGGCCGGGGCATGGAGTACGGGGTGGGCGGGGATCACGCACCGGCCTCCGCGAATCCCGCTGGAAGGCGTTCGGCTGGCCGGTAAGAGAATGTGGGTGAGCCACGAGAAAGCGCGGCGCGAGCTTGGCTTCGAGCCTGCTCCCGCAGAGACGGCCCTGGCCCGCGCGGTGGAGTGGTTCAGCGGCGCCAGGAGCGCGCCGGCCGAATTCCCGGCAACGATTTCCGGCTTCTGATGCGTCTACTACTGGTGGCAGCCGATTGCATGGAGTTTACGGGTGTTCTGGAGCGTGCCGGCGGCGTGGAGGCCGAAGGCCTGCCCGTGGACTGGGCCCGCTCCGCCAGGCTCGGAGAGCACATGATTTTGATGGCCGCCAATGGGGCCGGAAGCGCGCGCGCGGCCGCCGCCGTGGACGCCGCCGCGCCGGCGTTCCACCCCGAAGCCGTGGTGAGCGCCGGATTCTGCGGCGCGCTCGATCCGGAACTGGATATTGCCGCCGTGGTGGTGGGCGCCTGCATCGCCGACGAGGACCGGCGCTTTCCCGCCCTGCCGGTGACCAGCCCCGCGCCCTACCACGTGGGGACAATCTGTTCCATCGACCACGTGGCGCAAACCGCCGGAGAAAAGAAATGGCTGCGCTCTACCGGCGGCGTGGCCGTGGAAATGGAGGCCGCAGGTGTGGCCGCAAGCGCGCAAAGCCACGGCTTGCCGTTCTATTGCGTGCGCACCGTAACCGACCTGGCCGGCGAGAATATGGCCAATGATTTCAATGCCGCCCTGCGCCCGGATGGCCACTTCGGTACAATGCATATTCTAGGTAATTGCGTGCGCCATCCGATGGACCGGCTTCCCGAGCTGATCCGGCTGAGGAGGCGTTGTGCGCGGGCCTCGCGCGCTTTGGGAGAGTTTTTTGTCGACTGCCGGTTTTGAGCCGATCGCCATTCCCGACACCATGCACGCCGCCGTCTACCGCGGCCAGAGCGTGATCTCCGTCGAGGAGGTCCCCACGCCCGAAATCGGCCCCGGCGAGCTTCTCATCCGGGTGGAAGCCTGCGGAATCTGCAATACCGACCTCAAGAAGATCGAATACAACCTGCTCGCGCCGCCCCGCATTTTCGGCCATGAAACGGCCGGGGTGGTGGTGGCGGCCGGCCACGGCGTCTCGCGCTTCTCTCCGGGCGACCGCGTGGTGGCCTTCCACCACATCCCGTGTTCCCAGTGCTTCTACTGCCGCCGCGGGCTCTATGCGCAGTGCCCCACCTACAAGAAAGTGGGGATTACCGCCGGTTTCGAGCCCGCCGGAGGCGGCTTCGCGCAGTACGTTCGCGTCATGGATTGGATCGTCGAGCGCGGCGTCGAACCGATTCCGGAGGGCGTATCCTTCGATCTCGCCACTCTTGTGGAGCCCTTCAACACCTGCCATAAGGCAGCCGTGCAGTGCGGCATCGAGCCGGGAGATTTCGTGCTGGTGATGGGACAGGGCCCCATCGGCCTGATGTTCACCATGCTGGCCCGGCGCATGGGGGCCCGCGTGGGCTCGACCGATACCATCGAGGCGCGTGTGGATCTCTCCCGGCGCTGCGGAGCCGGGTTCTCCTGGGACCCGAGCCGGGTGGATTTGGCCGCCCAGGTGAGGGCTCTAACCGAGGGGCGCGGAGCGGATATCGTCATCGTAGCCGCGTCCGCCCCCGGAATCGTCGAGCAGGCTATCGTCTGCTCCCGCCCTGGCGCGCGAATCCTGCTTTTCGCCCAAACATCCGATACGGAGCGGTTCGAAGCGTCGGGGCTTGACATTTGTGTCCGGGAACGTACATTATTCGGTTGTTATAGCGCATCGGTGGATTTGCAAAAAGAGTCCGCAAATCTCGTTTTTGGGGGACAATTACCCCTGGAGGAACTGATTAGCCACCGCCTCCCATTAGTTAAAATCCGTTCAGGAATTGATTTAGCATTGCATCCAGGTCCTAAATCGTTGAAAATAATCGTTCAGCCACAGAGGTGGTCATAGTGAATAGCCAGATGATGGCGGCCGTGCTCTACGGCAAAGAACACTTGCAGGTGGAACCCGTGGCGGTTCCCGTAATCGGCAGCGGAGACATCCTCGTCCGGGTGAAGGTTGCATTAACCTGCGGCACCGACGTCAAGGTCTTCCGCCGCGGATACCACGCCCGGATGATCGTGCCTCCGGCCGTGTTCGGGCACGAACTGGCCGGCGATGTGGTCGCCGTGGGCGCGGACGTGTCCCGCTTCTCGCTCGGAGACCGCGTGGTGGCGGCCAATTCCGCCCCCTGTGAAGAGTGCTTTTATTGCCGCAAAGGTCTCGCCAATCTTTGCGAAGACCTGTTGTTCAATAATGGCGCTTACGCCGAGTACATTCGCATTCCGGCGCGCATCGTCGAGCGCAATACGTACCCGATTCCGGCCCACGTCGGCTACCAGGACGCGGCGTTGGTGGAACCGCTGGCCTGCGTGGTTCGCGGCTTCGACGAGACCTTGCCGCGGATGGGCGACACCATCGCAATCCTGGGACTCGGGCCCATCGGCCTGATGTTCGTCAAGCTGGCCAAGCTATACGGCTGCCGGGTGATCGCGGTGGGCCGGCGCAAGACCCAGCTCGATCGCGCGGCAGCCCTGGGGGCCGACGAGTTGATCATGGCCCAGGACAACGTGGATCCGGTGAAAACCGTGCGCGGCCTCACCCAGGGCCGCGGCGTGGATATCGCCATCGAGGCGGTGGGCAAGCCCCAGGTCTGGCAATGGGCGGTCAACATGGTCCGCCGCGGCGGCATGGTGAATTTCTTCGGCGGCTGCCCCAACGACAGCCGGGTGGCTCTCGACACCAACCTGCTGCACTACTCCGAAATTACCTGCAAAGCGACCTTCCATCACACGCCGGCTTATATTCGCAAGGCGCTCGACCTGGTATGCGCGGGACACATCACGGCTTCCTTCTTCGTGAACCGCGAGGAACCGCTGGCAAACCTGCTCGATGTGATGCGTCACCTGATGAGCCACAACGGCCATCTGAAAACGGCCATTGTGCCGTAAAAGGGGCGGCGCCCGACGGGACCCTCTTTGACGCAGAGACGCAGAGACGCCGAGAATTTGGGAGGGTCTGGACCTGGGAACACGAGGGAGCGGAGATTCCCATGACGCCCGCGGAATTCTTCCTGGCCCCGGCTGAATTCGTCAGATCCCCCGACGCGCTTCGCGCGCCTTGTTCGCTCGAACACGCGCTGGCTTACACGCGCTGGCTGGCCACCCATCACTACGAAAACTTCCATGTGGCCACCTTTTTGCTGCCCCGGCGCCTGCACCAGGATTTCTATAACGTGTATGCCTTCTGCCGCTGGGCGGACGACCTGGGAGACGAAACCGGCGACCCCGCCGAGAGTCTCCGCCTGCTCGCGTGGTGGCGCGCCGAGCTCGACGCCATGTACGATGGCCGCGCTACGCATCCGGTCTTCGTGGCCCTGCTCCCCACCGCGCGGCGTTACGGCATCCCCCAAGAGCCTTTCGCCGACCTGATCCACGCGTTTGTCCAGGACCAGACCGTGACCCGCTACCGCGACTGGGAAGACCTGTTCGATTACTGCCGCTATTCGGCCAACCCCGTGGGCCGGATGGTCCTGTACCTATGCGGCTACTCCGACCCCCAGCGGCAGCGCCTTTCGGATGCCACTTGCACGGCCCTGCAACTCGCGAATTTCTGGCAGGATGTGACCGTGGATCTGCTCAAGGGCCGCGTGTATCTTCCGCTTGCCGTTCTGGAACGGCACGGCTGCACGGTGGAGGATGTGCTCGCGCGCCGCGCGACGCCCGCCTTCCGCGAGGCCATGCGCGAAGCGGTGGAGAAAGCGCGCGGGCTGTTTCTCGAAGGCCTGCCCCTTTGCGGCATGTTGGACCGCCGCCTGGCGGTGGATGTCGATCTGTTCAGCCGGGGCGGAATGCGCGTCCTCGATAAGATCGAAGCGCGCGGCTACGATGTGCTGGCGGCGCGGCCTTCCATCTCCAAAACGGAACGCGTGCGGCTGCTGGCGGCGGCGCTGGCGCGCGCGGCGTTTTCGCGGGCGGCGTGATGGACGACGTCGCCCGTTCCTACCGCTACTGCCGCGGCGTGGCGCGCAGCCGCGCCAAGAACTTCTATTACTCCTTCGTGCTGCTCTCGCGCCCCCAGCGCGACGCCATGTGCGCCATGTACGCCTTCATGCGCTACTGCGACGACCTGAGCGACGAACCGGGCGCCACACGAGCGGCCATCGAACGCTGGCGCGCGGAGCTCGACGAAGCCCTCGCCGGCCGTTTCAGCGGCCATCCCGTGTGGCCCGCCTTCCACCACGCCGTGGGGCAATTCCGCATACCGCACGAATACTTTGGCGAGATGATCGACGGCGTGGCCTCGGACCTGGAGCCGCGCCGCATGGAAACCTTCGATCAGCTTCACCGCTATTGCTACCAGGTGGCCTCCGTGGTGGGGTTGACCACGGTGCACATCTTCGGCTTCGATTCGCCCGCCGCGCTGCCCCTGGCCGAGAAGTGTGGCGTGGCTTTCCAGTTGACCAACATCCTGCGCGACATCCGCGAAGACGTCGAGTTGGGCCGCATCTATCTTCCGGCCGAGGACCTGCGGCGCTTCGGCGTCACCGAGGAAGATCTGCGCGCGGGCAAGCGCACCCCGGCGTTCGTCGAGCTGATGCGCTTCGAAGCCGCGCGCGCCCGCGCCTGCTACGACGAATCGCGGCCCCTGCTGGAGATGGTGAGCCGCCGCAGCCGGCCCTCGCTGTGGGCGCTGATCGAGATCTACTCGCGGCTGCTCGAGCGCATCGAGCGCAGCGGCTACGATGTGTTCGCGCGCCGCATACGGCTCTCGACGGGGGAAAAGGCGGGCATCGTAGTGCGTGCGCTGGTGCGGTGTGGATCGACATGATATCTCAGAAAGGGTCCTTTGCGCAACGTGGCTCACAGTCAGTAGTTGAAGTGTAGAGGAGTAGATTTCGGGCGTGTCTTGCCGCTTGCTTTCGGTTGCATCTAAACCCGATCATGGCGCTCTCCGATGAACAAAGGCAACGAGTTCGCGAAGAAGAGATCGAGAGACTACGGGTGTGCCGCGAGCTTGGCGGTGATCCGTCTCACCACGACTGAAACCGACTCGCCGTGCGCAAAACAGTTATTTTTTGGGTCGTTCTCATCGCCGTCGCAGGTTTGCTCTGGAGCATGGTGAGGAGTTCCCACAATCGCTAATCCCGACTGTCTCACAAACGGGTCCTTTGCGCCCATTGGGCCGGGGACCGTCCCGGTTGAAACCGTGAAAGTTATACGACCCAATCACGCTTCGGGTCTTTCACGTATAAACGTTTTACAGTGCCGCAAGAGGTGCACAGGTCAGCAAAAAGGGTCTCCCTTCTGTCCCGGGACCATCTGAAAAAGCGGTTCTTTTTCGCTTTGCAGAGGAGGCCGGGACGTACGTCACCACCACCACCAGAAGCAGAAACAGTGAGACCGCTGATGAGTTGTGAACCGCCGCAGTGTTCACATGTATTGTTGGGCATGGACAATTATAGCCCATGGGGGTGACTCGTGATCTCCCTTACCGTCCCAAAAAGGGTAAGCCGTGAGACGAAAATGCGCGCCACCCGGGTACAGCGTCAGGAAGGGCAGTTAGCCGGGAATGACGAACGCGGAGGGGATTCGTTCGTCCAGCGTCGCAAGCACGGAATCGTGCGCCCGCGCCAGCTCCGCCAAATGGCCGTCGGTAGTCTGCCGCCCCGTCTTGACCCACGCAGGAAGACGCGAGATGTCGTGATCGTCCGAGATGAAGCGGAAGGGGACCCTTCGCTGCGCCTTGAGTCTCGCCAGGAGAGTTTTCGACTGAGTGACGGTCAATCCGTATTGCGGAGCCTGAGAGAGAACGCGCACGAAGCCTAATTCCGTGATCGGGCAAGTCAGGATTTCGTAGCTCTCGCCCTTCCCCAGACTCAGCAGCCACCGGCCCACGCGCGCATGGAACTCGTGTTCGAGACAGCCCAGCGCGACCAGTGCGTTTACATCCAGCAGATATCTCGCGGCAGATTCGACAGAATGTCCCGAACCTGCTCGCTCGAGAGTCGCGGGGCCCGCGGTCCGGCGCTGAGAACCGGCAGACCAGTCACGGCATCGCGCCCGATGGTCGCTTTGGCGGGTCGCGCATGGTGGGGCGTAAGGACAATCTGCCCGCTCTTC
>Ga0181517_10005513_pt1 | contig 11162 bp, 12 predicted proteins | sample PEATcosm2014_Bin_31_FD_119748 | JGI IMG/M metagenome (GOLD analysis project Ga0181517, IMG submission 119748) | Peatland microbial communities from MTU Mesocosm Facility, Houghton, MI, USA - PEATcosm2014_Bin01_30_metaG | ecosystem: Environmental > Terrestrial > Soil > Wetlands > Peat | place... | reverse complement strand
GGCGACAGACGCTGGATCTTAGGTCGGGGCGGCAACTGCTCCATGTTGCAGTACTTTAACCCCGGCCAAATTAAATGCAAAAACTTATCGAAGAAACCGTCAAACGACCTGAGCAGTTACGAATCAACCCCGACCCGCTCCACAAACCTGTTGGTGTTCACATCGGCTGGTTTTAGAGGGACATGCCCGCCAAAGGCTTTACACCAATTGCTGATGGCGGGCTTATAGCGTTTTTCAAAGTTGGCCGCGAAGCTTTTTTGTTCATCCGCGTTGAACTCAGAGGCTCGGGTTTTGACTTTTGGATGCGTGGATTTAGGAGGTAACAGGTTTGTCGGAGCAACTACCGTAGCGGAGGCAATAGGCGCTGTCGGAACTTCGCCGGGCGTGCTCTTTGTCGGGTGCAAGGAACTCCAAAGCAAAATTGCCGTGACTCCGGCCACAGCCGCGCCAAATGCAAAAATTATCGTTCTGTTCATTATTTTTTGCCTTCAACGACAGTTCCATCGCAATAGAGAATATTGCCATCAACGGGACAGACAATCAGTACTTCCTTGGGATGAGAACCCGTGATGTTCACACCGGTGCGAAGCCGATAGGTGACGTTGCTTGCCGTCAGCTCGGAAAAAGAGGGTGCCGGTTTCTTTAATTTGTCCTGCGGACAAACCAAAAGTGCCGGAGTGGTTAGTTCCTCGGGGTTAGTCATCACCTGGAAATGGAACACCGCATTACTGTCGAATTGCTCCGGGCCAGCCGCACAGAGTTCCTTCGTGCCCCCAGCGTTCGTGCTGACGTTAAAGGGATATTCGTAATGGTGTCGGGAAGACCACGCTGCAAAGCCGGAGCCGATGGCTTTGAGGTTCTTGATGCAAGTCAGCCGATTGCTAAAAAACTCGCTTGCCGGGAGTGGCGGTCCTGATGGTTGCATCACCACGCCCATTGGATCGGGTTTCGGTTCCCTTCTCGTGAACATGGCGACCAACCCTCCGGCGGTAATGACTATCCCAGCCGCGATGCACAACCATTTAGCAATGCCTGCTCTCATGAGAATCCCAGGATTTGGCTGGGCAGGCTGTGACGCCTGCCCAGCCGCAGCCTGAGAGAGGAAGTTGCCCTAATTATTAATGCCGTCAATGTTATTCGTCACGAGATTGGAATCGAAAATACCCGTGTAAGGCAGATAGCCAAAGCCTATCCAGGAAGGCATTCCCTGTAGCATTAGAGGGCACATTCCCTCAATCTGTCTGACAGCCCACGCGAACGAATAGGTCGGGTCGCACCCCCCTGAATATGAGCTTGGTCCGGTTACCCAGAGCTGATCGAAGTCTGCCGCGACTTCGGAACTCGTACCGCCGTAGGTTCCTGAATATCCACCTTGCGGAAGTTCTCCACCAAAGAAAAGGCCAACGTTCTTGCCCATGAAGCTTCTCATCTGCTGTGTCGTGCCTCTAATTCCAAAGGCGGCCGGCCAGTCTTTGTAGGTACCTCCCGCCGTCAGGTCTTTACCTCTTGGGGGCGTGGCGGCATCCGTGTAGCAGGCCCACAAAGCTACTTTTCTCATTCTCCAGTTGGGGGTCTTACACGCTATAACTTGCGAGTAAACATCAGTCGTGTCTATCCAGCCCATTACGAAATGTGACCCGGGACCGCTGCCACCAAGGCCTATGCCGTTGGCGTGCCCCATGTAGTAATTGAAATCGGAGAAGCACGTTTGCGTAAGCGCGCTGTACACCTGGGTTGCCCAAGGCTGCTGATAGCCTCCTGTCAGAATCCAGGGGAAATAATCGGACTCGCTGTTATCCCTGCCTCCGCCGATTTGCGATGGGTAATATTGGGTGATGGAAGGCCAATCGTTGTAGTAAAGCGTCATATATAAGGTCGATATCGCGCTTATCCATTGGTATGCTTGCGAGTCCAGATAACCCCCTGTGGTCGTTGATGAGTCTTCTTCCTCATAGGTGAGAATCGCCCCACCTGCCGTTCGCACGCCCGTGCGGTCAATGTTGTTGGTTAGGCCGAAACCATCCGGGTCGTATGCCGTGAACTGAACTGCATAGGTGTCGTTCGTGTAGGGAGACACACCGTCAGAATCCGTAAAGTTCCAAGGGATGGCGACTGTGGTCGCGTAGGGCACATACCCGCTATAGCTGGCGACGATGCGCCCGCTTACAGGTTCTGTAATCGTGGCCGCAATCGGTTGGGCCTCACCCACGGCAAATAGGATATTGATCGTTCCGACCTCGGGGGAGCAATTATCACCCGACCATACCAAATAGTTGTTGTTTTCGAAATCAAGGGAAAGTGTAGCCTGGCTATCGAATGATAGTTTTGTATCAGCGGGCGGGTTCTGCGGGTCAAAGACGGAGGCGCATTGGTTGCCGGCGTTGAGTTCGATTTCTTGAATTCCATTCGGCGAGTATCTCGTATCGAGGTTGATGGTGTTGCTGGAACCGATGGAATAACGCGCAGTGTCACCGTTCACCGTAAGAGCAAACTGCTCATTGGTGATGCCACTGAGGTCCGAAACGGTCGCTGTCAGGGTGACGATATTGGTCACAACGCTGTCCTGCTGTGGACCCGTCAGGGTGACTTGTGGCCCCCCATAGGGGATTACTTGGAAGAAGGCGTTGTAAGCAAGGTTAAGATTCGAAACCATAAGGAACATAGGGTCTGTCACCTCCCAGTTTGGGATGAGCCCCTGCACCATCCAGCCGTTTTGCGTGTTGGTTGTATTGAGCAAGTTAATGTTTCGCCAAACTGGCGTAATGGGGGTATCGCAGACGATGAGCGCGAAATCGCGCACCGTTTCAGCGGAGTAATCGAAGTGGCTCGCTTTCAGGATGAGGGCATTCGTTCCGTATCTCGAAATCTGGACCACTGGTGCCGACGTGGTGACGTGTGGAATCGTCGCACACACTTTGTAAAGATTCGTGTCGTTGGCGGCTGCGTCATTTGTATCGACGCGCACGAACACTTGATCCATATACTTCTGATTGTTCGGGATATTCGGAGGGTTGGTGTGAACCAGGGGAGAGCCTCCGTCTCCGCCACCCAACCCGCCTGGCAACGGCGGAAGATCGAGAGTGCTGTCATCCATCGCCATTGATTGTCCCTGTGGGGAAGAACTCGGGCCGACAATGAATTGGCCATTGCCCAGGCTGTAAACGGGAAGCGTAGGATCGACCGGGGGGCATGGAAGTGGCACCATGATGTTTCTTGGCATTACCATCCAGAAAGTCCCGGTCTTGGGTAGCTGGTCGCTTGGCGTCGGCTCCAACCCTTGAATCTCATTCAACGACGGCTGGGCACAGACAGACCAAGCCAGACCGATCGCGACAATTCCACCTATCCTACCAAGCAGTCCTTTTGTCATATCGTTCTCCTGATGTTTTTTCTTCCGCAGCGTTGTGCTGCGAGCACTCGGGCTCTAACTCGTCCGAGTCCTCGCACCGCAAAGTGACCTGTCATTCTTGACCGTTGGGTTCGCACGACGGTCCAGCCAACCCTGCCAAATACATGGACGTTAGCTGTTTGTTCTTCCGATTTCATCCGCCTGACGGAAACCATTAACCTTATGATTTGACGCTACACCCTGGAGGAATCCACGCTCCCCATTTCTTGTCTGAAGCTAACCGTAATTTGCTGTGACTTTAAGTTTTTGAGGTGGACAACATTTTACGGCGTAAGCGCCGTTTCGGAAGTCGGGAATTCTTTAGATAAATTAGAGGTGGCACAATCTAGGCGTTTGCGGTGGCTCCGGCAGTTGGGCGATAATATTCGCCGCGAGCGCATTTCCAAAGGTGTGACTCAGCAGGAGCTTGCGGAATTGGCCGATTTGAATATTCGCAATGTGCAGCGAATCGAGGCCGGGGAAATCGCGGTGCTGTTTAGCACGATGGTTCGGATCAAAAAGGCTTTAGGGTCGGCCTGGGAGCGGTTTATCCCAAAAACCTAAACCGGGGCTTTCCCACTGCCCTTCAAATCCTGGAGGGATGTGCAACCGTTCACGTTGACGCAAGCAAGAGGATTATCGGAGCAATCCAGGATTTGTAGGAGATCAAGGCCGGAAAGATCGAGCTTCGTCAATCGGTTTCCGGCGCAATTCAAAACGCGCAAGGCGTGGAGATCGCGCACTTCAAGACTGGTCAGTTGGTTATTGTCGGCGTCGAGGCCCTCAAGCTCGGTCAAGCCGGCCAGGGGGAGCTCGTTCAGCTTGTTGAAACTACAATCGAGGTATTCGAGACCGGTGAGCGCGGTAACGTCCAGGGCCGTCAGCCCGACTCCGTGGCAATCGAAGGAGATTATCCGGCCGTCCGGGGTCGGGTCCTCATACCCAGCGCAAGACCAAAAGTGGAGGAAAGGGCTCGCGGCGATGAAAACCTGCTGGGCGGCGCTCACAAGCGTGGTGCCATCGGCAAGCTGGAAGGCGACAAACCCCGTCGAGGACTCGGCTTCCAGGTCGTAGCGTTGGCTGCCGCCGTTTGAAACGTAGCCGGATGGTGGTAAGAGTGCCGCCGGCACGCAATGGTTGAGGTCGGATTCCATGAAGGGAGTGGCAACGCATGAAGATGCTCCAATCCAAAAGGAACAACGGCCATGATGTCAACCCCAAGCGGGCGAAGCATTGCGTCGAGGTTGGGGTGCTCCACTTCGGAGGACTATTTCCTTCCCCTGTCCACATTGTGAATGGCAGTTTCGAGCACCTTTCCGAGATTGATTTGAAGCACATCTGCAACGCGCAGCAAAGAATCCAGCGTGGGATTGTCGTGGTAGTTCTCCAGGCGGCTGACAGTTGATTGGTTTAAACCGGTCAGGTAGGCCACCTTGTTCTTGGAAAGCTTGAGACGCTTGCGTTCGTCGCCCATGAGGCGAACGACTTCGGCACAAATGGCTTCACGGCGCTCAGCTTTTATCACCCGCCATAACTACAATATTCTCCGCTTGACAGGGGATATGCATATAAGCATAATATGCCTAGATATGTTTACCCGAAGGCTTGGTCAAAATGGGCGGGAACGGTGCGTGTCAGGCCACAGTTGCCCGCAGTTGCTTGAAATGGTTAACGGCGACTTCGCGGCGGTTGGCCCGTTGATCACGGAAGAGGCGAAAAGGGCGATGTTGCCTGGTCCTGGGGTTGGACCAAACGAGGGGGTGGTCCGAATCCCCCGCGCAGTTTTGATCGCTGCCCGGCCGGACATCCCGACTGCGGCCTAAAGCAGCCTTTGGCGCTTGCCACCGCTATGCGCCCCGTTTAGAACGGTGACATGGCGGGCTTTCTCCTTTGGTTTCAAACCAATTGGGCTTCTTTCATCGGAGCGGTTTGTGGCATCGGAAGTCTTTTGTTCACGGGAGCATATTTACGGCTGGATACTCTGGAAAGGAAGGAGACGAATAAGGAGAGACGGGCTACAAATGTGCTGACACTTGCGGAACGGCATCGGGTTCTTTGGGCAGAAGCCCGGCAACGTCCCGAACTGATAAGAATTTTCTCAAGGGAGGCCGACCTTTCGGCACAGCCTGTGACGATAATGGAAGAAGAATTCCTGCGGGCTGTGTTCGTGCATTACGAGGTTGGCTGGTATGTAGCTCCGGGCATTTCCCCGAATGAGGTAAAGGCGCAGCAGGAGGATATTCGCGACTTCTTCCCCCGTCCGGTGCCCTGGGCTGTCTGGCAAAAGACCAGTCAGCTTCACAGCCCTGCGTTCATCCGATTTGTCGAGCGGGCGCTTGAACGGCACGGGCGCTTTCGAGCTGATGGTTGAAAAGCTGCTCCCCGCTACATTGTCAAGGATGAAAGCAGAAGGTGATGGCAGCAAGTTGCACGTTGGCCAATTCTCCAACAGGTGGTTGGAGTTTCTGAATGTCGCCGGTTACGCGGTCGCGACGATTGCTTGATCTTGGAGCGAACAAAGCCCTACTCTTTCGTCGTCGGGCGCTCGGTCGTTTCCCCAATGGGATTCCCCATCCCCACCTCCTCGACTGGGCGCCTGACATAAGACAATTCTCTCACAGCTTGTGAGGGTTCCTGCGCGACGCGACTACCGCACCAGACACGGGTATCCCATCGAATTCGATGGGTTTTCCAAGCCGCCAAGCCAACGATGAGGTCTTATGGACCCCCCTTGCCGTAGGGATTGCTCCTGGGAAATTCGTGTCAGACCGTTCCAGCGTTCCGCCCCGCTTTCAGACGCTTCTTCTCGCGACTCTCCACCTTCTTGATGCTCTCAGCAACATGTAGGTTTTCCGGCATCGTTCCGCCCAACTCGCGGATCGTCTGTCGTACCTTGCGACCGACTTGGTGGTGAATATCGTTGGCCATGGCCTTGGAGCGAACTTTCTCCCGGCGGAGTTTTTCCTCTGTTTGTGTGGCGCGGAACAGGTTTGCCGCCAATTCCGTGCTCCCCATGTGGTCGAGGATGTGCTGCTTTGGCTTGAGCCGCTTGCGCTGGTGGATGTCCCGTTTGGTGAGCCCGCCGTAAAGTCCCCGGTAGCCGTGATCCATGAAGATGGCGTAGTCCAATGGCTGAATTACACCGGCTTCCCTGGCTACGCCCGCCAAATACTTGTTGTGTTTCTTTATCTCCGCCCGCAGCAGCAGGCGCGTTTTGTCCTCTTTGATGGCCGCGTCATCCGCAAGTTCCTGACGTCGCGTTTGGACGGCAAAATAAGTTTGCCCCAAGGCGACAAGCGGTTTGCTTGGATCGGCGTTTTGGATCACGAGATAGCAGGCGTAGCGGGAGAGCGCCCAATCTTCGAGTCCGCGTTGGGCGCCTGAACCTATGCCAACCATTTCGGTGATTTCAACGAAATGGTCGCTAACCGTGTGGCCGCTCTTCTCGCACGCTTCCCGCGCCTTCATTATGACAGTGATGAAATTGCGGAAGTCAGAGTATTCCAGCACTCGCGCCAATTCCCGGGCGGACCAAAATTCGGCACCACGCTCATTGGTGCGCCTGATGCGCTCGAAAGTGTTGCTCGCGGCGGGAACTGGGGGCTGGTCGCTCATACAGTTATGATGTCGCTTTAAAGACAAACCGTTTTAAGCGCATTAGAGGAGAGCGGCAATCGAAATCATGCGTTAGCTTCAACTCAGGCTGCTTTGGCGCTGAACATCCCGTTTCCCCTTGCGTCGAACTTGTAAGTAATCCTTAAAGGTTCACTGCCAAGCTATGGTTCCTTTGCAGTGGGCTCGGGAGCTTCGGCTTTGGCACGCAACGTTTGCAGTTCCGCGAGCAGCTTCTCATGTTCTGCGGCGGAAAGGGTCACGCTCTTGCCCTCAGCTGCCGAAGGCGCGGCCAGCTTCGCCAGCTCAGCGCTGACGTAAGCGGCGTCATTGCCTCCGAAAACCTCGGTGTAGGTATTCAGAATCAACTTGCCGCCGTCGCTGTGGCCTTGCCACTTGGCGATCAATTTGACGTCAACCTTCGCCTGCCACAGCCGCCGGATGCAGTAAGCCCGGATGCTTCGCTGTGAAAATGCGGGATAGCCCAGCCGTCCGCACGCGTTGTGCAGCGCCTTGCGCGCGTCGCGGATGGTAAAGACGGGGGTGTCGGGGCTGGGAGGGGCCGGGTATTTCGCAAGGAGCCCCTGCAGGAATGGCCTCAAGTCGGGATAAATCGGCGGGAAGAACAGCGCCTTGGTCTTATGGCGTCGGACGGAAAGCTGGCTTTTCTCCCAATCGACATCGCCCCATTTGAGGGAAGATGCCTCGGCCTGCCCCAAGCCGGCGAGCCCCATGAATTCAATGAAGTTCGCGCTCTCCTGAGCCTCAGCGTTGCGTTTCTCCGCCCGAATCTTTTCGACGATGGCGTGGAATTGCTCATCGGTTGGGACGATGCGATTCGGCTTCTCCGGCCGTTTCCAGCCTTTCTGAAGCCGGTAAAAGGGGGATTCGGCAATGATGCGGTCATTGACGGCCAGGTCGAAAAGCTGTTTGAGGAGCAAGGTCACCCGGTCATAGGAGCTGTTCTTGAGATGGGGTTCCTGCTTGGCCAGCCATTCGTCGATCATCGAGGGCTTGATGCGCGAGACCTGAATATCCAGGCCATAACCCCAATCGTCTTTCAGCATCCCGAGAATCCAGCGCTCGGTTCCCTTGGTTTTATCGGCCATGCCTTGCCGGGTCTTTTCGAATCTTTCGATGAGCTGGGCCAGCGTGGTCTTCTCAGCTCCTGTGTCCACCTTGTCCAGGTTGGCCACCCATTCCTTGAACCGCCGTTCTGCAACTTTCCGGTCGGTGGTGTCCAGCGAGTGTTCTTTACGCTTGCCACCTACCTTCTTGATTGCATAGTAGGTGCTGTTGATCGAATGACGATACAAGCCTGGAAAATTCGGAACCTTTCCGAGCAACTGCCGCGTGCTGCGGCGGGGCGTTTGGGCTTCATCGTTCACCCCGCGAGTGTAGGGGGTGACAAACAGGGGTGTCAAAGCTTTCTTGATTTCTGTGGCAACGTTGCAAGTTGCTGCGAATGAATTGGTTGGGCGCTTGGCGCAGCGGTTAGCGCGTCTCGTTTACACCGAGTAGGTCGTGGGTTCGAATCCCTCAGCGCCCACCACTCACCCGCTTCCAAATCGGCACCACCCGCTTCATCTCGTCGATAAGCCATTGGCATGCCGCGAAGGCTTCCCCTCGATGGGCGGCGATGATTTCGACCCAGAGCGAAGGGTCGTTTACCCTCACCTCGCCGGTGCGGTGGATGACCCGCACCGATTCGACAGGCCAGCGCCGCTCCATTTCGTCGAACAGCAGGTCGAACTGGTGCTCGGCCATGCGCTGAAAGGCCTCGTATTCCAGGGCCTCGATTGGGTCGCCGCCCTCCGTGCCCCGGACCACGCCCAGGAAACTGACCACCGCCCCCGCGCCGCTGGAGGCTTTCCGCCCCGCCAGCAGCGCGGCTTCGTCAATGGGTTCGGCGGTGATGCGCAATTCCCGGTTCATGTGCGGAGTTTAGATCATCCGCCCTGAACGGGCGGGAAGAGGGAGACTTCATCGCCTTCCTTCAGCACGCAATCGCGGCGCTGGTAATCGACGCCCACGGCCACCAGGGTGCATTCTTGCATCGGCGCGAGTCTGGGAAACCGGTTCGCCATGGTTCGGAGCAGGTCCGCCACGGTGCTGCCCTCCGGCAGAATCTCGGTGACCCGAGCGCACCCGGCCAGGTCTTTGAAATAGGAATAGAAACAAACACTCAGGCGCATATGCTTCCCGTAGTCTAAAGCGCGCCCGCCAAACTGCCAATGACGGTGTTGGGGCAACAGAGATCAGGCCCTCGGCAAGGGGTCGCGGCCGTAAGAGCGTGTTTTGAAACTGCCGACAGACGCCGCGTGGGGGCACGCGGCCTACACGGTTCCGTCACCGGCAGCTACGCTTCCCTTAGAGCCGGTGTCCTCAGCAGGCGTTTGCTTCATCAGATGCTAGCCGAAACAACTTGGGGAATGCGGCCTAGAATCGAGCCCGCTTACCCCCGGGTTTGGGTGAAATTCACCAAACTCGGCGGGGCCTGGACTTTCGAGCGGAGGGTTGTTTTTTGCCTATCCCATTGGACATCAAACGGTTCGGCACCCATTTACGGCCGCGACATATTCCGCGCTAAAGAAAAAAGGGCGTGATTCGTCACCTGCAGAGTAGATAGAATGGCCTGATGTCCATTTTGATAGCCGGACAGGATTATAAACTGGCGCGCTGCCAATGGGCGGGGGGAACGTCTCCCCGACTCGTTGGCAGGGCACTTCTCTTGGTTTTTTTGAGGCATTTGGCGGCCGGGCTGATCATCGCTTTGGCACTCCTGGCTGAATGCGGTTCCAGCTCGGCCCAGGTGTGGGTCCTATCAAGCGCTGATACGGATTACTCATGGCAAGCCATCGCCTCTTCCACCAACGCCGGCAGGTTGGCGGCGGCGGCCTTTGATGACGGTTTGGGCGACGGCGGATCGATCTGCACCTCCACCAACGGTGGCCAGACATGGACGGCGGTCAACGCGCCGACGAATTACTGCTGGCAATTCATCACTTCCTCCGCCAGCGGCAGCAACCTGGCAGCCGTCGCCAACCAGGACCTGAACGGCAATCCCGGCCCTATTGTTGTCTCGGCCAATTCGGGCAAAACCTGGAAAGCCATCTCCTCGCCGACAAATTACTGGGCCTGTGTCGCCTCCTCGACGGTTGGCTCCAAACTCGTCGCGGTGGACTCCGGCAGCGGCGACGGCTTGATCTATGTGTCAGCGAATTCCGGGAGCAGTTGGAAAGCCACCAGTGCCCCGGGCAATTGCTGGTCGGCCGCCACCATTTCCTCGAACGGGTCGAAGCTGGCCGCGGCCGATTCCGGTTTTGGCGATGGACTCATTTATGTCTCGACGAATTCAGGGACCACCTGGAGCGCGACGGGCGCTCCGAGCAACCCGTGGACGTGCATGGCCTCGTCGGCGGATGGCGCCACTCTGGCGGCGGCGAATTCCAGCTCCGGCGATGATTTGATTTATGTGTCCACCAATTCGGGAAGCACCTGGACGGCCTCAGGCGCGCCGCCAAACCAGTGGGCCGCGATCGCGTTGTCGGCCGATGGCATCTGGATGGTGGCGGCGGATTCCGGGGAGGGCGACGGCTTGGTTTACGTGTCAACGAACTGCGGGGCTTCCTGGACGGCGAGCGGGCCGGTTGAATCCTGGACCTCCGTGGCCTGTTCCGCCGATGGGAGCCTGTTCTCGGCCATCGCTTATCCCGACGGCATTTTCCTTGGGGAATGCGTTCCATCCCTGAGCCTCACCCACGCGGGCGGCAGCGCGGTCCTTTCCTGGCCGCATTGGACTTCAACCGCCGGGTGGACGTTGCAAGTGAGTTCGAATCTGGCCACGACCAATTGGGTCCAGGTGACCAACACTCCACAGGTGACCAACGGGATGTATAAGGTCGTCCTCCCTTGGTCTCCTTCCGGCAGTGCTTTCTACCGGATTAAGGGGGGCGACGGAGAATAAGTACTGCGTAAACGAAGTCTTTTGAGGGCGTCCTCTCTTTTTTTCCATCCGGTTTGGCGCGCAGAAGGCGGGGCGCGCCAAACCGGATGGAAAAAAAGAGAGGGAATTGTTCTTGGGCGCCGTACCTGGGGCGGCGGCCTCCGGCCTTGCCCCAGGCTAAAATATTTCGTCCCTTCAGGACTCTGGTTTCAGGCT